>ERZ1370068.3756-contig-2857_pt1 | contig 13823 bp, 11 predicted proteins | sample MGYA00561227_ERZ1370068 | MGnify/ENA primary metagenome ERZ1370068 (study PRJEB38410, sample SAMEA6850437) | metagenome | study: Metagenomic assessment of the ecological functions of the soil: analysis of the soil microbiota associated with the...
GGGTGCTGAAAGTCGCCTTGCATCGCGCGAAGGGCACGCCGCTCCCGGAGGAGTGGGCCGGGCCTGATGAACTCGAGCTGAAGTAGGCGTGGCGGAACTGGACGTCGGCCCGGTCGAGGAGCTGCCGCCGGGTTCGGTCAAGATCGTCGTCGCGGGGTCGATCGCGGTCGGCGTCTACAACCTGGACGGAGAGTTCTACGCGATTGAGGATCGCTGCTCGCACGACGACGGGCCGCTCTGCGAAGGGGATTTCGATCCCGAAGAGGGCTACGCCGATCTGCCCGCGCCACGGCGCCCACATCGACATCCGCATCAGGCAGGCCGCTGACCCTCCCGGCCGTCTTTCCCGGTCGAGACCTTCCCGGTCCCACGTCGAGGACGGGATCGTCAGGTCCAGGTCACCTAGAATGCTCGACGATCGCGTGCGCGCCGGTGCTCGAGCAGGATCGAGGCGGAGGAGCCGCGCTCCGCCGGGAGTTCCGGTCGAGCCGACGACCGGACGGTTTCTCTTCTCGGTCTGCGCACCGCAGGCGGACTGCGAGGTGCTCGAGATCGGCGGCGGCGCGCGGCTACTCGACGATCTGGCTCGGCGCCGCGGGCGTGCGCAACCTCGGCGGTCGTGTCGCTCTCGCTCGAGCGCGACCACGACGTGCATCGCCGAGCTGGCGCCGGCAACATCGCCGACGCAGGGCTCGAGGAGACGGCCGAGCTTATGCGAGGGCGACGCGCGGAGACGCTGCCGATGATCGACGACGTCTTCGACGTCGGTCTTCCTCGACGCGGCGAAGAAGGACGTACGAGGCGCTCTTCCAGCCTCGCGCGCGACGAAGCTCGAGCCGGGCGCGCTCGTGATCGCCGACGACGTCGTCTCGCACGCGGACACGCTCGGCCGCCTACTCGGCAGGCGCGGCAGGCCGACCCCGGCCCTGCTCGAGCACGACCGTCCCACTCGACCGCGGGCTCGAGCTGTCAGCTGTGCGTCCTGACCGAGCGCGGCCTGCTAATCTGACGACTACCGCGGAAAGGAGGTGGTCCGGTAGTGAAATCTTCAGACAGTACGGGCAGTGGAGGTACCAGCGGGTAGAGGCGTGTCCCCGGACCTACGGGGAATCGCCTAGCCAGCGTGGGGACTCGCGCTTCGCGCCGCCGTTGCGATAACGGCAGGAAGCGCCTCTACTACTTCAACGCTGGTAATCGGATTGAGGGCCACCGCGGAAGCGGTGGCCCTAACTCCTTTTCAGGCATGTTCGGGATTGCAAGGACCGCTTTGGCGCTGCAAGTTGTTTCTGGCGGAGGCGGGCTTCGCCCGCCGGAGCCTTAACCGCGCGGGACGCGCGTCGACAAAGCGAGGCTCACGGGGAAACCGGCTTCCCGCCGTGGAAGCGAGCGCGAAAGCGCTGATGCGGCGCAGCGGCGCGCTCGATCTGGACGCGCGGCAGCCAGTCCAGCCAGTCGGCAGGTACCAGTTCCAGCGCGCCGAGCAGCGCGCATCGCGGCCGGCAGGAGCACCGAGCGGATGATCGTCGCGTCGATCAGCAGCGCGACCGCGACGCCGAAGCCCATCTGCTGGAACATGACGAGGTCGCCCGCGGCGAAGCCGCGCGAAGACGGCGACGATGATCAGCGCCGCGCCGGTGATGATGCCGCGCGGTCGACGCCGACGCCGTACGCGACCGCGTCCGTCGTGTCGCCGGTCTGCGTCGTAGCGCTCCTTGATCCGGCTGAGCAGGAACACCTGGTAGTCCATCGAGAGCCCGAACAGGACCGAGAACAGGAACAGCGGCACCCAGGCCTCGATCGCGTCGACGCTGCTGGAAACCGAGCAGCCCGTTGCCGACGCCCTTGCTGGAAGACGAGGACGAGCAGGCCGTAGGCGGCGCCGACCGAGAGCAGGTTGAGCACGATCGCCGTCGCGGCGATGACGATCGAGCGGAAGGCGAGCGTCAGCAGGACGAGCGTCAGCCCGAGCACGAACGCGAAGACGTACGGCAGCCGGCTTGCTGACCGAGTCGAAGTAGTCGACGTTCTCGGCCGTCCTCCCGCCGACGAGGACGGTGGCGTCGGTGCCGGCAGAACGCCTGCGGAATCGTCGTCGATCGCAGTTCTCGCACGGCTGCGACCGCACGCGTCCCTGCGTCGTCGCCGCGAATCGGCACGTCGAGCGCGGCGACGCTCGCCGCTCGTCGAGTAGCGCATCACGCCGCGGCCGAACTCCGGTTCGCGGCAAGCCGAGTGCTGCAGTCGCCGGAGCGCTGCTCGCACCTGCGGATCCGAAGCGTGGTCGGCGACGACGATGCGTGACCGGGTCGGCGGTGGCGCCGGGAAAGCTCTGCTGGCAGCGCGTAGAAAGCCCCGTTTGGAGACGAAACGGTCGGGAAGCGTGCTGACTCCGTTCGCGCCGATCTTGAGCGAGAAGACCGGAATCGCGGGCCATCAGCAGGAGAGCGCATGGCGAGAACCAGGCTGAGGCGCGGGCCGACGCAGGACGCGCGTGAACGACGCCGCTCCAGAACCGGCCTCCGGGCTGGCGATGCTGCCGCAGCGCCGCCGATGAACGGGATCCTCAGGGCATTGACGCCGGTCGCCGAGCAGGCCGAGCAGCGCCGGCAGCAGCGTCAGAGCCGCTGCGACGGAGGTGATGCCGACGAGGATCGCGCCTGCGGCCAGGCTCCGCATGATCGTGTTCGGCACGATCAGCATCCCGAGCATCGCGATCACGAAGGCGGTGCCGCTGAAGAGGACGGCGCGGCTCGCCGTCGCGCCCGCCGCCGCGATCGCCTCGAGCGGCTCGCGGCCGTAGCCGCGCTCCTCGCGGTAGCGGGAGACGACGAAAAGCGAGTAGTCGATGCCGAGCGCGAGTCCCATGCCGGTGAGCATGTTGATCGACGAAGATCGAGAGCTCCCAGATCGCAGCGACGACCGCGCACCAGCCCGAGCCCGACGACGATCGCGAGTAGCGCGAGCAGCGAGCGGGACGAAGCCCGGCGACGACGGAGCCGAAGACGAGCAGGAGGATGATCAGCGCGGCCGGGCAGGCCGAACTCGGAGCTCCACCGCTCTTGAGGTCGTGCTGCGAGAGATCGGTGAAGTCCTGGTCGCGGACGTCGTTGCCAGTGATCCCGACGTCGAAGCCGGAGCGGCCGTTCGCCCGCTCGACGATTCCGGTTGATCTGCTTGATGTCGGTCGTGTCGGCGACGTTGAACGTAATCAGCGTCGCGTGCCGGTCGGAAGAGACGAGCGTTCGGTCTCCGGTCGTGTAGAACGATCGCGCGTCGATGACCTTGCCTGTCGCGCGCCCTTCCTGTGCAAGGGTTGGTGACGAAGGCGCGAAACTGCGGGTCCGTCACTCTGTACCGCGTCGAGCGGACGATGACGACGTTGTCGAAGTTGCGGGACGGATCGAAGGGGAACGAGCTTGCTCCGAGACGCTCGGCTTGCCGGAACTCGGGGCTGCTCGTCGCGCTGCCGTTGGAGGTCAGGTTGCCGGGGAGGAGCAGCGCAATGCTGGCGAACGCGAGCGACGACTGCCACGATCCAGGCTCCGATCGTGCGCCACGGATGACGGCTGCACGCCCTGGCGAGACGCTCGGTCACGGATTCGAGTTTGGAGGGTTAGGCGGCCCGGCGCAACTGCTCGTCGAGTGGCACGAGCGGGAGCTGGAACGTCTGCACGGCGTCGTCGTTCGGAGACGACGTTGTCGCCGTGCTCGAGCATCTTCAGCAGGTCGCGCGTGAGCGGGATGTTGCCCGGAAGCCGCTCGGTGACGAGCGCGTTGACTCGCATCAGGCCGACCGGGACGTGGATGCTCGGCGCCGCCGGATTCCGAGCGACGTCCTCGAGCCGCTGCCAGAACTCGTTCCAGCTGACGACGTCCGGCCCGCCGAGCTCGAACGTCCGGTTCGCGCGCCTCGAGCGTCGAGCGCCTGCGTCGAAGTACGCGGCGACGTCGTCGACCCAGATCGGCTGGATCCGCTGCTCGCCCGAGCCGATGATCGGCGTCACGGGCGCGAGCTTCGCGAGCTTGCGGAAGGTCGGCAGGATCCCGCCGTCACGCTCGAAGACGAAGCTCGGCCGGAAGATCACGTGCGCGAGCCGGAGCTCTTGACCGCCTGCTCCATCTCCCACTTCGCGCCGTAGTAGGGGACGAGGTCCTTGGTCTCCTCGCTCGTCCCGAGGGCGCTCATCAGGACGAAGCGCTTGACGCCGGCGTCCTTCGCGGCTGCGACGCAGGTCGCGGGTTCCCTGCTCCATCGACGCGCTTGAACTGCTCCTCGCTGCCCTGGCGGATCGCGACGAGGTGGACGACCGCGTCGACGCCTTCGACCGCGTCGTTGAGGCTGACCGGTGTTCGTCATCTCGCCGACGACCGAGCTGCAGCCTCGGCAGATCGCGTGAGCGCGTCGAGTCGCGGACGAGGCAGCCTCAGGTCGTGTCCGGCGCCTGCGAGCGCGTGCAGCGACGTGCTGCCCGACGAAGCCCGTTCCGCCGGTGATCAGAACCTTCACCTGTCGCCGGCTCGCGCTCGAAGTTCTGCCAGTAGCGGCTCGGCGTCGGGCCCATGCTGGCCCTGGTACTTCGAGCCGAGCTCGCCGCCGCCGTACGGCGTGCTCGGCCGGCTCGGTGAGCTGCATGAACGAGATCTGGCCGATCTTCATCCCGTGGTAGATCGTGATCGGGAGGTTGGCGACGTTCGAGAGCTCGAGCGTGACGTGGCCGTCCCAGCCCGGGTCGATGAAGCCGGCGGTCGAGTGGATCAGCAGGCCGAGGCGGCCGAGCGACGACTTTGCCCTCGAGCCTGCGCCACGAGGTCGTCGGGCAGCGCGATCGCGCTCGAGCGTCGAGCCGAGCACGAACTCGCCCGGGTGGAGGATGAACGGCCGCTCGTCGTCGATCTCGACGAGCTCGGTCAGGTCCTCCTGCGGCTCCTTGACGTCGATGTACGGGTAGCGCGCGTTGTGGAAGACGCGAAAGAAGCGGTCGACGCGGACGTCGACGCTCGACGGCTGGAGCAGCGCCGGGTCGTACGGGCTCGATGACGATCCGCCCCTCGTCGAGGAGCCGCGCGATGGTGCGGTCGGAGAGAACCATCGTGCCCGATTCTACGAGCGGTCTTCAGGGACAGGCAACCACAGGTGCCTGTCCCTACAGGCGGTGGGAGTGTCGTTAGCTCCCCGCCCGCGGCCGCACCCGCCGGCCGCAGCGGCGCGGGCGGCACGCGGAGCACCCGGGCAATCGGCTGCGGCAGCCACCAGTTCCAGCGGCCGAAGAGCCGGACTAGCGAGGGCACGAGCAGCGCGCTGATCACCGATCGCGTCGAAGATGATCCCGGCCGCGAGCCCGATCCCGAACTGCTTGATGTCGAGGCCCGGGCCGCGTCGAGAGCACGAAGAACGCGAACATCAGCGACGAGGGCTGCGCTCGTCACGAGCTTGCCGGTGCGGGCGAGGCCGAGCGCGACCGCTTCTGCGGTGTCGCGCGTCTCGTCGTAGGCCTCGCGCATGCGCGTGATCATGAAGACCTCGTAGTCCATCGAGAGGCCGTAGAGGAAGGCGAAGATCATCAACGGGATCCACGAGATGATCACGCTCGGTCGCGCGGCACGCCCCAGATCGCCTCCGAGCCGTGGCCCTACTGGAAGATGAAGACGATGATCCCGTAGGCAGCGCCCAGCGAGACGAGGTTGAGGATGACCGCCTTGAGCGGTAGCAGGATCGAGCGGAACGCGCGCATCAGCAGCACGAACGTCAGCAGGATCACGAACGCGAGCACGTACGGGAACTTGCCGTAGACGGCGTGGACGAAGTCGCGGTCCTCGGCAGCGACGCCGCCGAGCGTGGCACGTCGCCGAGCAGCGCGTGGCAGGACGTCGTGCTGCAGCTTGAGATCGTCTTCGGAGGACTCGCTGGAGGCGGAGTCGGTCGGTCGGGAACGCTTCGACGAGAGCTCGTCGCCGTCGCGGCGCCATTGCGGAGGCGCGACGGCGGCCGACGATCCCCGGCGTCGACTCGTAGCGCGCCGACCACCTCGGCGCGCCGCGTCCGGGCCGCTGTTCTCGATCAGCACGACGAACGGCTTCATCACCCCGGGCGAGATTCCGGCCGCGTCGAGCGCCTCGCGCCCGTTGATCGCGTCGCCGCCTGCCCGGGGTAGTCCTTCAGCTGGGCCTCGGCCGGATTGAGCTGCAGGCCGGGCGACGAGCAGGACGGCGACGATCGCGATCCCGACGATGGCGACCGGAATCGGGCGCCTGGATCGACGAACTGCGCCCAGCGGCCCCAGAAGCCCGTCCTCGGGGTCCTGCCGCTCGACGATCCGCTTCGGCATCACGCGGAGCCGGTTGATCCGGGCCCGAGCATCGCCAGCAGCGCCGGGAGCAGCGTGATCGACGCAGATCACCGAGACGGCTGGAATCAGCATGCCCGCCGATCCCGATCGAGCGGATGCACGGGAATCGGCAGGATTACCATCGAGAGCAGGCCGATCGCCACCGTCGAGCCCGAGACGATCACCGAGCGGCCTGCGTGCGTCATCGTCTCGACCAACGCCGTCTCGGTGTCCTGCCCGTCGCGTAGCTCCTCGCGGAAGCGGAAGATCATCAGCAGCGCGTAGTCGATCGCGACGCCGAGGCCGACCAGCGCCACGAGGAACTGCACGATCAGCGAGACCGTACGGTGATGTAGGTCAGCAGCCCAGATCAGCGTGAACGTGTTGAGGATCGACGCGATCGCGATCGCGATCGGCATCGCGACGCCCGGCAGCGTCCCGAAGACGAAGAGCAGGATCACGAGCGCGCCGAGGCCGCCGATCAGGGCCTCGGTGAGCACGCTCGGGCCGTTGCGTGTCACCTCCGCTCGCGAGCTTCCTGCAGGGCGTCGCGGCCGGTGAGATACGAGGTGACGCCGGGGGCGTCGCCTGCTTTCAGGGCCGAGCGGGCCTCTCCGATCTTGATCGGTCCTGTTGAAGCCCTGGTTGCCGGGCGGGTAGAGATTGGCGAAGGTCGTTTGGCGGTCGGTCGAGACGTACGCGTCGCTGCCGGTCGAGAAGTACGACGCTGACCCGCGAGCCGGGATTCTGGCTCGCCGCAGCCGTGATCGCGCGATTGATCCCGACGATCTTGGTGACGTCGCCGTGAGCGCGTGAAGACGGCAACGAGCGGCGCGTTCTCGCCGGTCCCGAACGTCTTCAGCGCCCGCTGGTTCGCCTCGTAGGCCGAGTAGCCCGGGATCGAGAACTGCTCGAGCCACCGGCTCGATACCGCGTTCGCGGCGTAGGCGCCGAGCACCGTCAGCGCGATCCACGCTATGACGATCGCACCCGGCGGCGGAGAACGAAACGGGCGAGCCCGGTCATGAGCCGACCACCATATGGATTTCGAACACACGCGCGCAAGGGTCATATTCCCGCCTGAATCTGTCCTATGCACCTATTCATTCGGCCGGTCGCTCGTGTATCGTCGGCCGCATGGCGATGACGCGGACAATCGAGCTGAAAACGGCCATTCCGGGACCGCGATCGCGGGAGATCCTGGAGCGGAAAGCGCAGGTCGTCGCCGACCCGCTGTCCATCTTTCTCCCAGTCGTGATCGAGGAAGGCCGTGGCGCAACGCTCACCGACGTCGACGGCAACACCTTCATCGACTTCACCGGCGGCGTCGGCTGCCTCAACGTCGGCCACTCGCATCCGCAGCGTCGTCGCGGCGGCGCAGGAGCAGCTCGCCACGCTTCGCCCACACCGACTTCACGATCGTCCCCTACGAGCTCTACGTCGACGCTCGCCGAGCGGCTGCTCGCAGCGCGTCGCCGATTCCGCTGCCCGCCAAGGCGGCGTTCTTCAACGCCGGCACGGAAGCGGTCGAGAACGCGGTCAAGTTCGCGCGCGCCTACACGGGCCGCCCGGCGGTGATCGCGTTCGAGGGCGGCTTCCACGGCCGCACGCTGCTGTCGCTCACGCTGACCTCGAAGACGCATCCGTACAAGGCCGGGCTTGGGCCCGTTCGCGCCCGAGGTCTACCGGGTGCCGTTCCCGAACGAGTACCGCGGGCCCGAGCGCCGAGGACGCGCTCGCGGCGCTCGAGCGCGCGCTGATCACGCAGGTCGCCGCCGAGACGGTCGCGGCGATCGTGATCGAGCCCGTCCAGGGCGAGGGCGGCTTCGTCGTCGCGCCGCAGGCGTTCCTCGCACGGCGTCCGCCGGCATCTGCGACCGAGCACGGGATCGTCCTGGTCGTCGACGAGGTGCAGACCGGCTTCGGCCGCACCGGCGCGCTCTTCGCGATCGAGCACTACGGCGTCGAGCCCGACCTGATCACGGTCGCGAAGTCGATCGCAGCCGGCCTGCCGCTCTCCGGCGTGCTCGGCAAGGCCGAGATCATGGATGCGCCCGGCGACTCGGCGCGTCGGCGGCACCTACGTCGGCAACCCGGTCGCGCAGGCGGCTGCGCTCGCCGTTCTCGACGTGATCGACGACGAGGCGGTCTGTCGACCGCGCCGCTCAGCGATCGGCGAGACGATCCGGCGCCGGATGGCATCGCCTGGCAGGAGCGCTGGCCGCAGGTCGGCGACGTCCGCGGCCTCGGCGCGATGCTCGCGATCGAGCTCGTCACGGAGCCTGCGAGCAAGGAGCCGGACGTCGAGACACTCGCGTCTGCCGTCGTCGAGGCAGGCCGCCGCGCGCGGGCTGCTGCTGCTCAAGTCCGGCATCTATTCGAACTGCATCCGAGTACTGGCGCCGCTCGTCCTCTCGGACGCCGAGCTCGACGAAGCCTCGCGGTCTGGGAAGACGCGCTCGAGGCCACTCTCGCGCTCCCTGGCCTGCGACGGCCTCCGCCGCCGCCCGACGCAGCTCCAGGAACGCGAGAGCGACCTCGAGTAAGTGTCCCGGGCGTATTCGGCGATACATTGGCGCTAGCGAAGGCGCTCGCGCGCGTCGGCTGCGCAGCGGTCGCGTTCTGGTCCTCGCGACTGGCAGCGGGTGCCGTTTCCGGCCGAGAGTACGTTCTCTGGACTGGAAGCAAGGTCTACGTCACCGCCGACGGCCACAGCTGGCGCCAGGTGACGCCCCCGGCGCAGTCAGGCCGGGCACCTTCCGGGCGATCGACGCTGTGGCGTTCCGTGGGGCGCGTGAGGGCTGGCTGATCGCGAGCGACTGTTCGAACGGGCGAGGATCCCGTCTACCGGAGCTCCGACGGCGGGCGGAGCTGGAAAGGCCTATGCGTTTCACGCCTCACTCGTGCAACGGCGGAGCGAACTTCTCGCTCTACCTTGAAAGCGACAATCGGGCGTGGGTGCTCCAAAACGAGCCGACCGGCCCGGAACTCGCGCGTCTTCCGCACGGCCGACGGCGGCCGATCGTGGCGGCTCGTTTCCAAGCTCGCGACGTACGGGGGAAGGTTGCGTTCGTCAGTCCGAGAGACGGTTGGCTCGCCGGCCAGCGCCTGCTGCGGACGGTCGACGGCGGCAGAAGCTGGCAGATCCAGCCACTTCCTGCTCCGCATGGCTACGGCGGGCGGCTGGTCTTGCTCACCGCTCCTCGCTTCTTCGGCCGGAAGGGCGTTCTTGCAGGCCAGTTTGGGAGCGGCAAGCCGGTGATCGGCTTCTACCGAACGGTCGACAGAGGCCGCAGCTGGCGCCTGCTCGCCACCCTGCCGGGCTCGGTGCCGGGGGCCTTTCCCCAGTTCGTGCTCAGCGCGGCGTCCGCCTCGACAAGCTGGTTGCTGACGGCGGGCTCGAAGCCGGCTGTCCACGTCACCCGCGACGGTGGCCGCCACTGGTCGAGCCACCCGCTCGCGCAAAAGCTCTACGCGCCCGTTGCGCTGAGCGCGCGCGTGGCCGCGGCCTCCGATTTTCACGGCATTCCATACATCACCCGCGACGGCGGCCGCAACCTGGCGCCGTCTGAGCCTTTAGCCGGCCGCGGTTCCACGGTCCGGGCATCGCTTCAACGCGTGGTCGGGGAACTGATTGCGGGCCGCTACGAGCTCGAGGAGCTCGTCGGCTCTGGCGGCATGTCGAGCGTCTACCGCGCGCACGACCGGCTGCTCGAGCGCACCGTCGCGCTGAAGATCCTGCACGAGCAGTTCACGCGCGGACGACGACTACGTCGAGCGCTTTCGCCGCGAGGCGCGGGCCGTCGCGCAGCTGGCGCACCCGAACATCGTCACGGTGATCGACCGCGGCGAGCAGGACGGGCGGCAGTTCATCGTCTTCGAGTACGTCGACGGCGATGAACCTGAAGGAGCTGATCGAGCCAGGAGGGCCCGCTGCCGCTCGCGCGACGGCGCTCGAGCTCGCGCTGCAGGTCGCGCGCGGGCTTTCGTTCGCGCACGAGAGCGGGCTCGTCCACCGCGACGTCAAGCCGCAGAACGTGCTGCTCGACGCCGACGGTCGCGCGAAGGTGACGGACTTCGGCATCGCGCACGCGGTCGACGTCGACGGGATGACGATCACCGGGCACGATGCATGGGGACGAGCAACTACATCGCGCCGGAGCAGGCGCCGTGGCCAGCCGGTCGACGAGCAGACCGGACGTCTACTCACTCGGCGTGCGTTATCTACGAGCTGCTCGCCGGCGATGTTCCGTTCGACGGCGACAATTTCGTCGCGGTCGCGATGCGGCACGTGAACGACCCCGTCCCAGTGTCCGCGACGTTCGGCCTGACGTGCCGCCGCGCCTCGACTGGGCGATCCAGCGGGCGATGGCGAAGGATCCCGACGACCGATTCGAGTCGATGGCCGAGCTTCGCCGCCGAGCTCGAGGCGTGCCATGCCGAGCTACTGACGGCAACGAAGGCGCCACTATGGTCGTGCCGCCGCGCCCGCGCCCGCCCGCAAATCGCGCGCGCCCGGCCCGCGCACCGAGGCGCCTGGAGCATCTGGCCACTCGTCTTGCTCGGCGTCGGCCTCGCCGCGGCGTTGCAGGCGGGCTCTCGGGGGCGATCCTGCTTCAAGGCGAGCGGCAACAGCGCGAGCGGGCGCAGGCGCCGCCCCGCCCAATCGGACCTGTTCCAGTTCACGACCGCCGCAGCCTATGACCCGTTCGGCGACGGCCAGGAGCACGACGAAGCCGCACAGGACGCGATCGATGGAAACGTCGGCGACGCCCTGGATGACAGAGCACTACAGGAGCTTCACGATAGCAGGGCGTCGGGCTCGTCGTCGCGCCAACCGCGCCGTGTCGCCCAAGACGATGATGATCATCACCGACACCCCCGGCTTCACGGCCCAGATCAAGGCGGGCGACTCGGCGACCGGCCTCGTTCCACGACGGTCTCCAGCTCGCGGACGATCGCGAGCACGACCGCAACTTTCGAGTCTCAACGGCGGAGGCCGCTACTTCCTGGTCTGGATCACCAACCTCGGCGCGAACGATCAGGTTCGGATCGATGAGGTGACAGGCGCGCTAGAACTGCAGGCGTGAGCGCCGTTCGTGGCGCTCGAGGGCCAGCTCGACGCAGCCGCTCGAGCAGCTCCGGCGTACGGCGATGCCCGACGCCTCGAACAGCTCGCGCGTAGACGCTCGTCGCGGTGAAGCCCGGGATCGTGTTCAGCTCGTTGACGAGCACCTCGCCGTCCGACGCGGACGAACATGTCGACGCGGGCCATGCCCTCGCACTCGGTGGCGACGAACGCCCGCACGGCGAGCTCGCTGGCACGCGCTCGATCTGCCTCGGCGCGATCCGCGGCGGGACGACGAGGTCCATCTCGCCCTCGTCGTACTTGGCCGCGTAGTCGTACCACTCGTGCTGCGTCGACCGACGATCTCGCCCGGCAGCGACGCGATCGGGCCGCGGTTGCCGAGCACGCCGACCTCGACCTCGATCCCGTCGACGAACTCCTCGACGAGCACCTTCTCGTCGTGGCGGAAGGCGAGCTCGACCGCCGAGCGCGAGCTCCGCCTCGTCGTGGGCCTTCGTGATCCCGACCGACGAGCCGAGCCGCGCCGGCTTGACGAAGACCGGGTAGCCGAACGGGTTCGCGAGCGCGTCGCCGGTGCGCAGCGTGATGTTGCGCGTGACGGGGATGCCCGTGGTCGCGCAGCACGGCCTTGAACAGGTCCTTGTCCATCGCCAGCGCCGAGCCGAGCACGCCGGCGCCGACGTACGGGCACGCCGGCGAGCTCGAGCAGCCCCTGCACGGTGCCGTCCTCGCCGAACGGCCCGTGCAGGATCGGGATAACGACGTCGACGTTCGCGAGGGTGGCCGGAACGCTTTGGTCGGCACCGGGCAGCGTCTCGACGACCGTCCGGCCCTCCCCTCGTCCAGCCGCTACGGCTCCCGGGTCGACCGCGCGCGCCCCGCCGGATCGAGCTGCCACTCCCTCGCGGTCGATCTCCACCGTCACCGCCTCGTAGCGCTCAGGGTCGAGCGACTCCAGCACCGAACGCGCGCGGACGCCACCGAGATCTCGTGCTCGCTCGAGCGGCCCCCGCTGAGGACCGCGACTCGCACCCGCGGGCCATGCATGGAACAGCCGTTGTCGTGCCGGTGTAGTCTGCCGACGAAGATCGTCACCGTCGAACCCGCCGCGGCGCTCGTCCCGCCTCCAGGCTGCTGGCTGACGACGATCCCCTGCTCGCCGGGGTCGGTCACCGGCTGTTTGACCGTTTTCACCTTGAACCCAGAGCCTGTCAGGATCGCCTTCGCGGTCGGCTCGTCCTGGCTTGGTGACGTCCGGAACGGGCGCTCGTCGCGGTCGAGCCGCGTGAGACGCTGAGCGTCGCTCGTCGTCCCGGCCCACTCTCGTGCCTGCTCCGGCGACTGCGACGACCACCGTGTCGGCAGGCTGGTTCGAGTCGACAAGGGTCTCCGGTGGCGTTCAGGCCTGCCCCGAGCAGCGCCGAGCGGGCGCTCGCGTAGGGCTGGCCGACCACGTTCGGGATCTCGATCTGCTTTGACCCCCTGCGAGACGTTGATCCGTACCTTCCGTGTTCCAGAAGACGCGGCTGTCCCGGGCGGGTTCTGGCCCGTGCACGGTGTCGAGGCTCCGTGACGAGTAGATCATGGAAGACGGACACCTTCAGGTGCGCGGCTGTCAATGCCGCTACCGCGTCGCTTCTGCGCCTTGCCGACGACGTCCGGGATGGCTTCGTCTTCGGCCTCCCGTTGGAGACGGTAAGCCGGACGGTGTTGCCCTTGTCGGTCTTCTCACCGCCGTCGATGCTCTGCGACATCACCGTCCCGGCGGGATAGACCTCGCTGAAGCCGGGGACGGTCTTCGCCTGTCAGATCCTTGTCCGTGATCTTCTTGACCGCCTGTGCTCTTCAGCCCGACCACGTACGGCACGGCCACCGGCTTGTTTCGCGTTCAGCTCGTCGCGGATCTTCCCGTAGGCGAAGACGGCCGCGAAGCCGGCGCCGATGAGCAGGAGCAGCGACCAGCACCCACGGCCAGGTCGAGCGCGACCGCCGAGGCGGCCCCTCGTAGCCGTAGTAGCCGGCCGGTGTCGTCGGCGGAGGCGGCTGCGGCGGCGCGACCTGCGTGGGCCTCGGCGCGATGATCGTCGGCGCCCCGGAGATGCCGCGCCTGCGAGGACGGCGGTCGCCGCGTCCGTGGTCTCGCTCGAGACAGCGAGCCCCCGCTGGATGCGCGCGCAGGTCGGCGTTCATCTCCTCCGCGGTCTGGTGTAGCGGTCCTCGGGATCCTTGGCGAGGCGCGCGCAGGACGACCAGATCGAGGTCGGCGGGCACGTCGTCGCGTAGCTCTGACGGCGGCTACCGGCACCTCGGAGAGGTGCTTCATCGCGATCTCGAGCGGCGTGTCGCCGGTGAAGGGCACCGTGCCGGTGAGCATCTCGTAGAGGACGATCCCGACCGAGTAGACATCG
>ERZ1370068.10412-contig-9113_pt1 | contig 13819 bp, 20 predicted proteins | sample MGYA00561227_ERZ1370068 | MGnify/ENA primary metagenome ERZ1370068 (study PRJEB38410, sample SAMEA6850437) | metagenome | study: Metagenomic assessment of the ecological functions of the soil: analysis of the soil microbiota associated with the...
TCTGGCCGTTTACTTCGACCGGTTTCAGTCCGTGATCGGGCAATTCCTCCTCACGTAGACCGAGATAGGTAAAGTGTGGCAAATCGCTAAGCACAGTCTGAAACCATCCATTCTGTGCCAGAATTTCGCGCACGCGCGCATCGAGAAACTCATTCGCGTCGAATGCCAGCATGGCGATGTGCTGGGACGTGCCAGGCGCGGCAATTGAATAGAGGACAGACTTGGACAAGTCCTTACTGAAGAAAATCCCGTCTTTTTCCAACTCGAGAACTTCGAAGACCTGGGCACTAACTGGTAGAGCCCACAATCGCTCGGCGGTCTCTTCGGTCAGACGGCCCAGCTCGGTCCAGTGTACGAGGGCCGGCAAAAAACGTGAATTCCACAAGCGGACCGTGTCGGCATAGTCCCGCCGCGCGGCTTCGGCTCCGTCCCTCGGCGTGATATCCAGACCTTCGGCCCGAGCCGCATCCCGGGCTTTCAAAGCGCCGCCATGGCCGCCGGGCTGTAATTCGATTACATCCGCGCCAAACTCTGCTGATGTCCAACCGGCGGCGTTTGAAATTGCGCCACCTGATCTTCACTGGTGAACACACAAAGAGGCGGCGGCAGAATATTTGTCGCCCCGATGAACATGGCGCCGTAATCGTGCAGAACGCGGCACGCCACATCGTCACCGGGCGGACAGAGAGATGAAAGCCGGGTGCCGCGTCGCGTCAGTGCGCGGCCCAAAGATCGATAGAATGCGGAGGTCGGATTGACGTTAACCATGCGCTACGAATAATAATCGGCAGCGAGTTCACTATCAAAGTAGGAATCCGCAGCGAGAAGTTAGCTATACTCTCCAGAGCCATTGTTTTGTCCGACAAACTTCAGTTTGTCGTTCGATTAAAATAAGAAGCAGCGGGGGAGAGCGACAAACTGAAGTTTGTCGGACGACGAGCCATGAGCCAAATTGACGTCGCCAAACAGATCATCGCCGAGTACGCGCGGCACGGGTGGAAGCTGCGACGAGTTCTGGCGCGTCCTTCATCGCGCGCTGAGCTTCATGCGGCAGATAGCTTCGGCGATTCAGTGATGGTTGATGCGGCAATTGATGCGTTGTGGTTCTCGCGTTCGTCGCACGCACAGCGCGAAGCGTGGGAACTGCGGCTAATTGCGGAACATGCTTATGCGTTGTTTGAAGCGTTCGAAGCCGATGAAACTGAGGAGCAGCGGGAAGAATTGCGCCTGGAAATGGAAAACCGGATGCGCGAGCACACGAACCCGGTAACTATCCTCGACCAATAGTCACCGGAATGATCAGGCGCTTATCGTCACGCAATACGGTGACGTCTACCGGACGCGCGGTAGGGCCCGACGCACTCGCGAAAGAAGCTCGTCGGGCGTTCTGATCGGGATGTGATCAAATTCGGTGATGATGTCACCTTCCCTGATTCCGAACAGGTCTGCCGGACCGTTAGGCTCGACATAGTCTATCCGTACACCAAAGGTCTTGGTTTCGGGCCTGGAGATTTCGGTCATCTTATTACTTTCAAACCCGAACATCCCGCGACCTTCCGGCCGATTTTTAAACTCGCGAGCCAGGCGGTCCGGATTCATCCTGGAAATGGTCGTCATTTGAGTCGTATGAGAGATTCCGTCGCGCAGATAAATCACTTCAACGGTTTTGCCAATCGGGGTCTTTTCGAGAACGTCCATGATATCTCGTCTGTCATTTACGGGCCGACCATCAAAGCTGGTGATGATATCGCCACCAACGAGCCCGGCCTTATCAGCTGGTCCTCCGGGCGGTTCGACATTCTTGAAGGTAACCTTGCTGCCATTTGTTTCGAAACCGTTGACGCCAAAATATGAGCGGTTGGTGGCAATGGTTATCGAACCTCTGGGCGGAAAACTTTTCGCAGAGCGCTCATCCCGCCGCCGATTAGAAAAGCCAATGCCAGTATGATCCACACCCAGGTCATTCCGGTGAATCCCAGCCGGCGCCGTTTGGCAAAATTGCCGGGTTGCTGCATTAATGGCGCGTTGACGCCGGGATAAAAAGGCGTAGTGCCGGCGCCTGAGCCCGCTGTTGTATTTGGAAAGCGAACGGTCTGGGTGTATTCGGCCGAGCCTTCGCCCAGGCGGTTGCCGCAGGACCGGCAAAACCGCATTTCTTTCGGCATCGGCAAGCCACATTGGGCGCAGAATTGCTCGCCGGGGCTGTTTGCGTTGAGATCTTGCTGAGGCTGCATATCGAAAACCGCCGGTGCTGAATTAACGCTGGAATGAACTGGCAAAAATTATACGCCCAAAAGGACATATTGGTTGCGGGTTTTTGCCTCGTGCCGATGGGTAACATTTACTTTGCCCTCTCTGACGGTCGAGAGCCGGTTTACGAATGCAATCCCGACCAAGTATAGTCAGGAAAAATCCAGGATAGATTGAGGCTTATGGAAATCACGAAAGCTCCTAGTAGCCCTGCAGCCATTGTATGGCAAGGGGCAATATCGAAATTGTTACCAGCAACGGTCATCGCATCCGGGGCATTGTGCGCAGCATGAAGACGACTCACGCCCTCTCGACGCCGACAGTCAAAGTTGAACGGGCGGATGGCGAGGTCATCAAGATTCCTTTCAACGCCATCGTGGAAATCATCAACCATAATCGAGCTGCTTAATCGGGGATCTGGCGTCAAAGCACACTGCCTGTTACCGAAACTACGATGTCATTGGAATTCGCCGTTGATTATCCCTGCAGCCTGCGGCGCTCGCTACGATGAAAAGCATCTGCGCGAGTGGGGACGGCTGGGAAAGCTGCATTCAATCGTCACGACCGGAGATCAGCATGCCCCAGGTCCTGACGAGTTGCAGTTTATTGAGAATGCCGCAAGCGAGATCGATCGGTTACAGGTTGAAACCGCAATTTGTTCTGAATGTCCGGCCTGTTTGCCACTCGAGCTGGCGGGAGAAGGCGAGGCCGTGGGTTGTCTCGGTCGTGTCAACTATCCTATCGATGCCCACTTTGAAAAGTTCATCGCTGATCGAGTGCAAGTTTTTCTCGACACTAGTGAGCCGGAAGATCAGCCGGCGCCTTTTTCATATCCTGATCGATCCGGAATCACCTTTCGACGGCGAAGCCACCAAAGAACTCCGTCGCGTGACTACCGCTGAGCGGCTTACGCTTCTTTGAAATGCGTTTGCCGATTCGTTTATCGCGGGCCGGTGCCCACCTGACCACCGATAACGTTTTCGACCTGTTGGCCGGATTTCGCTCAGACGACGCGAATCGCACTGGGTACACGAGCGCGAATTTCCGCATACCGCTGCGGCCGACTATTACGATTTTCTCGATCTAATCTTGAGGAATGATTTAAGCGAGTTGGAACGTCAGCGGCTGAACTCTCGCAGCCGGAGCTACATCCAGTTCATCAGGCTGCTCGCTGCTTTGGAATGCGCGGAGGCTTTAGAGACCCGCGTGCTGGTGGACTGAGGTCTGGCGTTCCGGCTGGCGTCAAGCTCAGGGTCCCTATGGCTTACGGGCAGGGTCAACCAAAGAGGGGACCCGGGTTAGCTCTTCTCCCTGGTTAATGATTCCTCATCAACCTGTCTCAGGCTATCCAAAATCAAATTCGTGTTACTGGCCGCTTCGATGGTGACGGGAAAGGTTTCGGCCGATTTCTGAAAATCGAATGTGCCTGCCGTGATCTCGACTATCTGGCGAAAGGCCCCTTGAGCGGTTTGGTTCCCGCTTTCGGCAGCCACGATTTGCCCGTCATTAAAGAATACCCGCCCGGATTGCGCATCGTTCGCGAGCGTCAGAATGCCTGTCAGCCGCGAATTTTCGATGGCCTGAATCGCGTCAAAGATGCTGATCGTCATCAAGTCGCCCGCGAATGTAACCGTGGGCCGCTTGCCCGGCGCCTGGGCTTTGGCGCGTTGTGGCTTTTGCAGTTCCGGATGTCTGGCACGGCGAATTGCCTCGAGGCCGGTGGCGATTGAAATCCGATTATCGAGTTGTTTGGCTTCGAGCAGACGATCGTGCGCTGCGTCAAAATCATCCCGTTCAATATACAAACTGGCCAATGCCAGGCAATGGCGGGCCGCTTCGTCCGGATGCTTGTGTGCCGACGAGATTTCACGCAAGCGTTCACGCAGGGCAATCGATCGCGGGCTGCGTTCCAGCGCCGTCTTGAGTCGTTTCATCGCCCGTTCCGGCGAACCGTACTTGATGAATAGTTCAGCGTCGAGCAGCGCAGTCTCGACGTCGCCAATTGGTTCTTTATCCTGTTGGGTCATGCGATAGTTGATTCGCTGCGGCAAATTTTATCACAGTCAATTTGTCCGGCGTGCGCGCTATACTCATCAATTGTTTGCTGGTTGAATTATGTCCGCGATTGAAAAAGATTTCGACCGTCTGGCGTTGCTGGACCAAAACGGCTGGACGCAGAACAAACACTACCACGAGTTTCTGAGGCGCCACTTGCCCTCGAATTGCAAAAGGCGCTGGAGATTGGTTGCGGCACAGGCGCGTTTTCAAGACGGCTGGCCGAATGTTCAGAACAGGTGATAGCCCTGGACCTGTCCAGCGAAATGATCCGCGCCGCTCGCGCGCGATCGGCTCACTTACAAAACATCGAGTATCGTTGCGCCGATGTGATGTCCTGCGACCTCCGCATGAGGGCTTTGATTGCGTCGCCAGCATTGCCACATTGCATCACCTGCCTCTGAGGGAGTGATCCTGAAACTGAAAGAATGGGTGGCACTCGATGGCAGGCTGCTGATCGTCGATCTGTTCGAACCGGAACGCCATCTTCTCAACCCTGCGGGATTGCGGGACGGGTTGCTGAATGTCATCGCCATGGGAGTCAGCGGCGGATTGAGATTGATTCACAACGGCCGGCTGAAACCGCCTAAGGAAGTGCGCGCTGCCTGGGCGGAACACGGCAAAACGGGTTCGTATCCGACCATGCCGGAAGTGCGGGCCCTCTGCGCAGAGATTTTGCCGGGCGCACAGGTTCGACAGCATCTTCTTTGGCGGTATTCGATTGTCTGGCGAAAGGTAATGCAATAACCAGGAACAGGCGGTGATTGCACGCCGGAGGCGTGCGTACCCGTCAGGTGCCGAAGTATTTCGCGGGCGGCTCGCCGGCCGCTTTGAATAGCGCCATGGACCGTCCCGACGTGGCCGGTGCAGGTCGCTTCACCCGCAAAAAATAATTTGTTGTCCAGGGGTTGGGAAAGCGCTTCCTGGGCTTCGAGGCCGTCCACCGGAACATAGCTGTACGCCCCGCGGCTGAACCTGTCGTCGTGCCAATCATGAATATGCGAGGCTTCGATTTGACCTCGAATTTCCGCCGTTGAAGTATTGAGGATAAGAGAGAGCGAATCGATTGCCTGATCGAGAAGCCCGCCCTCGTTTCTGAGGTGATCCGCTCGCGGTCCTCTCGGCCCAACCAACCAGTAGCGGGGCGCGAATCGGTAATTGGGTCCACCAGGTGGGAATAGCTGCGTCCGGATAATGAAAGAATCCCGCCTCTTTGAAACTGATGACCTCACCCTGCTCGTCCCAAAGCTTCACGTCCTCCCAGAACCGTTCGCGAAAGAGCAGATTGATCTTGATTACATTTCCTACTGCCAGCCTTCGGATTGCCAACCGCTTTGATGCCGGCAGTTCGGGAGCAAACTGAATTCCTCCATCTCTCGGCGCAGCCTGAAGCACGCCGAGCGGCAACGTTATTACTACGGCGGATGCTGCATAGGTGCGTCGCTTTGGCGCTGATTCGGTAATTACCTCGACCCGATCGTCCCTGCCAATAAACAGCGGTGACGATTGTGTTCAGATGAAATGTCGCACCATAACTTTCAGATTCGGCCCGCAAGACCTGCATCAAAGAATCGTACCCATCTTGAAACCGAAACGATTCATCGCCGTCAATTGAGTCGGCAGCCTGGTTGGCCTTTACCAGGCCCTGGATTCCTACCCGGTCGATGTCTGCCGCATGAAAGCCTTCGACGTAACCGGTGGCCATGGCTTTGGCGCGCTGCATGTCCGGATCATCCGCTGCTGAATTCAGGAACTGTCGAAGCGAAAGATCGGAGCCAATGGACTCCATCTTGTCCATCAAACGGTGAACGCTGCGCCAAAAGTCGCGTGACTTGCTGAGTTTTCCATCATCAAAATAGCAATAGTGCCCGCTGACTTCCTGGATCTTCAGGTTCGCGGCCCTGGCCAGGTCCCAAATTGCCGGCGATTTCCCGTGGATGAACTCGGCGCCGAGTTCAATGGGAACAGGACTGTTAGATTCTCCCAGGGTAAAGACGCGACCGCCAATTCGATCTCGCGCTTCCAGCACGATCACTTCACACCCGGCGCGACTGAGATCGCGAGCTGCCGCCAATCCAGCCGCGCCTGCACCAATGACTAAGATGGTTTTTGAAGGCATGACTCGATCCGATGGCTGTGAAGTGTCAGAACCGGGAGCGGTAGCGACCGGATCAGATAAGTTGCCGGTGGATGATCCCATCGCTACCGCTCCGGGTTCTGACACCAGCGAGCTGTCAACTCTTCGCCGCAGCTGATTGTTGAGTCGCCTCTACAGCCGGCACTCTTCGCGGCGTTCTGCCGCTCGATCATCCACTGTGGATAGAGAGTCTTCGGCAAAGTCGTCTGCGATAGTTGTTCGATCTCGGCCGGAGACAATTCAAGGTCGGCGGCTTTCAGATTGTCTTCCAACTGCGACATCTTGTTTGCGCCGATGATGATCGAAGTCACTCCTGACTGGGCCAATAGCCAGGCCAACGCGATTTGGGCGATCGAAACATTCCTGGTTTTCGCGATTTGGTCAAGTGCGTCTATGGCGTCGAAGCCACGCTCTTCATCAATGGGTGGAAATTGAAAACCGCTGCGACGGGCACCTTCCGGGTTCGGATTGTCACGCCGGTATTTGCCGGTCAGGAACCCGCCCGACAGCGGTGACCAGGGCAGCACCGCCAGATGTTCTTCGCGACACGAGCGGCAGTAATTCATGTTCGAGGTCACGGCCGACAAGCGAATAGTAAGCTTGCAACGAGACAAATTTTGCCCAGCCTTTCGCTTCAGACGAGGGTGAGCGATTTCATCAACTGGCGCGCCGCCCAGTTTGAGCAGCCAAGGTAGCGGACTTTGCCCTGACGCACCAGGTCATCCAGCGCGCGCATCGTCTCTTCGATCGGTGTCAATAGATCCCAACCGTGCACCTGATAGAGATCTATGTAATCCGTATCGAGCCGGCGCAGGCTTTGCTCAATCGACGCGAAGATGTGCTGGCGCGACAGCCCGACGTTGTTTACATCGCCGCTGCTGTTCATCGCCGGCTCGCTCATCGCAAGCCAGAACCTTCGTGGCGACGATCACTTTGTCACGCGAGACGCCCGGAGTTCTTTAACGCCTGGCCCAGAATCGTTTCGGATTCTCCGTATGAATAAACGTCCGCGGTGTCGAAAAAATTGATGCCGGCGTCCAGCACTCGCGCCACCATCGCATCCGCGCTCTTTTGATCAACCTCTGCGATGTTGAAAAATTGCTCACCGAATGTCATCGTGCCCAGGCATAGCTCTGACACCTTCACACCAGTGTTCCCTAACAGTCTGTATTTCATAATTACTCCTTTCAGGCATCGTAAACTGCAACCGGCTAACTTCAAACCGAGCGGGCGGCGGATTGGGTGAATCGTAAGCTCAAAATCAGGACAGCGTGACTGCCAGTTCGGGCCTGAAGGTCGCCGTTGCCAAAATCCCGGGTTGCCCCTATTATCAGTCGGTCGGATGCTCTAACTCGACGCCCTGGCGCTCCCCAAAGTAGTCCCGGGAAATATCACTTTACTTGGAGAAATCAATGAAAGCGTATAAGAATTTAGCGAAAATTTCGATGCTCACCCTCGCCTTTGTGCTGATGAGCGCCACGCTTGGCTTTGCGAAATCGAATGAGTACAAGTTCAAGGTCCACTAACAACACCAAACAGGCCATCAAGAAGCTGCTGGTGTCCGAAGACGGCAAGAAGTGGGGCGAATTTGATATCGGCACCGGTATCAAGGCCGGCGCTACTGAAGAGCTGGTTTGGGACAAGTCCACGGACAACGGAAACTGCGAGCAGTACTTCAAAGTTCAGTTTGCCGATGGCGAATGGTCCGGAAGCTGTGAAGTTTGACTTTTGCGAAAAGGGATTGGTGCTGGAGTTTAACTAGCGCTAAGAACAGTTTGCATTTTCAGAAAGCCTCTGCCAAATCGGCAGGGGCTTTTTGTGTCAGAAGCCCGACCGTAAGGGAGGGCTCGATCGCAGATTGAGGGCCTTGCTTACGCAGGCTTCTGCTCCGCGCATGCAACTTCGTTTCTGACCGCGTAGCCTCCTTATCCCACCTGCTAACGCAGGTGGTACTGACCTCAGTACCCGCAGAGCCACAGTTCAAAAATCCACCCGGAAGCCGAGCCTGATTTGTCTGGGCCGCATCGTGCGGGTGGGAACCAGAAATGAATCGATGAAGGCCTGGCGTGCCGCCGGTGTAGACGTCGGACCAAAGGCGCTGAAGTCGATGAACTCGCTGCCAAAGCTGAAGACGGTTGCATTCAGCACATTATCGATCTCAACGATGGGCCGCAGCCGAACTCGCTCACTGACTTTAAATTCGCGGGTCAGGTTCAAATCAAAAATGAACTGGCCCGGTCCCAAACCGGCGTTGCGAGGCAGATTTCCGCTCTCTCCGATTGTCGGCAACGCGAACTGATTTAGAATGCCCGCGTCAAAGGGTTCGCCGGGAGCTCGCCACTTGAGCGTGCGGAGATCTCCCTTGAAAATTGGGCGATCATTCCCGACGTCGTCGAGATTGCGGTCCGCGCCGCCCAGTCCGATGTTGAAAGGCGCGCCCGATGCCAATCGCAGCACTGTCGAAAGACGCAGCCGGCCCATCACCTGGGGCAGGTCAAAGGTTCCCGAGAAAGCAAACCGATGACGGCGATCCAGCAGGCTGCGCGTGAACTCTCTTTGGAAATCAGCAGCTACCAGGGCGTCAGATGTATTCACGATGCCGTCGTCTTTCAAAAAGAAAGTGTGTAGATGGCCCGGAATGAAAAACCCGCGCCGTTGCCGGCAGAAACAAAACGGTGTCTGAGCTCGAGCGTCAGGCCGTGATACTGGCTGTTGCCCACAGGAATTAGCTGTTCGATTTCGCCTTTCGAGGGATCGGGCCGGAGCGAGTTCAAGGCGGCCAGCGCCGCATCCACTGAGGTGGTGGAAGTAAATGCGTTCAAATTTACCAGCGAGACCGGCACCCCGAATTCAAACACGCGAGTAACCGAATTAGGATTTGCCGGATCAGGAGATGTCGAGCACAAACCGGACCAGGTCGCCGGCAGTCGATGTGTTCAGCAAGGGGCGAACACCGCCGGGCGCGCTGAGAAAGTTGGTGAAGTCCCTTGACGAGAGATAGTTGGTGAAACTGTCAAAGCCTTTCGGCAAACGCGGTGCGTTCACGTTGAATTCGCGCCAAAGATGCAAGCCCCGGTTCCAGGTGTAGTTCGCTTCAAAGACCAGCCTTTTCCCAATCTGCCGTTCAACTCCAATGTTGGTTTGATAGCTTTCGGGAATATTTAAGCGCGGGATCCAGCCGGCGCGAGAATCCGGAGTTCAACACCCCAAATTGTCTGACCAGCACGCGAATCGGTGGACAGCGTTTGCGGAAAACGAAGATTGGCGATGATGAAAGCCCTTCGTTGAGCAGCCGTCATCAGCCGCTCCGTAGCCGGATCAACCAGAGCGTTGGTATCGAAGAACCGTTGCTGCGCGCCGAGAGTAAAATCATCAATCGTGCGCAACAGCGCGCGGTTGTAAAGATTCCGGCTCCCGCGCGAATTACGGTCTTACCCGTCTTAAAAGGATCGTAAGCAATGGCCGCGCGCGGGCCGAAATTGTTTACGTCGTCGAACAATACTTTCATTCTCGTACCGCAAGCCGTAGCTGATCGTGAAGTTCGGTCTGATGCGCCACTCGTCCTGGGAGAAGACCCCGATGTAGGTATTGCGCTGTGTCGAAGTCGTGAGAAAGTTTTGGCGGAAACGGCTCGGGCGCGTTGGCGAGAAAGTCTCCGGCGCTGTCAAAGTCCCAGGTTCCGGACGCGTCTTCGAGATCGATAAAGGTTGATTTGATTCGCTGGATATCGCCGCCGAACTTGAGCGAATGATTGCCGCTGACGTAGCTGAACACTTCCTGAAATTGAAAGCGGTCCTCGCTGCGATCACTCGCGCCGCTGGTTGAAGTACCGGCTACCAGCGTTCCCGTGACGAGCTTCAACGGATCGTTAATCCCGATCAAGACCACCGGCGGGCGCTCGCCGCCGGTAGCTAAGACTGCCGGCGACAGACGTGAAAACTGGAAAACGCGTCTCAGCCACCGCGTTCGCTGAGATGACATAGTTGTCCAGATAGGCAATTGCGTCCGAGTTGCGGATCTTGCCGACCAGGGCTTCAGCCAGACGATTGCCGCCACCGAACTGGCGCAGGTTCGTAAACCGTCCCAGCTGAAAGAGAACCTGGCCATTGTGCGTGTTCGTAAATCTGGTGATCGACCCGAGTCGTGAAAATGTGATTGCGCGAAGGCGTACTGAGTGAACCTAAGTACGGTGCAATGGCCGCGTTCAACGACGGAGCCGAAGCGTTTTCAATCCGTTGATTACTCAAGTCGGTAGGCGGCGGCAAAGCGAACAAAGGATTCTGTTGCAACGGTAAGCAGAGTATTGACCACTGTCGAATCGAGCAACGTGTCGTACTCATATGCGTTGAAGAAGAAAGTCCGTCCCTGCCCATTGTAGAGTCTTCGGAATCACCACTGGCCCGCTGATCGTGAAAGCCCGGATCGTGCTCCTGAAGCGGCAAACGCTTCAGACCCAGATGAATTGTTCTTCCAGGTACTTCGCATCGAGCGATTCATCTCGAAAGAAGTCAGAAGGCCCGACCGTGGAATTTGCTCGCGCCACTGCGGGTCCGCAGGTTCAGGCGCCCGCCAGACGCCCGACCATACTCGGCGGCAAACTGGTTCCGAATCAGTTGCACTTCCGCGACTGCTTCCAAAGACGGCGTGAACCGTTCACGCGCGGCCCGGTCATCGTTGTTATCGAGCCCGTCAATCGTGATGTTGTTGAATAAGCCGGCGCGCCGGCAATTGAAAAGTAGCCCGCCTCTTCCGGCGTGCGTGCGCGGGCTGCGGCCCGGTCCTGGGCCAGATCGCGAGTTGAGAGCGCCTCTTCACTGACGCCGCCCAGCGTGAAGATCAGATTCAATCGGCGAGCGCGTGTTGTTCGGCAAAGAATCAACTTCACGCGTGGTAACTGTGCCGCCGACGATCGTGCGGGTGGGATCAACCTGGGCAGTGTCGGCAGCACTCACGACCACAGCTTCCGCAGTTGACACCGCCAGGCTTCAGCACGAAGTTGATTTGCACATTCTGCGCCGCGATGGTGGCGAGATTCGTTTTCTCTTCGGCCGCAAAGTTTGTGAACGATGCCTTGACGTTGTAGACGCCGGGCGGCAGCTGAATCAACTTGGTAATTGCCATCAGCGTCCGCTAACGACCGTGCGTTCAGTCTTGGTAGCTGACCAGGGTTGCGGTGATCGTCGCGCCTGGAATTACAGCGCCATTTTGATCCGTGACCTTGCCGGTGATCGTGACGTTGTCGAGATCCTGAGACTTAACTGCGCCTGGATGGAACACGTAGCAAGGCGCTAGCAGAAAAAGAGAAGATTCAGCGTCGCGGCGTAATGACCTTTTGGGCGCGCAGGACTCTTATACCTGAATCGTTGGAAGGTTGTTCTCGCGGCGCACACACCTAACATCGTAATGTGTCTGATCAAGTAAAAGTTTTTTACTTGGCCTGGTCGGCCCGATGCAAATGGGTTGCTTAAAAGGCGAAAGAGCTTCTTGATAAACTGCTGTTCAGCTAAAGTCGAGAGCCTTCGAGACATGCGCGGTTGTCAGCGAGATTTCGTGGCGGCGCCGGCGTCTTGCCGGAACTGATCGATTGATCCGGCTGACGGCAACGAGCGCGCCGGCTTCGGGTGGTGGTGCTTCGGTGAAGTGCGAAATTTCCTGAGCGTGAGTTTGCAGGTAGTCGAAGAAGCGTTCGAATTCGCGCTGCATCGCGTCCATCTTCTCGCGCATGTTGAGAATGATTTCGACGCCGGCGAGATTTACTCCGAGGTCGCGGGTCAGAGAAAGAATCAGCTCGAGCCGTTCGAGATCCGCGTCGGTATAAAGACGCGTGTTGCCTTCAGAGCGCGAAGGCTTCAGCAGTCCTTCGCGTTCGTACAGACGCAGCGTCTGCGGATGAACTTCAAACTCTTCCGCGACGGCGCTGATAGTGAATGTCTTGGCTCGCCTTTTCATAAAACCAAGTCGTGCTTAGTATTCTGATCTTTGTGCATTGTCCGTCGCCGTCAAGAGGTTCTTATTGTTACGAAATAACTTAGCTTAACGTCAAAGAACAAAGAACAAAGACCAAAGCCCGCCTTACTCAAGTCCCATCACCACCCTGGGGTTTTCAGTATTCATCTGCGCGTACTTGCGCAACAGGTCCTTCGTCTCTTCCGAAATGACTTTCGGCAGGACAACCTGCACCTCGACGAATTGATCGCCGTGCGCAGTAGCATCGCGCAGTGAACGGAGCACCGCGGCCACGCAAACGAAACTTCTGTCCCGACTGCGTTCCCGGCGCGATCCGCAACTGCGCTTTGCCCGCGACCGTCGGCACTTCAATCTTCGCGCCGAGCGCTGCTTCCGGCACCGTAAGCGGAACCGTAACGTAAATGTTGTCGCCCTTGCGGGTGAAATATTGGTGCCGGCCGACGTTCGTGATGATGTAGAGGTCCCCTGGCGGCGCGCCTAAACGTCTTCCGTTCGGCGAATTTGCACGAGATTTTGAGCTGTCCGTGGTATAATCACCGGCACAGTTTCGTCGTCGCACGACGGTCAGCCGGTCATTTTCCGCGGGGACCTTGATGAGTGAATCCATATCGGTGCAGTGTCCCAAGTAAGCGCGAAACTGCTGCAGCAACGCGTGCTGCGGTTTGGCAAAAAAGGTCCCCTGCCCTGGGTGCAAGAAACCGTTCGTCGTCGAGCTGGCGGCCGAAGACGACGAATTTCGCGGGAGGTCCTCGAGGCCGACGAGGTTGATGCGGCTGACGACGGAGACGATTTCGAGGAGCCTTCGCGGTTGCCCTGCGCGGTCGAGCCGGTCGGCAAGCGAAGAAAACGCGCCAGTGCAAGAGGCATGGTCGGTAACTGGAAGAAACCGGCACTTCGTGGTCGGCACTGTGGTCGTCGTGTTGGGGCTGCTGGGGGCGCGGGAGTTGTGCTGGGGCTTTCCTGATCGGCGACTTGCTGTCGGGCAACAAGATCGACATGACCTGGCTTCCGCCGGATGCTGACACAGTTCACGCGCGTGGCCGCCACGTGGAACTCGCCGTTCGTCAAATCGTTGACGGCCAGCCCGGATGGCGGCGGGAGTCCTGAATCTCAAAGAGAACCTGGGACTGGAACCGCAGGAGATTCGCAGTCTGACGATGGGAGCGGTTTCTCGCCGCCGCGGACGATGCCCCCAGGGCGCTGGTCCCGAATGGGATGTGAATTCCCGCAAGCCGGAAAAGCCGGATGATGGTCGGGGCCGGAGTCGGAACACCACTGGTCCTGCGGACGCAGGCAGTCATTTGATCCGGAAGGAAATGCAGAACAAACTGCATGGTCCGCACGGTTCCGTACCAGAAACACGAACCGGATCTTCGTCGGGGGAGCAATACGTAACTGAACGAAGCACAT
>ERZ1370068.5952-contig-4956_pt1 | contig 13815 bp, 19 predicted proteins | sample MGYA00561227_ERZ1370068 | MGnify/ENA primary metagenome ERZ1370068 (study PRJEB38410, sample SAMEA6850437) | metagenome | study: Metagenomic assessment of the ecological functions of the soil: analysis of the soil microbiota associated with the...
GAGAACCCCGCCGCCTTGGTCCATGCCGGATGATCGCAGCGCTATCTCCTCTGGCTCGTCATTGAGCGAGTCCGGTCGACAGGGCATCCTCGGACAAAGGCCATTTGAATGTCAACTTTTCACGAGTCAATTGTGCGTTGCGTCACCGTGTGCAATCCTCGCCCCGTCACGGCTCCTCCTCGCGAGGTCACGCGGGCGCGGGTTCCGCAGGCGATCGCGTTCGGCCGTTCGAGCCCCACAGAGTTTCATGGAACAGCTCGCGGCTATATGAGCCCCGGTCACACCCGCGGCGCGCGCGCCCATCAGGCCGCGGCACCGCAGCAGTGCTTGAACTTGCGGCCGCTCCCGCACGGACACCTCGCATTCCGCCCGGCGCCCCGTCCGGCGGGCCGGGCGTCTCGCGAAGGCCGAGCAAGGCGACGTACACCACCAGGACGAAGAAGCCCCGGCCCATGATCTCGAAGAAGTAGTAGACGGCGGAGATGACCTGCAGCCGCCTGGCCGAGTGGCCGGACAGATAGAACGCCGGCCCTTGCAGAATGGTCACGGGCATCTGCTGCCAGAAGTCGACACTCACCAGCATGGACGCGATCTGGGCGATGGTGAGGAGCGCGAGTCCCCAGGCGAGCGCTCGCGCCCGCGTGCGCCCGCTCCAGCCAGGCGTGGCCAGAATGAGGGCGGTGAACACGGGAAGCCCGAACGCGCCGGATGCCAGCCATACGGTGTACACCACGTCGCGCAGCTGCGCCTGGCCCGGCAACCGCACCGGCCGATGGACGAGGACCCGGCTTCCCTCGACCGAGTAGTATGCCCCGGGCGTGTTCTCGAGGAGCGGCGCGGCTGTCCGCGCCACCGCGGCGAGCCCCCCGCGTAGACCGGTGCGAGGGCGAGCCACGCCAGGAAGCGCCGGCCAGGCCCAGCGTGAACCGGAGCAGGACCCGGCGCCACTCCGCCCTAAGTCTTCGAAGGAAGCCGGAGAATCCAGCCAAACCAGCAGCCGGCGACGACGGCGAAGAAGAGCGCTTGCCAGACGTACAGGTGGGCCACGTCGAACCACCCGCGGGCGAGGACGCCGATGGCGAGCAGACTGAGCACCCGCACCAGATTCACCAGATAGAGAAGGGAGACGCCGATCAGGGTCCCGACCGCCTTCGCGCGCACCGGAGCCGGATACGCCCAGACGGCGGCGGCGAACAGGCCGGCCTCGTAGATGGCGTTGCAGTTGTTCTTGATCTCCACGGCAAAGTTCCCCATGGTGACCACGGGCCCGCGCGAGGCGACGGGAGCACCGAGTGCGCTCAGGATGGCGCCGGCCAGCCAGGCCACGTGCCGGTTGAGACCGACGATGATCGTGTCCTGGGCGCCGTAGAGCGCGATGAACACCGTCACGGTGAACGCCGCAAACGCCAGACAGAAACGCAGCACGACGCGCCGCTCACTGCTCGCCTGCGGACGTCGCTCGACGCCTTGCCCCATTCCTCGCCTCCGGCCGCGTGTCGGTCCACGCAAGCGCGGCTGCCATTCTACCGACTTTCTCCCACCGCGCGCGCCCTCCCGGCGCCCCGCGACGTGCGTCACTCCTTTCACGATGATCTCGGTAGTCCCTGAGTCAGCGCGGATCGGCCGTGACTGCTCTCCCGTTCTCATGCCTGGGAGTGCCCCGAAGGCGCTGTTCGTCTTGACCAGGCCTCGGCCCACTATACGAGTGATTGCGTTGAAGTTTAACCTCTCTGCCGTGTTTGGTTCGAAGCACGCTGATCCCCTACCTTCGCCGGCAGAGTCGCCCTCCTGCGATTTGGATGGACCAAGGTCCACTAGGCAAGCCTGGAGCACACCGATTAGATTCAGGAGCGATGCCCCCAGACGAGATAGCCCGTGAGTGCCGGGACATCGGGTGGGCCACACGCGAGCTGGTGGTTACGCGCGTGAACCCTCTATAGGCGGCGCGCCGGGTAAACGAGGGACACCTCGACCAGCCAAACCGTGCAACGCCGAAGGGTCGCGGTCGTATGCTCGCGGCGGAGGACAATGCGGTGAACAAGAAGCTATCCCCGCCTGCTCGAGAATTCAGCGTTCCCACTCCAGTGTGGCGGGCGAGCAGTCGTTGATGAACCGACCATGGCTCGCTGCCACGCTGGACCGGTGGATACCCCGGCCTGCCGAAGCCTCCGGGAATTCATGCCAGAGCTAGAGCCTCTTCTCGACGTTGACGCCCTGCTCGGGCAGCGTCGGCGGTGACCGTGAGCTTCTCGACGAATTGGCCGCCACCTTCACCCAGGAAGTCCCTGGATGGATCGCGGCGCTCCGGACGGCGCTCGCGAGTGGCGATACCGAGACGCTCTTCCGGGTGGCCCACGGCGTCAATGGTGCAGTGGGCTACTTCAGAGCCTCAGGGGTCCAACGGCCGGCGGCGGATCTCGAGGCGATGGGGCGAACGCACAACCTGGAGGGCGCTTCAGCAGCGCTTGACCACCTCGAAGATGGACTTCTGAAGCTCAACGTGTTTCTCGCCAAGACTCCGTGGCGAGCATGACACACGTTACGGTACGAGAATTCCTTCGGCCTGACGACATTCCTCCCCGCGGTCCGCCCTGCAGCGCGCGGATCGTCACCCTGAGACACTCCCGCCCCAGCCTCCGGATCACACTAGAGAAAACGGGGAACACATGCCCACTGCACAACACCCGCACGACTGCAGGCGGCCGCCGCCAACGTAGACGTTCGGCACACGGAGGCTCTCCTGAAAACGGGGGCGTTGCAGAGTGCAATCTTCAACAGCGCCAACTTCTCGAGCATCGCCACCGACGCCAAGGGCGTCATTCAGATCTTCAACGTCGGCGCCGAGCGCATGCTGGGCTACACGGCCGCCGAAGTGATGAATCAGATCACGCCGGCCGACATTTCCGATCCGCAGGAAGTGATCGCCCGAGCCAGAGCGCTCAGCGCCGAGCTTGGGACCCCGATCACGCCCGGCTTTGAGGCATTGGTGTTCAAGGCCTCGCGCGGGATCGAAGACATCTACGAGCTGACCTATATCCGCAAGGATGGCACCCGATTTCCGGCGGTGGTGTCCGTCACGGCGCTGCGCGACGCGCAGGACGCCATCATCGGCTATCTGCTCATCGGCACCGACAACACCGCGCGGCAGCAGGTCGAAGAGGAGCGGAAAAAGCTCGATCAGCGGCTGCGCGACCAGCACTTCTACACGCGCTCGCTCATCGAATCCAACATCGACGCCCTGATGACCACCGATCCACGCGGCATCATCACCGACGTCAACAAGCAGACGGAGGCGCTGACCGGGTGCACGCGTGACAGAGCTGATCGGCGCGCCCTTCAAGAACTACTTCACCGAGCCGAGCCGGGCGGAGGCGGGCATCAACCGCGTGCTGAACGGAAGGCAAAGTCACCAACTACGAGCTCACCGCGCGCGCCCGGGATGGCACGCTCACCGTGGTGTCCTACAACGCGACCACCTTCCACGACCGCGATAGGCGCCTGCAAGGCGTGTTCGCCGCGGCGCGCGACGTGACGGAGCTGAAACGCTTCGAGCAAACGCTGCAGCAGAAAAACGTCGAGCTGGAAGAAGCGAGCCGCATGAAGTCCGAATTCCTCGCCAACATGTCCCACGAGCTGCGGACCCCGCTGAACGCCATCATCGGCTTCTCCGAGGTGCTCAGGGACGGCCTGATCGGCACGATGACCGATCAACAGCGAGGCTTCATCGGCGACATCTTCAGCAGCGGAACGCATCTGCTCTCCCTGATCCAACGACATCCTCGACCCGTCCAAGGTGGAAGCCGGCAAGATGATCCTCGACCTGGAGCCGGTGCAGATGTCTAGCGTTGTTGCTGAACAGCTTGTCCATGATCAGGAGAAAGCCGCGACCCGCCACATCCGCCTGGATATGGATGCCGCCGAGGAACTGGGCTCGATTCAAGGCGGATCACGCGCAAGGTCAAGCAGATTCTGTACAACCTGCTCTCCAATGCGGTCAAGTTCACCAACGAGAAGGCGGCCACGTGACCGTGCGGGGCCGGCGCCGCGTCCCGCGCGCCGACGTGCAGGCCGGATGTCCGCCTCCGGGACGGGCCGGAGCTTCCCGTTGGCCGACAACGACTTCGCGGACTTTTTCCAGATTGGCGTCACCGACAGCGGTATCGGCATCTCCTGGAGGCTGGAGCAGCTGTTCAGGCCGTTCAGTCAGATTGATCGCGGCCTGGCGCGAAAATTCGAGGGCACGGGACTCGGTTTGGCCATGGTCAAGCTCTCGCCGAGGTTGCACGGCGGCGCGGTGGCCGTGGAAAGTGCCGTCGGCGCCGGCTCCTGCTTCACGGTCTGGTTGCCGCTCCGGGCGCCGGAGGGAGGGGCGCTCACGTCGGTCAAAGCGCCGGCCCCCTATCGAAGCGCTCGCGGGAGCACGCACCGCGCTGGTGGTGGAAGACGACTTCAAATCCGCTGATCTGATCCGCGTGCAACTTCGAGGCGGAGGGCTTCGAGGTGCTGCACGCCGCCTCCGCCGAGGCCGCGCTCGTGCTCGCGGCCCAGCACCCGTTGGCGCTGATCACCCTGGACATCATGCTGCCCGACATGGACGGCTGGGAATTCCTCGGCCGCCTCAAAGCAGGTGCCGGCGCTCAGCCGCATTCCGGTCGTGATCATCTCGATCGTGGCGGATCGCAACCAGGGCTTCGCGCTCGGTGCCGCGGCGGTCATGCAGAAGCCCATATCCCGGCAGGAGTTGTACGAGTTGCTCCTGGATCTGGGTCTGTTCCCGTCTCACAGGGACACGCGCTGAAGGAGGTCCTGGTCGTTGATGACGACCCCAGGCCGTGGAACTCATCGCCGTTCGCATGCTGGGCCTGGCCAGTACCGTACTGCGCGCGTACAGCGGCCACAGAGGCCATCGATGCCGCGCGGCGGCGTGAGCTGCCGGACCTGATCGTGCTGGATCTGATGATGCCGGACGTCAACGGCTTCGAGCGTCGTGGAAGCGCTCCAACTGCGTTCCGACACGGCACACATTCCGGGATCCTGGTGGTTACCGCCAAGCAGATCACCGCCGAGGACCGCGCCAAGCTGAATGGCTATGTGACGGCGATCATGGAGAAGGCCGAGTTCGACCGTGAGCACTTTACAGCCGAAGTCCGGCGGGCCATGTCGGGGCGCCAATCGGTCACCCTGACATGGCCAGAGTCCTGATCGTCGAGGACAATCCCACCAATATGACGTTGGCGGTGTTCCTGCTGCAGTCGGCGGGCCATACCGTGCTCAGCGCGACGGATGCAGAGGCCGGGTTGACGCTCGCGCGCGACGAGCAACCGAACCTGATCCTGATGGATATCCAGCTTCCCGGCATGGACGGCCTCGAAGCCACCGTGCTGCCTCGGGCGTGACGACGCCACGCGCGCCATTCCGGTGATCGCCCTCACCGCCCCTGGCGATGAAGGGCGACGAGGAGCGCATTCGAGCCGCGGGGTGTGATGGCTGACATCGCCAAGCCGATGCGCTATCGGGACTTTCTCGCGGCCATCGAGGCTCACGCTGGTTCGAACATGAACCCGACCCCCGACGTCGCTGACCATCCCGCACGCATTCTGATCGTGGACGATGAACGCCACAACAGAGAGTTGCTTGAGGTCACTGCTCGCGCCAGAAGGCTTTTACCTCCTGACCGCGGCCAGTGGCGCGGAAGCGCTCGCGGTGGTGGCGACAGCAACCGCCCGACCTCGATCCTGCTCGACATCATGATGCCGGGCATGGACGGGTACCAGGTGGCGGGCAAGATCAAGGACAACCTCGCGACCAAGAACATTCCCATCATCATGGTCACCGCCCTGGAACGATCGCAACGCCAGGATGCTCGGCCTCGGCGCGGGAGCCGAGGATCTTCTCACGAAACCCGTGGATCGTGCCGAACTGTGTATGCGGGTGAGAAACCTCCTGCGCCTCAAGGCCTACGGCGAGTACTACGACAAGTACAGCCAGATGCTCGAACGCGAGGTAGGCTCGCGCACGGCCGACCTGGTCGAGAGCGAGCGTCTCTACCGATCGACATTCGACGCGGCGCCCGTCGGGATCGTGCACGTGGGCCTGGACGGGCAATGGTTGCGGGTCAATCAGCGCCTCTGCGATCTCCTGGGATACTCGCGTGAGGAGCTGCAAGAGTCTTACCGGTCAGGAGCTCACGCAGCCGGAAGAAGTGGCCGGTGAGGCCGAGTCATTCCGCCGAATGGCCGCGGGAACGCTGGACCGCTACGTGGTCGATGAAAAGCGATATCGACGGCGAGACGGCGCCTCCATGTGGGCCAGGGTCAACATGTCCGTCCATCGCGACGCGGAGGATCAGTCCCAGCATGTCATCTCGGTCATCGAGGACATCACGGAACGGCGGACGCTCGAGGCGCAGGTCCGGCAGGCCAACAAAATGGACGCGATCGGGCGATTGGCGTCGGGCGTTGCCCACGACTTCAACAATCTGCTGACGGTCATCCTCGGGTACGCGCAGCTCATGACCGCTGATCGCGCCGTGGCGAACCACCACGGGAAGGATCTCGGCGAGATCATCAAGGCGGCCCAGCGTGCGACGGGTCTCACCAAGCAACTCCTCGCGTTCAGCCGTCAACAAGCGCTGCACGGCGTACCTCTCGATGTGAATGGGCTGATCACGGACATGACGGGCATGCTCGGCCGATTGATCGGCGAGGACATCGAGGTCACGCTGGCCCTGGCGCCCAATCTCTCCCTGGCGCTCGCGGATCGGGGCCAACTGGAACAGGTCGTGATGAACCTCGTGGTCAACGCGCGAGACGCCATGCCCGGTGGTGGGAGCGTGACGATTGAAACGGCAGACGTCGAGCTCGAGAGCTCCTCCTTCCACGAGGAGGCGATCGTGCAGGGCCACTATGTGATGCTCGCCATCACCGACACCGGCAGCGGGATGACCAGAGGACACCCAACAGCACCTGTTCGAGCCGTTCTTTACGACCAAGGAAACCGGGAAAGGCACCGGCCTTGGCCTGTCGACGACCTACGGCATCGTCAAGCAGAGCAAGGGCTACATCTGGGTGTACAGCGAACCTGGTCTGGGGACGACATTCAAGGTCTACTGGCCGCGTTCGAGCCGTGACGTCCCCTTGCAAGTGTTCACCTCGGAGGTCACCGCGCCCGTCACGAGCGCGTCGGCGACCGTGCTGCTCGTCGAAGACGAGGCGAGCGTGCGTCAATTCTCGAAGCGCATCCTCGACCATGCGGCTATCGAGTGTTGGGAGCGGTCGACGGAAACGACGCCGAGCGAGTATTCGCACACCATGCCGACTCGATCGATCTGGTTGTGACTGACGTGATCATGCCTGGCTGCGGCGGTCCCGAGCTGCTCAGCCGGCTACAGGTTCAAGCACCCGCGCTGCGGGTGCTGTACATGTCAGGCTACACGGATCAATCCGCCGTGCAGAAGGCGGGGATCGATCGTGGACTCCCCGTTCGTCCAGAAGCCATTCACGGCCGAAGAGCTCGTGCGACAGGTCCGCCGGGCGCTGGAACGATCATGCCCAGAAGTCCCAGGATCCGCCGAATGAACGCACGGATCATTTCCTGGCTTTGGCCATGACCCGCGGCGTGTAGGCAGAGCCCGGCGACTCGACGACGTCGGAAGAGAATACTTGCGCCAGTAGCAATTACCCGTTGGCGCTGAGATGATCCGGCTCGTACCGCGCAGCGAGCCAGCGTTTTGCGATGGAAACCCCGTGGCATGCTAGTTGCTCAACGCTCGCGAGGACCAAGGCGATGGCTCAGGACGCGCACGTCATTCCCACGGAGCCGATCGGCAGCATCCCGAGGCCCCCAGAGCTGATCGAGGCGGTCGCCAGAAAAGGCATGGACGACCCCAGCCTGGATCCCCTGTACGAGGAAGCGATCCGCGACACGATCGAGCGGTTTCATGCCACCGGCTCCCCGGTCATCACCGACGGGGAGCAGAGGAAGTATCACAATTTCTGGACCTATTCCGTGGAGGGGCTGCCGAACACGCACCCCGATGGCTTCATGATCCCCTTCGCGGCCGGCCATACCCGGCGCATGCCGCGGCTCACGAGCGGCCCGTTCCGCTACAAGAGGTACGCGGACAGCTTCATCGACGTCGCCCGGCGCTATACGGATCTTCCGCTCAAGCAGGCGGTCATCTCACCGTCCGCCCTGAGCCTCATGTATCCGGCCGGCGGGATCCCCGGCTACACGCGCGAGCAGTTCATCGACGACCTGCTGGCCGAGCACGAAGCCGAGGTCCGCCGCTGTCTGCACGCGGGCGCTCACAAGGTGCAGATCGACTTCACGGAAGGCCGCCTCTCGATGAAGGTGGACCGTTCCGGACATCTGCTCAACAGCTTCATCGACCTCAACAACCTGGCGCTGTCCCGGTTCTCCGCCGAGGAGCGCCAGCGCATCGGAGTCCATACCTGCCCGGGCGGCGACCGCGATTCGACGCACAGCGCGGACGTCGACTACGAGGAGCTGCTGCCCAGCCTGTTCCAGCTGAAGGTGGGGAACTTCTACGTCGCGCTCGCGGGCGAGAAGGACCGCGCCCGGGTGTTGCGGATCATCCGGCGGTACATGACGCCGGACCAGCGAATCTTCGTCGGCGTCATCGCCCCCATCGACCGGCGCGTCGAGACACCGGAAGAAGTCAGGGATCGAACCCTGGAAGCCGCGCGAATACATCCCGCTGGAGCAGCTCGGCACGACGGACGACTGCGGGTTCTCGCCGTTCAGCGACGACACGTCGACGAGCCGCGACACGGCGTTTGCAAAGATCCATTCGCGGGTGCTCGGCACTGCGCTCGCGGCGGACGTGATCGGAGCCCGCTGATGCCGGACGACGAAGAGGAGCTCCTCCGCTCCGTCGCTCTCCAGAATGCAAACAGTATCCTGCTCGCGCGCCAACGCGCCGAGCAGGAGATGCGCTCCGCGAAGGAGAGAGCTGGAACGCCGGACGCAAGAGCTGGCCGGGTCCCTCGCCATGATGCGCGCGACGCTGGAATCGACGTGGGACGGCATCCTCGTGACGGATGCTCGCGGCAGCGTGACCGACTTCAACCAGCGATACGTGGAGATGTGGCGAGTGCCGCGCGAGATCATGGCGGCGATGGAGCACCGGCGAATTCTAGAATTTACCTGCCGCCAGTTCGAGGAGAGCCAGCCGTTCCTCGCCCGGATCGACGAGATCTATGCGGGGTCTCAGGAAGAGAGCCTGGACGTGCTGGAGCTCGCGGACGGAAGGGTGTTCGAGCGGTTCTCCGGGGTCCAGTTCGTCGAAGGCAAGAACGTCGGTCGCGTGTGGAGCTTTCGCGACATCACTGCCACTCGCCGCGCGGAAGAGGAGCGCCGGCAGCTTCTGGAGAGCGAGCGGTTCGCCCGCGCCGAAGCCGAGCGGGCCAGCTCGACGAAGGACGAGTTCCTGGCGACGCTCTCGCACGAGCTGCGGACTCCTCTGAGCGCCATTCTCGGCTGGGCGTACATCCTTCGCTCGCGCCGCATGAGCGAGGCCGAGCTCGAGGAGGGACTCAAGGTCATCGAGCGCAACGCCCGAATGCAGACCGAGCTCATCGAGGATCTCCTCGACATGAGCCGGATCACCTCGGGCAAGATGCGTCTCGACGTTCAGCCGGTGGAGCCCGCGACCTTCATCGAGGCCGCGCTCGAGACGGTCCGGCCCGCGGCCGAGGCGAAGGGCATCACGCTCAGCAAGCTGCTCGACCCGCGGCCGGACCCGTCATGGGCGATCCGAGCCGTCTCCAGCAGATCGTCTGGAACCTGCTGTCCAATGCGATCAAGTTCACGGGAAAAGATGGACGCGTTCAGGTCCTCGTGGAGCGGGTGAACTCTCAGGTCGAGATCACCGTTGCCGACACCGGCATCGGGATCAAGCCGGAATTCCTGCCGCACGTGTTCGACCGCTTCCGGCAAGCCGATTCCTCGGCGACGCGCACGGCCAGGGGCTTGGGCCTGGGACTCGCGATCGTCAAGCATCTGGTCGAGCAGCACGGGGGTCGGTGCATGTCACGAGCCCGGGGAGGAACAAGGGGCAACGTTCTCGCTTCAGATCCCGCTCGCGGTCGTTCACCGGAAGGCCGCGCCCGGCGAACGCATCCACCCCAATGGCATCGCCGGCATCGCCACCGATTTCAAGCGCTCGGACCTTTCGGGTGTGACCGTGCTGGTGATCGACGATCAGGCGGAGGCGCGCGATCTGATTCAGCGGGTCCTGGCAGAATGCGACGCGAAGGTCATCACGGCCGGGACGGCCGCCGAGGCCCTCAGGGCGGTCGAAACCGAACGGCCCGACGTCCTGGTGAGCGACATCGGCATGCCGGACGTCGACGGATACGAGCTCCTCAGACGGGTGCGGGCGCTCGGGCATGCCAGGGGAGGGCGGGTGCCCGCGATCGCCCTCACCGCCTTTGCCCGCTCCGAGGACCGCACACGCGCCCTGCGCGCCGGCTTCCTGGTCCATGTCTCGAAGCCCGTCGAGCCTGCTGAGCTCATCGCCACGGTGGCAAGCGTCGTTGGGCGAACCGGCGAGCTATCGCCTCACGGTATAGGGTCAGCGGTCGGGCCGGCGCTCCATCGGCGGCGGATCGTACGCGCGGATCGGCGGCAGGGGCCGGTCCACCGCGCGACCTCCACGAGCGCGTGCTGACCCGAGCAGGCCTGGGCGAGCCTCGACGTGCCGCGGTCGAAGGTGAGGACGTTCGGGTTGCCGTGGACGCACATCGCGTCGGGGTCGGCGGGGTCGAGCGGGTCGTACCAGGCGCCGGTGGAGAGCTGGACGACGCGTGGACGCACGGTGTCGCTCACCACGGCGCCGGCGAGACAGCTCCCGCGGTCGTTCCACACGCGCACCACGTCGCCATCCCGGACGCCGCGCGTGGCGGCGTCGGCGGGGTGGATGCGGATCGGCTCGCGTCCCTGCACCTTGGTGGCCTGGCTGACGGCGCCGACATCGAGCTGGCTGTGCAGGCGCGCCGTCGGATTGTTCGCCACGAGGTGAAGTGGGTAGCGCCCTGCCAGCGGCGCCCCGAGCCACTCGGTGGGCTCGAGCCAGGTCGGATGCCCCGGACAGTCCGCGTAGCCGAACCCGTCGATGGTCGCCGAGAAGATCTCGATGCGGCCGCTCGGCGTGCCTGAGGGGCGCGCCCTCCGGGTCGGCGCGGAACTGCTTGAACAGCACCAGGTCATCGTCCGCGCCCGGCACATCGAGGAAGCCGGCCGCCCAGAAATCGTCGAATGGCGGCACCGAGGCGCCGTCGGCTGTGACCCGGGCGCGCCAGCCGTCGTAGAGGTGCCGCAGCCACGCCATCTCGTCCCGGCCCTCGGTGAAGCGTGGGGCGACGCCGAGGCTCGCGGCGAGATCGGCGAAGATCGCGAAGTCGCTCCGGGCCTCGCCCCACGGCGGGACCGCCTGACGCATCGCGATCAGGCATGCGTCGTTCAGGGAGCCGCCGATGTCGTTCCGCTCGAGCGTCATCGACGCCGGCAGCACGACGTCAGCGTGGCGCGCCATCGGCGTCCAGAACGAATCGTGGACGACGATCGTCTGCGGCCGGGCGAGTGCCTGGCGCAGCCGCGCGAGGTGCTGGTGGTGATGGAAGGGGTTGCCTCCGCACCAGTACACGAGACGAATCTCGGGATAGGCGAGGCGCATGCCGTCGAAGTCGAACGGCTCGCCCGGATGGAGCAGCATGTCCGCCACCCGGGCGAAGGGGATGAACGCGCGCACGAGGTTCTCCCCTGTGGCAGCGTCGGCGGTCCCACGCGCAGGGGCGCCCGGCCGATGTAGCCGAGCGAGCCATAGCCCTGGCCGAATCCCCGCCCGGTAGCCCGATCTGGCCGAGCATCGACGCCAGCGTCACCGCGAGCCACGGGGCCTGCTCGCCATGCTCGACGCGCTGGAGCGAGTAGTTCACGTTGATGAGCGTCCGCCTCGCGGCCATCCGCCGGGCGAGCGCTCGGATCGTCGCGGCGGGGATCCCGGAGAGGCGCTCGGCCCATTCCGGCGTCTTCGGACAGCCGTCGGCCGCGCCGAGCAGATAGCGCTCGAAGCGGGCAAATCCCACGCAGTGGCCGTCGAGGAACGCGCGGTCGGCCAGGGCCTCGTCGACGAGCGTGAACGCGAGGGCGAGCATGACGGCGACGTCACTGCCCGGCACGACGGGGAGCCATTCGGCGTCGACGAACCCGGGCAGATCGTCGCGCAGCGGGCTCAGCAGCACGAACTCGGCGCCGCGGGCCCGTGCCGCCCGCAGGTGGTCGCGCGCCGGGTGCCGGCTGGCGCCGCCGGGGCTCACCATCGTGTTCTTGATCGGGATGCCGCCGAAGCAGACGAAGAGCTCCGTGTGCCGCTCGAGCACCGACCACGCCGTCGCCCGGTCCAGGAACTCGCGCATCGACCCGACGACGTGCGGCATGATCACCGACTGCGCGCCGTTGCTGTAGGTGTGCTCGCCGCGCACGTAGCCGCCGAGGCAATTGAGGAACCGGTGGAGCTGGCTCTGCGCGTGGTGGAAGCGGCCGGCGCTGCTCCAGCCGTACGAGCCGCCGTAGACGCTCTCGCCCCCGTATCGGTCGTAGATGCGCCGTAGCTCGCGCGCGAGCAGGTCGTTCGCCGTCGTCCAGCTGACGGGCACGAACGGCTCGGCGCCGCGACGCGCGTCGGGACCGGGGCCCCGGTCGAGCCATCCGGCGCGGATCATCGGCTGCGTGATCCGGGCGCGGTGCCTCAGGCTATCGACGATGTTGCCGAGCAGCGGCGAGGGATCAGGGTCGTGCCGATAGGGACGGATCGCGACGACCGTCCCGTCCGCGACCTCGGCCTCGAAGGCGCCCCAGTGGGAGGAGTGCGGCACGAGCGCGGGCGCCATGCCCGCCAGGGTATCAGAGCCGCGCCGATGGCATGGGTTTGACAACCGCGTCCCCGGGCTGTCAATCTGCCCGCCACCGAACGCGCCTCAAGAGAGCAGGAGCCAATGACGTTGCCAATTGCCGACCGCTGGTTCGAACGTCGGACCGTCGCCCCGGATCTCACGCTCCTTACCGGAGCCGTACGTCGACCGGTTCCTGCGGTGCAATATCTGGCACGTACGCGGCCGCGACCGCGATCTGCTGATCGACACCGGGCTCGGAATCGCGAGCCTCACGAGCGCTGCCAGCGATCTCTTCGAAAGGCCCCTCGCCGCAGTCGCTACCCACACGCACATGGACCACACCGGCGGCATGCACGAGTTCGCGGACCGATTCGTGCACGTGATCGAAGCGAACACGCTCGCCCGCGCCGCGAGCCGCATCCCGCTCGATCTATCGGACTATCCGGCCAGGGCCCTCGCGATGCTCGAGGCCTCGGGCTACGAGATCCCCGGCGCCATTCTCACCGCCGTTCCGCACCACGGGTTCGATCCACGGGCCCATACGCCGTTGCCGGCGCCACCGACTCGCCTTCTCACCGAGGGCGACGTTGTCGACCTCGGCAACCGCAGCTTCGAGGTGCTCCATCTGCCCGGACATTCACCAGGCAGCATTGGGCTCTGGGAGAAGGCGACTGGCGTGCTCTTCTCCGGCGACGCCATCTACGACGGTCCGCTCCTCGACGAACTGCCGGGGTCGGACATCGGCGCGTACGTCACCACGATGAAGCGCCTGCGCTCCCTGCCGGTGGAAATGGTGCACGGCGGACACGAGCCGAGCTTCGGACGCGACCGACTCATCGATATCGTCGACGCATATCTCGCCCGGCGCGACGCCTGAATATCGTCCACACGGACGATG
>ERZ1370068.7049-contig-5993_pt1 | contig 13810 bp, 27 predicted proteins | sample MGYA00561227_ERZ1370068 | MGnify/ENA primary metagenome ERZ1370068 (study PRJEB38410, sample SAMEA6850437) | metagenome | study: Metagenomic assessment of the ecological functions of the soil: analysis of the soil microbiota associated with the...
CAGCGGCCGCGATCGCGGTGAACGCGAAACATCGAAATCCTGACGCGACATTCCTCCTCGCTCTGCACGCGGCTTCAACTAGCCCAAGTCCTGATCGCTGGCGGCGAGCGAAGAGATACCACGCTGACGGTCCGAAGTGAAACGCCGGGCCGTCAGTTCGCTGAAGCAGACTTCCCAGATTCATCCATCAGCTTCCAGGAAGAGCCCTCGAACTTCGCCATGCGCAGCGATTCGATAGGGTGCATAGTCCTGTGGCGTGGTGTTGAGCTGAACGCCGGGCAGCATCATTTTATAGCGCTGCCCCTTCAGGCTGGTCGCTTGCTTCAGGAGATTTTCGCGCGACAGATCGTCGCCGCACTGCTTGATCGCATGGACGATGGCCTGCGCGTTGATGTAGCCGGACAGGGCGACGAAATCGCCCGGATTGTCGTTCGGCACCCATTTCTTCATGAACTCTACGTACTCTGTCACCTCGGGGTCATTGGCCCAGGCAGGATCGCCGGCCTGCTTCGGTGAACTGCGTCGTGATGATGCCTTGCGCGTTATCGAAACCGGCCGGCTCCAGCACCGTCTTGACCGAATTGGTCGGGCTGGCGAGGAATTGCAGCGGCGTCCAGCCGATCTCCTTCACCTTGCGCAGCCCTTGCGCGGTGAATTTCGGCGTCGAGAAATACAGTAGTGTGTCAGCGCCCGGAATCCTTCAGGCGCACGATCTGGGAGTCGATGGTCGGCTCGGTTATTTCATAGGCGACCTCGGCCACTATTTTACCTTGTCACCGAGCACGGCCTTCAGCCCGGTCAGGAAGTCCTTTCCGTAGTCGTCGTTCTGGTAGAGCACGCTGACCTTGGCGTTCGGCTTGTGCTTCAGGATGTATTGCCCGAAGGTTTTCCCCTCCATCTCGAAGCCCGGATACATCGGCACGGTCCAGGGGAAGTTCTGCGGATCGGCGAAACGCCGGCCACCGGCAGAAACGAAGATGTGCGGCACCTTGGCGCCGTTCAGATATTTCTGGATCGCGACATTGGGCGTGGTGCCGACGGTGCCGACATCGGCCAGCACGCCGTCATCCTCGACCAGCTTTCGGGTCTGCTCGATCGCCTTCGGCGGACTGAAGGCGTTGTCGAGCGAGATCAGGTTGATCTTGCGGCCGTTGATGCCGCCGGACTCGTTGACCATCTTGAAGTAGCCGGTCATCACGCCGACCGTAGCTGGAGAACGCCGACGCCGGCCCGCTATAGGGCACGGTCTGGCCGAGCTTGATCTCGGTGTCGGTGACGCCGGGCCCGTATTTCTTCTCGGCGGCCGAAAGATCGCCAATCGTTACGACGGCTATCACGGCTACCGCAGTCGTCCATCCAAATTTCCGGATCATGCTTCCTCCCCGTTATAAGTCCGCTTGAACGGATCTCAATTTAAACGTACACTAGCATACTAATTTTTGACTTACAAGCAAGTTAGCCGGTTTCTCTTGTCGCGGACCAAGGAACATGACGGTCGGCTGCGCACCAGGACGCGCGTGCCTGCCCGTCTAATCGCACGCGCCTGGATTCGCCTTTGGTTTCCTGCAGTTCGATCCGGTCGATCTGCGTGAACAATTCACTCGCAATATCAAGATCGGTTGCGAAGTTCATGGGATCGGCGTGGCCGCAGATCACGTCGGCGAAATGCCAGTCCGCCACAGCCAGGACCTGATCCTTTGCCATCACCGCGATCTTGAGCGGATGCCTGGCGCCAACACCCGCGTGCGCTCTGGTAGCCGTCGGCGATGCAGTAGAGTTCGAGCCGCACCTTGCCGTCGGCCACCGCCTGAACCGAAACCTCGATGTCGCAAAACCGAACGCGGGATCGTCGCGCGACCCCTCCGCATAGAAATAGAATGCACCGATGGTGCCGTGCGCGCATGGTCCCAAGAGCACGGTCGCGCGGCACCTGCGGGTCCGGCCTGGCCGGCGTGCGCGGCGGGAGAAACGCCGAGCGAACAGAATTGACGATAAGAGATAGCAAAGTACCCAGAACAACCTCCCTGTTTCAGCGCTGCCTCAAGCCGGCGCTTTGGCTTTAAGACCCAGCAAGCCCATCGCATTGCTCGCAAAACGTTCACGCGCGACGGCCCAGCACCTGCTCGGCAAACTCCGCCGGGCGGTCCTGCTTGATCGTGAATGGATAGTCCGATCCCGCCACCAAACGATCCTTGCCGACCTTGGTCACCAGATAGTTCAGCGCGACATCGTCGTAGAGGATGGTGTCGTAATAGAACGACTTCACCATCTCGCCGGGATCGCGCGGAAACAGGCTATCCAGCGGCGGTCCAGACGGTCGCTGGCGTGCCGCAGCCGCGGCAGGATCCAGGGCAGCGCGCCGCCGCCGTGGCTCAGCAGTATCCGCAGATTTGGGAAACGCTCGGTCACGCCGCTGGTCATCAGCGACACCGCAGCAAACGCGGTTTCGAGCGGAAATGCCGCCACCGCCGCCAGTTCCGGGCCGACCGCCCATCCGGTCGAGACCGAGCGGGTGCAGCGGATGGACCATCACCATCAACCCGGCCTGCTCGGCGGCGGCATAGATATCGTGCAGCCTGATATCGCCGAGCGGAATACCGTTGATATGGCTGCCAATCTCGATGCCGCGCAGGCCGAGCGATTTGATCTCGTCCGAACCGCTTGATGGCGAGAGACGCATCCTGCATCGGAGCCATGCCGATGCCGATGAATTTCCGGGATTGGCATTGCAGAGTTCGGCAATGCCCTCATTGATATAACGGCACAGCGCGTCGGCATCCGCGGCCGGAAACCAGTGCGACAGCAGTTCCGGCATTGGCGAGACCACCTGCACGTCGACATCGTCGGCCGACATGTCGTCGATGCGGCGCCCGGCGTCCCAGCTCCGGGAATCGATGACGCGGAACACCTTGCCGCCGACCATCACCGCAGCGCCGTCAGCGCCTCGCGCTCGATCGAGGGCCAGAGCGGATTGCGCCCGGCTTGCTGCGGAATGCTGCCGGGAACGAAATGGGTATGGATATCGATGGCCTCGGCCACAATGCGCTTCCCCGAGTTTGTTATGCACCGCACCAATTGGTCGCCCACATTCTCCGGGCGGAACCTGCGATGTTACTTTACAAGCAGGTTGGACTGTTTTTAATATGGATGCAATCGAAGAATGAATGGCATGGTTTTGCGGACCTCGCTCAACCGACGTTGACGAAAACGACGCGGCGATCAAGATCGCGTCAGGGAGCGAAAGCGGAAATTGACGGCGCCAATCGAAAACATCGTGATCGCAGGTGCAGGCCAGGCTGGCGGCCGCGCGGCGGAAGCGTTGCGCGCGCCGCGGCTTTCAGGGCGCCATCACCATCCTCGGCGAAGAGCCCCACCCGCCCTATGAGCGGCCGCAACTGTCCAAGGCAATGCTCCACAGCCCGGACGCGCCGGTGGCCTACATCAAGCAGGCCCGGGATTGGAGCGACGTCCTGAACGTTCGGCTCGAAACCGGTGCCGCGGTCACTCGATTGCGACGCCGACCGCCGCACGGTGACGACAGCTGATGGCCGTTCGTTCGCTCTTCGATCGCCTGCTGATCGCGACCGGCACGCGAGCCGCGACGGCTCGCGGCGCTGGAGAATCGCGAGCATCGAAATTCAGTACCTGCGCAACGTCGAGGATGCGCTGCGCTTCGCAAGTCCGTTCAGCATCGATCCCGGCATCGTGATCGTCGGCGGCGGCGTGATCGGGCTCGAGGCGGCCTGTCGCGGCCGCCAAAGAACGGATGTCGTGTCACGGTGATCGAGAGCGAATCTCGGCTGCTGGCCCGGGCATTCCTGGCACTCGTCAGCGACCTCGTCGCCGCGAAGCATCCGCAGCCACGGCGTCGCATTCATCTTTGGCGCGACCGTGACCGGAACGACGCCCGATGGCGTCCAGCTCAGCAACGGCGAAGCGATCGAGGCGGATCTGGTGCTGGTCGGCATTGGCGTCGAACCGGTGCCGACGGTCGCGAGCGAGCTGGCCTGCCGTCGCAAGGCGGGATCGCCGTCGATGCCTGCGGCCGCACCGCGGCATCCGGCGTGTTCTGCGCCGGCGACGCCGCGCTGCAATGGAGCCGCTGCCACGGTCGCGCGATCCGGGTCGAAACCTGGGCCAATGCGCAAAACCAGGCGATTTCTGTCGCCGCCAACATGATCGGCGAAGCCAAAGAGTATAACGACCCGCCCTGGTTCTGGACCGATCAGTACGACCTCAACATCCAGGTCGCCGGCGACATGCTCGATAGCGATCACATCGTCCGCGGCGACGAGCGTTCAGGGAAAATTCTCGATTGTCGCGATGCGCGGCGCGGACGATGGTCGGTGCGCTGTCGGTCAATGCCGCCAAGGAAATGGCCATGCTCGCGGCGCGTGATCGCGGCGAACGCCAAGCCCGTCGCGCGCCGACCTTGAATCGCCCGCGCTACGATCTGCGGGCCGCCTTGAAATGAAAAGCAAAGAACTCTTTAGGGAGAAACAGCAATGAACGCGTTCCAACGGATGAATACCGCGCTCATGATCGACGAAGTCGAAAAAGATCTTCAAGGTGTCGCGCCGGGCCTTTGTCGATCCTGATATTCTGGAGGCCGAGCGGGCGCAGATATTCGACAAATGCTGGCTCTACCTCGGCCATAGTTCCGAGCTCGCCAAGCCCGGCGATTTTGTCACCCGTCAGGTCGGCGGCCGCAACATCCTGTTCGCCCGCGACGGCAGGGCGAACTCAAGGCGATGCTGAACACCTGCCCGCACCGCGGCGCGCAGGTCTGCCGCGAAAAGCACGGCAGCGCCAAATCCTTCCAGTGCTTCTATCACGGCTGGGTCTTCGGCCTCGATGGAACGCTGCGCAGCCAGCCCGGCGAGGCCTCCTACGCCGAGGACTTCAAGGCGCGCTCGCACCTCCAGCATGCAGCAGGTGCGCGCGCTTCGAGAGCTACCGCGATCTCAATTTCATCTGCTTCGACAAGGGCGTCGAAAGCCTCTCGGACTATCTCGGTCCGGTGAAGGAATATCTCGACGTGATCTGCGACCAGGCCGAGACCGGAATGACCATCGTCGGCGGCACGCAGGAATATTCGATGCGCGCGAACTGGAAGCTGCTGACCGAAAACAGCATCGACGGCTACCACGCGCTGACGACGCACGCGACTTATCTTGATTATCTGCAAGGCGACGACCGGCGGCCTTGCGCCAGGTCGCCTTCGAGGGATCGGCACGCGATCTCGGCAACGGGCATGCCGTTCTCGAATACAAGGCGCCGTGGGGCCGTCCGGTCGCGCAATGGATCCCCTCATGGGGCGAGGAAGGCAAGCGCGAGCTTTCGCGGCTCTATGATGGCCTGGTCGAACGGTTCGGCAAGGCAGCGTGCCGATCGCATCGCCACCTTCAACCGCAACCTGTTCATCTTCCCGAACCTGGTGATCAACGACATCATGGCGGTGACGGTGCGAACCTATTATCCCGCGGCGCCCGATTTCATGAACATCAGCGCCTGGGCGCTGGCGCCGAAGGAAGAGACCGAGTGGGCGCGGAAATACCGGCTGTTCAACTTCCTCGAATTTCTCGGCCCCGGCGGCTTTGCGACGCCTGACGACGTCGAGGCGCTCGAACAGTGCCAGCGCGGCTTCCGCAACTCAGCCGAGGCGCAGTGGAACGACATCTCGAAGGGCATGGGCAAGGCAAACCCGTCCTACGACGACGAAGCTGCAGATGCGCGCGTTCTGGTCGAACTGGAACGAGCATATTTTCAGGTGCCGGCATGAGCGACGGAGTAACCGCGATGCAAACCATAGCTCGCACGGATGTCGAGGATTTCCTGTTCGCCGAGGCCGAACTGCTGGATGAATGGCGGCTGCCGGAATGGCTGGAGCTGTTCACCGACGACGCGATCTATTACGTCCCGGCGACGGATCTCGCCGTCGATGCCTCGCCCGACAATAACCTGTTCTATGTCGCCGATGACCGCTTCCGGCTCAGCGAGCGGGTCAAGCGCTTGATGAAGCGAACCGCGCATGCCGAATTCCCGCATTCGCAGGACGCGGCACCTCGTCAGCAACGTCCGGATCAGGAAGCGTATCGGCGACGATATCGAGGTCAGCTCGGCCTTTATCACCTACCGCACCAAGGACGGCGTGACCGACACCTATTTCGGCAGCAACCGGTATCGTCTGGTGCCCGGCAATGGCACCTTCCGGATCAGGGAAAAGCGCTGCCTGCTGGACAGCGAAGGTCTTCGCGCCCAGGGCCGCGTCAGCATCATTCTGTGAAAGCAAAGGCAGGCAATGGACAAGAAGCTCAAAGACAATGTTGCCATCGTCACCGGCGCCGCCAAGGGCATCGGCCTTGCGATCGCCGAGCGGCTGGCCAGAGACGGCGCCAAGCTCGTGCTTGCCGACCTCGACGGCGCGGAGCTTGAAACAGGCTTGCGCCCATCTCAGCAAGGAATTCGGCGCTGAGGTCACCAGCCATGCCGGCGATCTCGCCGATCAGGGCACGGCGAGAAGACCATCAATCTGGCGAGTCGAGCGTTTCGGCCGTCTCGACATCCTCGTCAACAATGCCGGCGGCGGCATCATCAAGGCCTTTGCCGAGCAAACGCCGGAAACGCTTGAAAACCACGATCGATCGCAATCTCTGGACCGTGCTGTGGTGCTCCTGGTACGCGAGTCCGCAAGATGCGGGCGCAGGCTTACGGACGCATCGTCAATCTCGGCGCCGACTCGGTCCGCAACGGCCTGTGGGACCATGCCGCCTATAACGCCGCCAAGGGTGGGGTTCATGGCCTTACCACCGGCATGGCGCGCGAGTTCGCCCTGGACGGGATCACCGTCAACACGGTGGCGCCCTGCGCGGTGAATACGCCGCAAATGGTGGCGATCACCAAGAGCAATCCCGGCGCTTGCCGCGCAAATTTGTCAGCGTCATCCCGATGGGCCGTCCGGCCGAAATGGAGGAAGTCGCCTCGATGGTCTGCTATCTTGCTTCCGCCGAAGCATCGTTCGTGACCGGACAGGTCATCAGCGTCAACGGCGGCAGCACCATGCTTTAGGTCTCGAATGCGATGCTGAAACGGTTGTCCTCTGCGCGGCCAATGAGGTGGTCGGAAGGCGAGATCAGGCAAGCCCCGCTGCCCGATGGCTCCAACGTCGCGCTCTATCGGGTCGACGGCGCGATCTACGCGACCGCGGACATGTGCACCCATGGCGAAGCGTCGCTTGCAGAAGAAGGCATCATCACCGGGAAAGACCGTGGAGTGCACCTTTCACTTCGGGACGTTCGACGTCACCACGGGCGAGCCGACCGGCATGCCCTGCGAGATTGCATTGAAAACCTATCCCGTCACGATCGATCGACGAGCAACGTTCAGCATCGAGGTCTGAAAATGGCAAGTCCGTCGCAGACCGTATCCTCGCTACCGCTGCAAATCCGCGCGCCGATCGCTCGGCACCGCACGGCGCGCGAACCCAGGCCGAACGCACCGAGGAAACGCGCACGCGCATCCTCAAGGCCGCGTCGGAACTCATTCGCCGGCGCGGCTACGCCCGCTTTCGAACCGCCGATGTCGCCGCCGAAGCCGGGCTTGTCCTGGGGCGCGCAGCTGCATCATTTCCCGACCAAGGATCTGCTTGTCGTCGCCACCCTCGAATATGTCTTCGAGCAGGCCCAGGTGCTGAGCCGGCGCCGCGGCGTCCGCGGTGAACCAGCCCGCGCGACCTGATCGAAGCCGTGATCGAGGACGCGCGCGAGTTCTTCTTCAGCGAGCATTTCACTGGTGGCGATCGACATCGTGCTGTCGACCTCGACCGATCAGGCCGTGCGCAAGCAGATCCTGGATATTTCCCGCAAGGCGCGGCGGCCGGTCGAGACGGCCTGGACGGAAGCGCTGGCTGCGAGCGGCGTGCCCGGCCATCCCTGTCGGCCGACATCGTCGCCCTGACCCTCAGTCTCGTCCGCGGCATGGCGCTGCGCACGCTGTGGGACAACGATCCGAAATGGTTCGACGAGCTGTTCGCGGTCTGGCGGCGGATGATCAAGATCTTCCTGAGGATCCCAGCATCCGAAGGCACGGGCGCGATGAACAACGAGTCCGCAGCCATCCCCTCGATCACGTCGGTCTGCTACGTGCGCCTCGCCGTCAGCGAGCCGCAGCGCGAGCGCGCGGTTTGTGTCCGACATCTTCGGGCTGCAGCGCGTCGCCGATCAGGATGGCGAGATCGCCTTTCGTTCCGACGACCGGTTCCGCACGGTGAGCTCTCTGGCCAGAACTCCGTGACGACGGCGCCAGCATCGGGATCGAAGTTTGGGACGATGCGGCGCTGCGAGGAAATCGGCCGGCGATTGCGCAGAGCTCGGCTTCACCGTGAAGGAGGCGACGGCCAGCGATTGCCGGCGCCGTTACGTGCAGTCGGCGCTGCTGACCGGAGATGGCATCAGGCAACCGGATCGATCTGGTGGTGCGCCCGACGCAGAAGCGGCCGCCGCTATTTTCCGCCGTCGCGATGCCGGCATCGTCGAACTTCACGGCGTCGGCATCCGCACCGACCGATCATGGCGCGCGACCTTCACGTTCTGGCGAGCGCTCGGCGCCGAGGTCAGCGACTGGGTCGGCGACATCGCATATCTGCGGATCGATGGATTGCACCATCGCATCGCGCTGTATCCGTCGAAGCGGCAATGGCCTCCTGTACGCGGCGTTCGAGGTCGAGGCGCTCGATAAGATCATGCAGAACGGCTACTTCATGCAGGAAAGCCAGATCAAGATCGTGCAGGGCCCCGGCCGCGAGCCGTGTTCGAGCAGATCTTCCTTCATGTCGAAGGGCCCGACGGCATCTGATCTTTTCATATGTGAACGGGATGACGGAGATCGGTCCGGCAAGCCGTCGGCCGGCGCGCCAGTTTCCGCTGGCGCCGCAATCGCTTTGCGACTGGGGCAGCGAAAAGCAAGGACGTACCGGAACTGAGCGCCGTCGTGAGTTAGATCGTGATCCCGGGAGAACAAGCATGATCCAGTCTGAAAGACGTGAGCTATGTCCGCCTCGGATCACCCGGATCTCGGAATCGGCGGAGGCCTTTGCGACCAGCTGCCTCGGACTGCAGGTCGCCGAGCGCGCTACGAAGGACGCTCTATCTGAGATCCGACGACCGCGTCGCATACGCTGTGCTACATCGGAAGGCGATCCGAGCGACCAGACGGTCGGGCTTCGAGGTCGAGGACGAGGCAGCCTGCAGCAGGCAGCCGCCACGCTGGAGCAGCTCGGGCATCGCGTGCACGGCGGCTCCGCGGATGAGGCGGAGCGGCGCAAGGTGAGGGCCTTCATCGGCTTTCGACGATCCGACCGGCAATCATATCGAACTGGTGGTGCGGCCGGAGCGAAGCGGCCGCCGCTATTTCGCCAGCCGCGACGCCGGGATTACCGGCTTCAGCCATATCGGCCTCAATTCGACCGATCCTGCGCGCGACGAGCGGTTCTGGACCGAGGTCTGCAACGCGCCGCGTCAGCGACCGCATCGGCGATATTCCGCTGATGCGCGTCAATGCGATCCATCACACCATTGCGCTGGTACGGGCGCCAAGGGCCGGCATCCAGCACGTCAACCATCAGGTCGAGTCCAGCGACGACGTGCTGCGCTCGTATTATTTCCTGAACGAGCGCCGCGTCCCGATCGTGTTCGGCCCCGGCCGGCATCCGACCTCCGGCGCGCGCTTCCTCTATTTCACAGGGACCGGACGGCATGGTCTTCGAATATTCCGTCGGCGTCGACGAGATCGAGGACGAGGCCGACGCATCGGCCGCGGCAATTCGGTTTTGAACCGACGAGCTTTTGCATGTGGGGATCGAAACCCGCCGGCATGGCTTTGCCAAACGATAAATAAACGCATCGGCTGATGCATGCGCGATGGTATCAGGCGAGAAACAAATGGATCTTGGTCTTGGAGCCGCACGGCGATCGTCTGCGCGGCGAGTCATGGGTTTGGGCAAGAGCCATGCGCGGTCGCTCTGGCGCCGAGGGCGTCAAGCTCGTCATCGTCGCGCGCCGCGGCGCGACATGCTGGAGACGCGCGGCGGATGAAATCGCGATCGGCGACCGGCGACCGACACGGACGGTCGTTGCCGCCGACGTCACGACGCAGGAGGGCCGGGACGCCATTCTGCGCCGCCTGCCCCACTCCCGGATATTCTCGTCAACAATGCCGGCGGTCCGCCGCCGGCGATTTCCGCAAATTGCGAGCGCGGCGACTGGATCAAGGCGCTCGACGCCAACATGCTGGCGCCGATCGCGAACTGATCGAGGTCGACGCATCGATGGCATGATCGCGCGGCAATTCGGCCGCATCGTGAATGTGCACCTCGCATGCCGTGAAGGCGCCGGTCGCCATGCTCGCGACTGTCGAACGGCGCGCGCACCGGCCTCACCGGCTTTGTCGCGGGATCTGGCTCGCGCTCAACTGCCGAGCACAATGTGACCGATCAACAATCTGCTGCCCGGCACCTTCGATACCGATCGGCTGAAGTCGAACCTGCAGGCGCTCGCGGCCATCGCACAAAACGGTCCAGCGAGGCGGTCACGGAAGATATCCGCTCCAGCAACCCGATCGCGGCGGTTCGGCCGCCCCGAGGAGTTCGGCGCGACCTGCGCGTTCCTGTGCTCGGCGCAAGCCGGCTACATCACCGGCCAGAACATTCTGATCGATGGCGGTTCGTATCCCGGAACGTTCTGACCCGCGGCAACCGGCGCTCGCGATGCGAAATCAGCGCGTCACCACATCGTCTGCCGCGCGCGCTCCGGCCATTCCCGATCGTATTTTTCGCCGCCGACCGTGTTCTCGCTCATTTCGGCCAGGATCTGGCCCGGCGTCGGCAGAGTTTTGGGATCGACCCGCTTGTCGGGATTCCAGAGATCGGAGCGGACGATGGCGCGGGCGCATTGAAAGTAGAATCTCTTCCACCGTCATGCACGATGACCGTGCGCGGCGCCTCTGCCGTCCATCTTGAACGACGCCAGCAGGTCGGGATCGACCGAGACATGCGCGCGGCCGTTGACGCGCAGCGTGCTGCCGGAGCCCGGGATCAGGAACAGCAGCGCCACCCGGGGATCGCGCACGATGTTGCGCAGCGGAATCGACAGCGGTTGTTGCCGCGGCGATCCGGCATCATCAGCGTCTTTTCATCATGGACGCGGACGAAGCCCGGCAAATCGCCGCGCGGCGAGCAATCCAGCCCCTCCGGCCCGCACGTCGCCAGCGCCGCGAAGGGCGACTTGTCCATCAGCGCCCGATATGGCGGCGTCACCCTGTCCGCGACCTTGACCGTCGAAGCGTCGTTGGGATAGCCGTAGATCGCTTCGAGTCTGTTCGATGCGTCGATCGACATTAGCCGTTCTCCCGATCTCCGCTCACCGCGCTACCCTCGCTCCCAACGCTCGCCCTTGATGACGCGGACCAGCTGACGCGCGCATGATATTCGGCGCTGCCGGTATTGACGATGGTCGCGTCCGGCACGGCCGCGGCATCATCGACGGTGCGACCGCAGCCGGTGCTCGATCTTTCCATCGCTGCTGCGCGCCGCGCAGCGCCAGACGTTCGGCAAGAACGTCTGGCGGCGCCGTGATCGAAACGCACCACGACGTTGGCATAGGCGTGGCGCATCGCGCTCAACCACCGTGCGCGAGACGTTGGCGACCACGGTTGCGGCCGGCGCGGATATCGTCGTCGATCGCGCGGGGCAGCGCGTAGCAATGGCCGTGCGCTTCCCAATGCATGGCGTATTCGCTGCGCGCCAGCGCCTGCCTGAAAGCGTGCCGAGCGCTCATCTGCTTCGTTATCCTCGAAGGCCGATGCTTGCCGGGTCATCACGCGGCGCGTGAAAACGATCGATGCCGGGATCATCGGCGCAGGCGGCTCGCGCCAGCCCGAGCAACGTATCCTTGCCGGCGCCGCTCGGGCCGACCACCAGAATCAGCCGGCCGGGCCCGATCGTGGCCGGCTGATCCGGCGGATACGGTCAGGCGTTTCCGTCATGCCACGCGCTGCTCCTTCGCGCCAGACGCTGCGCACCACTCGGAACGTCGCGCGCGACATGCACGCGGATCAGATCGGCGCGCTTGCCGATCGCGATCTCGCCGCGGTCGGCGAGCCCGACGGCTTCGGCCGGCGTCTTGGTGACGGTGCGAACGGCGGAGCGCAGGATCGATGGCCGGCACGTGCTGCGGCAATTGCAGCGCCGCCATCAGCAGGCTCGAGGGAATGTAGTCGGACGACAGGATGTCCAGCAACCCCTCGCGGGCGAGATCGACCGCGGCGATGTTGCCGGAATGCGAGCCGCCGCGCACCACGATTCGGCGCGCCCATCAGAATGCCGATGCCGGCCTGGTGCAGTCCACGCGCGGCTTCCATCGTGGTCGGAAATTCCGCCACCGAAACGCGGTCCCGGATGGCGTCGGTGACGTTTTCGTCGGTGGTGTCGTCGTGGCTGGCGAGCGGGATCTCGTATTGATGCGCCAGCGCGACGATCTCGCGCATGTTGGTCGCGGCATAGGCCTTCTGATAGGCAAAACGCCGTTCGAACAGCGTCATCGAGCTCGGCGTCGGTCATGCCGGCGCCCTTGCCGCGATAGTAGTCGCGCAGCTTGACCTCGTCGCGGAACTGGCGCTGCCCCGGCGTGTGATCCATCAGCGACATCAGCCGTACGTCGGGCGGCCGATCAGCTCCTTGGCTTCCTCGACCACGCTCGGCATCGGGATTTCGCAGCGCAGATGCAGGAAGTGATCGGCGCGCAGCAGGTTCGCGCATCGCGCGCCGATGTGATCGCGTCGGCCAGCACGCCTGCCCGGCCATCGACTTCCTCGGCGCCGTCCTCGCGCCAGACCCGCAGCGAGATCCAGCACCGTGGTGATGCCCGAGGTCGCCAGTTGCCCATCATAGGAGACCACCGCGGCGATCGGATCCCAGAACACTTTTGGCCGCGGCACATAATGCGCTTCGAGATGATCGGTGTGCAGCTCGATCAGGCCGGGCATGATCAGGTCGCCGGCCGCGTCCGTCGCTGCCTGCGGGGCACTGCCCTCGCCGGCTTCAGCGACGCGGCCGTCGGCAAAGGCCACCCAGCCGCGCTCGATCACGCGGTCTGCCAGAACGATCCTGGCGTTGCCGATGACGGTTTCGGAACCGTTGTCGAAGTCATGCTCGCTCTCTCCTCCATGCCGCTGACGGCGAACGACGTCACGTCGACGATCCGGTCGGCGATCAGATGGCGGATCTCGTCGTCATGGACGATGGCAACCATGGCGACGCCGTTGCGCTTCTTCTCGTCGATCAGACTCAACCACCGACGGCGCGGTTGGCCGCATCCAGCGACGCGGTCGGCTCGTCGAGCAGCAGGATCGGCAGATCCGGAAATGAAGCCGCGCGCGATGTTGACGCGCTGCTGCTCGCCGCCTGAGAACGTCGAGGGCGGCAGCGCCCACAGCCGCTCTGGAATGTTGAGACGGCGCAGCAGCAGCCGCGCCCGCCGTCGCGCGCCTCGGTCCGCGCCGTTCCCGTTCGACGATCAGCGGCTCGGCGCACCGACGTCGATGGTCGCCACCCGCGGCACCGCGCGGCGAAACTGGCTGACATAGCCGATGGTGGCGCGGCGCACGCTGAGGACCTGCCGTGGCTCGGCGCTGGCAGAGATCGATCAGCGCTGCCCTCGGTGGCGGATGCCGATCGGCCGCCATCGCAGCGGTAGTTGCCGAAAATCATTTCAGACCGATTGCCGCGCCTGAGCAATACGTAACTGAACGAAGTACA
>ERZ1370068.4080-contig-3173_pt1 | contig 13806 bp, 22 predicted proteins | sample MGYA00561227_ERZ1370068 | MGnify/ENA primary metagenome ERZ1370068 (study PRJEB38410, sample SAMEA6850437) | metagenome | study: Metagenomic assessment of the ecological functions of the soil: analysis of the soil microbiota associated with the...
TGGCGGCCTACGACCAGAATGCCACTACCGCGCCGTGATTTCGGACCTCGTGAGCCTGGTCGAGCACGTCCAGAAGAGCCTGCGGCTGATCGAACAGACGATCGCAGAGGGAAACTTCGCCGGAAATGACGCCCGGCAGCCCCGAGAGTTCCACCAACATCATCGTGCTCGACGACATATCTCCCCGCTACATGAAGGCCGATGCCGCGCTGCAAGCCTGCGATGTCAATCTTGGCATCGCCCTCGCTCCCTGCAGGATTCCAGCGATAGCGATCCTTGTGCCGCAAGCCTGCCCGCGCTTCCGGTCATCGGGGCGTAAGCGCCGACGCGGCGCTGGCCCGCTGGAGCACGATGTTCCTCCGCCGCAAATTTTCTCCCGGATTTTCGCGCGCGGTCAACCGCCTGCTGCGATCGCGGTCTGGCGTCCGGCATGCCACCGGCAACGCCGCCGCACCCGGATGCCGCCACGACGATGGAGGAACTGGACGCGGCGCTCAACAATATGAGCCGCGGCCTTTGCATGTTCGGTCCGGACAATCGCCTGCTGCTGTGGAACGATCGCTACGTCAAAATGTACAAGCTGGCGCCTCGACTGCTCTGCGCGTCGGGTGCACGCTCGACCCGAACATGCGCCGAAGGCGCTCCGATGGAATGCGGATCCTGGGCGTCTGAATTTCAGGTGTGAGCGCGTTTTCCTGATGCGAAGCCGATCTTCACCCCGGATCAAGTCCGGTGCAGGCTTTCGCTGCAGAAACGTCTCCAGGCCGATCCTGCGCCGCGCCGGAGTGTCCGGCCTCGCGGCGAGATCCGGCCTCAGTACATCGCCTCTTCGGCCTTTGAAGAGGCGCCCGGCCGCTTCTTGGCGTGCTTGCCTCTCAGGAAGCTGGATGTCCATTTCCGTGCCGTTGACGCGAACGAGTTCGCAGCGGCGATAGGCAAGGCCGGTCGACGACAGCAGCAGGAAGAACTCCTTGAGATTGAGGCCCTGAATGGAGCCTTCCACGGTCAGCGTGGCGTCGGTGTCCGAGATCGAGTTGAGCTGGCAATCCCTGCGCCAGGTTCCGTCGATCGCCATGATGCAGACATCATAGCCCCGGCTGAACGTGACCCGCTCCGCGCCCTTGCCGTCCTCCGTCATCGTCTCACCGTCCCGCCATCGCCGCTATTTTTGGCATCGACCGCTGCGGCCAGCGCAGACGCGGCACGCGCGCCGCTCGGCCGATAGAGCCCGCGCTTGTCCGGGAACGGCTTGAAGACATCCGTCAGGCCGACGACGGTTTCCGCCGCGCCCAGCACCAGGAAGCCATCGCGCTTCCATCGCCTTGGCGAGACGGCCGAAGATATTGATCTTGGTTTCCTGATCGAAATAGATCAGGACGTTGCGGCAGAAGATGACGTCGAAGGTGCCAAGCTGGGAGAAATCGTGCAGCAGGTTCAGTTGCCGGTGCTGAACCATGGCGCGCATGCTCCGGGCTGATCTGCCAGAGCTCGCCGTTCTGCTTGAAATATTTGACGAGCAACTGAATCGGAAGACCGCGCTGGACCTCGAACTGGCTGTAGATGCCCGATTTCGATTTCTCGAGCACTTCCGTGGACAGGTCGGTCGCGATGATTTCGACGCGCCATCCGGCAAGCGCCGCGCCCATTTCCTTCAGCGACATCGCAAGCGAATACGGCTCCTGGCCGGTCGAGCCGGCGGCGCACCAGATCCGGACGCTCTTGCGGTCGGCGCGCGCCTTCAACACTTCCGGCATGATCGTATCGCGGAAGTGTTCGAACGGCACCTTGTCGCGGAAGAAGAAGGTCTCGTTGGTGGTCATGGCTTCGACCACCTGGGCGATGATCGTTGACGATCCGCCCTTCATCTTCTGCACGAGTTCGCCGATGCCCGGCACGCCGCATTTGCGCGACAGCGGAAGCAGGCGGCTTTCGATCAGATATTGCTTGTCTGCGGACAGGTCGAGACCGGAATGATCCTTCAGGAGCTTACGCAGATACTCATAGTCTGGCGGGGTCACGGGAGGCCTCTCGATGGGCAAGCAGATAAAGATTTCAAACCGAGACTCGATCCGTGAGAGCTCGATCAGGCCGACTTCCTGGAACTTCGCCGCGACGATGTCCTTGTCGAACGGCTTCATGATGTATTCGTTGGCGCCGGCATGCAGCGCGCGCGCGATATGATGCGACGCCGTTCTCGGTGGTGCAGAACACCACCTTGGGCACGTCGCCGCCGGGCATGCGGCGCAGATTGCCGAGGAATTCGTAGCCGTCCATCACCGGCATGTTCCAGTCGAGCAGGACCGCGTCGGGCATCGCGCGCTTGCAGACTTCGAGCGCCTTCTCGCCGTCCTCGGCTTCGATGATCTGGAAATCCAAGCCTTCCAGGATGCGGCGCGCGACCTTGCGAACGACGCTGGAATCATCGACGACCAGACATGTTCTCATTTCAGGCCTCTACTTCCTTATCCCGAAGCGGGACGTGTTCCCGTTCGAGCTACTGCTGCGCAGGTGTTTACGCCGCCTTCGCGTCGGGCACGATTTCGAGCACGCGATCGACGTCGAGGACGACCATGAGCTGGCCGTCGAGACGGTGGACGCCGCCGGCGAGCTTGGCCATGCGGGGATCGAGGTTGACGGGGTTTTCCTCGCGGCCGTCATCGTGCGAGCTGCAGGACCTCGCCGATCTGGTCGATCAGCAGGCCGTAGGATCTCGCCGCGCAGGTCGACGCCGACCGCCATCGGCGGCTTGCCGTCGTCGTTCTTGGGCAGGCCGAGGCGGGCGCGCATGTCGACCACGGTGACGATGCGGCCGCGCAGATTGAGCACGCCGGCGATCTCGGCCGACGACAGCGGCACCCGCGTCAGCCGTTCCGGCATGAACACGTCCTGCACGCGCGAGATCGGCAGGCCGAACAACTGCCCGCCGATCACGGCGGTGACGTATTCGGCCACGGTGCCCTCGATGGTCTCGGTCTTGGTTGTCATGGTCTACTGGCTTCGCTTATGCCTCCGGCTAGGCTCGCTTCATGCCGCTTGCGCTGACCTCGGCGGTCTGTTCCTTCAGCGCCGCGATCAGGCCGGGACGGTCGAACTTGGCGACGTAGTCGTGGAAGCCGGCCTGCCGCCCGCGCTCGATCGCCGCCGGCGACACCAGCGAGGACAGCGCGATGATCGGCATCGTGACTCAGATTGTGGTCGGCGCGGATGGTCTCGGCGAACTCGAAGCCGTTCATGTCCGGCATCTCGATGTCGGTCAGCACCACGTCGAAGGTCTGGCCCGAGCGCAGCGCGGCGAGGCCCTCCTGCGCGTTGACGGCGACCCGCACCTTGTAGCCGGCGGCCTTCAGCACCGGCGCCAGCATGTTGCGGAAGAACGCGCTAGTCGTCGACCAGCAGCACCGATTGCGCCGTCGACGACGGCCGCATCTCCTTGCGCGAGAACCAGTCGGCAAACGCCATCGGCAGGAAGTGGCCGACGTCGATCACTTCGGTGGCCTGGCCCTTGATCACGGCCGAGCCGAGAATGCCGTCCTGCCGGAGCCGGCGACCTCGATGTGCAGCCGCTCCTCGACGATGTCGATGATCTCGTCGACCACGAGCCCCATCGAGCGGCCGTCGTCGGCGAACACCAGGATCGGCTGCGAGCCCTGAGTCTGGACGGTGACCCCGTTCATCTGCACCAGCGGCATCAGCTGCTCGCGGTACTGCACCATGTAGCGGCCGTTAGAGAGCTCGATCTTGTCGGTGGCGATCTCCTCCAGCCGGGTGACGAGGCCGAGCGGCACCGCCTTGGGCTGGGCGCGAGCCGGCGCGGAACACCAGCAGCGAGGTCAGCTGTTCGCCGGCGAGCGCATGCGCTGCGGCATGTCTCGTCGGCGATCTCGTGGGCGGCCGAGCCGGCGGCGCCGAGCGCCTTGGCGATGCCGTTGGGGTCGATGATCATGATCACGGCGCCATCGCCCAGAATGGTGTTGCCGGAGAACATGTCGATGTGCCGCAGCTTTGGTCGACATCGGCTTGACCACGATTTCTTCGGTGTGGAACACGCCGTCGACCACGATGCCAAAGGTCTGGCTGCCGACCTGCGTCACCACGATGAAGCCGTTCTCGGGATCGGACGACGAGCCGTCGTCGATCTTCAGGAGCTTCTTCAGGTGCATCAGCGGCAGCAGCTTGTTGCGCAGCCGCAAGACCGCGGTGTCCTTGATGCGCTCGATGCGGTGCTCGGAGTTGGCGCGCGCCCGCACCAGTTCGACCACGGACAACTGCGGGAATCGCAAAGCGGTCGCCGGCGGCTTCCACGATCAGGGCCGAGACGATGGCCGAGCGTCAGCGGGATCTTGATGGTGACGGAAGAGCCCTCGCCGGCCACCGACTTGATGTCGATGGTGCCGCCGATCTGGTCGATATTGGTGCGCACCACGTCCATGCCGACGCCGCGGCCGGAGACCGAGGTGACGGCGGCCGCGGTGGAGAAGCCCGGCGCGAAGATGAACTTGTGGATCTGGGCTTCGGTCATCTTCTCCAGCTCGGCCTCGCTGACGAGACCGTTCTGGAGCGCCTTGGCCTTGATCCGCTCGGTGTTGAGCCCGCGGCCGTTGTCGGCGATGCAGATGATGATGTGGCCGCCCTCGTGATAGGCGGACAGGCGGATGGTGCCCTGCTCGCGCTTGCCTGCAGGCCGAGCCGCTCGGCCGGGGTCTCCAGGCCGTGATCGGCGGAGTTGCGCACCATGTGCGTCAACGGATCCTTGATCAGGTCGAGCACCTGGCGGTCGAGTTCGGTGTCGGCGCCGTGCATCTCCAGTTCGATCTGCTTGCCGAGTTCGCCGGAGAGGTCGCGGACGATGCGCGGCAGCTTCTGCCAGGCATTGCCGATCGGCTGCATCCGCGTCTTCATGACGCCTTCCTGCAGCTCGGCGGTGACGTTGGAGAGCCGCTGCAGCGGCACCTTGAACTCGGTGTCCTCGTTGCGGCGGGAGATCTCCAGCAGCTGGTTGCGGGTCAGCACCAGCTCGGAGACCATGGTCATCAGATGCTCCAGCGTGTCCACGTTGACGCGGATCGACTGGTTGGCGATCTTGTCGGCTTCCTGGACGTCGCCGTCGGCGGCCGCGGCCTTTTGGCGGCTTTGGCTTTGCTTCCTTTGCGCGCGGCGCGCTGGCGGCTTCCGGCTGCGGCGCGGGCTGCGGCCGGCGCAGTCGGCGACCGGCGCCGGCGCGGGCGGCGACTTCGATCTCGGTCTCGCGGAAGGCGCGCTCGAGGTCGTCGAGCGAGACTTCGCCGGGACGCAACGGGCGTTCCAGCACCTGGTCGACCAGCGTGCCCTGGCCGTCGGCTCGCGGGCTGCGACCGGCGGTGCGGCGACGACCGGCGCGGGCGCGGCTTCAACCGCCGCTTCGGCTCCGGCATGGCTGCCGCCTTCGGCCATCGCATGCAGCTTCTCGATCAGGTCTTCGTCGGTGCCTTCGGGCTCGGCCTCGGTCGCTTCGAGGCCGGCCAGAATTTCCTTGATGCGGTCGATCGAGGACAGGATCAGCGTCACGGCTTCGGCCTTGACCGGCATGCCGTCGCGGAATTTGCCCATCAGCGTCTCGCCGGCATGGGCCAGCGCTTCCAGCCGCGGCAGCCCCAGGAAGCCGCAGGTGCCCTTGATGGTGTGCACCAGGCGGAAGATGTTATCGAGAATCTTCGCGTCGCTCGGGTCCTGCTCGAACCGCACCAACTGATTGTCGACCGTATCCAGGCTTTCGCTGGTCTCGGTCAGAAACTCCCGCAACAGATCATCCATGAAACTGGCCTTCGCACGCCAGCGGCACGCGACATCGACGCGCCTTACCGAACGAGGCCAGCTTCTATGCAAAGCGTTTAATATTGGTTGAGCAATTGGAAAAGAACGGGATCAACAAAGAGATAAGAGCGGCAGCATTGAATCCGGGCGCCGATCCGTAAACCCTCGGTTAACCAGTTTGGCGCCGCGGCAACGCGTCTCAGGACGGCGCTGATCGACCACCGTTTTCGCCCGTCGGGCGACAAGCGTCACGGTCAACCCGCAGGCCTGCGCCAGCAGCCGCGTATAATAAGGCTGCACCGCATGCGCATCGATCGCCGGCGGTCGACTGCGCGCTCGAGCAGCTCGGCGATATTTTGCGGCACGCGGGCATTCAGCCCGGCCGCCGTGACGCGAAAGCTCATCGTCTCGCCGTCGCCGACCGGATCGATCGTCAGCGTGCCGCCGCGCGGAATCGTCTGCTGCGCGATGATCAGCATGTTCAGCAGCAGCTTGACCCGGTTCTTCGGCAGCAGCAGCCGCGGCAAATTCCAGCGCGATGCGTGATCTTGCCGTCCTCGATATGGCCGCGTCGCCATGGTCTGCGCGTCGCCGAGATCGATCTGCGCGCTCGGCCGATCCGGCCGCGCCGAACGCCAGGCGGCAGAACTGCAGCCGCGCCGAGGCGGTCTTGGCGCTCTTGCGGATCAGATCGAGCGCGAAATCGCGGTCTTCCGGCTTTGGATTGTCGTCGAGGACCTCAAGCCCATTGACGATCGCGCCGACCGGACTGATGAGATCGTGACAAACCCGCGAACACAACAGCGCCGCCAGTTCGAGGGCATCGGGAGCGGGACCGGGAGACGAAGTGCCAGACATCAGACTGTTCCTGGAAAGCCGCCGACAGGCGGCGGAGGAGTGCAGAATCACGCATGCTTCACGGTTTGATACACTGCGGCGGCGCGGGCGGCCAGCACGCGGCGGTGATATGGAACACCGACGGCCCAGGAACCCGACGACTGATGAACCCGATTACCATGAAACCCGCACATGAGTTCAGCTTATGAATGAGGCACGTCCGCCCGTCCTCGATGGCGACGCCGCGCGGCGCTGATCGAACCGCTGACCGATCTGGTGATCGCCGCAGGCCGCGCCATCCTCGCCGTCAACCGCGCCGCCATGAAGGTCGATGGCAAGACCGACGGATCGCCGGTGACCGGAGGCCGACCTCGCCGCCGACCGCATCATCGGCGAAGGCCTGGCGCGGCTGGCGCCGAACATGCCGGCGCTGTCGGAGGAACGCGTCGGCCTGGCGACGCCGCCCTATAGGGACAGCTTCTTCCTGGTCGATCCGCTCGACGGCACCAAGGAATTCGTCGCCGGCCGCAACGAGTTCACGGTCAATCATCGCGCTGGTGACCGAGGGAACGCCGCTGCTCGGCATCGTCGCGCGCGCCGGCGCTCGGGCGTGATCTGGCGCGGCATCGTCGGCCGCGGCGCCGAGCGGCTGACCTTGCGCGACGGAGCCAGCCGCGCGCGTCGAGCCGATCCGCACCCGGCCCTTGCCGCCGCGCGGAAAGCCCTGGACGGTGGCGGTCAGCCGCTCGCATGGCGATGCCAGGACGGAGGCCTTTATTGCCGATCGCCCCGGCGCGGTCAGCGTCCGTGCTCGGCTCGGCGGTCAAATTCGGCCGGGTCGCCGAAGGCGAAGCCGATATCTATCCCCGCCTCTCCCCGACCTGCGAATGGGACGTCGCGGCCGGCCACGCCGTGATCACCGCCGCCGGCGGCAGGGTCACGGATTCCAGGGCGCAGCGCCGTGAAGTTCGGCTGCGGAGCCAAGGACTTTATCGTGCCGGAATTCATCGCCTGGGGCGATCCCTCGCGCCGCAGCCATGAACTACTGCGCCAGCTTTTCCTGGAGCGCGGGCCAGCGAGCCTTGGCGTCCTTGAGGAAGCGCGCGGGGTCGGCGGCGAACGCATCGCGGTTGTCCTCACGGCCGAACAGATAGAGCCGCTGCTCCTGCGACGAGCCAGATCCGCGGGTTGCCCGCATAGGTCACGCCGCGCCCGAGATCGACCGGATCATAGCCGCCGAACTGGGGCCCGTAGATTTCCGGATGGGCGACGAAGGAGGCGCGATTGCCCTCGTTGCGGAAACGCCAGACCGCGCCGGACGCGCGCGGCCTCGAAAGCCGCCCGGCCCTGGACGGCCAGAGATCGGTGAAATAGGCGACGGGATCGAAGCCCTCGATGGCGAGGCCGGAATAACGGTTCACCACCACCCGCTCGGTGGTTGCCGCGCTGAGCGGCGAAATCAGGGCCCAACCGGCGAAAAAGCCCGCCGATAGGGCGAAAAAGGCCATTCCGGGCGCGCCAGCCATATCTTTCCTGCCGTTGTGCCGTCATAGTTGGTACCGATAACATTCGAGTCGAGGGGACACTGGACGCAACCTAGAGCCGTGCTTGTTGGTGTCAGGTTAAGGCGGCGGCCAGAATTTCGGATACCAGGGGTTCTTTATGACTTTCGCATCACGCATTGCCGCGGTGACGCGTCGCGCGCGCTGATGTGCTGGACCGCACCGGCGTCCGGCGCAGCAGCGGTCCACTGCCGCCGCAGCAGCAGCGCCAGGTCGCAACCGCCAGCCAGCAGCGCAGCGCCGCCGCACCCATGCGACCTTCGGACCGGACGAACTGGTCTCCGCCGGCCACAAGTTCTTCGGCAACGTCTCGCGCGGGCTCGCTTCCGTCATCGAGCGCGCGGTCAGCCAATGGGGCCTGCCCAACGGCTACGTGCTCGGCGAGGAAGGCTCCGGCGCCTTTGTCGCGGGCCTGCGCTACGGCGAAGGCACGCTCTACACCAAGAACGCCGGCGACTTGCGGGTCTACTGGCAGGGACCCTCGGTCGGCTTCGACTGGGGCGGCGACGGCGCGCGCACCATGACGCTGGTCTACAACCTGCCCGCCACCAGCGCGATCTATCAGCGCTTCGTCGGCATCGACGGCTCCGCCTATATCGTCGGCGGTTTCGGCATGACCGCGCTGACCGCCAACAACATCGTGCTGGTGCCGATCCGCTCCGGCATCGGGCTGCGGCTCGGCGCCAATGTCGGCTATCTCAAATTTACCCCGCGCGCGACCTGGAACCCGTTCTGAGCGTCCAGCTCCAGGTCGAGATTTTCGCAGCGACCGTGCAAATGACATCTGCGTTAGGCGATTCACGTTAACGCGGCATTGGGCTGGCGTTTTCGCCGCGCCGGCCGTGGCATTGTGATTGACAACCTCCTTACTGGCGCGGAGTAACCATCCATGATCGAACCGATCATGTATCTGGCGATCGGTTTTCTGGTCTCGATGCTGTTCGGCCTGATGATCGTGCCGCTGGTGCATAACCGCGCGGTGCGGCTGACGACCCGGCGGCTCGAAGCGGCGACGCCGCTGTCGATGGCTGAAATCCAGGCCGACAAGGACCAGCTGCGCGCGGAATTCGCGATGTCGGCGCGGCGGCTCGAGATGAGCGTCGAGCAGCTCAAGAACAAGACCACCAGCCAGCTCGCCGAACTCGGCAAGAAAACCGACGCCATCAACCGCATGAAGATCGAGCTCGGCGAGAAGAACGCCACGATCTTCTCGCTCGGAAGCGCGCGAGAAGGCGATGAAGGAGCAGCTGCGCGCCACCGAGGAGGAATTTGCGGCCAAGACCGAGATGCTGCGCGACGCCGAGCAGGCGCTGACCGACAAGCAGGCCGAACTCGGCAAGATCAATCATGAATTGTCCGACCGTTCGATGACGGCGGACAGCCGCCAGATCGAGCTGGTCGCGGTGCGCACGCAGATCGAGGCAATTGAAGGGCCGCGTCGGCGACGCCGAGAAGGAATTTGCCGCGACGCAGGCGCGGCTCGCGCAGGAGCGCACGCGAATCCGGAGAACGCGACGCGCGAGCTGGCGGAAGCGCGCAGCCGCGTCGAAAATCTGAGCCAGCGCGTCACCGATCTCGACCGGCAGTTGATCGTCCAGGTCAAGGAAGCCGAGATGCTCGGCACCCGCGTCAACGATCTCGAGACGCGGCTCGCCACGCAGGGCAAGCTGCTGGCCGAGCGCGAATACGAAAACGACCAGCTCAAGCAGACCAACGCGAGCCGCCGAGCGCACCATCGAGGAATTGCGCACCGAGATCGCGACGCTGTCGAGCGGCGGCAATGTCGCCGGCGATCGAGAAACTGCGCAGCGGAGAAGGCCGCGGTCGAGGAGCAGCTCCGCGTCGCCCGCGACGAACGCGCAAAGCTGCAGCGCGACATCAACGCGATCCAGCAGCAGGCCGAAAGCTCCTGGGCGACCGAGCGCATGGAAAACGCGCTGCTGCGCGAGCGCATCAACGACATCGCCGCCGAAGTGGCAAAGCTCGCGATCCAGCTCGAGGGCCCGAATTCGGCGATCGAGGCCATGCTGGCGGCGGAACCGGCGACGCCGGCCGAAAGCGCCGCAAAGCCCGCCAACGACGTCGCCGGGACCGCCGCCGACGGCGGCGCCTGCCCGAAGGCGGCGGCACGCTCGCCGAACGCATCCGCGCCCTGCAATCCCACGCCTCCCGCGCCCGCCAGCAGGGCGCGTAATTCGTCCGATTACCAGCGGATTGATCGCTGCGACACTACGGCCCCGCACTTCGTAAATCGCGGGCTCTGGGCATGATCCGGAAAGCGGGTATCGGTTTTCCGATCGGATCATGCCCAAACCAAGAGCGTAGCTTGACTGGCTGCCATCAGGCCGCCGTTCGCGCGAAAAATCCCGGACGCATAGCTCAGCGGGAGAGCGTTCCCTTCACACGGGAGAGGTCCAAGGTTCGATCCCTTGTGCGTCCACCAGAAAATGCTGCAAAATACAAGGCTTGCAGTACCGCCCACTCCCGTTTGTCCCAACTTTCGAACGTGTTTCAAAGCGCAAGTTGTCCCCCACCAACCTGGGGGAAATCTCGGGATTTTGTTCAACGCTTGTTCTGGAACGATGCGCCGTTGCGCGGGTGCAGAATGTGGCCGCGCATCAGTCGCGCGGCATCAACAAGTACTCGCCCCGCGCATCTCCGCCTACCTTCGCAGGCTTCGGAGGCGCCACATGACGCGCCAAAACAGTCCCGCCAGCAAGATCCAGCACAGGGTTCGGAGCGCCTGCTCACCGAAAAACGCTTTGGACTGCGGAGCTTTGGAACCCGTCGCCGCACGCTGTCCCGCATTATCGAGCCCCATGTCCTCCAGGTACGCCGGATCGAGCGTCTTCTGCTGGTCACTTCATCGGCTCCTCGGGCTCAACGCTGACGAAATCGCGCAGCCCATGGAGGCGACCGACGCCATGATTAAGCACCGAGACAAAGAAGGCCTGAAACCATGACCCGGCGAAGGTCAACCTCTCCGCAACGCGCCAGTACGGCGATAGTCGCTAGCGAGCGGCATGGGTCGCGGCAGCCTATTGGCAGGCTGGCACGATTGCCGAGAGCGCGGACATGCCCAGCACATCAGCTCAGATTGGTGAGGCTCTGACGAAGCGGCGAGCGCCCGACTCTCCGCGACGCGACTAGCGCGCAGATCAGTGTCGGACGCCGGCATGGGACGCGGCAGCCTTCGGAAGACTCCGCACGATCGACGAGACCGCCGAGAATTCTCAATGTCTCGTCCCGGACCGTCAGGCGGCTTATCGATTCCTGGCGCGCTACCTGTGCACCGATTTGGTCGGTCGGTGCGCATTTCCGACGCCGATATTGCGCAGCTGATGGCGGCAAGTCGCGATGAATGACGAGTCACCTTCAGTCATAAATTGTCATTTAGAGTCAATGACATGCAATGTTTCGGGAATACTCATAATGTATACAGATAGCCATTATAATATGGTAGGTTTCCCGAATGTCCGCCTCGGTCACCCCCTGTCCACCCGAGACCGTCTCGGGTCCACCCAGAAAACCCTGAAAGGCAAATGACCATGACTAGCAAGACCAAGACTCAGAGCGAGGCACTCCCAGCCTACGATCCCGCCCTGCGCAAGACCCTGGCGCACGTGCTGGCCGCCGTGGATCGAAGCACGGCGCTTTCACCGACGCGCCTGCGCGATCTGCGCTCGGCCGTGATGCGCGTTGCCAACCTCCTTGGAAATGTTCCTCGGCCGCATCGCACTCGATTTGCCGGCGATCGCCACCAGCTTGGCCGCCGTCAGCCCGGTGGCCGCCGGCATGACGACGAAGCGGTTTGCCAACATCCGGTCCGACTTCCTTGCGGCCGTGAAAGCGAGCGGCTTGGTGCCGATCGGCGCGTGGCACAAGGGCCGCTTGGCGCCAGCCTGGCGCCAGCTCTTTGCGCGCCTCTCACGTCGACGGGCGCACCTGGGCCTCTCGCGCTTCGCGCGCTATGCGAGCGCCCGTGGAATCGACCCGGAGGCGGTCAACGATGTGACGGTCGCGGATTTCATCACCGCCGTTCGTGAGCAATCGCTGCACGGCGCCCCGAACTGGCTGTATCGGCAGGTCACGCTTGTCTGGAACGAGGCGGCGCGTGATGCCGCATTGGGGCTCCAATCGCTGACCGTGCCGTCCTTCCGCGGCCCGCCCAAGCGCATCGATTGGGCGTTGCTGTCGCAGTTCGTTCCGACGGGATGTCGATAAATTTCTCAAATGGGCAAGCCAGTCCGATCCGTTTGACCCTCGAGTCTCGCTCGCGACGTCTGGCGCCACGGACGTTGCGGTTACGCCGGGATCAGATTCACGCCGCCGTATCCGCCTTGGCCGACACTGGCATAAAACCAAAGGCGATTGGCTCTCTCGCCGATCTCGTTACGCCCGTCAACTTCAAAAGGATCCTGCAGCGACGGGTTGAGATGGTCGATGGCGCGCAAAATTCGTTCAATCACAGCCTCGGCATAGCACTGACTCTGATTGCGCGCGAATGGGTGAAAGTTGATGGCGCCGTACAGGCCGAACTCAAGCGGCTCCTCAGCAAGGTTCCGGTGCCGCTCAAGGGTCTGACCGACAAGAACAAGCGCTTCTTGCGCCAGTTCGATGATCTGAACGCCTTGCGGCGCCTGGTGCTATTGCCAGAACAGCTGTGGGCGGAAGTGAAACGGGAGAGGAGCCCGACTTACCGCACGCTTGCAAAAGCGCAAGCGGCTCTTGCCATCGGTATCCTAATTTACATGCCGATCCGCCTGCAAAATCTGGTGACGTTGGAGTTTGAAAGACACCTGTTCATTCGCACGGGACGAGGGGCAAAATCCACACTGGAATTGTCGAATGGCGAGGTCAAGAACAACATCGACCTAGCGTTCGAGATTCCGCCGCAGATCGTCAAGATGTTGGTCGAGTATCGCGAACGCACCGCCCGAAAATCATTGGTGAACGTCCGGCAAGGCTATTCGTCAATGTCGACGGCACTCCAAAGGTCGCGCAAGCTCTTGGAGCGTTAATTACCAATTATGCCAGAAGGCGAGCCGGCATAACATTGACGCCGCACCAAACTCGTCATTTGAGCGCGAAAGTTCTGCTCGATGATCAGCCCGGCGGGTTTGAAACTGTGAGACAGATTCTCGGCCACAAAAGCCTCCAACCATACGGTGTCGGCGTACGCCGGGGTAGACAGCCGTCGCGCCGGTCGGCATCACCAGCATCTCATCGAAGAGGCGCTATCGGCTCAAAGTCCGTCTCGCCCGCGCGGGTTTCGCGCCAATCGAGTGAGGTAGATAAGAAAGCTAAAGTCATGCCCAGCCGTCGTAAACTGATGCTTCCCTTCACCCATTGGCCGATCGAAGACCGGCGACGGTGGGAAGCGGCATTTCAATCCGGTGACCTGTTTGATGAAAATGGCGCCGGCACCCGCCTTGCCGCAGCTACACGTCACTTGCGGCTGGAGAGTTACGGGAGGTTTTTGGGATTTCTGTCGGTCAAGCACCCGAAACTCATGACTCTTCCACCGGAAGGACGGATCGATCGGCGAATGGCGGCCGAATATGTAGCTCATCGTCGAAGGTCATGCGGCGACATATCGTTAGCAATACGTAACCCA
>ERZ1370068.4142-contig-3230_pt1 | contig 13800 bp, 24 predicted proteins | sample MGYA00561227_ERZ1370068 | MGnify/ENA primary metagenome ERZ1370068 (study PRJEB38410, sample SAMEA6850437) | metagenome | study: Metagenomic assessment of the ecological functions of the soil: analysis of the soil microbiota associated with the...
CAAAGCGGATTCAGATTAGGGTGTCACGCGGTCGATGGCGTCTGCGTAGATGATGGGAATCCCTCGAGGATCATTTTCATCTGCGACCGCGACTCCACGGATGCGCAAACGTTCGTTCTCGACAACCGGTTGCATCGCGTTCGGCTTGCAGGTCCCGGCCACTCCGACCTGGATGGATCCGGACTGGTCCTGCAGCATGAACAGTTGCGCGTCGTAGACGGGTCCCCCGGCGCAGCGATGCGCCCTGAATCGAGGCGGCAGTTCCGTCACCTCGCTCGCCCGTCCTTCCACGATTACGACTTTGGCCTGATAGTCCGCAGGATGTTCCATAATCTTGGCGATGGGCAGGATCTCGTCGGCCAGCGCCGACGGGTTTAGGCTGAGCCCATACAGTATCAATGACAAGCCAAGAATAAAATAGGGCATGTGACCTCCTTTATTCGCCTTCGTCCGGCGCGCCGCCTGTTTTTGCCAGATCGTCAAGCTTGATCTTCTCGGGATTGAATTTCTCCGCGGCTTTGGTCATCCGATCCAGTGCGTCATCGAATGACAGGGGAGAGCATCCTTTGGGCGGAAGCGGATGGGATTCACACGCGCGACCACGAAGCTCTTCAGATAAGGGACTCGTCAGATCCCCTTGCCTTGAGCGCCTCGACTTGCTTGACGATCTCATCGTCAAGCGCGAGCACCGTGCTGCGCCCGTTCCGCCGCAGTTCAATCGCCGCGCGCATCGGTTTCTTCAAGAAATTCATCCACCCGCTTCAACACCGGATGGTAGGCCCCGCCGCTGAATCTCGGTCGCTCTTCATAGCACAGACCCAGCGTAATGAAGGCCGGCTCCTCGAACTCCAAGGCATAGGTCTCTTCCGTCGCATCATCGAGCCGCGCCAGTTCCTTGTACATACGGATGACTTCGAGGGATTTCTCGCGCAGATTGTGCGCCTTCTCGGTGTTCATCGCGAGAATCTGATAGGCCGCAGCCGCTTCCGGCACCACAATCGCGACGATGCTCTTCGCCCCCAGCGTCTTCATCGCCGAGAGCCGATGGTTGCCATTGGGAGTCCAGTATTTCGCAACCTGCTCACCCTTTGGCGCACGCACCGCAATGATCGGATCGAGAAACCGTCCCGATCTTGCCGATCACGAGTTCTAACTTGCGAACGTGCGTGTCGGAGAGATTGCGCTGAAAAGGGGTCGGCTCAACGAGTTCGATCGGCAATGCCGTCAGCACCACCCAGCGTCCGCCATAGGGCTCCCGATAGATCGCGAGGACCTTCCCGCCATCACCCTCGATCGCTCGATGCAGTTCGGCGACCTCCGCCGGAGGAGCCGCGGCTTGGAGCTCCATCGCGGCCAAACCGGTCGACGCATGAGCAGGTTGGCGACGACGTCGCACGACACCGGCGGCACGAGGGACTTTGGGTTGCTTCCCAGGCATCGCTCAGTATGGTAGGGAAGAGAGAGGAAGAAAAGAAAGCCCCCGATCCTTATCCAACCACAAACGCCATGAGCCATCCGTCAATCAGTGAGCCAAGCCTGAAATCAGCCGCGCAGAAGATCGGCTGGTTCACGGCCTCCTGCGTGCTCGTGAGCAACATCATCGGCGGGTGGTATTTTCACGACGACCGGATTCATGGCGCGTGACCTCGGCGATCCGATGCTGATTCTCCTGTTGTGGTTCGTCGGAGCGCTCTTTGCTCTCGGTGGTGCCATGGTCTACGGAGAGCTGGGGGCAGCCTTACCTCATGCGGGAGGGGATTACGTCTACCTGCGAGAGGCCTACGGACCGCTGGTGGCCTTTCTCAGCGGATGGACCTCCTTCACGATCGGCTTCGGCGCGGCAGTGGCGGCTTCAGCCATCAGTTTTTCGTCCTATGCGTTGCGAGTCGTCCCGATCGAGGACGAGCGGGGATGGCTGGCGAAGGGTCTCTCGCTCTCTCTGTTGTGGATCGCGACCTTCATGCATTGTCGAGGTGTCGGGACAGGTGGCCGCATGCAATTGCTATTGACGACCACAAAAGTCGTCGCCATCTGGAGGACTGATTCTCGGCGGGCTGTGGGCGGTGGCGGGCCACGAGGGACGCGCTCCTCACCAGGCCCACCGTACAGCAGCCGACGCTTGGGGCGTCGGCCATCGCGCTCGTGATTGTGACCTACTGCTATCTCGGCTGGAACGTCGCGGGCTACATCGCCGGCGACATCGTTGACCCCCGGCGGACTTTGCCCAAGATCATGATCAGGGGCACGGCCTTCGTCGCCGTGATCTATCTGCTGCTGAACGTCGTCTATCTGTCAGCGCTGTCGATCACGGAGCTGGCCGGGAACCGATCGTACCGGTCGCGGAGAAGGCAGCCGCAGCCTTGTGGGGGCCACAGAGCGGGAGACTGGTCGCCGCCATCCTCTGCTCTCTCCATCGCAGGAGCGGTGAGCGCCATGACGTGGGCAGGACCCGCGTGTATTGGGCCATGGCGCGCGACGGCATGATCAGCCCCTGGCTTGCCCGGCTCCACCCCCGCACCGCGGTGCCGGCCCGCGCCATTGTCTTCCAAAGCCTCTGGGCGTCGCTGCTCATTCTGAGCGGAACCTTCGAACAACTCCTCGTCTACAGCGGCCTCGTTCTCTCGCTGTTTATGGGCTTGACCCTCTCCACGATCTTTCGTCTTCGTCGCACAAGCGTCCTGGACATCCACCAATACCGCGCTCCACTCTATCCCTTCCTACCCGCGGCCCTCGTCATCGGAGCCTTCACATTGGTCATCTACAGTCTCGTTCAGCGACCTGCAGAATCGTTGTACGGCGCGGTGACCGTCCTGAGTGGAATTCCGCTCTATTACTTCTGGCGCAGACGTCACAATCTTCAACAATACGTAACTTCAGGTGTGCTTCACCGTTCAGTTACGTATTGCTATCTCAAGCGAATCAAGCTGCCGCCGGGTTCAAGATCGACTTTTCGCGATCGTCCCCGACGCGCGCCACATGGCGGTGGCGCCGAGCACCAACATGCTCTTCGTCGGCACGCGCAAGACCACTGTCTGGGCGGTGACCGACCGCAACAGCGACGGCGTCGCCGACGAGGTGAAGAGCTTCGCGCCGAGCCTCAAGTTCACGAACCCGAACGGCGTGTGCTGGACCAGGGACGGCTTCCTGATCGTCGCCGAGCACAACCGCGTGCTCAACTTCCCGGCCGCCGAGTTCTTCTACGAGGGCCCGGACGTCGCGGTGATCGAGGTCGTGCCGCAGGGCCAGCTGGTCCCGCCCGAGGAGGAGAGCTACAACCACGGTGCGCGCACCTGCCGCGTCAGCGACGACGGCAAGCTCTACATCACGCTCGGCCAGCCGTACAACGTGCAGCCGCGCGACAAGGTCGCGATGTACGAGAAGCTGGGCATCGGCGGCATGATCCGGCTGAACGCCTTCGACGGTTCGGGTCGCGAGGTGGTCGCCCGGGGTGTGCGCAATTCGGTCGGCATGGACATCAACCCCAAGGACAAGATCGTATGGTTCACCGACAACCAGACCGACGGCATGGGTGACGACACGCCGCCCGGCGAACTCAACCGCATCACCAAGGCTGGAGGCGAGCACTTCGGCTATCCGTACATTCACGGCAACAATGTCCAGATCGCAGGTACGTCGGCCGCGCCGGACCTCAAGGACATGCCGCCGCCGGCGAACTGGACGAAGCCGCAGGTAGAGTTCCCCGCGCACCAGGCACAACTGGGCATGGCCTTCTACAACGGCAAGATGTTCCCCGCCCAGTACCAGGGCGGCATCTTCGTCGCCGCGCACGGGTCGTGGAACCGCACCAAGCCCTCCGGTGCCCTGATCAACTTCGTCTCGCTCAAGGCCGATGGTTCAGCCGACAAGAGCAGCGTCTTCGCCGAGGGCTGGCTCGATGAGAACGGCATCTACCGCGGCCGACCGGTCGACGTGGCGATGATGAAGGACGGCTCGCTGCTCGTCAGCGACGACTTCGCCGGCGCGATCTACCGCATCAGCTACTCGCAGTAAGGCGGGTTCAGTCGTGTCACGAGAGGGGGGTGGCCCTCGCGGTCGCCGCGGCGTTCGCGCTCGCGGCTGCTCCCTCGCCTGCTTTGGCCGACGCCGCGGCGGGGCGAACCAAGGCGCAGATGTTGCGCGCCGTGCCATGGCGCCAATGGCCTGGCCGTGGCGCCGAACACGCCGCACCTCGCCGGACAGCCGGAGCCCTATCTCGTCGATCAACTCAAGGCCTACCGCAGCGGCAAGCGCGCGCACGAGGTGATGGGCGTGGTCGCGAAGCCCCTCACCGATGCCGACATCGCCGACCTCGCCGCGTGGTTCGCCTCGCTCGAGATCGTGCTCAGGAAGGAACCCTGAGCGCCGCATGCCAATGGGATGACGGCGCGCCGGCCATCTCGAGAAGTTCCGCAACGCCTACATGCGGCGCGCGCGCGGCAGGCCGCATTGGTCTAAAAGCGCACTCACCTCTATCGCTTTTTTCCCATCCTGAAGAATATCGAGAAGCGCTTCCACCACGCCCTCAGCAACCATGCCTATGCGGCGAGCGCGCGCTTCGGACAGGTCGGCAATACGCCCGGCCACGAATGGGCCGCGATCGTTCACCACGACCTCCACACTGCGTTGGTTCTCGAGATTGGTGACGCGCACGCGCGTGCCGAACGGCAGCGTTCGGTGCGCCATGGTGAGCGCCGCGGGATCGAACGGCTCGCCGCTGGCGGTCTTCCTGCCCGCGAAATCATTGCCGTACATCGAAATGCGGCCGCGTTGTTGCGTGCTTATCGCAGTGTCGCCAGACGATGGCGGCGCCAAGGGTGGCGGAACAGTCGGTGCTGGAGTCGCCGGTGCAGGTATTCCGGCGTGTGCGCCGGCGTCGCCTGGGGGCTCGGGCGCGCGTTCGAGCCTGCGCGCAACCGAACAGCATCGCGCACGCGAGCGTCGCGCACGAGATACGACATCGCCGGGATCGCGGTTCGCATGCTGACGGCGGCGTTCGAGCGACGTGACTCCGCTTCTCCAGACACCCTGCGTTGGCGCTTCCTGCCCGGCGACGCGGGTTCGCCGCGAGAGGGCCGTCACTGCGAACAGCCGCTTCACTTCGGGCACCGAGGCTTCCGGCATGGCCAGAAACACGGCAAATTCCTCATCGCTCAGGGTGCAATGCTTTCGATGAAGTCTCTGAAACCCGCGATCGAATTCGCTCATCCGGATCGGTTGCAAGCCCAAACGATCTGAATTCAACTCTGGACCGGGAACTGCGGCACGCGGGTGCTCGGAGCTTTTCATGACAACCTCGCAATCAAGGCTGTCGAGGATGCTCCCGATAGCGGTGGACCTGCCTATCAGACCCAATACCATCCAGGTGTAGGAGGAGACTGACGTTCTCCGCCACAAGAGCTACAAAGTGGGGACGCCCCTCTCATCGCCCACGTCTCGTTGCATGAAGCAGCAGCTCGGGATCCGACCGGCACGCGCCGACGAACGCCGCACCTCCGCGATGCGCCAGGCGTCGCGATAGGCGACCCACGCCGTTTCCAGCGAGTCGCGCGCAGGTCCGCCGGCGAGAACGGCAGCGCGTTCAGCAGCTTGACCTTGCCGTTGGGCACGACGAGCAGCATCGCCTGCGGGCTGCTCGCAGCGCGCGTCTCGATCTCCGTGACGATGTCCCAGGGATAGATCGACAGCGCGATTGCGCCGCGCGTCGACTGCCGCGCGCTCGCGCAGCGTGCTCGACCGCGCGTGCTGCCATTCGCTCGTCGGTGCAGGCGATGCGGTCCCAGTCGGCCGCGGCGCGGCCGATGCCGCATCAGCGGCCCGGTGACGAAGGCGCTGCAGCCGAGGCTGACAGCGCGAGGTCGTAGCGCTGCGACGCATCTCGTGGAGGTTGTGCCGCGTCGGCACGAACACGAGCTGCGGCGCGATGGCCGCGCGCGACCAGGCGCTCGGATCGCGCCAGTCGCCGCGTCGAAGCTCGACCCGGCCGCACGCGCTCGTGCGTAGCCGCGGTGGCGCCGTCGACCGAGATCTGCACGCACTGCACGGCAAGCGCGCGCGAGCCGATCGGCGGCCGCGTCGTCGATGCGGCTGCCGTCGGTCTCGATCTTGAGCGCGACGCCGGCCGCGGTCAGGCGCTCGAAGAGTCCCAGCAGTGCGGCGACGCCGAGCGGCTCGCCGCCGCCGAACGCGACGTAGCGGAATGCCGGACTCGGCGATGCGCCGCGCGAGGTCGAGCGCCTCGGCGCGGTCGAGCTCGTCGCGCCAGGCCTTGTCGGGCCCGGACTCCTCGCAGCAGGCGATGCAGCGCGCGCTGCAGCGGTTGGTCAGCTGCCAGGCGAGGAACAGGGGCGCCCGTACTCGTCGACCGAGCGCCCCTGCATTGCGGCGTGCGGATTTCAGGTGAAGCGGATGTACGGCTGCGCCATCACCTGCTCGGAGACGTCCTCGAGCTTGGGCGTCTCCCATGCCGGCTTCGACGCCGGCGTGCTTCGACGGCTGCGGGTCGATTGCGGCCTTCGCCTGCATCGACCGTCAGTTGATTCGCTCATGCTGCCTCCATTCGCGTCAGCACGTGGACACCATTGCGAGCAGCTCGCCACGTCGTTCGCCTGCGCGTGAGCGACTCGTCGTCGATCGCGCCCGGCGCAGCTCGCCAGTACTGGCCTCGCTCCGCCAGGCCTCGCGATACGCCTGCCAGGCCTGCGACGAGCGTCGCTCGCCGCAGATCGGCGCAGATGCTCGCGGCAATCGCCGCGGCCACCTTCACCCAGCCGTTCGGCAGCACCAGCAGGGTGGCCGGCGGCTGTCCAGCGCGGCGCGCAAGCCGTCCTCGATGCTCGAAGGGAACATAGCAGAGTTCGAGCACGGGTTCAGAGACGCGCCGTGCGCGCGCGAGCTCGGCGCGAAACGTCCCGGTACTGCGACCTCGCGTCGGCTCGAGTTTGCTCCCAGTGCCGCGCGGCGGTGCCGATGCGCATCAGCCTGCCGGTAGTTGAAGCGGAACGCGCCCAGCTCGCGCGCGCGCGCGATGACCGCGCCGGCCTCGTGCAGATTCGAGCCGCGTCGGCGCGAAGCGTGACCTCGAGCGGCAGGCCCGCGTCGCGCACCGCGCGGCACGCGGCGTGCGCCTTGGCGAGCGACGCCGCCGGGCGCTGGCGCTCGTAGACCTCCTGCGTGTCGCCGTCGAGGCTCACCTGGATCGAGCGGATCGGCAGCCGGGCGAGCCGCTCGGCGACGCCGCGCATCGAACCGCTGGCCGTTGGTCTCGATCTTGAGCTGCACGCCCGCGCGCCCGAGCGCTTCGGCCAGCTCGAAGAAATGCGGCACGACCAGCGGCTCGCCGCCGCACAGCATGACGTACGGGACGCTCGTTGCGGACGATCTCGCCGGCGACGCGCAGCGCCTCGTCGGCGTCGAGCTCGTCCGCGCAGGCGCTTGCCCGGCGCCGAATCGGTGCAGCAATGCAGGCAGGCGAGGTCGCAATCGCGCGTGAGCTGCCACGACACGAAGAGCGGCGCGCCGCAGGCTGTCGATGCGATGTCGCCGCCACTGCGCTCAGGCCCGCGCGAGCGATGCCGGCGGCGAACAGCGTCACGCGCCAGCGAGTAGCAGCGACGATGGCGCGGATCGCCGGCACGAAACTGCCGCGGCGACTCGTAGGTGCGCAGCGCGCGCGCGCGCGCTCGCGACGAGCAGCGGCAACGCCAGCAGCGCGGCGAGGCACGCCACGCGGAAACACGCCGGCAGCGACGCCGACCGGCGACGACCGTCGAGCCCCGCTGCCGCGAGCGCGAGATAGAGCCAGACCGCCGCGCCGGCGGCCGAGCCGCACGACGAGGTTGCGCTTGCCGACCAGCCGGTCCTGGTGATAGTCGGGAATGGCGTTCACGACGGCGAGCGCCATGATCAGCAATCCCGGCACCAGCGACGCCGCGAACGCGCCCCACGACAGCGCGCGCGTGTGCAGGTAGAGGCTGCCGAGCACCATCCACGGCCCGTACGACAGCGCGATCACCGAGCTCGCCCAGCCCGCGGTACGACCAGCGGATCGGCGGCGCCTCGTAGAAGATCGCCGCCAGCGCCGCCCAGCAGCGCGAAGGCGAGGATCGGCCAGCCCAGCCGCAAGCGTGAGATAGACGCCGACCGCGAGCGCGCCGGCGAAGGCGAGCGACGCCGATCCAGAACACGCGCGTCGCGACATCGGCGGCAGCGTCGGTCGGGATTGAACACGCGGTCGGTGCCCATCCGCGCGTCGAAGTACTCGTTGAACGCCTCGACGCCGATGACCGCGAGCACGACGCCGCCGAGGCCGCTCCAGAACAGCGCGGCGTCGAACGTGCCCGCCACGGCGTAGGCCCAGGCCGCGCCGAGCAGATACGGCAGCAGCCCGGCGTAGAGAAAGAACCGGTAGCGCACCAGCGCTGCACGACGCGCAGCAGGCGGCGCCAGCGGCGAGCGCGGCGCCGGCGCGCTGGTGCGGCGGCGGCGCTCAGAGATGGACCCATTGGTGCAGCGTCGCGCGTCTTGCGCGGGTCGCGCGCGAGGTCGTCGACGAACTGCGCGACGCGCGGGTCGCTGCCAGGCGCGCTGGAAGCTGGCCCAGATCTCGCGCGAGCGACTGCGCGCCGCAGGTCGCCGCACACGAACGGCAGCGCGTTGATGAGCTTGACGAGGCCGTTGGGCAGCACGATCAGCAGCGCGGCCGGATGCTGCAGGCGGTAGCGCAGCTCCTCGAGCAGCCCCACCTCGTGGAAGTAGACGCGCATGCGGCCGCGGTACTCGTCGGCCTTGCGCGTGCAGCACGTCGAAGAACGCGTCGTACTGCTCGTCGGACGGCGCCGAGGTGACGCCAGCGCCTTGACCGCGTTGCCGGTGTACATCGTGCGCCCGGTGTAGAAGCTGTAGGCGCCGAGCTCGTAGGCGAGGTCCACGGCGGCGCCGATCTCGTGCGACGTTGAAGCGCGTCGGCGAGAAGTTGATCTCGATCGGCACGCCGGCGGCGCGCAGGTTGCGTCACGCCCTCGACGCGCCGTGTCGAACTCGCCGCGCACGCGCATGCGGTTGAACGTCGCGCGCGACGCGCCGTCGAGGCTCACCTGCACCGCCTTGACGCCGAGCTCGCTTCAGGCGCGCGCAGTTCTCCGGCGTCGAGGTAGTGGCCGTTGGTCTCGATCTTGAGCTGGCCGCCGCGCTCGCAGACGTACTCGACCATCGTCGAAGAACTGCGGATGGACCATCGGCTCGCCGCCCGAGAACGACAGGTACGGGACCTCGAGCGTCCATCATCTGCTCGAGCACGCGCGAACACCTGCGTCGTCGTCGAGCTCGTCGTGGAACGCCTTGCCGGGCCCGCTCTCCTCGATGCAGTGCAGGCAGGCGAGGTTGCACTCGTTGGTGATCTGCCAGGCGACGTAGAGCGGCGCGCTCAGGTCGCTCGCGACTCGGCTGCGGCGGACGCGCTCGCGAGTCGCTCGCCGCAGCTCGGCAGCCTCGCGATGGTCACGGGCGTCAATCCTCGACGAGTCCCTTGCTGCGCAGGTCGGCCAGGAACGGCGCGCGACCTCGCGCTCGATGCGCTCGTCGGCGTCGCCGTAACGGCGCTGATCGACGCGCTCCGCGATCTGCGTCCGCGTCGCCGCCCGGCCTGATCTCGCGCACGACGGCGGCGGCCGTCGGATTGAGCGTGAAAACCTTTTCCGAGCGGGTCTCGAACAGCACGCCGCCGAATTTCTCCTCCTGAACTTCACGTACTTGGCGAGCTTCATTTCCGCCCTCGAAATACGGCGGCAGCGCATCCACGCAACGACGCGCAAGCAGCGATCACCATCAACGCGGCGTTGCGTCAACGCTGTGCGCCTACGCCATGCGTAAGGACACGTCGGTCATGCTCTTGCGGAATGCAGCAAGGCGCTGTGGCGTATGCATCTGGCAGCAAGGTAGCAGTATGCAACGAAGTGGATGCGCGGCGTCGGCGCGAGCGTGTTCGCGGCACCGGCGAGCACGCCGGTACGCGTCGCGCCGGGCGTCAATGCCGTGAGCGGCGACTTACGTTACGACGAGCGGGCGCCTCGCGTTCGGCGGCTGCAGCATGCGCAGCCCATGCGCACGGCGCAGCCGCCGGCGCGCCGCAAGTCGACGCCCCGTCTGCGCGAGCTGCCACGAGAAGGCGCACGCAATCGATCGTTCTTGACCGCGCACGGCGCCAAGAACGATGCGCAAGGCTCGATGTGCCAGGCCTGCCATGGCGACGCGTCCGAGCACCTCAAGGATCCGACGCAAGGCCAAGCCGCAGGGACCGCTGACGAGCAAGACGGCGACCGCGGGCGAGAAGACCGCGGTCTGCCTGACCTGCCACGTCGAGCAACCGCCACCTGGCGTTCTGGGAGTCGGGCAAGCACGCGAAGAACGATGTCACCTGCGCGAACTGCCACAACATCCACGACCGGCCGGGACCGGTGCACGGTCGCGCCCTACACCACGTCGTTCCGGCCCAACGAGGCGGACGTCTGCGGCAAGTGCCACCAGCAGGTCGCGCTCGGCGACGCTGAAGCCGTCGCACCACCCGATCATCGAGAACAAGATGAAGTGCTCGGACTGCCACAACCCGCACGGCGCGCTGACGCCGGTGATGCTGCGGGCGCGAGACGGTCAACCAGCAGTGCTATTCGTGCCACGCCGACAAGCGCGGTCCGTTCATGTTCGCGCACCCTCCGGTCGAGGAGAACTGCCTGTCCTGCCACAACCCGCACGGGTCGGTCTACGCGCAGCTTGCTGAACGAGAAGGCGCCAAACCTCTGCCAGGACTGCCATGACGTCGCCGCGCCATCCGGCACGATCTACGGCGGCGCAGCCGGGTTCCAATGCCCGCCGGCGGCGACGACCGATCCGCAGAACACCGCCTGCTTCGGCAAGGCGCCGGGCTCGTTCAACACGGCGGTCAACACGCGGCTTCATCGCGCGGGCGCTGCCTGAACTGCCACAGCGCAGATCCACGGCTCCAATGCGCCGGGCAGCCGCGGTCAGTTCTTCCTCCGCTGAAGACGAGATGACATGACGTGAAGACGCCGCAACCTGCATCGCGCTCTGATCGCCGCGCTGTTCGTCGCGGTGCCCGCGTTCGCGCAGACCGCCGAAGCGACCCGTTCGCTTCACCGGCCAGGTCACCGTCGGCGGCATCGTCACCGACACCAGCGGCAAGGACCTGTCCAAGTTCGAGCAATACCGGGACCTGTGCAACGGCGTGCTGTCGAACATCGGCATCGTCGGCCGCGACAGCAAGCGCTGGATCGACGCGCTACGGCGGAGAACTTCGGCCGCGACGACATGTACCTCAACATCCGCGGCGGCATCTACGACGTCTTCAGCGCGCGCGTCTACAGCAACTGGATGCCGCACAACCTGCTGTTCAACGGCCTGACGCCGTTCACGGGTGCCGGCGCCGTCCAACCTGTCGGCGACCTTCCCGCAGCCCGAACCCGGCGACCTGGCAACCGCTCAACCTGGGGTATCGAGCGCAAGGACACCGGCGGCACGTTCGAATGGCAAGTCGCAGTCGCCGTGGTACTTCCGCGTCGACGGCAACCAGCGTCAAGACCAGTCGGCACCAAGGTCGGCTCCGGCTCGAACGGCACGAGCCCCGGCAACGGCTTCACCGATCTCGCCGCTGCCGGTCCAGTACCAGACCAACAACGTCACTGGCGAATTCGGCTACGCCACCTCGACGATGACGCTGTCCGCGAGCTATCCTGTGCAGCAGCTTCAGACAACGTCGAACAGCACGGTCGACCTGGAACAACGGGTTCTTTGCGCAACGGCGTCGATACGACCTACCTGCCGCCCGAGCAACAACTACCAGCGCCTCGCGCTCAACGGCGACGTGGCGGCAGCTGCCGTGGAATTCGATCGCTGGCGCTGCGCTACACGTGGGACCAGACCGAGAGCGACCTCGACGATCGGCCAGACGCGTCCTGAACGGCGCGGGCTCATCGGCTTCACGCCGGTGCTGCCGAGCACCGACACGTTCAACGGCAACGAGCAGCGACAGACGTTCACCGCCGGCTGGACCGCCACGCCGATCGACGAACCTCGACACCCGCGTGTATTTCAACTGGCAGAAGATGCGACAACAACGGCACGCAGGTCACGTTCTGCTCCGACGACTCGGCAGCTGCGGCGGCATCGTCACAGAACGAGCTGTGGAACTACGACAAGCAAAACGCCGGGCGTCGACGCGCGCTACCGGATCAACCGCGGCAACCGGCTCGGCGGCGGCTACGACTACAACCACATCACGCAGAACCGGTACGACTTCGACGACACCAGCACCAACACGCTCTGGGTCGGAGTGGCGGAACACGTCGCTCGACGACGCTGACCGCGCGGATCAAGTACTCGCTACCTCGATCGGCGCTCCAACTTCCTGCTCGGCAACGCCGGCGTCGATGCCAACGACCCGCTGTATCTTGCAGCGCTTCGTCCGGGCGTTCGATCTCGCCAACCGTTGACGCAGAACCGCGTGAAGGTCGACCTGGATTGGGCGGCCGGCAGACAGCCTCGGCGTCGCGGCTCGAGTACCTGTACAAGGACAACAACTACAAGACGACGACGCTCGGCCGCACCGGCGACACCCGCAACGAGGTGTTCGTCAACCTCACCTACGGCACTGCCGTCGTCGTGGCGCGTGACGCCTGTTCGGCGACTACGAGCACGATCAATTACGACTCGTACCACCGCAACGTCGGCGTCGGTTCGTGCGACGCCACGACCGGCGCCGAACTGCTTCGATCCCGGTGCGCCGCCGCCGTCGAGCTCGTCTACAACTGGAGCGCCACGGTCAAGAACAACAACTGGATGATCGGGCTGGGCGGCGACTGGCCGGTGAGCGAGAAGTTCATGCTGACCGGCTCGATCATGTACGAGGAGGTCGAGCGGCACGTCGGACATGGCGTCGCAGAACAACTTCGGCAACCCGCTGCCGCTGCTCGAACTACCCGAACACCAAGATCACGTCGCTCAACCTGAAGGGCATCTACGCGTTCGACAAGCACTGGTCGGTCACCGGCAGGCTATGCATATCAGCGATACAGCTATTCCGACGATCAGTTCAACGGCTACACCAACACGATTCCCTTCCCTGGGGTGACGACCAACGCGGCGCCAGAGCTACCTCAACGGCTGGAACGCCAACATCCCGTACAACGCCAATATCTTCTACCTGACGGCGACGTACGCATTTCTGAGCGCCGCGCACCACCGGGGCGCCAGCGCGTCCGGGGACTAGCGGGGCGATCAGGCACCACTCATCCGCCGCGCCAGGCGGTGCATGTGCTCCGCGCGCGCGACGAAGGCATCGACCAGCGTCGTCGCAACGGCTGGTCAAAGACGGGCCGCGCGAGCCGTGAGCGCGAGCGCGCCGCCGAGTTCGTACTGGAAAACGAACTCGATCTTGCATGCTGCCGGTGCCAGGGTAAGTACGTGCCAGTCGCCCTCGAAGCGGCGGAACGGCCCTCGCTCCAAGCGGACGCCAAGCCATTCCGGACGCCGCTTCGGATTGCGCGTCGTGAAGCTGGAAGCGGACGCCGCGATAGTCGACCCGGATTTCTGGCAGCGACGACCGAGTCGTCACGCGCAAGATATGGTCGCGCCGGCGCACCACGGGAGGAGAACGCGGGATAGTGCTCCGGCGGCCTCGATCAAATCGAACATGCCGATCCGATGCGAAGAACCGGGGCCGACTTGCGGACTTCCATCGGTCGAGCCGACCGGCCAGGCCAGCCGGCTCAAGCAATTAGCAATACGTAACTG
>ERZ1370068.210-contig-10189_pt1 | contig 13796 bp, 28 predicted proteins | sample MGYA00561227_ERZ1370068 | MGnify/ENA primary metagenome ERZ1370068 (study PRJEB38410, sample SAMEA6850437) | metagenome | study: Metagenomic assessment of the ecological functions of the soil: analysis of the soil microbiota associated with the...
TGGTGAGTTATATTTAATCTGCCTCAGTTATATAAAAGTGAAATGGCCTTCTTCCAAAATAGATCAGTAAAGCCACAGCAAGCTTTTTCCAAAATAATGAAATGAAGTAAAGATAACCAAACAATATTGTATCTACAAAAATGGCTTTTTGTGGTAATGTTGTCAGCAATAAAATAAAATGGGTGGGCAAATAATAACCTAGCCAGCTAAAGATACATCGCTTCAGTTTCTGGTATACAACCCCAGCTTCGGCGTGCATATTGTTCTCGCGAATGTAATAAAGCCGAAGCGTGCAATCCAGTAACCGGCGCCGATAATCTAAAATGCCGAATCACGCATGGCAACCAGACTTCCTCGGAATGGTATCAGCAGGCCGATCCGCGCGGCGGAGCTGGCCGAGCCCTCGGATGTGCGCGGTTGCATGGTGATTCGCCCGTGGGGTTACGGCATTTGGGAAAACATGCAGCGTCAGCTCGACGCGCATGTTTCGCGCAACCGGCACATCGCAACGCTTATTTCCCGCTTTTCATTCCGCTGAGTTATTTCGCGAAGGAAGCGGAACACGTCGAAGGCTTCGCCAAGGAATGCGCCGTCGTCACCCACACGCGGCTGGAGGTGGACGCCGATGGAAAATGAAGCCGGCGAGCCCATTGACAGAACCGCTTGTGGTCAGGCCCACTTCGGAAACGATCATCGGCGCCAGCTACGCGAGATGGGTGCAATCCTACCGCGATCTCGCCAATCCTGATCAATCAATGGGCAAACGTCGTCCGCTGGGAAATGCGGCCGCGCCTGTTTCTGCGGACAACGGAATTTCTCTGGCAGGAAGGCCACACCGTCCACGAAACGGAAGCTGAAGCGCGCGCGGAGACGCAAGCTGATGCTCGACGTTTACGAACGCTTTGTCCGCGATCATCTGGCCGTTCCGGTTTTCACCGGCGAAAAATCCGAGAGCGAACGTTTCCCCGGCGCGGTGCAGACGCTGACGATCGAAGCGATGGTGCAGGATCGCAAAGGCGATCCAGGCCGGCACGTCGCATTTTCTCGGCCAAAATTTTGCGCGCGCGAGCGGTATCCAATTTCAAAATCGGCGAGGGCAAACAGGAGTTTGGCTGGACGACGAGCTGGGGCATGACGCACCCGGCTCGATTGGCACGCTGATCATGATGCATGGAGATGACGACGGAGCCATTCTGCCGCCGCGCATCGCGCCGACGCAGATTGTGATCGTTCCAGTCACGCCGAAGGAAGAAACACGCGCAGCGGTGCTCGAGGCTTGCGACAAACTTGCAGCGCGCTTGCGCGAGACCCGCTATGCCGATGCTCCCATCGAAGTGACAGTCGATCGGCGCGATCTCGGCGGCGGCGTCAAGAATTGGGAGTGGATCAAGAAGGGCGTGCCGTTGCGCGTCGAGATCGGCCCGCGCGATCTGGAAAAACTGCCGGTCGAAGTCAGCCGGCGCGATCAAGCCGGTGAAGGCGAAAGGAGTCGATGCCGATGGAAGAATTCGATCGCGCGCGCGCCGAGATTCTCGCGTCGATTCAGGATTCGCTGTATGCGCGCGCGCGAAGAAGTTTCGCGATGCAAACACGCGCGTGATCGATTCAAAGAAGATTTCTACGATTTCTTCACGCCAAAAAATCCCGCGAAACCGGAGATCCACGGCGGCTTTGCCCTCGCGCACTGGAACGGCTCGCGCGAAGTCGAAGAACAAATCAAGAACGACCTCAAAGTCACCATTCGCGTCATTCCGCTGGATGATTCCGCCGGCCAGGCTGGCAAATGCATTTTCACTGGTGAACCCAGTGCGCGGCGCGTCGTTTGGGCGAAAGCGTATTGAAGCGCCATGCGCGCATGGTCTACCAGACGGTCGGAAGTATGCTCAGTTGACGCGGCGACATCGCTCGTTTATTTGCGCGCTGCCGATGGAATTGACGCTCTACAGCCGCGAGTGGTGCTCGTGGTGCATTGACGCGAAGGATTATCTCAACGAGAAAGGATACCGCTTCCAGGAAATTGACGTGGGTAAAGATCGACGAAGCATATGAGCAGATGAAGCAGCTTTCCGCGCAAACTTATGTCCCCACGTTTGTGGCGGGCGATAAAGTCCTGGCCAATTTCGATACCGATCAGCTCGAGAAATTTCTGACCGAGCACCGAGATCAATGCCGTTAATGCTTTTGGCTTTTTCTTACACTCTGGCGTGGCCGTGCTCAGCGTCGGCCTTGCGCAGTTTTCAGAATTCGTTATGCACAGAAAGCCGGCGCGCTCGGAATTCTCGCTGCCACTTTTCTCGCGCGTTTATTTTATCACCGACAGCTGGATGTGGGGTTTTGCCGCCGCGATGAGCTGGCTCTTTCTGCCGTGGCTGGAAATTCTCACTCGCATTCGCGCGCTGCGGCTTCCGAAGGAAAACAGCTTCGGCCGAAAAGCCCGCCGTCCTCGGACACTTTCCCAGCGCTCGAGCGAAATCACGCGCGAGATCGAGGACGAAGGCTTCGTGCACGTTGGCGACGCGGGTTGGGATTGGGAGGATTACCGGCAATTTTTCCGGTTGTTTTACAGAGAGGAAGATCGAGCGCAGGCCGCGATCTGCCTGAACGAGCAGCGTGATTTCTCGTTTTATTATCTTGCGCATTTCATCGCGTGCCAAAGACGGCACCGTTTGGACGACGTGGAATTATCCGCTCTCCTATGGCTTGAAGCTGACTCCGCTGTTCCGCATTAACCGCCAGCGGCCGGATCAGATCGTTCTGGCAGCTTTATCAAAGCCATCGCGAGTTTCTCCGCCGAAACGGTGTGAATCCCGCTGCAATCGACCCGCTCGACGAAGAACAAATTGAGACGGAAATGGAGAACGATCTGCGCGACCAGATCGCGCACAACATTCATAAAGGCGTTCTCAAACAGACGGCGGCTGGCGACGTAAAATATTCCTGGCGCGGGATGATTTATCTCTGGTGCCAGTTTCTGGTCGATCTGGTGCGGCTGTAGTCATCTTGAGCGAAGCTCGTCGACTCAGCTCGGCAGCGGTAGGGCGCGTCACCTGTGCGCGCCGTTGCTCGTACCATCCGTGGCGTGCAGAGGACTGCCCGCCCTACCAAAGCACGCGCAGATGTTCATTTGAACTTGCTCTGTCGACGCAGCTTCGAACGATTATATCAACATGCTGACCGAGCGGCAGAGAGAGCGTTCTCGATTTCATCCAGCGCGAGCAACGCGAGAAGGGGATCACGCCAGCACGCGTGAAATTCAAAACCATTTCGGCTTCGCCAGCCAGACATCCGTAATGCAATACATTGCCGCGCTCGAGCGAAAAGGCTTTCTCGATCGGCATGCGCGCAAAGCCCGGGCGCTGATCACTCCGGCCATGAAGGTCAGGATTACTGATATTCCGATCTACGGGCAGATCCCGGCGGGCATGTCGGCGTTGACCGAGCAGACGGTTGAAGGCCACGTGTCGCTCGACATGCGCTCAGCCAATGTGCTAAAGAAATCGCGGCACATTTGCAGCTTGCGTGGTCCGCGGCGATTCAATGATCGGCGCGCACATTGTTGATGGCGACATTGTGATTTTGGAAGACGCTAAAGAAGTGCACGACGGCGACATTGTTGCGGCGTTGATCGACGGCGAAACTCGACATTGAAACGTTATGTCGTCGAGCGCGGCCGCGCCATATCTCAAGGCGGAAAACCCGCGCTATCCGGATTTGGTTCCGGCGCGCGAACTGAAGATTCAAGGCGTAATGGTATCACTGCTTCGGAAGCAAGAGCGCAGGAAGAAACACTAAGCCGGAGAGTACCGCAGGCCATCATCGCAGGATTGGCTCAATCGTCCAGGCCGCACGGAGGGGCTATCTCCAACGAGTGTTCACTTTGAACACATATCCTTCTCATGTCATTTTCTGCGATGCCTATGAGTGGGAAGATTATCGATCTGCGCAACCTTCTTGCGAATCGTTTCCCGCAGGCGCCACTGAAACCGGTGGGAACACGTTTAATCACCGGTTTGGCTTTCTTCGATCAATCTGTTGGCGGCGGTTTGCCCAAAGGAGCAATCACCGAATTAATCAGCTCCACGCAGAAGCGCGGGAGCGCATCGCTTCGTTCACGCCTTCATCCATGGCGCATATCGCGATAAGTATTTCGTGGCGCTGATTGATGGGCGTGATTCGTTTGATCCATGCGCTCTGGACAATTCCATTCTGCGTCAGCTGCTTTGGGTGCGTTGCACTAAAGCCCTGGAAGCAATCAAAGCGGCGGATCTGCTCTTGCGAGATGGCAATTTTCCGCTGGTGATTGTCGATCTGATTCTCAATCTCGCCGGAAGAATTGCGCAAAATTCCGCAAACAACCTGGTGTATCGCTTGCAACGACTGGTCGAATCGGTGCCCACGGCGTGTCTGGTGCTCTACCCGGTATGAAATGGTCAGCAGCGCGCAATTGAAGCTTGTTCTCGAAAATTCATGGAACCTGGAAACTTTGGAAAAGCATGATGCGATTTCTCAACTGCGGATCGCGGTAAAACGATCGCATCTGAACTCAGTGGTCCCGCCTTCGGTCGCCGCGGCGACCTATGCTACGGCAAGCAATGGTCAGTGGTGAATTAATCGATGTTTGCGACGATTTATTTGCCGAACTTTTATTTGCAGGCCGCCATGCGGCATCAGCCTGAACTTTGCGCAAAACCGGTAGCTTTAATCGAAGAACAGGAAAAGAAACCTGTGATCATTCAACTGAACGAGGCCGCGGAAAACGCGCGGGATCTGCAAAGGAATGACTCCAAGTCAGGCTCTGGCGCGATCTTTGCACGTGGTGATCAAAGTGCGGCATTCGTGCACGCAAGAGAAAATCGATCCAGGAAATTTTACTCACTACGCGTTTACGCTCAGCTCCATTTGTAGAAGCAACCGCACCCGGCATTTGCACAGTTCAATTTACAGATCACCGCCATCTACCGCGGCGAAAAGTTGTGCGGGTTATCGAGCAATTGACCGAATGTGAAATCTCGTCCATGCCGGGATTGCTGTTACGCCGGACACCAGTTTTCTTCGCAGCACATCTGGCGCGACCGGTTCTGCATATCGAGAACGTAAAACAATTTCTGCTCCTTGCCCATAGAAACCCCGCCATGACTGGAACACATAAATTGAGGCGTGAGCCTGCGCGCCGGTGCTGAAGGCTCACAGGCAGTTGCGCGCTCCGAGAATCTAAACGGCCACGCAAGCACTTCGATCAGCGGTTCTTCTTTGGTTTCCCGATTGCTTCAGTCTGCTTTGCAATAAACGATTTCACGCGACGCATCTTCTGAACGCCATTGGCGAAACCGTGCGGCCCACTCAAACAGCAACAACGGAAACACAAAAGTCAGAACGATGAATAGAACCAACCAAAAAGACCGCGCACGAGCGCCATGCAAACAGGCTAACGCGCACGGACACGACGATCGATATCAGACGACGGAACGACAACATCTTGAATGGAATGGCGAAACTGCCGGGTTATCTCGCCATGCGCGTGCCGCCGCTCGATCTTAGCGAACAACATCGTGCGCCTGCGCGATTCAACTCGTGAGGCAATTAACGACGTCCTGGCTAGCGGCCGTTTCATACTTGGGCCGAAAGTGGAGGCGTTCGAGAAGGCTATATGCGCGTATTGTGATGCGCCCCACGCCATCGGTGGTTTCGTCGGGAACCGATGCTTTGCTGGCCATATTGATGGCGCTCGGAATCGGGCGAGGCGACGCCGTTATCACGACGCCCTACACATTTTTTGCTACTGCCGGATGCGTAGCGCGCGTCGGCGCGAGACCACTTTTCGCTGACATCGATCCGAAGACGCTACAACATCTCGGCCATCTGCGATTCAGGAATGCATCGAGAAAACTTGTCAGCTCGATACGGATGGCACATGGAAAACGAAGGATGGAGAAAAGTCCGCGCACTGGTTCCGGTTCATTTGTTCGGTCTGTGTTGTGAGATGGACGCGCTCCGTGAAATTGCGGAGCGCTACCGGCTTGTTCTTGATCGAAGACGCCGCCCAGGCGATTGGAGCCGAATTTCCATTCCGTGAACGGATCGCCAAAGCCGGAACCATGGGCGAAGTCGGTTTTTTAGCTTTTATCCTTCGAAAAATCTTGGGGCTGCCGGTGATGCGGGGATGATTGTTTGCGGCGATGATGAGCTGGCGCAAAAGCTACGCACTTTCAGAGAACACGGAATGGAACCGCGCTATTTCCATCATGTCATTGGAGGTAATTTTCGCCTCGACGAAATACAGGCTGCCAATACTGCCGCCAAGCTTCCGTATCTGGAAAAGTGGGCTGCCGCGCGCGCGCCGCTGCGGATTTTTACCGCTCCGAATTCGTCGCGCGTTGGGTTGATTGAAACGGATCGTTCCGCCCACTGAGCCCTACCGCGACCGCGGCCTAACGAATCACCACGTTTATCATCAGTATGTCACCCGCACGCCGATGCGCGACGCTTTGCGCGAACACCTCGGCCAAACGCGAAGTCGGGACGGCGATTTACTATCCGCTCGGGCTCCATGAGCAAAAATGCTTCGCCTATCTCGGCTACAGAAAAGGTGATTTTCCCGAGACCGAACGCGCGGCTCGCGAAACACTCGCGTTACCCATTTATCCCGAGATTTCGCGCGAAGGGCAGCGATACGTGGTCAGCGCAATTGCGGAATTCTTCAGCTGAAGCGGCGAGCGTTGGCCAAACTACTTTGCGAGTGGCAGAGTGCGAGCTATATCAACGCCGAAAGCTCGTGGCATAAACGGGTAGGTACCGAAGTGGCCAAACGGGGCAGACTGTAAATCTGCTGGCTTTACGCCTTCGCTGGTTCGAATCCAGCCCTGCCCAAATTTTCGTCAAAACTGTTGATGCCGCGTATGCCTCGATGCGCTCGAGGCGTTCGAGCACAATCACGAGCGCACAGCGCCACTCCACGGCGGGCGAACTTGCCGTGGTTACCAAAAGCAGATTGGGACCAGTGAATTCCCTGAGTAGCTTCTTCGCTGGCCACCACCACCTTCGCGACGACCGCCGTATCCACCGCCGCCGCCACGCATAGCCGCGGCCACCGCACCGCCGGGCGGTCTCGGTTCCCGCGGGCGAGCCTCATTCACGGTCAATGGTCGGCCCTCAATCGTTTGTCCGTTGAATTTCGAGGATGGCGCTTTGAGCGTCCTCGTCGGAACCCATCGTGACAAACGCAAAGCCACGCGATTTGCCGGTGAATTTGTCTTGCATGAGGGTGACTTCCTGCACAGCGCCAGCCTGTGCGAAAAGCTCCTGCAGTTCGTTTTCCGTCGTGTTGAAGGAAAGATTGCCTACGTATAGTTTAGTTCCCATTGAGTTTATTCTGGAAAACGCAGCCAGGTCACTGTTCCCGCTTATCGGATTTCAAATCGCCACTGAATAAACTCAACTGACAATCCACCAACTTCCAGGCTTCCGTCTCCGTTTCGGGTCACTTGTAAAATGCTTCCTTAGGAAAGCAATAGAAAATAGCGTAACAATTTTTGCCGCTCCGACATGGCCAAATTAGGTAGCACGACCGGAGAAAAGCCCTCTGAACGGGTGGCAGTCGTGGCTGCAGGGAGTGGTGAGCCCGTTGGGGTTTGGACTGAGCGGAAACGCTCGATTCGCTGCGTGATGCGCGGGATTGCGTCACCGCGGTGACACGATTTTCGGTGGCTCGAATGTCGCTGCAAAACCGCGGGTCAAATCTCCGATGACGCGCTTGCTCGCTGGGCTGAACAGAAGCTCCGCGCCAAACGCTTGCATCGAGCGTCGCACATGATGATTCATGCGTTAAATGAAGCTCATAGCGCAAGCGCCTCAGTTTGAGCCTGAGTTAACGATAATCGGAACAACGAGCGGCGGCATGTCTTATGGCGAACAATATTACCGATCGCTGTGTCGGTCAGGGATTTGCGACACGCGCCGACGTGGATCGCCAATTACCCGCGCAAAAGCCGGTAATCGACGCGCAGCAGGAAGTTTTCAGGGCATCTGTGCCATGTCAGGTGATTGCGAACGCGTGCGCTTCGGGCACGAATGCAATTGGTCATGCGTTCGAGTGCGTCCGATCAGGGCGCTACCAGCGGGTATTGACCGGAGGCTATGACGCTCTCTCGGAACTGGTTTTCACAGGGTTTGATTCACTTCAGGCCTCGACGCCGGAGAAATGCCGCCCGTTTGATCGACATCGCGCCGGAATGGTGCTGGGCGAAGGCGCAGCCGTTCTCGCGCTGGAAAATCTCGAACTCGCTCGAAAGCGAGGCGCGCCTGTCCTGGCAGAAATTGTCGGCTACGGTATTTCCACGGATAATTTTCACATCACGCAGCCCGGATCCTTCCGGGGTCGGACCGCGACAGGCGATGGAGCGCAGCTCTTCATAGCGCGCAAATTTCAGCAGACGAAGTGGATTACATCAACGCACACGGGACAGCGACGATATTCAACGACGCAGCCGAAGGAAAGGCGATCAGCGCGCTATTTAATGGCGTTCCAGTGAGTTCGACCAAGAGCATGATGGGTCATTCATTGGGAGCCGCCGGCGCGGTCGAGGCGATTTTCTGTTTGCTGGCGCTCCAGGATCAATTTCTTCCTCCCAACATCAATTTTGGCGCTTTAGATGACGGCCTTGATCTAAACGTTGTGGCGAACGAGTCGCGACCAGCTGTATTGCGTACGGCGCTTTCGAATTCATTTGGCTTTGGCGGCACGAATGCTTCGATTCTGATGCGTAGAGTTGAAGCATGAGTTTAGGCGATCGCCGGAATGGGGTGGGTGGACCCCTCTTGGGAATGGCGTTGATCCAGTATGGGACCGGCTGCTTCATGGCGATGAGGCGTCCGCGACAGCGATTTCCGAACAGTTTGGGGACCGATCCTACAGTGCGTTCCGCGTACCCTGAGTCGGCGCTGAGTGGTTTGGCGCATCCGCGTCTTCGCCGGGCCAGTGTGATTTCGCGATTCGCCGCCGCAGCGGGTTTGGAGGCATTGCAGGCTGCCGGCCTGAAGGTTGATTCGCAAAACGCGCGGCGAATTGCGCTCATCTTCGCGATCTCGAACGGAGGAGTCATTTACACCAAACGTTTTTATCGCGATGTCGATCGAGATGGGTGCGCAGTCGGCCAGTCCCCTCTTGTTTCCGGAAACGGTTTTTAATGCGCCGGCGAAGCCATCTGGCCGCAATTCTGGGTAGTTACCGGGACCACCTACACCGTCGTTGGTGACGGAGCGGTGGGGCTCGTGGCGATCAAAAATGGCAGAGGACGTAATGACGGATGAGTCGCTGGATCATTGTTTGATTGTTCGGCACCGAAGAGATCGATTGGCTGTTATGCGACGCGTATCGGCGATGGCGCTTGCTTCGTTCCGCGCCTCCGATCGAACCGTTTGGCAAACAAAAGCGAGGAATGATTTTAAGCGAAGGCGCTGGAGCAGTTCTGCTCGCACGAGATGGGCCGATCACAATCGAGCGTGCTCATCCGGGCGGCAGTTACAGAAAGCGAGAAGGAGCAGAGGAAATTCTAATGCAAATGCTGCGCGACCTCCAGCCAACCCGAAATCGACTTCGTGATCTCTCAAGCGCTAACGGGACATTCATCGATCAAGCAGAGCAGAGAGCTTTGGAGCAGGTGATTCAGATGCAATTGCTTACACGGTAAGCCAGCACTCGGCGAAAGCGTAGGCGCTTCGGGGTTGTGGCAATTCATCCTGGGAGCCCAGGCTTGCGCCACGGGGAGCTTCCACCTGTGCTTCACGCGGACTTGAACATTTCGTTGCGGCTTTCGCATTCGCGCATGTCCCGTGGCTGGAGCGCGCCACGCGCAATTGTCTTAAGCTCTGGAGTCAATCAGCAAGTAGCAGGTGTGCGCCTGGCGATCCACTGAGTGCCGAATTCGGCTTCCCTTTCCGGAACGGCAGGACGGTTTGGCAAAAATCGCGTTAGCGGAGCGGGATGACCTTCCAACTGATTTTTCCATTTGCGATTTCAAGCCATGCTACGCTTGGCGGTGCGCCCTGGTTGGCTCGCGTCACGCAACCGGGATTTAGGAAACAGAACGCTTCCGCGTCTTTCGTTTCGCGGAACGTGCGTGTGCCCGTGCAAGACAACGATCGACGTCATCGGCGCAAATGCGTCAGGCGGATATATGTTGGAGACGGAATTTCAATCCGCCGCGCACAAGATCGACAACCAGCGGCCATTCGTAAGTTGCTGTCGCAATTTCCGCGCACGACAGTGACTCGCGGGCCCGAATCGCGCGAAGCTCGTCGAGAATCGCTCTCCGCACAAACGTCGCCAAGGTGCCAGATTTCATCTGCGTCCTTGGCGATTTCGCTGACGTTTTCCGGCAAACGATTGTGGCGTGTCGGCCAGAACGAAAATGCGCAGATGTCCTTCGATTTCTCAGGTGTTGGCATGCGCGTTAGCTCATCTCAAGCTAAAGTCTGTCCTTACGCGCCACGTCGTTCAAGCTCGCATGAATCGAAGACAAAACTGGCCGTGTCCTAGGCGCATTGATTTGCACGAGTCGCGGATGTTGCGTAGCCTCGCCCGCGCCTGCCATGAGTCAGAACTACAAAGAGACGCTTAATCTGCCGCGCACGGATTTTCCGATGAAGGCAAACCTGCGCCGCGCGCGAGCCGGAACTGCTTCGAAAGCGTGGGAGGAGACGCGGCTCTACCAGCAAATCCAGAAATCGCGAGAAGATCGGCAACTATTCGTCCTGCACGATGGCCCGCCGTTCGCCAACGGCGACGTCCACATGGGCACGGCGCTGAACAAGATTCTCAAAGATTTCGTCGTGAAATCGCAGACGATGCTGGGCAAACGCGCGCCGTATGTTCCCGGGCTGGGATTGTCATGGTCTGCCCGATCGAATACAAAGTCGTGAAGGAATCGCGCGGGCTTTCGCCGCTCGAAGTCCGCAAGAGATCGGAAGCGTTCGCGCGAAAGTTCATCGACATCCAGCGCGAGCAATTCAAGCGACTCGGCGTCTTCGGCGATTGGGAGAATCCGTATCTGACGATGGATCCCAAATACGAAGCGGAAATCTTGCGCGCTTTCGCGGTGTTTGTTGAGAAAGGTCTCGGTTTATCAATCGAAGAAGCCGGTCTTTTGGAGCACCGGCGCGCAGACCGCGCTCGCCGAAGCCGAAGTGGAATATCAGGAGCGCGACGACACCGCCGTTTACGTGCGAGTTTCCGATTCCCGATCAAGCGGCGAAGATCGGTCTACCAACGCAAAGCCAGTAGCGTCGCGATCTGGACAACCACGCCATGGACATTGCCCGGCGAATCTCGCGATCGCAGTCGATCCGAAGCCGAAATTACGTAGTTCTGAGCAATGATGACGAGCGAGTAATTGTTGCTCGCAAAGCTTCGTCGACGCACTTCATTCAGCAGACTGGTTTGTGCTGCCACGAAACGAACCGACTTCCCGTGTTGGCAAACAACTCGTCGGACTCAGCGCGCAACATCCATTTCTCGATCGCAAATCAATCGTACTCACGCGCCGATTTCGTCACCATGGATACCGGCACAGGCGCGGTGCACATCGCGCCCGGTCACGGCGAGGACGATTACTGGTTAGGCAGAGCGAAACGGTTTGCGAATTCTGTCTCCGGTGGATGATCACGGGCGCTTTACCGATGAAGCCGGTTTGCCAAATCTCACCGGCAAATACGTCTTCGACGCCAACGCGCGACATCGTCAATTTGCTGCGCGAGCGCGGCATGCTGCTCGGCGCAGCAGAATTTTCATCACTCTTATCCGTATTGCTGGCGCTCGAAAACGCCGATCATCTTTCGCAATGTCGAACAATTCTTCATTCCGCATCGACGAGCTGCGCGGCAAGGCGCTCGATGCCATCAAGACGAGTGAAGTGGATTCCAGCGTGGGGCGAAAATCGCATCGCCGGCACGGTCGAATCGCGTCCCGACTGGGTGATTTCGCGCCAACGAAGCTGGGGCGTGCCGCTCCCGGTTTTTATTCGAAGGATGGCGAAGCAATTCTCGACGCGAAAATTATCCGCAAGCTCGCCGATCTTGTCGCGGAGCGCGGCTCAAACATTTGGTTTGAGTTGGAACGATGCCGATCTTGCGCGAGAACTTGGTCTGCCGCCCGGCACAACAAAACGCAACGACACGATCGACGTTTGGATCGACAGCGGCGTTTCGCACAAAGCCGTTTGCGCGCTGCATCCCGAGCTGCGCGATCCGGCCGACATGTATCTCGAAGCGACCGATCAGCATCGCGGCTGGTTTCAATCATCGCTCATGACCAGCGTCGCGCTGAACAATCGCGCGCCGTACAAAATCTGCGTCACGCACGGTTTCGTTGTCGATCTTGACGGGAAAAAGATTTCAAAATCCGGCACGTACGACAAGCCGACAGCCGCCGGTCATTTCGTCGGTCAACACGGCGCCGATCTCGTTCGGCTTTGGGCGAGCAGCATCGATTACACGGACGACGTGCCGTTTTCCGAGGAAATGTTCACGCGTCTCGGCGACACCTATCGGCGGATTCGAAACACGCTGCGCATTTTGCTTGGGAATCTTTACTGATTTTCCGCTGTAGCCGGGGACGCTGATCCCGGACAGCATCGCCGATAGCCGGCTACAACATTGGTCGATCGCTGGATTCTGGAGCGGTTCGATCGACGTGATTCGCGATTGCCGATCGGCTTACGAAGCCTTCGAGTTCCACAAGGTTTATCACACGCTCAACCAGTTTTGCGCGGTCGATCTGAGCAGCCTCTACATCGACATCACCAAGGACCGGATGTATTGCGACGCGGCGGATTCGCCGCGTCGTCGCGCGACACAAATGGTCATGCATAGGAGTTTTCGGCGCGCTGTGCCGATTGCTCGCCCCGATGCTCGCATTCACAGCCGAGAAGCATGGCGACATCCCGTCCCGGCGGTTCGGTCCATCTACAGGAATTACCCCAGCCGAAGACCCATGACGAAGCGAGCGATCAGATCGCGGAGCTCCAGATTACGCGGCATCATCACCAGCGATCGAGCACGCGCGACAGCAAAAATTGTCTGGCAACGCTCGAGGCAGGGTTGTTTTAAATTCAAACCGATGTCACGAAAAAATCAGCGGAAGAACTGAGAATTTCATTGTGAATGATCTGACCATTCACCAGACAAAAGAACCGAGCGCGTCAGACGAAAACTCCGCAATACAAAAAATGCGCCCGTTGCTGGTCATCGCCCAACGGTCGGCACAAGCAAAGAGCATCCCGATTTGTGCGATCGGCGCGAGTCAGCACCGCTCTAGAAAAGCCTCGACGATCGTTCCTGTCATTCCGAGGCAGGAGCGAAGCCCAACGGAGTCGAGAATCTCAGAAACAAAAATACAATCAGAGATGTCTCGACTTCGCACGACATGACACAAAGGCGAAAAACATGAAGTTCATTCTTTTTCCTCCCTACCGCTCTACGCACTGGACGGAGCAAACACATAGCCCAGGTTTCATCAACCCTGATGAACCACGCGTTCTCGTCCCCGATTTTCCAGCCTGTTAACGCCACCAACACGGCGCGGCTTTGGATCATTCAAAGGCAACAATACGTTCTTCATCGTCATTTCATCGTGCGCTGGTGGTTGTTTTAGGTCTCTTGCGCGCGAACACCTGATCGTTGGCGTGATCTTTCCCCTGGAAAATTTTCTCTTGCAGGGATCCTGGGAAATCTTACTCGATCGGCTTTATACGTGATCGATTTCTCTTGTCGATTTGAGCAATACGTAACCGAACGAAGTTATA
>ERZ1370068.3103-contig-2225_pt1 | contig 13786 bp, 20 predicted proteins | sample MGYA00561227_ERZ1370068 | MGnify/ENA primary metagenome ERZ1370068 (study PRJEB38410, sample SAMEA6850437) | metagenome | study: Metagenomic assessment of the ecological functions of the soil: analysis of the soil microbiota associated with the...
ATTATTACTTCGTTCAGTTGCAGCCTTGCCCGCTACGCGCTAGGGTTGGCCTTGGGTTGAAAGGTGCCATTCCGGAAGCGATCGCGGAATATCAGAAGGCGATTGCCATCACCGAGGATCCTGTTCCACTCGGGAATGTTGGGCCGGCTTTTACGCTGCGCAGGGTCGAAAAGATGAAGCGCAGAAAATCCTTCAACAGCTGCGCCAGCGACGAGCAGCAACATTACACTGCGGCTTACTCACTGGCTTTGGTTTATCTCGGCCTGGGTGATCACAATGAGGCGCTCAACTGGCTCGAGCAGGGTTATCAGGAGCGCGACGGCTTTAACTGATCGGACAATCCGTGTTGATCCGCTGCTCACTCCGCTTCGCGGCGATCCGCGTTTCGAAGCGCTCGGCCGAGAAGATCGTTCCTGCGCGGAGAGTTCTCCGTGTAGGTACGACCTCAAGGAGATGAGGTCGCGGAAATCTCTTTGCCGAGCTGAAGCGACACCAAGCGAAATGGGTTGCAGGAAAATGATAGCATTGCTATCAATACGTGCCTATGCCCCAAATCCTCATCCGACAGCTGAATACAGCCATCGTCCGCACTAGCGCTAAAGCTGCCGCAGAGGGCGTGTCGGCAGAGGAAGAAGCCCGCCGAATCTTGCGCCGTTCGCTGATCGGCGATGTGCCGTCTATGCCGACTAATTGATTTTCTGCGCACAATGCCAGATGTGGATGACGACAGCATCTTTCGAAGGCGAAAACTTGCAAGCCGCGCAAGATCGTGCTATGAATGGTTTCCTGCTCGACACTAATGTCGTGTCGGAGCTGCGAAAGAAGGGGCGTTGTGCGCCAAAGGTAAATGCCTAGGCAGCGACGGTTTCCGAGGAATCAAGATTTCCTCAGCGTGCTCGTGGTTGGGAATTGATGCGTGGCGCAATTTTAAGACGTCGTGCCGATCCGCAAATGGCCGATGCGCTGGAGAAGTGGATCGCGCAGCTCGCGCATTGTATGCCTGAGCGCATCTTGCCGGTCACACTGGAAATCGCCCAGGAGTGGGGCCGGCTGAGTGCTCTGCGGCCGATTCCGCCGGAAGACGGTCTGCTGGCGGCGACCGCCCTCGCGCACCGGCTGACCTTCGTCACCTGGAACGTGAAAAACGTAGAAGGCCTCGGATATCGCTGCTCAATCCATGGAGTTAGTGTTCGCGGGCTACGCCTTCTTGTGCGTGAAGTTTTCGCGGAAACGATTTTGCATTTCCGCATTATGAAGATCGAAACTTCTTCGCCCAGCTGAAGCCGGCGCAAGCTTGAGAAGGTTGCGGCATGTTGGAGTACGGTCGAAGTCGCGGGCAAACGCGCCGGTGATGCGACCTTCCTTGGTCAACCCAAGGGTCTTTTTCTATCTCGCCTTTACCGAGGCATGGGAACGGTTCTCCTTCTATGGAATGACGGCGCTGGTCGTCCTTTACATGGTTAATCAGCTGTTGCTGCCAGGACATGTCGAACACATCGGCGGCTTCTCTGGGTTCCGTGCCGCCTTGGAATCGCTAGTCGGTCCACTGTCGACTCAGGCGCTGGCGTCGCAGATTTTCGGGCTCTACTCCGGTTTCGTTTACTTCACGCCGCTGCTCGGCGGCATGATTGCCGATCGCTGGATTGGACAGCGCAATGCTGTCGTCGATCGGCGCCCTGTCGATGAGTGCCGGTCATATCGCCATGACTTTTGACCAGTCATTCCTCCTGGCCCTGCTGCTGCTCGTCATCGGATCGGGTTTTCTGAAGGGCAATATTTCGGCGCAGGTAGGTGCCCTTTATCCGCCAGAGGACGAAGCGCGGCGGACCCGCGGTTTCGTCATCTTCAGCACGGGAATCAATATCGGAGCGGTCGCTGGACCTTTGCTCTGCGGTCTGCTCGCACAGGTTTATGGCTGGCACTACGGCTTCGGCATCGCCGCGATCTTCATGCTCCTCGGCCTTGCCACCTATCTCTACGGATATCGCTACCTGCCTGCGCGCGTGGAGCGGCGCAAGTTCGAAGGTGCTCGACTCACCGCCGCCGAGCGGCGCATCGTCTACGCGCTCATCGCCGTAATGATCATCACGATCTTCCAGTCCACGTCTTACTATCAAGCTCTTCAACGTGAATCCGATCTGGATTCAACAGCATGTCAGCGCCGAGGTTGGCGGCTTCCGGGTCCCGGTCCCCTGGTATCAGTCGCTCAATTCGCTTTTCAGCATCGTGGGCGTGCCGCTGGTCTTCTGGATCTGGCGTTACCAGGCATCGCGGCGTCGCGAGCCTGACGAGCTGGCAAAAATCGGCATCGGCGCCTGGATCGCCGCGGCGAGTAACCTGATCCTGGTAGCCGCAATCATCGCTTTCGGGCGACGCGCCGATTCACCCGATGTGGCCATTCCTTTATAGCGCTGTCTTGGGAATCTCCTTCCTCTACTATTGGCCCACGCTTCTCGCCTTGGTTTCGCGCGCCGCGCCGGCCAAAGTAAACGCCACTCTGATGGGGCTGGCCTTTATGAGTCTGTTCATTTCGAACAACCTGATCGGCTGGATCGGCGGCTTCTACGAGAAAATGACGCCCGCGCAGTTTTGGGCAATGCACGCGGCCATCGGCGCCACGGGCGGTCTGCTGGTCGTGCTTTTTGGCCGTCGCCTCAGTAGAGTGCTCCATCCCGGCGCGACGTGTGGCGCTGAAACAGTGAAGATCGACAACTTCTTCGCCGAGCTGAAGCGGCGCAACGTTTACAAGGTCGCGGTCGCGTACGCGGTCGTCGGCGTGGCTGCTGGTTCAAGTCGCGACGCAGGTTTTTCCGTTCTTCGAAATTCCGAACTGGGCCGTGCGGCTGCGTCGTGCTGGCAATCGTGATCGGGATTTCCGATCGCGCTCGATCATCGCGTGGGCGTTCGAGCTCACGCCTGAAGGATTGAAACGCACGGAAGATGTCGATCTTACGGCGCAAGGACAGTCAGCAAATCGCACGTGCGTGGATTTACGTCGCGATCGTCGGCGCGGCGTTCTGTCGATCGGATTGTTCTTTATCGGTCGCTACACTGGCGCAATACGTCGGAGCGCCTCGACACAGCGAGGCGGCTGCAGCATTCCGCAGAAATCGATTGCGGTTCTGCCATTCGAGAATCTGAGCGACGACAAGGCGCAACGCCTACTTCGCCGAGGGCGTTAAGGATGAAATTCTGACGAAGTTGGCGGCAGTCGCGCGATCTCAAGGTCATTTCGCGCACTTCGACTGCGAAATACCAGAGCAAGCCGGACAATCTGAAGGCAGTCGCGCAGGAGCTCGGCGTTTCCACCATCCTCGAAGGAGCAGTGCAGAGAGCGGGCGACAAAGTCGCGTAAACGTGCAGCTGATCGACGCAGCACGCCGATACGCACCTCTGGGCGAAAAGCTATGATCGGGATTTTAAGGATGTCTTAGGAGTGCAGAGCGCAGATTGCGGAGGAAATTGCGGAGGCGTTGAAAGCGAATCTGCTCGCCGAGCGAATCGCATGTTCTGGCCGCAGCGCGCACGCCAGAAATACGGAAGCTTACGATCTCTTTCTTCGAGCCCAATACGAGTTTCACCAGGCACGAAGCACCCTGGCTGCGGACGCATTCGATCGTGCGGACGCCTTTTACCAGCAGGCGTTGGCACGTGATCCAAATTTTGCCGAGGCTGCTGCCGGACTCGCGTATAGCCGACTAATGCGGCACTGGTTCGTCTCTCCGTTGTCGCCACGAGAATTAGAGGAGGTGAAGTCGATCATCGATCATGCGCTCGGCAGTGGCTCAAATTCACCCGAAGCGCACGTTGCACGAGGGCTATTCTTTATTGGGCTCATCGCCAATACGACAACGCGCTGGCAGAATTTAACCGCGCGCTCGAGTTGCAGCCTAACAACGCTTCGGCACGACAATTCTTGCGGATGGGTTTATAGGCGCCGCGGCGAATGGGAGCGCTCGATCGGCCGATGCGCAACAGGCGCAGGAACTCGACCCGCGTGATCCTTCAATCCCATCGAGCTTGGGAGGGATTTATGCTGCATTGCGCTTGTGGAATGATGCGGAGCGCGTTGAATTACGAACCTCACGCTCGATCCGTATAACACGGTGGCGGCCGACGCTCCTCGCCACAGTTCGCCTTAATGCGACCGGGGATATCAACTCTGCTCGGCATGCCTTCGATGGCTTCCCGCCGGACATCCGACTCAATTCGCTAACGTATCAAGGCGACGTTACAGCGATAGTGGGAATCGCGGGCTTACGTTGAGGTCTTCGCAAGACGCTTCAACGATGCGTTCCAAGCTTTCGAGAAGCAGATGGCGAACAGCAGCCTCGCGCATCTGCAGCAGCTGGCTGGGCGCGCTGCCCTTCACGTGCTCGCAGGAGAGCGTTGAGGCAGCGAAATCCGCTGGAGAGGAGGCGCGACCGCTGCTCGAGGCCAGGGTGAGAAGAGCGACCCGATGACACGTTTGCAATGACGCAGCTCGGCTTGGGTTTACCTGGCGCTCGGACGCAATGCTGGATGCGCTACGCGTTGCTCAGAAAGCGGCAGAATTCAATGCCAATCGAGAAGGACACCCTCTCGGGTGCATATTTTCAGACTGGCCTCGCGCAAATCGAGGCGCGCGCGGGCGCACCCGAGGAAGCGGTCAAAAGACTTCGACATTTGCTTTCGATCCCGGCGGGCCAGTCGATTTCCATAGCTCGTTTGAAGATTGACCCAGTCTGGGATCCAATCCGCGATCGTCCCGATTTCCAGCAGCTGTTGTCCGGAACCGAGCAAATCGGACCGAAGAAATAATCCGGAAGCCATGAGCCGACGTTATAGGGCAAGCGCTCCGCTTGCCCGGACAACCGACGCGGTTGCCCTACAATCGACATCGCTTGAAGGTGCCGTGTGGCACAAAATCGCAGGGTGAATCCGAAGACTTTCTTCGGCGAGCTAAAGCGGCGCAACGTTTACAAGGTTGCGGTGGCGTACATCGTCGCCGGGTGGGCTCTCGCTCAGGGCCTCGCGCAGGTACTTGCCGGTTTTCGCTGTTCCGAACTGGGTCATTCAGCTGCTTGTCGTGCTCATCGTACATTGGTCTGCCGGTTGCGCTCGGTTTGGCCTGGGCGTTCGAGCTGACGCCGGAGGGAATTAAGCGCACCGAAACGGCCGATGCGATGCCGGAGACGACGCGAAGGAAGAAATACGTCTGGATTTACGTGGTCGTTATCGGCGCTGTTTTATCGATCGGATTATTTTTCTCGGTCGCTACTCGGCTGCTCCTACGCAACACGCAGCGGTCGACACTTCGGTAAAATCGATCGCGGTTCTGCCGTTTGAAAATTTGAGTGACGATAAACAAAACACCTACTTCGCTGACGGCGTGCAGGATCAGATCCTGACGAATCTGGCCAGGGTCTCCGACCTGAGAGTCATCAGCCACACCACCGTGCGCCAGTATAAGAGCGGCGAGCCACGAAATCTGCGCGAGATCGGTCGACAGCTCGGCGTTACTCACATTCTCGAGGGTTCCGTTCAACGCGCAGGTGATCGCCTTCGTATCGCCGCGCAGTTGATTGACGCCCGTACGGATTCACAAATCTGGGCCGAGACGTATGACCGGACCGCTGCCGATTTGTTTGCGATCCAGAGTGAGCTGGCAGAATCAATCGTTGCGCAGCTCCAGGCAAAACTGTCGCCTGAACAGAAGGCCGACATCGAGGCGCGTCCAACTCAGGACTTGGTCGCGTTCGAGCTTTATCTTCGCGCCAAGCAAATCGTGGACAGCTATCTCATCGCAGAGGATGTCCGGGCTGCGCTTGCTTTCCGCTCTGCAATCGCTGGATCAGGCAATCAAACGCGATCCCGATTTTGTCTCCGCGTACTGCTATATCGCGCGCGCGAACGATCTACTCTTACTTTTTCGATCTCGATCCTACACCAGATCGAATCCTTCTTGCCGGAAGCAGCAGTAAAGGCAGCGCTGCGACTTCGTCCTGACTCAGCCGAAGCACACTTCGCGATGGCTGATTTTCTGTTCCGTTGCCACCGGGACTACGATGGCGCTCTAAAGGAACTCGCGATAGCGCGTCCCGGCCTGCCGAATGACACCGCGTTCTTCATTCTTTCAGGTTACATCAACCGGCGTCGCAACAATTGGGCTCAAGCGGAACGAGATTTCTCTACCGCCGTCGCGCTCGACCCGCGAAACCCGAATGCTTACAACCTGCTCGCTGATACATACAACCTGCAACGAAGGCATCTGCCTCGCGGCGCAGGTTTACGACCGCGTGCTGGCTGCGGGCGAGCGCACGCCAATTGTTTTCTTCCGGCGGGACTCAGCCACTTTCAATGGAACCGGCAACTCAACAGGAGTTGCGCCAGGTGCTGTCGGAAAACCCCGACATGGACATAGGCGGCGGACAAACTCCGATTCGGGTATTTCTGGCGTTGATCGACGGCAATTTTGCCGAAGCAGAACGGGTGCTTGCCGCTTCACCGCGCGAAGATTTCCAGGACATCGATTACAGCTTCTACTACCCCAAGGCGTGGTTTGAGGCGATGATTGCGAGAGCAAAGGCGATTCCGCGCGTGCGACCGCTGCCTTCTCCGCCGCGCGCACAATTCTTGGAGCAGAGATTGGCCGTTAAGCCGGAACACGCACGAACGCTTGCCGTCCTCGCTCAGGTAGACGCCGGTCTCGGCCACAAAGAATTGGCGATTCAAGAAGCGCAACACGCCGTCGATTTGATGCCAGTTTCCAAGGACATTTACGATGGCGCGTTAGTGCTTGAGGGATTAGCGCAGGTCTACACGTGGACCAACGAACCTGATCGCGCTATCGAACTGTTGCAAAAGCTGGTGACAATGCCGGGCTACACTAACTACGCCCGACTCAAACTGCATCCCATGTGGAATCCGCTCCGCGGCGATCCGCGTTTCGAGAAGATCGTTAACTCACTCGCGCCCAAAGATCAGAGCAAGTAAACTCGTGCGATGAATCCGAAGATATTCTTCGGCGAGCTGAAGCGGCGCAACGTTTACAAGGTGGCGGTCGCGCTACGCGGTTGTCGCCTGGCTGCTGATGCAGGTCGCCAGCCAGATTTTTCCATTTTTCGAAATCCCGAACTGGGTTGTGCGCCTTGGTAGTTCTCCTCCTCGTCATCGGCTTTCCGATCGCGCTGATCATCGCATGGGCATTTGAAGTGACGCCCGAAGGGATCAAACGCACAGAAGCTGCCGATGCAGCGGGACAACGGTCCCGCGGCGGCGCCTGGATTTACGTTGTCCTAATCGGTGCGGCGCTCTCGGTCGGTTTGTTCTTTGTCGGCCGGTATACTGCTGGACATGCAACGGCGCGACCGCCTCGAAGAACGACGGCGTGGCAACGAGCGAGTGACAGCGGTCCGGACAAGTCGATCGCGGTGCTGCCGTTGATTAATGAAAGCGGTGATCCGAAGGACGAATATTTTTCGGATGGATTGTCGGAAGAATTGATCGCAGCTCTGGCTCAAATCAGCGGGCTCAAGGTCATTGGTCGCAGCTCTTCGTTCCGGTTCAAAGACAGAAAAGAAGAACCGAAAACGATTGGTGAGAAGCTGGGCGTGAGCACGCTTTTGGATGGCACGGTGCGCAAGCAAGGCGATCGGGTGCGGATCGTAGCTGAACTCGTGAATGCCGCCGACGGGATTCAGCTCTGGACGCAGACGTTCGATCGCGAACTGAAAGATATTTTCGCCGTTCAGGAGGAAATCGCTCGAGGCGGTCGCCGAGTCGCTGAAGGTAACTTTGCTTGGACTCGATAGAAGATCGGCTCAGGCAATCGGCTACTGAACAACGTGGAAGCCCATAACGCTTACCTTCAAGGGCATTTCCATCTCGTGCGTCGTAACGCCGAAGATTATCGCAAGGCTATCGATTACTTCGATCAGGCGATCCAGCTCGACCCCAATTATGCCCTTTGGCTCATGCAGAGCGCGCCGAAGCATTGATATTCATTGGAGATCTCACCGGCCAGCGCCCGACGCGCGTATCCAAAAGCGCGACGTTGATGCGGAGAAAGCTGTCGCGATTGCGCCTGATCTGGCGGAGGCGCGCGCGGCCCTCGGCTTCGTGCGTATGCTTGTGCTGAATGGAAATTTACTGAAGGCCTTGAGCGAACTAAAGCGCGCGAAAGAACTTTCTCCGGCAAATCCGACCGCCAACGATCTGCTGGCGCGAATCATCGTTTATCTGGGGCGAATTGATGAGGCTGAGCGTCAGGCTCGCGCAGGCGGTGGAGCTCGACCCTCTTTCGACTGTAACGCACGGCAACCTGGCGTCGCGTTCTTTTCTATGCTGGAAAACTCGATGAGGCAGACGCGGCTGCACGCAAAGTCGGCAGAGCTGCAGCCGACTGCGGCCGCGCAGCCATCGATGGCAAGTGCTCATCGCTGCCCAACGCGGCGACGGCGAGAGCGGCCTTGCGCGAAGCGCAACTGGAGCCTGATCGACAGCTTTCGCCGCTTCGAACTGGCGGTCGCACATTACGTCCGAGGCGATCGGAAGGCAGCCGACGCCGCATTCGGCAGACCTGATCGCCAATGCCCGAGAGGGTTTCGCTTATCAAATCGCCGAGGTTTACGCCGTTGCGAGGCGAGAAAGATAAAGCTTTCGAGTGGTTGCAAATCGCGCTTTGATGATCACGACGCCGGGATGCTCGAGTCTTTTAGTGGATCCGTTGTTGCGCGGCTTGCGCGACGATGCTCGATACAAGAACTTGCTCGCCAAAGTCGGTTTACCCACAACGTCATGAGCGCACAAGCCTTCACTTCTTCTCCGAGCTAAGACGACGCAACGTCTTCAGGGTTGCACTCACTTATGCCGTCGTGGCGTGGCTGCTGATTGAGATTGCATCGGTTCTTTTGCCCCTGGTCGACGCACCCGAGTCGATCATCACAGCATTCGTGGTGTTGCTCGCGCTTGGATTCGCGGTGGCTGTGTTCATTTCCTGGGCTTTTGAAATGACACCGGAGGGCCTGAAACGAACGCAGGATCTTTCGCCTGACGAGGTCATTCCTTATTGGAGCCGTCGCAAGTTCGCGACATTCATCTTTGGCGTGGCAGGCACTGCGTTTTGTCTTTCTGCTTACCACCTGCTGTTTCCCGCGCCAGCGCGGAACCTCTCACAGAGCGAGCCGGTTTCGATCTCGCAATCATCACCTTCGGGTTCGCCCTCAGAAAACCGAGCGGTACCCAACCGGTCGAGCAACTTCTTCGTGATCTCGATGCCCAATGGGCGAAAGCTGCAGCAGCTAAAGATGTCGAGCAGACAATCGCTTACTATTCGGATGACGCGATCGTGTTCCTCCAAACGCGACGAGCGCAGCGACGAAGGAGGCGATTCGAAATGTCTGGAAAGACATGTTCGCCAGTCCCGGCTTCGTCATCACTTGGCAACCGACCAGAGTGCAGGTCGGCAAGTCCGGCGACATGGGCGTGGGTGAGCGGCACGCATCGAATTGACGATGAACGACGCGAGCGGTAAGCCGATTAACGATCGCGGGAAATACCTCGAGGTCTGGGAAAAACAAACTGATGGAAATTGGAAATGCCGCCGCCGACATGTGGAATTCGATCTCGCAGCTTCCGCGCCCGCACCTTAGAAAAATAGCCGGTCGCCTTCGTTACTTTGCCGGACCTGAAGACCGTCAGCTTTACTCTAAAAGCGAAACAGATTTGAATGAACTGGGAAATGGTCACAGCCATCGGCTCAACTCGCCACGGTCTGCCGTCGGAGTTCCTTCGATCATTTACTTCGCGGTTCAGCTCCGTGAGCAGACCAGGGAACGCCGCCAGGAGGCGAGTGAATGCCCTCACTGATGCAATGGGGAGATCTCACCAAGGCGTTGCACGAGAACGGCTGAGTTTACCGCGATCCACTCTGCGCGGTGTACAGTCGTTCCACGATCTCGATGCCTGTTTCAAAGCTCCGCTTCAGCGCGTTTCAAAATCGTTTCTTCAAAAACTTCGAAGGAATGTATTACTTCGCGCCGCGAAGGAATACTTGAGTTACGGAGTTGTGGGATGAGATCGAACGGCACGATGAGCGATTTCCTGCCTACGACGGCGTGCGTCAATGGTGGAGACACGCAAGCACTGGCACACCGAAGCGTTTTGCTCGGTGTCGTAGACGCGATCATCGCCAGGGGCGAGAAGCCGACCGCCTATTCGACTTACGACCGTGACAGCATGTCGTCCTGCCTAAAGCACAGCTAATGAGCGAAACTCGAGAATGGCCGCGAATTGCAGTCGTAGGCGCGGGCGCGGTAGGTGGGTATTTCGGCGGAATGTTTGCCCGCGCTGGCGCGCCCACTGTTTTCATCGGGCGAAAACATTTCGCTGACGCAGTTAACTCGAAAGGTCTTGTTCTCGATAAATCAGCAAGGCCAGGAGCGAATCGCGGTCAAGGCGACAGTTGAGATGAGCGCCGTTCGAGATTGCTCGCTCATTCTTTTCTGCGTCAAAGCGAACGATACGTCAGCGACCGCGACACAAATGGCTCCATTCGTTAGGCCAGATGCGACAGTAGTTTGTTTGCAAAACGGCGTCGATAATGCGGATCAGGTTCGCGCTGCGGCGAACGTGGTGGCGGTGCCAGCCGTCGTTTACGTCGCGGTATCGGTGCCCGAATCCGGTCGCGTGAAACATCTCGCACGTGGTGATTTGATCATCGGACCGCCGTCAGAACGAACAACGCACCTGGCAGATCTTTTCGTTCGCGCAGGTATTCCATGCCGAGTCTCCGACAACATCGAAGGCGAACTCTGGCTGAAGCTCCTGCGTAATTGCGCACTGAACGCGATCTCCGCGTTGGGACACGTCCGTTACGGCCAAATCGCGCAAAGTGACGATGCAAAAAGCTGATGGAACAGATTGTGGACGAAGTGCTGGCCGGTGGCTCGCGCGGCTCGCGTCGTTTTGCCGGGCGTCGATGATCGCGAATCCGGAATGGCGGCGGCGATGGAGCTCGCGCACACAAATGGCGGACGCGTTTTCTTCAACCGCGCAGGATTTGAATCGCGGCCAGCCGACGGAGATCGATGCACTCAACGGCTACATTTCCCGTCGCGGTGCGGAGCTTGGTATCCCCGTGCCGGTGAATCACGCATTGTTCACGCTGGTGAAGTTGGCGGAAGTGGAACTGGCCAAGTCTGGCGACATCATTTAACAGAAATTATGACTTCATTCACTTTACACACGCGCGATTTCATCCAAGTGCTGTCGGGATATGGAAAGCTGATCGTGATGATAAGCGCCGTTATCGTTGGGCACCGCGACTGACTTGAATGCCTCTTCAGAGGAAGACGCAAAGACTGTGGCCGCCTTGGATACGAAATATCAAGCCGCAGTTAAATCCAACGATGCCGCTACGATGGATCAGATTTTGGCCGACGACTTCGTTCTGGTGACTGGGCGCGGCAAAGTTCTCAGAAAGCCGATTTGATTGAATCAGCTCGAAAGAAGGAGGTCACCTACGAACGTCAGGACGAGGAACCTGGAACACAGAAAGTCAGAGTGTGGGGCGACACCGCAGTCGTGACTGCTCTCCTTTGGATCAAGGCGGTGCAGGGAGTTAAACCAGTCGATTACAAACTATGGTTTAGCGACACTTATGTCCGCATCCAACCGGCTGGCGTTACGTGTTCGGCCAAGCTTCTCTGCCGTTGCCTTAAGCGGAGTCCAAATAAAATCATGCACTGAGGGGAGCGCATCCGATTTAGCAGTTCAGAATGGCCGCTGGATCGAGATGAATAAATAATCGCCGACCATCTCGCGGCGACTATCTGCACGTATTGCGAGCATTACAGCCAACCTCGGAAGCTTCAACGAAAAGAAGCTATGATCCATAGTCCTGCAGCACATAAAATACAGACTAATCATTGTCTTAACCGTTATACTGGCGGTCGGCGTCATTGTTCCGCAGCGTTCATTATCACGGGCATGGCGAACAACAAAGTGTCATTCATCAGCTACGGATCTACGAAATATTTGATAGCAATAAGAAAGCGTTTCATGACCGATTTCGAGATCATGCCATGCGCATCATGGCCAAGTATGACTTCAAGATAGTTGCCACCTGGGAATCGAAAAAAGACAATCGAACCGGAGTTCGTTTATCTGCTTGAATGGCCTGACAGGGAAACCATGGCCGATCGTTGGGAGAAATTCCTGCGGGACCAGGAATGGATCAAGATCAAGAAGGAGACGGGTGAAATGTACGGACCGCTCGTCGGCGAGATGACAGGATCGCACCTTGTATCTGACGGATTATTCACCTCGGTAAGGCGTTGGCAAAATGAGGCTGGTCGTCGCAATGGCTGGCTGCCCTTCAGCCACGTAAGATTGCCTCGAAAAATTTCGCAAAAAGACTTGCACGTGCAATAGTGATATAGCTAACTATAACACTATGACAGGAGCAAAGCTCCAGCACGCGGTTCAGGCTCCGGTGCTCACGCGTGACTTATGAAATGGAAGCGAATCCTGAAACGCAGCGCCCTTGTGGTTCTCGTCCTCCTCTGCCTCGCCTGGTTTCAGCTCGCCTATTGACTTCCACCAACGACTGCCAGCGAGAGCGTTCTCTCCGGAGGGTGAGCGCATGAAAGCGATTAAGTTTTGCGACTACGGCTCGCCCGATGTCCTAAAGGTCGAGGAGGTCGAGAAGCCGGTGCCTAAGGACAACGAGCTTCTAGTCAGAGTTCGCGCGGCATCACTTAACTTCATTGACGCCGGCCTGGTGCGCGGCCCGTCGGTCCTCCGGTTGATGTCCGGTTTGCGGAAGCCAAAGTTCACCGGCTTTGGGCGCGACTTCTGCAGGTGTGGTCGAGGCGACCGGTAAGGATGTCACTGAGTTCAAACCGGGCGACGAGGTCTTCGGCGGTAAATGGCGGCGCGCTCGCGGAGTACGTATGCGTGTCGCAAAGACCGCGTCGCTCTGAAGCCAGCCAACGTCACCTTCGAGCAAGCCGGTGCGGTTGAGCTTGCGAGGCCTGACCGCGCTGCAGGGGCTGCAGACAGGAAAGATCCACGCCGGCCAGAAAGTGCTGATCAACGGCGCATCTGGCGGCGTCGGGACGTTCGCGCTCAGATCGCGAAGGCGTTCGACACCGAGGTCACAGCCGTGTGCAGCACGCGCAACGTGGAGATCGCGCGGACGCTCGGCGCCGATCACGTCATCGACTACACGAAAGAAGATTTCACCAAGCGCGAGGAGCGCTACGACCTGCTCTTCGATAACGTCAACAATCACTCCTTTTCCGAACGGCGCCGCCTCCTGAAGCCTCGGCGGCATCTGCGTCCTTGCCGGGATTGGCAGCGCAGGATTGCACAAGGGACAGTTGGGACGGATCGCTGGAACTTCACGGCTGCGTGGCGATCCCGCTTTGTGGACCAGAAGTTCGAGAGCTATGTCACCAGCGTCGAACCAGGCGGACCTGAAGTTCCTTAGTGACTTGATGGCGGAAGGCAAGGTGACGCCGTTTGTGGAGAAAACCTACTCGCTTGATCAAACCGCGGACGCGCTGCGCTATTTCGAGGAGGGCCACGCCCGCGGGAAGTTAGTCGATCAAGATCGCCGCTGTCGTGACCAGCGCAGGCGAGCTGACGGCGGATGAATACGTCCCCGCGACCGGTTTGTGGGCGACGGAGACGTGTGCGCAGCGTTGGTCGAACGAGGGAAGTGAACCATTAAGAATGAATCGTGAATGGAATGACACTCAACCAATCTATCGCCAGCTTCGCGATCGAGGCGTGCATATGA
>ERZ1370068.8727-contig-7559_pt1 | contig 13781 bp, 13 predicted proteins | sample MGYA00561227_ERZ1370068 | MGnify/ENA primary metagenome ERZ1370068 (study PRJEB38410, sample SAMEA6850437) | metagenome | study: Metagenomic assessment of the ecological functions of the soil: analysis of the soil microbiota associated with the...
GACCTGACGCCCGGGTCGACGAAGACCTGCGCCCCGACGCGATCACGCCGCGGTCCATGCAGGCGTCGGCGACGCCGACGCGCGCAGCAGCTCGAGCGAGCGGGCGTGAACCGCGAATCAGCAGCGCGATTCCCGCGCTTTGGTCGGCAGCGCTCTTGTCGAAGATGCGGACGCGTGACGCCGGCGCGGCGGAGGCAGCGTCGCGCCATCAGCCGGGGGGACCTGCGCCGACGAAGGTGCTGATGACGACGTCGGGGCGGGAGCGTCGGTCATGGCGGGCGGTGGCAGATATACACGTCTACGGCGCCGGCAGAGCTGCCGAGGACGCGGCGCGCGTGGCGGCCGTCGGCGAGGTCTCGCCGGCGGTGACCGCGCCTTCGAGCCCGCGCGGAGCTCGGCGCGAGACGTCGGGACGGCGAGGAGCGCGCCTTGATGCCCTCCTCGACGACGTTCCCAGAACCACGACGCGCTGCTGCTCGCGGCGCTTCGGCATCGAGCTCGCCGCGTCGCACTGAGCTTGGCGCCGGTGGTCCTGGATGATGCCCCAGATCGTGTCCATGCCGCGGCTTCTCGAGGCGCGCTCAGCGTCACGACCGGTGGATCCCACGTCGGGCTCGGCGTGGCGGAAGAGGTTCAGCGCGGCGATACTGCAGCGCGGCCTGCTGGCCATGTGCGACGTCTCTCGCCGTCCGGCCTTGTTGATGGCGAGCGCGTCGGCGATCTCGAGGATGCCCTTCCCGATGCCCTGCAGCTCGTCGCCGGCGCCGGCGAGCATCAGGACCGAGGAAGAAGTCGACCATCGACGCGACCGCGACCTCCGGATTGCCCGACGCCGACCGTCTCGACGATCACGACGTCGTAGCCCGCCGCCTCGCACACCAGCATCGCCTCGCGCGTCCGCCGCGCGACGCCGCCGAGCGAGCCGCCCGACGGGCTCGGCCGGATGAACGCCTCGGGCGCCGCCGACAGGCGCTGCCATGCGCGTCTTGTCGCCGAGGATGCTGCCGCCCGAGCGCGCGCTCGACGGATCGACGGCGAGCACGGCGACGCGCTTGCCGAGCCCGATCAGGTAGCAGGCCGAATGCCTCGATGAACGTGCTCTTGCCCGACGCCGGGAACGCCGGTGATGCCGACGCGGCCGCGCTGGCCGGTGTGCGGCAGCGATGCGTCTCGAGCAGCTGCTGCGCCGGCGCTCTGATGATCGGCGCGCGTGCTCTCGACGAGCGTGATCGCCTTGGCGAGCAGCGCGGCGATCGCCGCGCGCACGCCGCTGGCGAGCGTGTCGACGTCGCTCATCGATCCGCGTTGGCCACCGCTGCCGCCGCCGCGCGGCTCGTAGCAATGGATGCGAATGCCGTCGCAACGTCGGTGCCTGGGCACGACGCGTAGCGATCGGCGAGCGCCGCTTGCAGCTTGCCCTGTGGGGGTCGCTCAGCCACGCGCGTCCGACGATGAAGACGGCGCGCGCCCGTGCGTCGAACGGCATCCCGTCGACGACCTCCGGGATCCTCGTCGGGCGTGACCGTGCCGCGCTCGCTCGGATAGAGCCGAAAACGGCGATTTGGCCAGTGGAAGCGCGCCAGGATCTCCATTTCGTTCGACGTGATCAGAATCTCCTCGTCGGGCGGCACGTTGGCGTCGAGCCAGCGTCCCGCCGCGTTGATGTCCTCGCGACCATGTCCGGTGTCGCGAAGGTGGAGGAAGCGTTGCGTACACCATGATGAGCCGGAGGGCGACCGTCGCGACGCCGCGTCCGCTCGCCGAGGCGATCCGGCGCCATGCCGATCGCGATCACGACGAGCACCTGGCGCGATTGCGGCCGCGAAGTAGCGCGGGTGGATCCCAGCGCCCGGCCGCGAGACGATAGAGGAAGGGTGCCAAGAGCGCGACGCCGAAGCGTGCACGAGCAACACTGGCGCGCCGTCGCGCCCGAGCCTCACGAAACGCGGCGGTCACGATCACCAGGAACGCGGGCAACGCGGCGAGCGCGCGATCGGCAGGTCGGGCAGGATCGCGCGCGGTCCGAGCGCGTGCAGCTGCTCGAGGTCGGCACGAGCGTGTGCCCCGGCGAGCATCGACCACACGACGCCCGGCATCGCCTGTGATGCCGAAGACGTACTGGTCCGCGAAGACGCCGCCAGCGGCGTGGGCCGGCGGACAGCAACGAGGCCGCCGCAGATGCTTCCCGCGACGATCCCGGCGGGCAGCCAGCTGGCGGAGCGGCTGCGGCCGGACGAGGAGCAGGCGCCAGGCCTTCCCCGGCGAGGAAGAAGATGCCGTAGTAGTGGCGTCGCGACCACGGCGAGCGCGCAGAGACACCCAGAGCACGCCGAGATGTCGGGACCGTCCTTCGACGAAGCGTACCAGCAGGAGGAGATCGGCGGTCGCGAACGCCGCGAGGAGCGCGCTAGGGACGCGCGTCCTGCGCGTGCTGGATCAGGAACGGGAGAGCGCGGCCAGCCAGGCCGCCGTCCGTGCCGCGCGCTCACCGAGTCAGGGCCCGGAGCGATCGCGGCCATCAGCGGGATGCATGCGACCGAAGCGAGCAGGCCTGAATCGCGCATGAGCCACGGGCGACACCCCGCATGGTCTCCGTCCAGACCTTGGCGATGGCGTAATAGCACCGGAGCCTGGTTGTCCTTCATCACCGTCTGGAGCCAGCCGTCCCACGGGATCACGAGGTGGTGAACGTGTAGGTCTCGTCGAGACCAGAGCGGCGCGGCGCCGAGGTTGACGAAGCGCAGAGCCACGCCGACCACGATGGCGGCGATGACCCAAGCGGTCGAAACGATGGTGCCGCACGCGTACGTCACAGCATATGCGAGCACCAGCCGGGTCGCTACGCATGGAATGGAACCGTAACACGCTGCTCATTCCCGCGGCACGTCCGGTGCTACCATCTGGCATCAGGCCGAGCGAGACGCCGTGGCCGTTGCCGACTCGGGTTTGCTACTGGCATGCGGGTTGCTGTTGCGTGTGAGGCTCGAATTCATGGACGGGCAGCACACGCGACCTCGGGGCTCGATCAGTCGTTCCTCCACTTCGAGACCCCGAATGCGTACATGCACGTAGCGCTGACGGCGGTCTTCGAGCCCGGCTCGCTCTCGGTCGAGGACGGCATCGACTTCGCGAGCATCAAGAGTCACATCGCGTCGCGCCTGCACCTGATCCCACGGTATCGCCAGCGTCTCGGTTTCACGCCGCTGATGAACGAGCCGATGTGGGTCGACGACGGCGACTTCCCGATCTCGACTATCACGTGCGGCACAGTCACCTGCCGAAACCAGGCACGGAGGCGCAGCTGAAGACGCTGGTCGCGCGTCTCCTCGAGCGCCCACTCGACCGGCGCCGCCCGCTCTGGGAGGCGACCTTCATCGAGGGCCTCCCGGCGGCCGCTTCGCGATGCTGATCAAGATCCACCATTGTCTCGTCGACGGCATCGCCGGGATGGACATCCTGGCGGCGCTCCTCGATCCCGCGCCGGTGACGCGCATCGAGCCGCCACGGCCGTGGGCACCGACACCGCCGCCGAGCGCTGCGAGCCTGATCGCCGACGAGATCCGCCACCGCGGTGGTGCCTCGCTCGCGCACTCCAGCGGCTCCCGGGACTCGTCGCCGGCGGCGGCGTCGATCTCGGGACCCGCATCGCCGGCCTGCTCGGGCTCTTGCGGACCGGGCTCCGTCGCGTCACCACCAGCCCGATCAATCGCGAGATCGGGCCGCACCGTCGGGTCGAATGGGTGAGCTTCTCTGATCTCGACGAGGTGAAGGAGATCCGCCGCCGGCTCGGGGGTACGGTGAACGACGTCGTGCTCGCGATCGTGAGCGGAGGCCTCCGCCGGATGCACCGGTGGATGCGCGCCGACACCGACGGCGACTTTCGCGTGCTCGTGCCGGTCAGCACGCGCACGACTTCCGAGCGCGGAGAGACCGGCAACCGCGTCTCCGCCTGGATCGCCAACCTCCCGCTCGACGAGGAGGACGTGCTCGCGCGCTTCCGCCGCATCGCCGCAACCACCGCCCTCACTCCGCAACAATCAGGAAGCGCAGAGCACGTCCCTCCTGGTCGAGACCGCCGAGTGGACGCCGCCGATCGCGATCGCGATGTCGATCCGGTTGATCCGCCAAGTGCGCCTCTTCAACCTGATCGTCACCAACATCCCGGGTCCCGCGTTCCCGCTCTACCTGCTCGACGCGCCGATGGTCGCGGGTCATCCGCACGTGCCGCTCTTCGACAACCAGGGGCTCGGCCTCGCGCTCTGAGCTACGCCGGCCGGCTCTCGCTCGGTCTCGTCGCCGATTGGGACGTCGTCCACGATCTGGCCCAGGTGGCGGACTGGATGGACGCGTCCTTCAGCGAGCTCCGCGCCGCGGCCGGCGTCGCGGCCGAGTCGTCCGAGAGCCCTCGCGCCGCTCGCGTCCGAGCCGCTCGTCCAGCGTCGCGTCGTCGCCTCGTAGTCCTGCGGTCGCGGGGTCGATCGTCGGCGTGCGTGTGCGGCGCTACAAAGTCCGGGAGGAGCGTTCGGACGATCGGGGAGGCGCTATTTTCCCCAGCGGCCGGCGCGGTAGCGGGCGAGGTTCGCGGCCGTCTCGGGATCCTTCCAGCATTCTCGCTGGGCCCGGACGTACTGCGGCGAGGAAGGTCTTGAACGGCGCATCGTACGATCGCAGCGTGAGGCGCTTGGTCGCCATGCTCGCCGCGCGCACGTTGGCGGCGAGACGGCGCGCGAGCTCCGCCGCCGCCGACTCGAGCTGGATACCCGGGACGACCTTGTTCACGAGCCCTTGCGCGACCGCGCGGCTCGGCGTGCCAGGTCTCGCCGAGCAGCATCATCTCGCGCGCGCGCCCCCAGGCCGATGAGACGCGACAGGCGATAGGTCGCGAGCCCGGGGATGATGCCGTGGCGGACCGCCGAGAGCCCGAACGTGGCTCTCGTCGCTCGCGATGCTGAGATCGCAGCAGAGGACGATCTGCAGACCGCCGCCGAGACACGGACCCTGGATCGCGGCGACCGTCGCGACCGGGATCGCCTCGATCTTCGCGAGCGCCACGTCCCAGCGGCGGAACCAATCCGCGCGAAGACGGTCGCCGGCGAGGGCCGAGAGGTCGATGCCGGTACAGAACGCGCGCGGCCGGCGCCGGCGACGATCACGGCGCGCGCCCTTCCGGTCGCGCCCAGCTCGGGTCGCGGCGCGGTCGAGGTCGCCGACCGAGTCGTCGTCGGTCGCGTTCAGCTTCTCGGGTCGCGTGAGGGTGAGACGCCCGATGCCGTCGGCGTCGGCAGGCGTGTACTGGCATGCGGAGGGCGCGCGTCATCGGTGACGTGCCGACGCGTAGATCGAACGGCCGCCGGAAGGCAAGCCGCTGCTACTGCGACGCGCCGATCTATCGAATGAGCGCCGGTCGGATCGCGACGCGCCGATCGCAGCGCTCCGGCTCCGTAGGGACCTGGCGCGGGCGCACCCTCCGCCGCGCGCATTTCCCGACGGTCGCCGTCGCAAGAGGTCGCAAGAGTAGGCCCGGAAATGGCTGCGCGCCGGTCGGGAATCCAGGACACTCTCCCGCTTACGTCACCGCGCGTTCACCTCGCGGAGGCGGCGCTCGAGGAAGCGGCGCTCGCCCTCGTTGCCACCGAGCGTGAGCGCGCGGCGGTAGCTTCGGCCGCTTCGGCGCGCCGGCCGGCGCGCCGGAAGAGATCGGCGCGGGCGGCGGCGAGGAGGTGATAGTCGTCGAGCTCGCCGCGCGCCTCGATCTCGTCGAGCAGCGCGAGCCCGCGCTCGGCGCCTCCGCCATCGCGACGGCGATCGCGCGATTGAGCTCGACCACGGGTGACGGTGAGACGCGGGCGAGGAGCCCGTAGAGGGCCGCGATCTCGCTCCATGCGGTGTCCTCGGCGCGCGGCGCGGCCGTGCACCGCGGCGATCGCCGCCTGCAGCGCGTAGGCGCCGAGCGCCCCGCCGCGGATGATGCCGTCGAGCAACGCGGTCCCTTCCTCGAGCTTCTTCCGATCCCAGGTCGAACGGTCCTGTTCCTCGAGCGGCACGACCTGGCCGTCGCCGTCGAGCGGCGCGGCGGCGCGCGTCGGTGAGGAGCAAGCCAGGGCGAGCAGCCCGCGCGGCTCGCTCGCGTCGGGGAAGAGGCGCACGGAGCCAGCGCGCCAGGCGGATCGCTTCGGCGCAGAGATCGGCCCGGATCGGAGCGTCGCCTTGGGTCGCGGCGTGGCCCTCGGTGAAGATCAGGTAGACGACGGCGAGCACGGCATCGAGGCGCTCGTGGCAGGTCGTGGGACTCGGGGATCCGATAGGGGATGGCGGCGTCGCGGATCTTCTTCTTGGCCCGACGAGGCGTTGCGCGAGGGTCGCGACTGGGATCCAGGAACGCGCGCGCGATCTCTTCGGTCGGAGGCCGCCGAGCGTCCGCAGGCGCCAGCGCGACCTGGGCGTCGATCGCGAGCGCGGGATGACAGCAGGTGAAGAGCAGACGCAGGAGGTCGTCGGGGATCGGGCGATCGTCGACGGTGCCGAAAGTCGACCGCTCGATCTCGGCGATCTCGGCGAGCTTCCCGAGCTTCTCGGTGTAGAGACTCGCCGCGCCGCAGGCGATCGATGGCCTTGTGCTTGGCGGTCTGCACGAGCCACGCGATCGGCTGCTCCGGGCGCCTTCGCGCGGCCATTGGTCGATCGCCGCCGCGAACGCCTTCTGCAACGATTCCTCGGCGAGGTCGAAATCACCGAGGCGGCGGATCAAGGTCGCCAGGATGGCGCCCGACTGGTCGCGATAGAGGGCGGCGATCTGTTCCGGGGTCATTTCGTGGGCGGTGTCGATCTGGGACGGTACGGTGCGACTATGCGGGGCGAGCCCACGCAACCATATAGGGCGAGCCCACGCGACTATAGGACGAGCTCACGCTCGATAGGAGTCATGCATGGCTTTTTGTTGCTGATCAACGAACGACCCGACACCCGGAAGCAACCCTCGCCGTCGGCCAGGACCGCTACGATCGCATGATGCGCTTTTCCGCCGCGCTCACGAACCGCGGCGTACTGCGCGCAAGCGAGTCGCTAGCCGCCTGCCCGCCGACGACGGCGCCCGGCTCGAGATCCGCGCCGGCAAACGCATCGTCGTCGACGGCCCGTTCGCGGAAGCGAAAGAGATCGTGGGCGGCTTCTTCCTGCTCGACTGCGACACCAAAGCAGAGGCGCTCGCAATCGCGGCGGAGTGCCCGGCGGCCGAATGGGCCACGGTCGAGGTCCGCAAGATCGGTCCCTGCGTGGACTAGCGTCTTACCCTCGCCGCCCTGGTCGCGTGTCGGGGTGGCGACGGGCGGTCGGCCGCGACTTCCGCGCCGAGGCCGAGGACCTTCGTCGTCGGCGACGACGAGATCGACGCCCGCTGGCGTCGACTATCGATCCGTCGCGCGGCGACTCGGCTACCGCGCCCGCAGGTGACTGCGACCCGTCAAATCACTCCACCGACGAGGGAATGCAGAGCTCCGTCTCCTGCACCGTGGTGATCGAGAGCGCGGAGAGCGGGCGTACGACGTTTCCTAGGAAACGGGCGGGCAGATGGCAGGCGCCGGCGAATCCTTCCTGAGGAAGGCAGCCGCGTCGTTCCGAACGGCGGTGCCGCCGAGCTGCGCGCAGTAGTCCCTGCTGTCGGCCGCGTCTCCAGCGAAGTGCAGCCTGATGCCGACGTCACCGACGACCGGCAGAGTGCCCGGGCCGATGTTTGCCCGACAGTTGCCTGTGATCTCGCTTCGTCGTCACTACGACGACGCGGCAGGGGGCGCCCGCGGAATGGTTCCGGTAGCGAAACCCCTTCGATCCAGCCGGATTGCCCATCCCGCTCCAACCTCCCTGGGTGAGTACCCAGGCCGCGATATACAGATTGCTGCCGAGATCCCGGATCTGAAGGCCCGTGCCGAAACTGCCGTCCACGGGGGAGCTCGTGAACTGCGGAAGCGCGAAGCTGACGCCCTTGGGCGCTTTGCAGACGAACTTCACTGTTCCGCTCATCGGGTCGATTTTGTCGACCTTCACCGAGACTTCTTGCAGGGTACGAGCACGTCAGGCGCGGCAAGAGCCGGACGGCTCGTCAGGGCCGAGAGAGCCAGCACGACGACGATGATCAGGGGGTTCGCATCGGGCGGCGGTACCACACCATCCGAGCCGTGGTCAATGAAAATCCGGCCCGGATCTGTCCGATAAAGAGTATACTGTCACCCAACGCGCGTAATGCGTCCTATCGGCATGGGACGGCGGGTAGCTGACGGCTACCCGAAAGGTAGCGGTCTTCCATCAGGCGGCACTTGAGCCGCCGCCAACAGGAGGAACGAATGATGTACGCTCGCACCGCAATGATTGCTGCGTTGGTCTCGATCGCCACCCTGGCGCATGCGTCGACGGATCGAGACCGGTGGCTCGAGAAGCTCGACAACTACGCGGTCGTCATCGGAACCCCGCGCGACGCGACGATCGTCGAGGCGTTCGCGCACGCGAAGGCGGCCTGCGTCTGCAGCGAAGAGGGCTCGCTCTGATCGAAGGCCGGGTTACGTGACCGTGGGCGAAGGTGTGGACGGTCTGATCACGATCTGCGCGATCCCGCTCTTCGACGAAAACGGCGCGTTCGAAGGCGCCGCGGGCTGCCAACGCTTCCATCCACTCGCGAAGTAGCGCCAGGTAGTCGCCTTCCCGCCGCGCGGATCTTCGGCTCGGCGGCACCATGCCCGATGACGCACGGGCGCCGCACGTTCGGAGACGTGCGGCGCCCGTGTAAACAGACGTGCTGTCCGAGGCGGATCAGCCGCCGAGGTCGAAGATCAGCCCGGTGAGGAGCACGTTCTTCGTGACGCTCGCGCCGGTGGTCACGGTCGGCTTGAAGCTCACGTCGTCCGGCAGCGACGTCCAGCCGTTCGGCAGATCCTCACTTATGGACACGATGCCGGGGCGCACTTCGGTCCACTCGGGATAGATGGACCAGTCGCCGGTCCCGGGCTCGTAGAGGTCGGTGCGGCCGAGCTCGATCCAGTTGGAGTGCGAGTAGAAGTCCTGCACGAGCACGGGCAAAACCTCGGCGACCTTGGCGAGCGCCGCATGTACGGCGGCAGAATGCGACTCGTGAACCGGCGACGCTCGCCATCCGGTTGATCCGGCGATCGTTGACACGAGGGGTGCTTCGTGGACCAGACTGATCACGTCCGCTCCGATAGCTCGAAGGATGTTCGACGTAGGAACGATCCCGCCATCGCTCCTCCACGCCCACCGTCGCTGCTCACGGCACTCCATTCCAGTGGGCGATCTCGGGGTACTTCGCGACCGCGGCATCCGCCCGTGCGTGGAGCAGACCCTCCATCGCGGCGACGAACATCTGCTGGTTCGGCGTCACGCTGTCATTGGTCGTTTGTAGCGCGGCGACGGCACGGATCGCCTCCGACGGCGGGCGCGGGATGTCGATCCGCGGCGCCGCGCGAGTGAGCACCGCGGAAACGCTTTCGATCGCCGGATCGCCGTCGCGCCGCTCGTTCACGGCGTCCGAGTAGCCCGGGGCGTCCGGAGCGAATCTCTCGGCGAGGAGCTGCAGCATCGAGGTGTGGTCGAGGTTGCCGTGGTACGCGACGCGCGGATCGACGAGCGGCGACGCGATCAGCGCCGGCACGCGTACCCCGGTCGACGTGAAGGCGGGATAGATGCCGTTCGGATCTCGGGTTGGAACCGCGAGCGGCGGAACGTGGTCGAAGAAGCCGCCGTGCTCGTCGTACGCGACGATCATGAGCGTCCGCGCCCAGCGCGCCGCATTGCTGGTGACTGCCTCGTAGACGGTACGCAGGAACGCCTCGCCGAAGCCGGCGGCGAGAGGCGGGTGATTGTCGTTGGGATGACCGCCCAAATGGACTGGGACGTCCCCGTACTCCGGCTCGACCACGATCACCTGCGGGAAGGTGGCATCGGCCTCGGATTGGAAGTCACGTGCCAACGCCGGAAACCGCCGAAACGCCGGCCCGAGCGCGTCATCCCACATATGTCGGAAGGCGAGCAAGTTCGAGAGACCGGAATGGTAGACACGCCAGCGCACGCCCCGCTTCGTCAGCCACTCGAACAAGAGCGCGGCTGATCCGGGAGGAGCTGCCCCGGAGTGTGGTCGATCGTCGAGAAGCCGCTGAGCGCCATGATGCGATTCGGCTGGGTGTTGCTGGGAAGCGGGGCGAACCAGCGGTCGCACAGCGCGAAGTTGTCCGCGAGAAAGTACGTCATCGGGAGGTCGGCGGCCGTGAAAAACCCCATCGGCTCCGGCTTCGACGTCCGATTGACGGTCGTCTCGGTGTAGTACGCCTCGACGAACCCTCGCATGCTGTACGTACCGGCGGCGTCGCTGAAGGCGAGCTGCCGCGCGATGAGCTCGCGATCGTGGGAAGGTCGCACGGGAGCGGCCCGTCCGCCATATGAAACGGGGCGTAGGCGCGTCCTTCGAAGAAATTCTGATACTTCGGATTCGCTTCCGAAGTGAGGCCGTCGACGCCGAGGCGGGCGCCGAACTGCGGGTGGCGCAACGATCCCAGCATGTGGTCGAAGGAGCGGTTCTCCATCATCACGATGACGATGGTGTCGATCAGATCGAGGTGATCGCGTCCGGGCATGGCGTCGCGCTCTCAGTTGCCACACGTGGCGTGGACGGTGACTCCGAGCGCGTCGGGTGGCCGCCTGCGCCGTGGGGGCGCGGGCGGACGACTCACAGGTCTCCGCGGACGCCACGGGCGACCCGAGCACCCATTTGCCCGCGATCGGCGCGCCGCGAAAGACGTCGGTGCTGGGCGCGTGAGGACCAGGACGGCGGTCCGACCCGCGTGAACGATCGAGATCCGGCGCGTGGTGTCGGCGCTCACTTCGCCGACCCGAACGGCCGCATCCCAGGCGTCCGGCGGTAGGTTCGGCACCGCGACGACGAAATCGCCCGCGCATTCCGTCGGCGCGCCGATCGCGACGTCCCGTCCCTCCCTCGAAACCACCTCGATCTCCTGCTCGCCGCGCTGGAGGGATCCGCCGCGTCGGGCCTCGAGACGGAAAAGCGTATCGTGCTCGACGACGCAACTCCGCGTGCCCCACTGGTCCACGGGCCCCTGACACGACGTGGCGGCGGATGGAACGAGGCGTGCGGCCCCTTCGCCTGCCATGACAGTGTCACCGAACCCCGGCGCAGATCGTATGCGCGCTGGCGGCGAACCTCGTCACGGCGGGACATCCCAGGTTGAACCGAGGACAAAGACATCCGGACGCTCCGAGGAGGAGCGCCGTCGTCAAGCGACGCATCTGCCTTCGACGCAGGCGAGGCTCCCTTACGTATCGTGGCTGGCGGCGTCGTGAGACCGCCGCCGACTCGAAGCGCTTCAGCCGCACCGGCGCGTCGACGTAGTCCTGCACCAGCGCTTGATAGGATGCCGTCTCGGCCGAGATGGCGCCGAAGTCGCGGATGGCCGTGAGGTTCGCGCAGCCTGGGCGAGTGCGAGCGCGACCAGCGACGTGACCGCCAGGCGCCGCACCCATGGTATCGCAAGGTCTTTCCTCACCAGCATCCTCCTATTGCGACCGTCGGGGAGCGATTTCTGAAACGCGGAGTTTCGTATCACATGGTCGTCATTCGTATTGCAACACATCGACCGTCTAAAGCGATCATTCTCTGCGTCAAAACGAGACACATCGATCGAGGCTTGAGAGCAGACGAATGGATGCGATCCTCGATGGTCGCGAGGAAGCGGAGGCGACCGCCGCACGTGCTCAGTGCACCCGCATGACCGGGCGGACCTCGACGGCGCCGAGGCGCGCGCCGAGGAGACGCTCCGCGAGGTGATTGCCTCGTCGAGGTCGGCCGCCTCGACGACGTAGTAGCCGGCGAGCTGCTCGCTGGTCGCCGCGCAGGCCCCGTCGACCATGACGCGCTTCCCGAGCCGGATCCGGATGGTGGTCGCCGTCGTCGCCGGCTCGACGCCGTTGCCGGCGCGGAAATGACCGCTCTGCCGGATGGCGCTGGTGAAGGCGTCGTAGTCGGTGCGGACCCGCGCCCGCTCGGCGGGTCGGAGGGCCGCGAGCTCGGCCGGGTCGTCGAAGATCAGCAGGAGATACTGCATGACGGTCGTTCCTCCTCGTCTGGATGTCGAAAAGCGGGGGCGGTGGATCGACAGCGCCATGAAAGGAGCACACGCCATGCGGCTGCACGTCTTTCCGCCCTCGCCGAACGCCATCAAGGTGCTGGCGGCGGCCGCCTTGCTCGAGCTGCCCTACGAGCGGGTGGTCGTCGACCTCTTCACAGGCGAGCAAAAGCGCCGGGCCTTCACCGCGCTCAACCCGAACCAAAAGATGCCCGTGCTCGAGGACGACGGGTTCGTCCTGTGGGAGTCGAACGCGATCCTCCAATACCTGGCCGGCAAGCGCCCGGAGCGCGGCTTCTGGCCGAGCGACCCCGCCGGCAAGCCGACGTTTCGCGCTGGCAGTTCTGGCAGGCGATCCATTGGGGGCCGACCTGCGGGACGTACGTCTTCGAGCGGGTCGTGAAGCGGCTCATGGCGCTCGGCCCCGCCAACGAGGCCGAGGTCACCCGCATCGAGCCCGACTTCCAACGCCATGCCGCGGTCCTGAACGGCTGGCTTCGCGATCGCCGCTGGGTGACCGGTGACGCGCTCACGATCGCCGACATTTCCCTCGGGGCGTGGATGGTCTACGCCGACGAGGCGGGGTATCCGCTCGCCGCGTACCCCGAGATCACGCGCTGGTACGCCGGCCTTGCCGCGTTGCCTGGATGGCAACGCGCGCTCCCGGACGAAAGGAGCCGACCATGAACCGACCCGAGGTGGTCTCGCGCGAGGAGTGGCTCGTCGCGCGGAAGGCGTTGCTCGCCAAGGAGAAGGAAGCGACGCGCCAACGCGACGGGCTCGCCGCCGAGCGCCGCGCGCTCCCGATGGTACGCATCGAGAAGCCGTACGTCTTCGAGGGTCCGAGCGGAAAACGGACGCTCCTCGAGCTCTTCGACGACCAGCGGCAGCTGATCGTCTATCACTTCATGTTCGATCCGAGCTGGAGCGAGGGCTGCAAGAGCTGCTCGTTCTTCGCCGACACCTTCAACGGCGCGATCCTCCACCTGCGCGGCCGCGACACGGCGTTCGCGGCGATCTCGCGCGCGCCGCTCGAGAAGCTCACGGCGTTCCAGCGCCGCATGGGGTGGAGCTTCCCGTGGTATTCCTCGGCCGAGTCCGACTTCAACTACGACTTCCACGTGACCTTCCCGCCCGACGACTGGGCCGCTGGACGCACCGAGTACAACTACGTCGTCCAGAAGTTCCCCGAGCCGGAGGCGCCCGGATCGAGCATCTTCTTGCGCGACGGCGACGAGGTCTTCCACACCTACTCGACCTATGCGCGTGGGCTCGACCATCTGATCGCCACCTACAACCTGCTCGATCTGACGCCGCTCGGCCGGCACGAGGAGAGTCTGCCCTACACGATGTCGTGGGTTCGCCATCACGACCGGTATGCGTGACGCACGCGGTCGGAAGCCGATCTCACTTCTCGCTCGGAAGCTATCTGTGCAGAGCTTCCCAGCGGGTGCGAGCGGCAGGCAGGGTACACCGACCGCCGCGAACGCCGTCACGGCGAAGAGCGTCGAGGGGATCTCCCCGCCACCACGGGCGGGGGATTGGTCGGAGAGGAAGATCCAGCGAGCGGTCACCGCGCGCGCTGCTACGGGACCGTGATCTCGGACGGTACGCAGAGCTCACGTAGACCGTACACGCCGT
>ERZ1370068.9454-contig-8231_pt1 | contig 13777 bp, 25 predicted proteins | sample MGYA00561227_ERZ1370068 | MGnify/ENA primary metagenome ERZ1370068 (study PRJEB38410, sample SAMEA6850437) | metagenome | study: Metagenomic assessment of the ecological functions of the soil: analysis of the soil microbiota associated with the...
CGCCAAAATTGCCTTAGCCCAGATCTATCGTGCGCATATCATCGACGGGGAAATCACGAGTGCCAAAATTGGCACGGCCCAGATTCAGACGGCGCATATTGTCGACTTAGCCGTCGATACGCTCAAAATTGCCAACCTGGCGGTCCTAACAGGCAAGATCGCGGACAACGCCGTGAGCGTGGGCCTCCAGGTAACCTCTGGGCTCTCCGTCTCCATCTCCTTTGGCGGGCTGGTTCCTGGGGACCAGATCTGGCTCATGGGCACTGCGACGGCTGCGGCAGACGGCGGTGGTGGCACGGTGGACCTGTATCTGGAAGAAGACAGTCCGGGGGTACCCTGCGCGACCGCGCCACATCCACGCATACGCCAGGCTTTATCTCGGCGCTCGCCGTCCAGACGGTCTATACGGTCACGGCCCCGATCAGTCTGAAAGTCTTTTGGCTGGAACTGGGCGCGGCCAGTGGTACGACGCGTTTTGTCGGCTTATTGCGAAGGAAATAGGATGCCCGTGCTGATCCACTATGCGCTGGCAGACGGCCAGATTCAGCAGATTTATGAAGCCACGTCCCAGGAATTTCTCGACTGGCAGTACCGCGACGTCGCCCTGGCTGGCGCCCTCCTACTGCCGGAGGGGATGGCACATGGCGCCCAGTGCGGTTATGGAGCGCTACGTAGTCGATCTCGGCACGCTGACGATTATCCCGAAACCCGTGGGAGTGCTTACTGCCGCGCCGAATCCCTTTCCGGCAGACGGGCTGACGAGCTGCGTAGTGACGCTGACACCTTTTGTGCCGTGTAGTCTGCGGGTCGGCACGGAAGTCGTCGCGCTGACGGCCCAGGACCCTACACTTGATTTCAAGGCAGACCTGGAACAGGTGTTTACGATTACGCTGATCCTCCAGGCGGCCATCTGGGCAGACACACGTTGAGAGTGGAGGCCGTCTAATGCCCTCTTTGGTGCACCGTGTGAGACCACAGGATCTACTTTTCTGTGCCAGAATATCAGCTTTTGCAGCTCATGCTCCGGCTGCTTAATGCCACGCGTGCTGCCTGTACGCCCCCGCTGGCTCCCGTGACGGAGGACGAGGTGGTGACCTTGTTTCGTGAGAGCGTGCGTGCTACCTCCGCGCCAGAGGAAGGACGGTAATGGCCCAGATCGGATCCGGTAATGGTTCACATTATCCTGGTGCAATTGATACAAACAGAGCTGGCGCAATGCCCTGGCTGCGGCCCCGGATAGCGATACGCGATTGGACAGCGAGGCGTTCAATGATTTTGCCACCGCGATTGTCCAAATTGAGACGGCCCTCGGCGCTAATCCTCAGGGGACCTTTGGTTCCATGGCGGCACGGCTCAATCAGTTTCTCCCCGGTGCGGGCGTGTCTCCGGCCCATGTCACTTTTAACAACGCCACGATCCTTACGATCCCTGGCACCGTCCATCGCTTGGGGACGAGTACGCTGCTCTTTCAGGTCTATGACGCGTCGATTCCAGCCATGGCAGTCTCCCCGAATGAGTTTACGGTGCTCATCTCCCCCAACAGTTATGATGTGACACTCACATTTGCCCAACCCCAGAGTGGCCTCGTCGTGCTGAGTGCAGCCGCGCCGCTCTATTCCACGACGTTTAACAACGTGACCAGCCTCAACATTCTCGGCACGGCGCATCAACTCAGTACCGCCGCCCTCTTCTCGGCCATCTATGACAATAACAATCCGGCGGCCGTGGTGCGGCCCAACACGTTCACCATCCATCCCTCAACGTTTGATGTGGCCATGACCTTTGTGCAACCGCAGAGCGGTTCGTTGCTGCTCAGTGCCGTTGGCCCGCGCTATCAGACGACCTTTACGAATGCAACCACACTGACTATTGCCGGTACTACCCATCATTTGGGGACCGCCGCGCTGCTCTACCAGGTGTACGATAGTGCGATTCCCGCATCTCAGGTCCGCCCCTGACCGCGTGACGATCCATCCCACGACGTATACGGTGACCGTGACGTTTCTGACGCCGCAGAGTGGTTCCCTCATTTTGGCGGCCTCCGAAGGGGCGAGTGGCACGGATTTTGAGATCCGCGATGGGGGATCGTCAACACGAGCGCCGTGGTGGTGAAGAGCCGTAGCGGCAATCTGGAACTGCAGATGGGCGCCGGGAATCGATCACTTTTTACGGACCAATTCGGTCCAAGGATTGATGGTACTCACCGGACGATGGCCTGGGGATTGGCCTCGCATCCGACGTTTCAACTCCAGCTCTGGATAGTGCGGCCAAGCTCCGGCAGCACGACCTGACCATCGCATCTGATGTACGGTTAAAGACCGACATCACACCTTTTTACGGATGGCTTGGCCGCCGTCCTGCAATTGACCCCGTCTCCTATGCGTATAACGGGCTCGCAGGCATGCCGGCCACGGGCAAGCGGGAAATCGGGCTCATTGCCCAGGCGATTCAGGGGATTGCCCCCACCTCGTCGGGTCGTATCGCGGCCAACTCAGCCCCGAAACGCCTGAAACCGATATCCTCACGTATGAGGGCATCCCCTTGCCTTTCTGCTCGTCAATGCGATCAAAGAGCTGTCGGCCTTTGTCCAGGACCTCCAAACTCGCTGCACGGCGCTTGAGGCGACGTGTGGCAGATCTGACGTCCCCAGGTACCTAAGAGGAGCCCGCACTATGACCCGCCTTCGCATCGCGCTCGTGTTCCTGGGGATGTACATGTTGGCTGCACCAGGCTACGCGGAGTTTATCAACGGCGATTTGACCCTGGCAGGGCATCTGAACCACCGTGCGGCGGCTGGGACGACCAATACCTAGTGCTTGCTCCTTGCCCAATGCCATTACGCAGTATCGCACCGGCGGCTGCTATAGTGTCTCGGCTAATGCGGCCAATACGGGATCGGCGACGCTCAACTTGAATGGCCTCGGCGCCAAGTTGCTCAAGAAATTTGTGGCAGGATCTCCACTACGTTAGAAGCCAACGATATTAGCGCGGGGCAAATCATTGGTGTGTGCTATGACGGTACCGCTATGCAAAATGCAGACGGGGGTCATGGGTGTGACGGGTGGGGGCGGAGGCGGTGGTGGGGTCACCAGCCTCACGGGCACGACCAATCAAATTTTCGCGTCTGCTGCCACCGGCCCCGTGACGCTGTTCTATTCCCAACAACCCGACCTTGCCAGGCGTGACCACGGGCAGTTTTCTTGGTGCACTGGTGGGGAATGCGGACAGTGCGACCGTCGCAGCACAACTACACAAGATCCTGTGGATTTTAGTGCCAAAAATGTGACGCGGCCCTTTAGTGAAGTGGTGGATAGTGCGGCACTCCCACGACCTGTACGGCCAATCGAGACTGGATCAGTGTGATAACCGTCGACCCAGATGATTGTCGCTTGTTTCGCTGCAATGAGACGGGCACGGATGGACCTGTGCCTTGCCACCAGTCGTCACCCCGCCATCAGCCCTGGGGACGGCGATCCGGTGACGGGCGGGTCCGCCGTCCAAACGATCCGCTACGATGCCATTCCGCTCAGCGGAGTCAGGACCATCGGCCTCACGAGTTTTGTGCTGGCGACCGTGGGCACCGGGGGAGCCACGCTCACCATGCCCGACTCGGCCGATCCCCTTTGCCACAGGATACGTGAAGATTGTCATCGTCGATACTGGCGTAGGCAATTCTAACACTCGTGCCTACTGGGGATGACACCATTAACGGCTTTAATACCCCAGCTCCGGCGGTGACAGGGCTCTACAGTGGCTATCAGTGCTGGATTCTTGGGACAGGTGGGGGTGGTACTGCGAAGAGCTCGGGGCGATGCTCGCTGGGACACTGCAACTCGGTATCCAGGCGGCCAAGCTGCCTGGTACGAATTCCCCTATGTAGACAGTAGCAGTTTTAATACCAAGCTTGTCTTTGATAACGCAGTCACGCAGTGCGCAGTCTGGGAGTTTAGTGTGCCTGTCGATTCGACAACCTCGTTAACCAATCCATTGTTGAGTCTGTGGTACACCATGAGTACGGGGATTACTGGCGGTATCAGTATTGACGTGAGCTTGTTTCGCGTGATAGCCAATGGCTCCGACAGTCATTAACACCTGGAAACAGGCTATGGCGCTCTCACGAATTGCGATCAGACGGTTCCAGGTACGCTTGGGGCGGCCAATTTCCTGGCGTGTACTCTGACAAACAATGGTGGACTCACGGCGGGCGATGCGGGCAGGCTCAAGCTCTGTCGGCAAACAGCGGACGCGGCGGATACGGCGGCTGGCCTCATGGAAGCGGTGCGAGCACGCCTGACCTATAGGAGGCAGTAATGATGCGCTTTGTGCGGACCTGGCCTCCTCTCGCATGGCTCTTTCTGGTCCTAAGCCTGCTGATCACGCCTCGTCACGTTCTGCGCCGCAGGCGTGACGTTTAGCGGCGTCAACGAAAAGCTGGATATGGCAATCTTGTCACGCCGTTTGACTTTCCCAATACGAACTTTAGTGTGTGTTTCTGGTTTCAGTCGTCAACGGCCAGCATTGACGGCTGCCGTGTCGAAAAACCGAACACGGCGGGGCAAGGATGGACGATTCAGGTGAATCTCACCAGTGCGAAACTGTCCGGCATTCTTAAAGACGCCTCGGGGACCAGTACGGTCCAGCGCGATACCGGCGCGATGGTCATGCGAACGATGGCACCGAGCGCCATGTCTGCTGCCGTCTTTGTCACGAATACCACGACGGCGATCAATAATGACGTGACAATGTATGTGAACGGCGTAGTTGATCAGGGCGCACGTGGCAGTAGCACGTTACCCCATGCGGTGCTCTACCAATTCTCTGCTCTTTGGCAGGCGTGATACTGGCAACACTCTTGGCTGGGAGTCTCAACGATATCCGCCTGATAGCCCAGCGCTCAGTGCCAGTGAGATTCTGCACCTGGCCAAGAGCAAAATACGGGCGGGGACAACTTGCCCACAAGGCCGCCCTCCATTTGCCCCTCAATGATTGTGCGGGCAGCACGGCGATTCCCGCTTTAGCGGTCTTTAAAGATCGCCTCGGGCAGTGGCCATGATGGTGAAATGAATACCACCGGCGCCGTGTGTCGGCATGGCACAGGCCTGATGGGTGCAGAAGGAGTGCAGTAAATGCGACAGTGGCAACACGTGAGCGGGTTGGTGCTGGTCCTTGTGACGACTGCCACGCTGGCCCACGCAAGCGATATGGTGTGTGGGGATCTGGCCGGGCTGAAACATCCTGAGTATTCTACGATGCGTCGATACTGCTCTGCCCGGATGCTACCTCATTCCTAAAAATCAGACACAAGGCACAGCGCCAGCTCTACCAATCGACCGCTGAGAAACGCTATCTCAACGTGACAAACGAGCTCCTTGCCATGAAAGATGCCGCTGGCATTGCGCAGGTGGACGCGATTATTGCCGCTGAACACGCCGCGCAAGACGCCTTGCAAGAGATTCTGAATGATCCCGTCTGCAAGGCGACTCCCGCCCAAATTAAGACACAGCTTGAACAAGATGCCGCCCAGGTGCAAGCAGACATTAATGCGGCCACCAATATCGCTACGGCCAAAACGCGCTACGACCACTATGACCAATCATATTCTATGCGTTATTCAACAAATCCATTAAATGCATGCTCATTCGTCACAGAGGTGGTCAGTGATACTCGGTGTTGCTTGTGCTACTTTCATTGCGGTTCCGAGTCAGGCGGTGACGCGGTCACGTTGCTACTACGGGAAGCAACTGCCATAGGCTGGCCAACGACTCCATAACCATTGGCACTCCCGAAGCAGACGATTGGCGGAACCGCAGGCGGCGCGCAATATGTGCTGTCGCTGGCGATATTATTGATGTGCGTGGGGGCACCTACATGGAGTCATTCAAAGCCTTTAGTCAACCGCTGGCGAATGGGACTGCAGTGGCAACCCGATTACCCTCCAGGGCCATGTGGGAAACAGTCTGGGTGCAACCCCTGTGGTGGACTGTACGGGGATTGATTTTGGCGCCAGTAACGGCAAAACCTACTGGAAGTTTTTGCGCATCAATATGGACGGCCGCAACAGTGAGCTGCGGCGCCTCGACGGTCTACCTGATGTCTGTCGGGCTCACTGGCTATTGGGACGGTCTTGCAAGACCTGAATGCAAAGATGCGAGTGAACAATGGTGGAGGAGGCGGCACCGCGCTCTGTCTCCAAGCCTCGGCCAACGGGATGCTCATTACCAATGTCCATATGCACGATACGCATATGACGTTTGGCGACCATCAGGGCAGCTATGCGCATCTATGCCACGCGCGTGGCAATATCATTATTGAAAAGAGTCTTTTCATGATACGGGCGGGTTGGGCGTCCAGTTTAACGACTCCACCAATCCTTCTGGCGGGTGGACGGGCAATATCTTCCGGTCATAACAACCGCCTATAACACAGGTCGGCGTGCTGGCGGCGGCGGTGGGTGGCGTGGTGGCGAACAATGCCCAAAATGGGACGCTCATCCATAGCAATGTGTTTTATGGCGTGTGAGGGGCGCGGCCAGTTGACGTCTTTGGGAGTGGCAATGTCGGTGTGCGGGTCTATAATAATACGGTTGTAGATAGCCCAGCGTGTGTTGCTGTCGGCTCCAATCAAGGGAGTAGCGGCACGATTGTTAAAAACAATCTCTGCAAAAATAACGCCGCCGGGATTACGCTCTACGCCAATAGTAATAGTGCGGTCGTCGATCATAATATCATTCACGGGGCGGGTCCATCACCAACTCAAACACGTCAAACGTGGTGAGTGCGCCCATTACCACCGACCCCAAACTGGCCAATGTCTCCACCCACAACCATACACGCTGCTCACGGAAGTTCTGCCATTGACGCTGGCGTGAACTTGACGGCCACGGTGCCCCTGGATGCGACGGGAGTCACGGCCTTTGGCGTGCGCTGATGGAAATTGGCGCCTATAACTTTGGCACGGCAGTCAGTCCGCTACACTTAGCCTTTTTGACGCCTCCGACGACCGTGGTGGAGGATACGACCTTTAGCGTCGTGGCCGAAGCCCTCGATGCCACCAATGCGCTTCTCGACGACATTTACCAATGTGGTGACGATTGCCAAAGCCTGGCACGGGGGTCCCTCGGTGGCACGCTCACCTGTACGCCCTCGGGAGGCATCTGTACGTTTGCCAATTTAACCATTGATACGCCAGGACGTTTACGCTGAGCGTCAGTGCCACCGGGGCGGACGCGGCGACCAGTAGCCCCTTTGCGGTACTCGATGCGACGGTGCCCCCACCTACCACATATTGCGCGCAACGTGCGCATCTTGCGTGTGAGGTGATGGCGATGCCCCTTCGCGTCCTTCTCATCATGTGTGTCCTGCTCCTCACGAGTTATTCCGAGCGCACACGCCACCGATTTATTATGTGTCCAATGGTGGCGCGGCGCCTGCGGGACTGGATGCCAATACCTGTCTCCAAGCCCCAAACGATTGCCACGCCGAAACTCCATATTGGCGGAGGCCAGTGGCGGCTGGGCCTGCGCGATCACGCCTGGCGATATTGTCGAGGTGCGCGGCGGTACCATGTCAGAAAACCTGGCCACGACTGCACAAACCCTTGCGAATGGGACAGCAGCCGCGCCGATGGTGATGCGGGCAGCATACAGGAGAAACCGTCTGGATTGAGCCCGCAAGCGGCTGTAATGTGGTTCACTGGAACGATACCAGCCCCAGTGCTATTGGACGTTCAGCGCCGTCAACCTGAACGGGAAAATTTGGCGTGCGGGGCTACCACATGACCTACGGCGTGTATATGGGTCCCAAGTCACATCATCTGACGCTGCAAGACTTAGAAATACGCGATGTGGCGAATGGCACAGGACGACGAGCGTGCCCAGTGTTGGGGCAGGCGGGGCGCCCGCTACACGACGCTGGCCCGCGTCACGGTGACCGGACTGACACAAAGCCTTTGGGATTACCTCGGGGGCACTGCGTTTACGAGGGGCAAGGGACGACCACGGAGAGTGGCCACCATCTCACCATTGAGCAAAGTGATGTTTCACGACTGTGGAGGAGCAGGGATATACGTGCATAATCTCAGCACGCCGTTTCTTGCGAGAGGCGGCGCCTGTTGCCGTAAGATCTCGCCACAACCAGATTTTTAGCAACGGGCGGAACCTCTTTAGTCTTTTGGCGGCGTCTCGCTGGGGAACACGGTCAATAGCTCGCTCGTGGCGGCCAATATGGTTTACATCAACCCCGCGGCGCGGGCATTGAGAGTACAGGCGGCGTGCCAGGGCCGACCAATACTGCAAACACGATTGCGAGACAATACGCTGGTGAGCAATGCGGCCTGCCTGACCGTTGGGCAGACGCTGACCAGTGATCGTACCATCCTCAAGAACAACCCAGTGCAAAAATAACACCGCAGGCATTACGATTGCGAGCAAAGCGACGGAAACGACGGCACAGGCGAATCTGCTCCATGGTGGGGGCACACAGTCCGACACGGGCGTGACCAGTACCGTATCTGCGCCGCTGGTGGGTGATCCACTGCTCAGTAATATCTCCATGAACAATTTTCACCTCCTCAACGGCAGCGCCGCCATTGATACCGGGCAAAACCTCACGGCAACGATACCGCTGGACATTTCCCAAACCGCCTATAGCATCCCAATGGAGATTGGCGCCTACAATTTTGGAACCACGGTCATTCCGTTGCATCTGGTGTTGCTGAGCCCCCACTAGCATGTTTGAGGACACGGCGTTTAGTGTGGTTGTCCAAGTCTTGGATAGCGGCAATGCCCTGGCGACGACTTTGCAAATACGCTCACGCTTGCCAAAGCCTCGGGACCTGGAACACTTGGGGGCACGCTCACCTGTACGCCCTCGGGAGGCATCTGTACGTTTGCTGGCTTGATCCTGGATACCCCAGGGACGGTCACGCTGAGCGTGAATGGGACAGGCGTGACAGGCATCACTAGTAGCCCCTTTGTGGTCGTGGATGTTGCTACGCTGCCTGATGATCTCAGGGCAGGAAGGACTATACGTGTGCGATAGCTCACAGTGAAAGGAAGGGATGTGATGGTCCGCGTACTTGGCTGGAGTCTCTCCTGCTGTATCTCCCGGTCTCCCGGTGGAGGCCTGGCCGTACCAACGCACCACGCCTAACCTCCATCCCAACCCGACCATTCCGAGCGTCTCAGGCTGGGGTGGGGAGCGGTGCCACATTTGCCAGTGGCGTGACACGCACAGCGGGGAGCGGCTCCTGGTCATGACGCAAGACCAGCTCCTCTTTGGACCTACTATCCCCATAACCGTTGGAAAAACCTACACCTGTAGCGTGTATTTTATGGGGACGCATGCTCCTGCCGATTTTATGCGCCTGACCATGAATCTTATGAACAGTGGGGGCACCAGCCTGGGCAATGCCCCCCACGGCCAGTAACTGGGGCTATCCTGCCCCGAACGTCTGGCATGAGGCCGTCATTTTTCACACGGCCGTCGCGGGCGAGGCCTTTTATGAGAATCCTCATTGCCCGCGACGGAATCGACATGGTTCCTGGGACCGGGCCAATTTATATTGACGATGTGTACTGCGGCGAAGGGGTGTCCTTTGCCGAGGCTCCCGCACCCCCGTAGCGTTTAACGGGGGCATCACTGAAGGTGGATGCACTTGGGAATGTCTCTATTAAGCAGTCAGGGCGGCACATTTAAGCCGGAATTTCTCCGCTGTATGTTCGGCCTCAACGCCGACAACTGGGCAGTCTATGCGCCCAATGGCTGGAATTGCAACATGTGGGCTATCAATGTGGCGGCTGTTCAGAAGGCGGTCGACAATGGCCTGCCCTATTCGTTTTTCCAGCTCGCCCAATTTACCGAGGAATCGAATCCATCCTTTGGCAACATCGCCCAACTGCAAACGGATCTTGGCGCTATCCTGGCCTCGTCCTATGCAGGGAACCTCGTCGGATATTATCTCGACAATGAGAGCCAGAATAACTATCCCACGCAGCAGGCGGTGCTCAACAAAGTGATCGAGATGGATACCGTAGGCGGCGTGCGCCAGCGTCCGATCTATATTCTCCAGGGCAATCCTGGCGATGGCCCGGCCTATGCCAGTTATGCCAATATCACCGGCGGATATCAAATTAACGGCACGCCGATGGACCCGCATCTCCTCATCCTGCACCATATTTCCGGCCAGCCAGCTCCCGTAGTCTTTGGACAAATCCAACAAACGTCTGGCAAGACGGCGACCCAGATGCATGACCAGGTGCTCGCAACGCTCTATGCGGGAGGCAGTGCCATATTACTGGCACACCGCCCCCATTACCGAGGAATCGTGGTACACGGCACATGCCTGGGATCGTGAGCGAGGGGACCACGTATTCTCGACAACAACAACTGTACCTGTAGTCCGTAGTGGATATCCGTTCATGGCAGACACCAACGGCAACGGCAAAAATGGAAGTGCGGATCGGCGATAAGTCGCTCGGCATTGGCGGCAGAGATGCCGTGGTGTTGCTCTTTATCCTGATGATCGGCGCCCTGGGGTATTTTGTCGGCACGCAAGTCACGACAAATCAGCAGGCCGGACTGCAAGCCCTAGCCGCGTTACCGCAACAGATCGCGGCGCTGCAATCGACGCTGGTCGAACTCGTCCATACCAATCGCCAGCAGATGGAAGCCGGCATCCAGGCTCAAAATGCCTTGCTGCATCAGCAAACAACGCTGCTCACGGCAAAAGTGGATGAGCAAAAGCCGAGATAGAGACGAGAAATTCGAGAAACATGATAAGGATATAGAAGCCAAATTTACCGCACTCGTCCGAGAACTCAAGCGCAGTTTCACTCATTCTCAATTATAACTTGCATCGGAAGCTGGATGAGCAAGTCCCCTTAAATGGCGTCCCTATTCCCCAGCTGCGTTAGGGACAGAGGGAGCTGGCGCTGGGATGCTCTGTGCTCGTCCGCCCCAGCGCTTCAGGCAAATCTCGAGACCGTAGCGGTCCCACCCCACCACGCGCGCTGCGCATAGCGCCATATCAACCCTTCGCTGGCGATCCTGACCGCCAAGATAGGTACCGCTGAGGTAATCGGCAATGCCATCCCCTGACAGGCTTTTGAGGGCATTTTGGGCATTGTCACCATCTAAAAGACGAGGAGCTATCCGTGATGATCAGTAATCATCAGTCGGTAGGGACGTCAGGGGCAGCGCAATGCCGAGCACATGGCGCAGCCAATAAAACACGGTACTCCGCTGCATCTTGGCACGGCGGATGCTTCACGCCCAATGCTCACGCTGATTACTTCTCGCTGACCGTGCGCAGATTGTCTAAAGAAACCGTGAGACCTCGCCATCACATCCTCCGCCGTGCTCATAGTCACGCAAGATTGTCTCTTTGTATGCCGCCAGGACGGCACAACGCGTGAGCGCAAGAGCTTCCGTGGCATCCACATCCTGACTCCAGCGTGCCAGGTGCCGACGCCCACCAGGTGATGACCCGGACGCCGGTGGACAGATGTAGGGTCGCTTCACACACGCCCATACGCCTCTTGTCCGCGTCGGCGTGCTACACCGGCCACCGCAAGGCGTCGCAAACTACGCAGCAAGGCATCGGCCTGGAGGAGAGTGACGTGGGGTTCCCACGGCACCTTGCCATCCTCCACCCAATAGCCTATCCCACAGGGCACGATCCCTGCGTGGCGCCAACTCCAATTCCCAGGCGAGCCCGCGTCAGAGCCGGGCCATGCATCTCGGCAATGTCGCGCTCGGTTATCATCACGTCGCGTGTTCTTCGTGCGTTCAGGCGAGCTAGGTCTTCCCCTCTGGCGAAACGCGCCACACCAGCGGCGGCTTCGAGCGCCGCCGCTTTCCACAGGCCTATGCACATTGCTTGCAGCGCATTGTAGCGCGTTTGCGCGGCCGTCAGGCGTTGGCGATAGTAGACGCCGATCTCCCAGCAGCGGGAACAATAGCACCGCACGTTGCCCTGGAACTCATCATCATACACTACACATGCCTCACAGCATGTCACCCCACACCAGCGACAGAGGGGCACATCCCGGCGCGGCGGGGCGGGGTGCGCACAGGCACAGTAAAAGCGGACCACGCCATCTGGGTCGGTGATCCAGGACATAAGGGAAGGCTCCTTCTGCATAAGGATGATTCTTGTTGGGCTGGGGCGCGGGCGGCCACAGGGCTCCCTGTACTCTTGAATCTCTCAAGGATCTGCAAAGAGCATGCCGCTTGGTGCTGTCGGGAGCACCGCGCCCCATGCCCTGTCCTAGATCGGTAACCCCAGCTGCGTGGCGATGGCATCCCCTAGCGCGTGCAACTGCGCCAGGCACGCCTCGCCCTGTTCTTTCGTCGCGTCGGCGTCTTCGGCGAGTCGGAAGCCCTGCTCACTGATGGCAAGCACTTGCTGCCGCACATCCTCAGCTTGCGTGCCGTCGAGAAAATCACGCAGGTCTGCGCCAACCATATGCGAGCTGGCCACGCCAGGCATCGTCAGCGGGCACTGGCGACGGGGGCCGGGATGAGCCGGGGTTTCGGGAGCCGTAGCAGTGCGCGACGCCGTTGTCGTGCTCGATCTGGGCCGCGTCTCCTGGGTTACCCGGACCTGGATGGCCTCTTTGTCCTCGCTCCCACTGAGATCTTGCGACAAGGACGCCATCGTCTCGCCGCGGGCAGACGACAGTGCCGGGCGCTGTCCCTGACGATCATAGCCTTGAGCAACCGCTGATGGCTCGCGCTGGCTCTCACTGCCTTCCGTCTCCAGCGCAGTCATCACCTCAGCCGCAAGCGTGATATCCCGCGCATTGCAGAGCATGCGCAGGCATGTTTTGAGGGCCATTTTGTCAAAGGGACACAGCCCATCTTCCAGCGCCGGGCGCGTGCCCTTGCTCCAGGCCTGACCAAAAGTGCCTCCAGGATTTTTGGCATAGCGTGCGGCATGGGATTCGACCTCCGCGACGGACATCATGAGCGTCCGCCAGTGCCCACTTGCGGACCTGAATCGTGGCATAGTAGCCGATCACGCGCCCCGTGGCTGGAAGGCGTTCGGCATGTGGTGGAGGGAAGATCGATAGGCGTGGCCGGTGGCGCCCAGGTGTCATTGACGCAGACTTCACTGGTAAAACAGTCGAGGACCTCGCTCGGAACGCATCACGAGCTTCCTGAGCCCGCCATAGCCATATTGCAGGGTCAACTCCATCCCTGATTTGCCCTCGCGCGGGATAAAAAAGACTTCATTGGGCAGGGCCGGGTTGAGACCCAACTGTGCGACGCGCAGCAGATGAAACCGGATACCGTCCGTACTGCATTGATGGAGCTTCGGCACGTTGCGGGCCTGATTCATCACCTCGACCAGAAAGCAATCAGCAGCGGTGTCACTGCCCAGGATCGTCGCCAGGGCCTCTCGAAAACTCGTGGTATAGATCGCCTTTATCAGGTTCGTATGTTCGCGGGCCTGAACCGTTGTCGTCGCCATCGTGTGCTCTCCTTGGTATGTGTTGTGTGTCAGTCGGGACTGGGTCCTGTTATGTGCCCACGCCAGGACAGCGATGCGGTTTGCCCAACGCGGGGCTCACCGGTTCCGGTAGAAGGGAGCGGTGTCCTGGCTCTCCTGAAGTCCCCATCACCCAGACAGTCCTGATGATCAGGGCGCGACAGGTTGGACAGGGGAACCAGGGCATCAAAAAGCCCGTCAGGCACAGGGGTTTTGGTGCCGGTGCCCGGCGCGGAGTTACTCGTGCCATGGCGCTGCCTCGCGGAACATGCGAGTTGTGGCCGCG
>ERZ1370068.4217-contig-330_pt1 | contig 13775 bp, 26 predicted proteins | sample MGYA00561227_ERZ1370068 | MGnify/ENA primary metagenome ERZ1370068 (study PRJEB38410, sample SAMEA6850437) | metagenome | study: Metagenomic assessment of the ecological functions of the soil: analysis of the soil microbiota associated with the...
GGCCGCGGGGCCAGGCGCCGGAGGAGCCGGCGCGCCGCCGTCGTCGGGCTCCGCTGTTGTAGTGGTGCTTCGTCTGGAGCGTGACCGTCGGCGTGCCGCCAAGCGTCTGCAGGGCTACGCGATCACGCAGAGGATCTCCTGATCGGTGAGGCCGATCGGAGGCTTGTTGATGGTGGGCATCCCCGGATTGAATCCCGGCACGATGAACGCGTTGGGTTCGTACAGCGCCTGGGCGAAGTAGCTCGATATCGCTGAAGCCCGGCGACGCGGGTCTTCGCGCGCGACAGCGACCCCGGCGAGGTCGGGGAACCGGAGCGCCCCGTCTTCCCGATCGTGTGGCAGGTGAAGCAGAGTCCCTTGCCTTCCATGATCTCGCGGCCGACCTTGACCATGTCGGCGGTGGTCAGGTCGCTCTTCGATGCGCGATCTCGGCCGGAGGCTGCACTTCCTTCTGGGGCACCATCTGGCCGACATAGGCATAGAACGCCGTCGTGGCGAGGACGAGCGCGCCGATCCGCACCATGACGGGGACGGTCATCGTCAGCTCCGCCTCCTGCTCGTGGGCTGTGACCCGTCCCGTCGGTCCGACGGTGATAGTCCGGCCGGTCGTGCAGGCTCGCGATCCAGAACACCACGCCGATGAGGACGAAGAACATCGAGCACGGTCACGGAGACGACCGACGTCGCGAAGCCAAGGGTCGGCGTGAACGCATCAACGGAGCGGTCCCGCATGACGCCGTAGACGTGCCAATGCTGGCGGAGGCCGGAGCGCACGTAGCCCATGAGCCCCATGAGCCACGTGAAAGTGACCGCGATGAAGATCAGCACGTACTGGGAGATCGCTGGAATCCTGCCCCAGCGCACCTCGCCGGTCCTGCTCGCGCCGCGGAACAGGAACACGTCGATGGCGGTGATCGACACCATCGCGAACAGCACCGAGCTGACCTGCGGCACCGAGAAGCCTGATCCGGACCGTCGCCTCGACGAAATGCACCCGTAGACGCCGAGGAAGATGACGATGAACGCGGCGGCGGCGAAGATCGTGAGCTGCGCCGCATGGCCCGTCTTTCGCCCACGACACCGTGGCGATCTTTCCGGTCCGGCGATACAGGAGGAAGCTCATGAACGTCGTGAGGATCAGGATGTTCACCGCGGTGTTCTTGGCGGACATGACACCGAGGTAGCCGAGAATCGGGTGCGCCGAGCCGCCCATCGCCCGGAGCTCGGAGACCGTCGCGATGATCGATCGCGGCGTCGCCCAGACCATGAAGCAGAGCGTGATCGCGAAGAGCAGATACTTGATGAACTTCTGCAGCGGCTGCACGCCCTCGACCCGGCCCATGCCCAGCCAGAGGTAGTAGTTGGCGGCCAGGAAGAGGTTCCCGATCAGGACAGCCTGGATGATGAAGAGCCACGAGAAGGCGCCGCCCATCATCGTGAGCCCGAGCGTCTGCGAGTACGCGTAGATCTCCTTCGCGAGCCAGTAGCCGGCGAACGGAAGGGGCAGGAAGGCGCTGATCGCGACGAAGTTGCCGATGTAGCCCATCCAGTCGTAGTGCGCGCGATCCTCGTCGGTGTCGCCTGCAGGAACTTGACGGCCGCGTAGGCGGCGGCGACCGATCCGCCGAACGCGACGTTCGCGATGACTCGATGGACGTTGATCGGCATCCACGTGTAGTTGTAGATCGCGTCCCAGACGGAGAGCACCGCCCCCGTGTCCGAGCACTCCGCGCGGCGACATCATGAACGTGAGCCAGGCATTGGCGATGAGCATGATCGCCGTGCCCACGAGGTTGAGGCCGAGCCCCAGGCCAAGATGCACCAGCGGATGGAACTTCCCCAGCCGTAGTAGTAGGTGTAGAGGAAGAAGGCTTCGGCGAAGAAGAGCAGGACGTACGGGAGGAACGTCGGGGAGAACACGCTCATCAGGTAGTTCGGTGAACTTCGGATACAGCGCGATCAGCATGAACGTCAGGAACGCGCCGAAGGTCGCGGTGAGCGAGAAGGAGACCGAGAGCAGCTTCGTGAACTCGTGCGCGAGCCGGTCGTATCGCAGATCTCCGGTCTTGTAGCCGATCGCCTCGACGATGAACGCGAAGATCGGGACGGCAAGGACGAACGCCGCGAACAGCAGATGGAGCTGCGCGACGGCCCAGATCGCCACGCGGCTCCCGACGACGGGGAACGTCCGGTACATCGGCCTCCGCGTAGGGCGTCGCCTTGGCCTTGGTTTCAGCCGCCGCCTGTTCGGCGGCCACTCCTCGGCACGCGGGCGTCGTGTCGGCCGTCGCGGCAGGCGCCCGGTACGCGTCCCTGTATTCGTTGTGGCTCACGAAGAGCGTCGCGATCCACACGACCGCGACGAACATCACGATGCCAGCGACGGGACCGACAAGGATCAGCAGCTTGCGGTTCATCGCGCGTTCCTCACGCTACGGGCCACGGTGCCTCGCTCACTGGTGCTGCGGAGCGCCCGCAGGCGCTTGCCAGCCGCTTGCGTTCGAGCTCCCGCACGTAGGCGATGATCGCCCACCGGTCCGCAGGCGGGATCGGCCAGCGGTAGCCCGGCATCAGCCCTGCGCCGTTCGTGACGATGTCGAAGATTTGCCCGTCCGGGTACTTCAGGATCTTCTCCTGGTGGAAGGAGGCGGTCGGGACGTTGCCTCGCTGGAACAGGATCCCCTTGCCGTCTCCGCGCGCGTCGTGGCACGGCTGGCAATAGATCGCATACCGCTGGTGGCCGCGCTCGACCAGCGCTTCGTCCACGGGCACCGGGATCGTCGCGACGAACTGCCCGTCCGCTCCCTTGCCCGTGAAGAAGGCCGCGTCTTCCTTCAGCCCCCGATCGGGATCGTGCCTGGAACGGGCTGACGCATGGACGAGCCGTCGTAGAAGAACTCGCTGGCCGTCTGGGCGAGCACCTTCGGCTGGTCGTCCATGCTGGGATTGGGATGGATGGGAGGACGGCTCGACGTGCAGCCGCGCGCGCATCCGCCGAGATCACGACAACGGACGTGACAGCGCAGCACGGACCCCGAGCGATCACGCAAGCTCGCACGTCGCGGACGACGTCGTCATCGCTCCCGCACGCGGCCGTCGAGGTCGGATGGATTCGGGTTGCGCACCTTGGCCAGATACGTCGTCCGGGGCCTGGTGTTCAGCTCGTCGAGCAGCGCGTAGTTGCGCGGATCGGCCTTCGCAGTCGGCGACCCGGCTCGCCTTGTTTCGAATGTCGCCAAACTCGATGGCCTGGGCGGGACAGGCCTGCTGGCAGGCGGTCTTGACGTCGCCGTCGGCCAGCTCGCGTCCCGCGATCTTCGCATCGATCTTCGAGCGATTGATCCGCTGCGTGCAGTACGTGCACTTCTCCATGACGCCCCGCGCCCGCACGGTGACGTCAGGTTCATCGCGAGCTTGAGGATCTCGGGCGTGTCCTTGGTGTAGTTGAAGAAGTTGAAGTGGCGCACCTTGTAGGGACAGTTGTTCGAGCAGTAGCGCGTCCCGATGCACCGGTTGTAGACCATCACGTTGAGGCCCTGCGCGTCGTGCACCGTTGCAGCCACGGGGCAGACCTGTTCGCACGGGGCATCCTCGCACTGCATGCAGGGCATGGGCTGGAAGACCGCTTCCGGATTCCCGGAAGGCTCGCCGGAGAAGTGACCGGTCCACCCGGATCAATGCATCTCGCGGCCCTTCGCGACCTGGACCTTGCCGACGACCGGTATGTTGTTCTCGCTCTGGCAGGCGACCACGCACGCGTTGCAGCCGATGCAGGAGTTCAGGTCGATCGTCATTCCCCACTGGTGGCCCTGATCGTAGGTGTGCTCCTTCCAGAGGGAGAAGTGAGGCGATTCCTCCTCCGCGAAGACGCCAGAGCGCCCCGGTCTCTTCCTTCAGCCCCGGCTTCCGGTTTGGAACGGAGCTCGGCCACCGTCGATTCGCGGACGAGAGGACGCCCTTCCATGCTGCCGTGGTGCTGTGTGGACGAGGCGCATACGTGCGCCCGGCCTTGCTGAGCTTGACGCCCCCGCCGAAGTCGGGCGCCTGGGAGCTCGGACAGCGTAGCGTGTCGAACCCGACGCCCGAGCCGACTCGCCCGCGTGCGACCGCCCGTAGCCGAGCGTCACCGCAACCACGCCATCCGCCATGCCGGGAACGATCCAGACGGGAAGCTCGAGGGAGCGGCCCGCGTGACTCGAGACGGACGACGTCCTCGTTCGCAAGACCGAGCGTGCTCGGCGGTCCCCGGGCTCAGGAGCGCGGGGTTGTCCCACGTGAGCTTGGTCAAAGGATCGGGAAGCTCCTGCAGCCACCCGTCGTTCGCGAAGCGCGCCGTCGTGAAGCGACGGTGACGGGAGGAAGACGAGCTCCAGGTCGCCCGCGCTTCGCCCCGACGGCTTCGGCGAGGAACGCCGTGAGCATGCGCGGCGAGCTGCGGGACGACTTCCGGAAGCTCGCTGCCGGGTAAGCAGCCCGTCATGCAGAACGCGGTTCCACTTCGTGTCGAACTCGGCCTCGCCCAGGATCGGCGTCCACGTGTCCCGCACGATGTCGTAGCCCGGGCGATCCACGCCACCGACCATCAGCCCCAGCACTTCGACCGCGGTCTTTCCGCCAAACAGCGGAAGGATCAGCGGCTGGATGACGCTGAGCGGACCTCCGACGGCGCGCGCGTCTCCCCACGATTCAGGTAGTGCGCGCGGGGATGTGCCACTCTGCTTTGGAGGAGGTTTCGTCGACCGCGTGCCCGAGCGCGATCGAGTGAGGCACTTTCGCGAGGGCCGACGTGAAGTCGAGATCGGCGGGGGCATCGAAGACCGGGATTACCGCCCAGAACGACGAGCGTCTGTGATCGTGCCCGCCTTCATCGCGGACACGAGCGAGGCGAGCGAGCTCGACGCTCGGAAGCGCCGCATCCTTCGTCTCGGTAGTAGCTGACGGTCCTGCCCGTGTTGCCGAGATGCGTATTCAGCGCGCAGACGGCAGCGTGAACCGCGGCCGAGCTGCCGGTCGCCGGCCACGATCAAGGCTCGTGCCGCGGTTCGCCAGCAGGTCCCTGGCGACAGCATCGACCCAACGCGCATCGACACCGGGGACGCCGGCTCCCGACACACTCGCGGCCCCGGGCGCACGCCAGCCGTGCGGCGAGCGCCGCGAGGAAGGGAGCGATCTGCCGGCTCTCGAGACGGAGCCGATGATCCGCCATGGCACCCGTCAGCGAGTAGACGCCTTCAACCGCGTAGAGGCGGTTCATTGCGCCGCCGGAGGCGCCCGCGCGCCGGCCAGCCGCGAAGCCTCGCGCGTGACGGATCATCTCCGGGTCGGTCAGCAGCGGGTCGGCATCGAGGGCAAGGATGACCGACGCGCGATCGAGCCGGAGCATGAGATCGAGGTCTCGCCCGGTGGCGGCCCGCAGGCCCGCGAGCCGGTTCTCGTCGCTCACTGCCTCGTAGGTCGCCCATCGCACCCTGGGATACGTGCTGCGGAGGTCGGAGGCCAGGCGTGCCAGGGTTGGAGACGAGAAAGATTCGGAGAGGATCGCAAGTCCGGCACCGTCATCAGCGGCATGCGCCTCGGCCAGCGGCCCCCATGCCTTCACGAAATCGCTCCAGGACTTCCGCGCACCCTTCAACGTGACCGACTGCGATCGGTCCGGATCGTAGAGGCCGAGCACCGACGCCTGGACGCGCGAGCTCGACGCGCCGAGGGTTGATGGGTGCGAGGGTTTCCTCGATCTTGGTCGGTCGCCCTTCGTGGCTCTCGACGATCAGGCCGTAGGCGCTCCGGCGGAACGGCATGGTCGTCGCGTAGTAGGGGGACCCCGGGAACGATCTCCTCTGGTGCGAGTCACGTAAGGGACGATCTGTTCGACCGGGCGCCGGCACGCCGTGAGCCCGCGAGCGACAGCGAGGCGCCAACGAGCATCATCATGTCGCGGCGCGACATCCCGTCCGGGAGCTCCGACGCTCCCTCCGGGAACTCCCGCTCGAGCGCGTCGCGAAACTCGGGGTCGGTCCTCGATCTGCGCGAGACTCCGCCAATAGGTCCGACTCATCGGTGGCACCCCGAACACTCAGTCGGCGGATGGACCGGTCGTTCGCGAGCCGAGCAGCGCCGCGAGCACCTGGGCGTCGCGCGGGAGGACTCCACTTCATGTTGGTGACCTCGGAGACTCGGGCGTCTGTTGGGACCGGGGTCGCGATGGCAGTCGAGGCACCAGCTCATGCTGAGCGGCGCCATCTGGGTCGACCGTTTCCATCTCGTCGATGCGGCCGTGGCAGGTGACGCAGCCGATTCCTGCCGTCACGTGCACGTTGTGGGCGAAATAGGCGTAGTCGGGAAGCTTGTGGACGCGAATCCAGTGCATCGGCCGGCCGCTGGCGGCGCTGTCCCGAATCGGTGCGAGCTTCTCGCTGTCCTTCTTCACGAGCCGATGGCAGTTCATGCAGACCTGGGTGGGCGGAACGTTCGCGACGGCAGAGATCTCGACCGAGGCGTGACAGTAGCGGCAATCGAGACCGAGCTCGCCGACGTGGAGCTTATGGCTGTATGGGACGGGCTGAACGGGCTGGTAGCCCACGTCCAGGTACCACGGGGAGAAGTAGTACCAGACGCCCGCGATCACGAGGATCGGACCGAGGCCGCCCGCGACGGCGGCCACGATCGGGAGCTTGTTCCACCAAGGGGGAAGATCTGGGCCAACGGCTAGGGCTCCGGGGCGCTGTAGGACAGTTGCCCCGGCCGCGAGTCCGCGATGGAACGATGATGCCGCATCCGCGATCCGCAGAAAATTCGCCGGACGGAACGAAAAACCTGTCGATTAAGGCGGCAATCTTATCCACGAACCGGGACAGGGTCAAGGGCGCCGCGGACCGCCTGCGCGCTTCAATTTCCGAGGTACGCAGTGCGCGTGTTGAACACGTCGTCGAGGGCCGCCGCAGTCGTCATCGCCGGGTCGCTTCGGGGGGCAGGAGTTGCTCCAGCACGCCCGCGTACCTGTATTGACGGAGGTTCTGTCGGGCGTTGAGGAGGATGAGGAGAATGATGACCGCCCGCGGCCCGACAGGGTAGCTGTGGTCCCGCGACCAGAAGATTGAGATACAGCACGACGAGACCCGCCGCGACGATCAGGCTCGCCATGGACAGCTTGAGGAACAGCGCCTTGCGACGGACGGCCCGCCGGGCGAAGGCTTCTTCGGACTCGGTCATAGGATGAAGTCTAGTCGGGCGGGGCGGTGCGCGCTCATCATCCGCCAGGGATGTGAACGTAATTCACTGACCGTCGAACGAGCGGGTCTGGGCTGGGGCGTTAAGGTTGCGCTACTCAGTCCGCTCTGCGCACGGTGCCCTTTGCGCGGACCACACTGCGATTGCCGTAACTGACGACGGCGTTCACCTCGCCGCTCTCGAAGTCGTAGACATGCACGTTGGTCGTCCGTTCCGCTTCCTGCCAGGTGATCATCAGCAGCTGCGGCTTGAGATGCGTGACCGGTATCCGGGAAGATCTGGAGAACCCGCGGCTTTCCGCAGGATCGTCATCCTGGACTCTGAGTCCAACCGCACACGTGTGGTCGTCTCACCGATCTGTATCTCATACGTCCGGCCAGGCGCGGGATCGGGGAGCGAGGCGTCGACTGACGCCGGGTGCGGCTCCAGCGAATGCCACGACCATCTCCCGTAGAACTCGATGGATTCGGCGCCGTGAGAACCCAGGATGTCCGCAGCGGCCTCACGCTTGTCGCGTTTCTTCGCGAGCACCATGATCATCGTTTCGGCCCGCCCGCACCTCCTCTACCAGATGCTGCAGGTGCTTGCTCGTCGGCGAGGGTCCGAATCAGCGTCCGTTGAAACTGGGCGAGGTGCCCGGTGCTCGGCGCCCGTGGGATTCGGGCGGTGGAGGTCCGCCTCCCCATGGAGGACGTGCGATCTCCTGCGGCGCAGAACCGACCTGCAGCAGGGCCTCGATGGCGGCCTGGGCAAGCTTCGGATCGACGATGGTGCCCACCACGCGATTGGTTGGATACGCGATGTAGGCGTCTGGTTCGGTTACGTCGGTGGCCATGGCGGTGCGATTGGCGGCCCGATGATACACGAATCAGGCAGCAGCGGCGAAGCAGTCGGCGCCGCCATTCTCTCAGGTGCCTTCGCGTGATGGCTGATGGCCGCGTCGCGTGCGATACTCCCGGCCTGGCGCACCTCTTCCACCGCGCCGACGAAGGAGGGTGGGCATGGGCCTGCAGCTCAGGTGACGGTGTTCCCAGACGGACGTTCCTGCGCTACGGCGCGCTTGGCGCCGCGCTGGCGCTAGGGGACTGTCCCCAATCGGCGTTCGCACTCACAACCCCAGTTGGGGACTGTCCCCGGTCATCCGCTCTGCCTGGGGACAGTCCCCGGGACGCCGACCTGTCCGGGGACGAGTCCCCAATCAGCGGACTTCGAGCTGAACGAGCTGACCATCGACGATCTGCAACAGCGGATGGCCTCCGGGCAGGACACGTCCAGGTCGCTGACCGAGAAGTACTTGCGCGCGCATCGCGGCGATCGACCGGCAGGGACCCTCGCTCCGGTCGGTGATCGAGGCCAACCCCGACGCGGGCGCTGAGGCCGCCGCGCTCGACGCCGAGCGCAAGGCGGGCAAGGTCGCGGGCGCGCTGCACGGCATTCCGATCCTGGTGAAGGACAACGTCGCCGTCACGGGCCGGATGTCCACCACCGCCGGGTCGCTCGCGCTCGACGGCTCCGTCGCCCCGGCGGACGCGTTCATCATCGCGACGGCTGCGGGAGGCGGGCGCCGTCATCCTCGGCAAGACGAACCTCAGCGAGTGGGCCAACTTCCGATCGACGCGGTCCACGAGCGGCTGGTCGCGGACGCGGCGGCCTGTCGCGCAACCCGTACGTGCTCGACCGCAACACATCGGGATCCAGCTCGGGGTCCGGCGCCGCCATTGCCGGCGAACCTGTGCGCCGCGCGCGTCGGAACGCGAGACGGACGGCTCGATCGTCTCGCCCGTCGAATCATGCCGCGTCTCGTTGGCGCTGAAGCCGACGGTCGGCCTGCTGAGCCGGCACGGCATCATCCCGATCTCGCACACGCAAGGACACCGCCGGACCGATGACGCGCACGGTGCGCGATGCGGCGATCCTGCTGACCGCGATGGCCGGCGTGGACGCCAACGATGCCGCCACCGCGGCGTCGGCTCCGCACGCGAAGCGCGACTACACGTCATGCTGGACGCTGGCGGTCTCAAGGGCGCGCGGATCGGCACTTCCCCGCAGAAGCTGTTCGGCTACAGCCGCTGGTCCGATCGCATCGCCGAACAGGCGATCGACGTGCTGAAGAGAGGCCGGCGCGGTCATCGTCGATCCGGCGGATATCCCGACGATGGACGAGTTCGCGACCGGGAAGCCGGGCGGCGACGGCGAGTTCGAGGTGCTGCTCTACGAGTTCAAGTCGGATCTCAACAAGCACCTCGCCGGCCTCGGGCCAAGCGCGCCGATCAAGACGCTGAAGGAAGCGATCGCCTTCAACGAGGCGCACAAGGATCGCGAGATGCCGCTGTTCGGGCAGGAGCTGTTCGAGATGGCCGAGAAGAAGGGCCCGCTCACCGACGCGAGCATATGCTGGCCGCGCTCCGGAACTGCCGGCGGCTCTCGCGGACGCTCGGCATCGACGCCGTCATGACACGGCACAAGCTGGCCGACGCGCTCGTCTGCCCGACCGACTCACCAGCCTGGGTCACCGACATCGTGAACGGGGATCACTTCGTCGGCGGCAGCTCCACCCTGCCGGCGGTCGCGGGCTATCCGCACATCACGGTGCCGGCCGGATTCGCGTTCGAGCTGCCGGTGGGGCCTCAGCTTCATCGGCCGCGCCTGGAGCGAGCCGACGCTGTTCAAGCTGGCGTGCGCCTTCGAGCAGGCCACCAAGGCGCGCCGGCCACCGAGGTTCCTCGCGACGGCGCCGCCGAGCGTCTAGTCCGCCAGGAGGTCCACAGAGAGTCGCCGCGGAGACACGGAAGAATTTCTGCCACGGAGACGCGGAGGGCTCGGAGGATTTTCAGCGAGCCGCGGAGCCAGCGAGCACGGGATTCGCCACGTTGTACCGGAACCGCAGGCCTCAGGGAGCACGTTCTCCGCGCCCGCGCTCATCTGTGGCCGCCCACCCGGTAGACACTCACGCGTCCTCCGCGTCTCCGTGGCGAGAACCTTGTCTCGTGGCCTCCGCCGGCGAGGCTCCGCGGCGGCGCGCGTACGCGCCGTGGACGATGGGCGGAACCGCCATCCAGCCGCGAGCTGGCGTAGTCGAGCATCGAGCATCGACAGCAGGATCAGCAGCCAGAACACACCGGCGCCGATAACGACCCACGTGAGCTTCGAGCTGTAGCTTCACGTGCATGAAGAACAGGATGACGAAGGTCGCCTTCCACCAGCGCGATCGCGATAGCAACGATGATGTTCAGGTTGCCGAGATCGACGTAGGCCGCCGCGACGGTGATGATGGTCAGCACCATCAGGATCCCGAAGATCCCGAAGTAGCGGACTCCGCGGCAGGATGTGGTCGTGCTCGGCGGCGAGCTCGGCGATCTCGGGATTAGCCATGGCGATGGACGAGATACACGAGCGTGGAACAGGAAGATCCAGACGATGTCGACGAAGTGCCAGTAGAGCCCGAAGAGCTCGACCGGGACGTGCCACTCCTGTCGTGAACGCCCCCTTGATCGCCATCCAGAGAATGACGCCGAGGATGCCCGATGCCGATGATCATGTGCAGCGCGTGCATGCCGGTCAGCGCGAAATGCAGGACCATGAAGATCCGGACCTGCGAGGCGATGGGCGAGAGGTGCGCGCTCTGCGACACATCGAAGAAGCCGGCCGCCGGGAACAGCGTGATCGTCGTGCCGTCCGGCAGGTGATGCGCCGACGATCTTCACTTTGTATTCGAGAGTAGCTGATGACGAGGAACGTCAGCCCGAGGATGCCGGTCGCGACGAGCAGCGCCACCGTCTGGTTCTTCCTGCCTTCCTGCGCCGCATGGACCGCAAGCGCCACGGTCAGCGACGAGCCGGATCAGCACGACCGTGTTGATGCCGCCGAGCGTGATGTCCAGCTCCTCGCTGGCGGCGGCGAAGCCCTGGAGCTACCACATCCGATAGATCATGTAGGCGGCGAACATCCCGCCAAAGAACATGATCTCCGTGACGAGGAACACCCACATACCCGAGGGTCGCAGCCTCTTTCTGCTGCGCCATCGTGTCGAAGTGATGCTGCTGCCGCGGCGAGGCGTGGTCGTGCAGGCTCTGCGTCGACTACCGCTTCAGGCAACCTTGACCTCCTCCGGGTGGCCGTCATAGCGTGCGCGTGGCTCGGTGACGACCGGCGTGCGGTCGAAGTTGAACGTGGGCGGCGGCGACGTCGTCTCCCACTCCAGGCCCTTCGAGCCCCACGGGTTGTTCCCCGCCGGCTTGCCATAGAACCAGGCCCAGGTCAGGTGTAGGTCATCGGCAGCAGGTAGGCCGAACCCGAGAATGCTCGCGCCAGCCGATGACATCACGTTGAAGAACTGGAACTCGGGCGGATACATCGCGTAGCGGCGCGGCATGCCGAGATAGCCGACGATGAACTGCGGGAAGAACGTCAGGTTGAAGCCGACGAACACCATGACAGCGCGCTCAGCTTCGCCCAGCCCTCCGGATACAGCGTGCCGGTGATCTTCGGCCACCAGAAGTGCAGCCCGCCCAGATACGCCATCGAGCGCGCCGCCCACCATGATGTAGTGGAAGTGCGCGACGACGAAGTAGGTGTCGTGCAGGTGAATGTCGAGGCCCGATGGCCGCGAGGAACAGGCCCGTCAGGCCGCCGATCGTGGAACAGGCCGATGAACCCGAACGCGTAGAGCATCGGCGTGTCGTAGGAGATCGAGCCCTTGTAGAGCGTCGCGGTCCAGTTGAACACCTTGACCGCCGGAGGGCATCGCCGACCAGATACGTGAGGATCGAGAAGACCAGCGCCGGCATACGGCGTCTGGCCCGCGACGAACATGTGGTGGCCCCACACCAGGAAGCCGATGACCGCGATCGCCAGGCTCGAGAAGGCGACGAAGCTGTAGCCGAAGACGTTCTTGCGCGCGCCGGAGGCCGACGAGCTCGCTGACATCACGCCCATCGCCGGCAGCACCATGATGTAGACCGCCGGGTGCGAGTAGAACCAGAACAGGTGCTGGAACAGCACCGGGTCGCCGCCGAGCGACGGGATCGAAGATGCCCGACGCGCAGCGACGCGCTCGACGGCCAGCAGCAGCACCGTGATCGCGACGACCGGCGTGCCGAGCACCATGATCAGGCTGGTCGCGTAGTGCGCCCACACGAACAGCGGCAGCCGGAACCACGTCATGCCCGGCGCCCGCATGCGGTGGATGGTGACGATGAAGTTCAGACCGGTGAGGATCGACGAGAAGCCGGTGATGAAGACGCCCAGGCCCGCGGTCACGACGGGCGTGTTGCTGAAGCTCGTGCTGTAGGGCGTGTAGAAGGTCCAGCCGGTGTCGACGCCGCCGAGCACGAGCGCGGCGAGCGCGAACAGGCCGCCGAGGACGTAGATGTACCAGCTCAGCAGGTTGATCCGCGGGAACGCCAGGTCCTTCGCGCCGATCATGATCGGGATCAGGAAGTTGCCGAGCGTCGCCGGAATCGACGGGATCAGGAAGAAGAACACCATGATCACGCCGTGCATCGTGAACATGCTGGTTGTAGACGTCGGACGTCATCAGCGTCGCCGTCCGGGCGTCAGCAGCTCGCAGCCGGATCAGCAGCGCGAAGAACCCGCCGAGGAAGAAGAAGGCGGTGATCGAGAGCAGGTAGAGCAACCGCGATGCGCTTGTGATCGGTCGTGGCAGCCAGCCTCTTGATGCCCCGCTGCTCGTTCAGATAGTGGCGGGCGGGCATGACCGCCGTGGCCGGATGGGATGTCGTCATGTCCGCGTCTCACTTCGGCGGTGCCGGCGCAGTCGTCGGCGGCGTGGCGTGCGCGCCGGGCGCCTGCTGCAACGCCGGCAGCGACTTGATGTATTCGGTGAGGGCGAGGAGCTGCTCCTCGCTGACCTGGCCCTGGAAGGTCGGCATGATGGGCGCGAAGCCGGCGACGACCTTCGCCGTGGGGTTGAGAATCGATTCGCGGACGTGAGCCGCGTCGGCGATCACCGTGTTGCCGTTCGCCAGCGAGACCGCGCGGCCGAACACGCCGTTCAGCAGCGGCCCGCGGCCCTGCGAGTCAGCGCGGTGGCACGTGACGCAGGCGAACTGCGTGAACAGCTTCTCGCCGCGCTGGGCGAGCGTCGCCTTCCGTCGCAGCTCCGCCGAGCCAGGCCTGCATGCTCGCTCTGCGGCATGACGACGACGCGTCCGATCATGCCCGAGTGACGGGTGCCGCGATGCTCCGCGCAGAAGATGTGGTACGTGCCCAGCATCGGTGGCCGTTGAACCACAGCTGCGTGTAGCGGCCGGGATGGCGTCGATCTTCGTGCGGAACGACGGGAAATGAGAAGTCGTGCAGCACGTCCTCGGAGGTGATGATGACGCGCACCGGCGTGTTGACGGGCACGTGCAGCTCGTTGATCTCGCGCTGCCCCTCGCGGTGCTGGAACTTCCACATCCACTGCTTGCCGACGGCGTAGATGTCGAGCGCTTCATCCGGCATGACGGGCGAGGGCGAGAACACGCTCGCGCCCCAGACGAACATCACCATCGCGAGGATGAACGGGTTCCCGGTCAGATCAGCTC
>ERZ1370068.2852-contig-1982_pt1 | contig 13771 bp, 20 predicted proteins | sample MGYA00561227_ERZ1370068 | MGnify/ENA primary metagenome ERZ1370068 (study PRJEB38410, sample SAMEA6850437) | metagenome | study: Metagenomic assessment of the ecological functions of the soil: analysis of the soil microbiota associated with the...
CTCTGGGGGCGATGAATGTCCCCAACCTGACGGTCCACGCCAGGCGTTTCCCGACATTCGCGATTGCCACGCTATGTTGCTGCCCGCCGCGGCCGCCCCGGCCGGCGCTGCGCCGAGGGCCAGTGACCTAGGGCGTCCAGCCAGCTGCGCCCGCTCGAGCGGGCGGCCTTCAACAAGAGCATCGCGGACAAGAAGCTCCGCAACCTGGTCCAGGTCCTCGCCGGCACGTCGGGCAACGCGGCCACGCGGCTCGAGGCGTATGCGGTCTCGGGCGGCACCTTCGCCTACGGAGGATATCCCGAGATCGACGGCCTCTTCCGGGAGCAATCCACTCAGCTCGACCGGGCCAAGCGCGAGGCCACCCTCCATCGGATTCAGCAGCTCGTCCAGGAGCGGGCGATGGTCGCGCCGATCTACGAGCTCGCGCTTCCTCACGGGGTGGGCCGGCGCCTCGAAGAGTCCGCGCTCGGCCTCATCGCCGGGATACGCGTTCTCCGCGCCGTACGAGGGACGTGAAGCTCAGGGCGAAATAGCGGCGATCACCGGCGGCTGAACGGCTTCGACGGGGAAGCCCAGGTCCATCCACGCGGCCAGGCCGCCGTGCAGAGGATGGACGCGCGTGATCCCCTTGCGCCTGAGCTGAAGCGCCACCCGGGCGCTCGTGGCCTCGTTGGGTCAGGAGCAGTAGAGGACCAGCTCGCGGGCGCGGAGGAGCTCGGCCTCGTGCTCGTCGATGGCATCGGCGGTCATCCAGCGACTCCCGGGATCGCGTACGGCGTGGCCGCCACGTCGAGCGGTGTGCGCAGGTCGATGACCGTCACGTCTTCCCCGGCATCGAGCCGGCTCTTCAGCGCCTCCGGCGAGATGCGGGCCATCCGAAGATTCTCGGAGAAGAGCCGGCGGCGCACGTACTTCACCAGGATGTATCCGACCGAGTGCCGCCGCGACGACGAGACCGAGCATGCGCCCCAGCTCGGCGGCGCGCTCGCGTGACGAGCACGATCGCGTCGCTGAAGGCGTAGCCCGAGCGCCATCCACGTGCCCGCCCAGAGCACCACGCCCCCGAGGTCGTAGAGGGCGAACCGCACGCGTCCGACCGCGAAGATACCCGCGAGCGGCGGCATCACCGTGGTCAGCCCGGGGACGAACTTCGCGACGAGCATGCCCCGGGCGCCATGGCGGGTGAAGACGCGCTCGGCCCGGCGCACACACGAGTCCGGCTCGAGCGACAGGCGACACAGTTTCGCCAGCACGCCTCGCCCGCGGCGACGGCCCAGCTCATACCATCCGAAGTCCACGGTCAGAGCCACGATGGCGATCGCGCCCAGCACCAGCGGGATGCTGACGCGCCCATGGGCGGCGAGGGCACCGACGCCCAGGAGAGCCGGCACGCGCCGGGAGCGGGACGCCAACCTGCTCGGCGACGACCAGGGCCGGCAGGATCACGACGGCGTACTGCTCGAGGATCTGAAGGCTGTCAGCGGGGCCCATACCTCCTCCTGGTCGGACGCGATCGACCCGCTGCCGACGCGCTTGGGACGGACAATCGCCCGCGAGCGATTCACGCCGCCGGGCCTTTCGAGCGGCCAGGCGACGCGCGACAGGGTCACACGCATCCAAAGAGTACGCAACGAGGTGCCGCATCCATCGGCAGGACCACGCAGGTCTTCACCGCGATCCCGACCGCGACGGGCGGGCGCGAAACGGACATGAGGAACCGGCACGCTGAGCAAGCTCCAAGGACAAGGTAGCGATCGCTGACCGGCGCATCCATGGGGATCGGCGCCTCCATAGCCGAGCATCTGGCGGATGAAGGCGCGGCGGTCGTCGTCAACTACGCGTCCAGCAAGGACGGCGCCGACCGCGTGGTGGCCGAGATCCCAATATCAGCTCGGTCGTCAGCACGCTGACGACCGGCCAATACCTCGGTGTACAGCGCCACCAAGGCGGCCGTCGATGCCGTCACCCGATCGCTGGCCAAGGAGCTGGGCCCGCGCAAGATTCGCGTGAACGCCATCAACCCGGGTATGGTGGAAACGGAGGGCGTGCATGCCGCTGGCCTTCACGAGAGCGACTTCCGCAAGCAGATCGAGGCGCAGACCCCGCTCGGCCGTATCGGGCAGACGCAGGACGTCGCTCCCGCCGTGATCTTCTTCGCGTCCGGGGATCTGGGCCTACATCACCGGCGAAATGATGCTCATCACCGGCGGACTGCGCTGATAAGCGCCCGAGAGTCGATCCCAGCCGGGGGCTTGACCGGGCGCTCCCGGCGGGTGCAAATTGGCGGAGTCTCGCGGGCAACAACTCGATCCAGGAGAGCGAGGACCACATGGCGAACGTGACCGTCTACACGAATATCGGCTGAGGCCCCTGTCATCGCGCGACAGAGTATCTGTCGCAAAAGGGAGTGCCATTCGTGGAGAAGAACGTGGGGAAGGATCCGGAGGCCCGCAAGGAGCTGATGGCGATCGGTCATCATGTCGCTGCCGGTGATCATCATCGGCGAGACGCGGCTCGCCGGATTCAACCCGGCGAAGATCGACGAAGCGCTCGGCGAAGGCACAGGCATGAGCGAGGTAGAGCCGGTCAAGCCCTCCGCAGGCCAATATCGACAAGATGTGGAACTACGCGCGCAAGTACGCGGAGAAGTCCGGCACCTCCCTGCACCCGGACGTGAGCGTCACCGAGGCCGTGGTGGAAGGCCTCGCGCGCCACATCGAGCTGGTCGGGCGGCCCTCTGCCCGTGCAACTTCTACCCCGATCCCCAGGCGGAGGCCAAGCTGCGCCGCTGGATCTGCGCCTGCGACGAGATGCAGAACTGGAAGTACTGCCACTGCCTGCTCTTCGTGGCGCCGGACGGGCAGCCCATCACCGAGTACCTGCCCGAGGACCACGAAGGGCGCGCGGCCTATGGCATCGTCAAGGACCCCCACCCCGACAAGGGACGAGCCACCGCGCGCGTCCTGGAGCGGCAGAAGGCCGAGGGCGCCAGCGAGTAGCACCGGGCCCCTCGCAGGGGCCGCAACGTGGCGCAGCCGCGCGGCAGTTCCGTGAGGCTAGAACCCCGGCCAGGGAGCCCAGAGAGGGCCCAGATGACCGCATCCTCGTTCAGGAGCTCCTGCTGCGCGACGAGCTGCCTCGTTCGCAAGGCGCTTCTCGAGCACGCGCTGGTATTGCGCCGGGGTCCTGACGTACAGACACTCGCACATCGCCGGATCCGCGTAGACGTAGTAGAGCTGGTCATCCCGCTGGTGCGCGACGAGCCTGCGCGCCGGCGTGAGGGTGCCCAGATGGGCGAGCTTCTCGGGCGTGTCGGCGACCTTCTTCTGGAACCCCGCGCCCGTCAGGAGCTGCTCCGTCATGAGCGTCGTTTTGCCCTGCACCTGATGAGGCCGTCTAGGCATCCACCCATGCCGAAGGCACACTGCTCCGTGACCCGCCAGATACACGCCCCGCTGGTTTCGCACATCTCCTGAGCCGCCTGCTGGGCCGGACCCGATCGGCTGCAGGTGCCCCCCGTGTACGTGCCTCCGGCCGCCTCGCAGAGGGCAGTCCCGCTCAACCAGCCGCTGCCGGCACAGCCTGCGAGCGACAGCACGCTCCCGGCAAGCACGGCGGTCATCAAGCCTCGCGCTACAGCCAGGTCCGCGGCGTCGGCATCTCGGCCGAGGGCCACTGCCGGCCTCATCGTCCCGTCTGCTGCCGGGACCCTCGTCCCGCGTCGGCGGGTGGGTGACCGACTCGCCGCCTTCATCGGAGAGGAAAATCAACAGGTGGAGCCGATCGCCGACGATTCGTGCATCTTCGATGGTCACGACGGTGGGCGTAAAGGCGACGGCGTGCTCGAGCACGTCACGGATCGCCGCCCAGATGGCCTGCCTCGAGGCGCGCCGACCGCTCGGCGTCCGGCGCACTCGGAACCGAAATGGCCGTTCCAACGACGGCGACATAGGCTGAGGCGACGTGGGCAGATGCCGCGAGCGCGAGAGCGACGGCAACGGCGACGAGCGTCTTCATCGTAGAGTTCTCCTCCGTGATCCTTGGTCCTGTTCTTCAGAGGGACTGAACCGTCGGCGCAGGCCACGGGTGATCAGTTCTTCGCAAGAATCGAGAAGATCGGACGCGTCGGCGAGCCCGCACCTACCTTGTCCTGTCCCGCACGTTATGGTTGTGGTAACCTTAAGTCCGTGCCGACGACCATGAGGCCTCAATCCGATCCGCTCACCGCGAGCGCCCCGCATTCCCCGGTGCCCAGGCGTCAGTCGTCGTGGCCGTCGTCATCTTCAGCATCCGGCCGGATGCTGAAGGCCAGCCTCGCTTGCAGGTCCTCCTCGTCCGGCGGGCGGTCGAGCCGTTCGCCGGCTCGTGGTCGCTTCCCGGAGGCAAGCTCTGGGGCGATGAGGCGCTCGACGAGGCGGCGTGGCGCCAGCTCCTCGAGAAGAGCGCCCTCCGCGCCTCCTACCTCGAGCAGCTCTACACCTTCGAGCTCCGCGATGCCTCCCGGCAGATCGAGGCGGCGGTCGTCGCGTACTATGCGCTCGTCCGCACCGGATGGCACCGAGATCGCGCCGGGCCGCAAGACGATGGAAGCGGCCTGGTTCCCCGTCGATGAGCTCCCCGCGGAGCTCGCGTTCGACAACGACGAGATCCTCCACTACGCCCTCCAGCGATTGCGCAACAAGGTGGAGTACGCGCTGGTGGCCTTCCAGTTCCTGCCGCCCCTCTTCACGATGGCGCAGTTGCGCGCCGTCTACGAAGTCATCCTGGGACGCCGGATCGACCCCACCAACTTCCGCCGTCGCGTCGAAGCGACCGGCAGCATTCTCCCCACGGGCAACTCCGTCCCGGGCGGCCGACACCGCCCGCCGGCGCTGTATCGCTGTGCCGGCGACCCGGCCAGCCTGGTCAAGACCCTGCGCCCGCGCCGCACGCTCAGGTCCCTGCCCGAGCTGACCGGCCGGACCTCGAGCACTTCCTAAAAGGCAACCGGTCATGAGCTGCGTCTCAGTCAGCCCAAGTAAAGGTGGTACTAACCTTAACGCTGTTCCGGGGCCGCCACCTCCGGGCACAGCGACGGAGGAACGCATGCCGACCACCATCTCGATCGACGCGAAGGTGAAGGCCGCACCGACCGCGGAGCTGTGCAGCAGCGAGCTTCAATGGGACCCGTGGGCCTATGACGTCAAGCCCGACGAGTCTCGCCCGCCGGTCTACGGGGCGGGCGCCAGCCAGTGGGACACGATCCCGCCGTCGGCCCCCGTGCAAACCGAGATTCCCGAACGCTACCGCTCGATGTCGGGCGAAGAGATCGCGCGTCGTCTCGCGGCGGCCAAGGCGAGGTCTCGGCTCGCGACTCGTCATCCTCGGGCATCACTACCAGCGCGACGAGATCATCCGCTGGGCCGATTTTCGGGGCGACTCCTTCAAGCTCTCCCAGCAGGCAGCCAGCCGCCGCGAAGCCGACTACATCGTGTTCTGCGGCGTGCACTTCATGGCGGAGAGCGCCGACATCCTCGCCGCCGATCACCAGCGGGTGATCCTGCCCAACCTCGCCGCCGGCTGCTCGATGGCCGACATGGCCGACGAGGCGCAGGTCCTCTCCTGCTGGAAGCAACTGGGAGCAGGCGCTGGGCTTCGACGCGGGCGCCGGCCCACGCGCCGCCGAGCGGTGCCGAATCAATTCTCGGTCAGACGGTCGCCGGTCGTCCCGGTCACCTACATGAACTCGTCGGCCGCTCTCAAGGCGTTCTGCGGCGAGCGGCGCGGCGTCGTCTGCACCTCATCCAATGCAACCCGCGTCTTGCAATGGGCGCTTCGAGCAGGGCGAGCGGGTGCTGTTCTTCCCCGACGAGCACCTGGGTCGGAATACCGGCGTCAAGCTCGGCATCCCCGACGACGCGATGGTGGTCTGGGATCCGCGCCGGCCACTCGGCGGAAACTCTGTCGAAGCCCTCCGCCGCGCTCGCCTGATCCTGTGGCGCGGCTGGTGCTCGGTGCACGCGCGCTTCACGGTCGGCCAGATCGAGAAGGCGCGGCGCGATCACCCCGGCATCACGGTCATCGTCCACCCGGAGTGCCGGCGCGAGGTCGTGGACGCGGCCGATGTCGACGGGTCGACCGAGCTCATCCTCGAGACGATCTCGTCGGCGCCCGCCGGGAGCCAGTGGGCCGTCGGAACCGAGATCAACATGGTCAACCGCCTCGCCGCCGAGCACCCGGACAAGCTGATCTTCTGCCTCGATCCCGTCATCTGCCCCTGCTCGACCATGTACCGGATCCACCCGGGCTATCTGACGTGGGTGCTCGAAGCTCTGGTCGACGGCCGCGTGCTGAACGAGATCACGGTGTCCGATGGGGTGAAGGCGTCGGCCCGGCTCGCGCTCGATCGCATGCTCGCGCTCCCCGGCCGCAGCGCCGAGCCCGCGGCGGCGCGGAGGTAGGCCATGGCGCGCTCACGCGGTCGTCATCGGCAGCGGCATGAAAGGCCTGGGCCACGCGCTTCCGCCGCTCCATGAGGTTCGGGCGATCGTCCAGCGCGCGCTCGACGAGGACATCGCCTGGGGGACGTGACGACCGACAACAGCGTGCCCGCCGATCAGCGATCGCGGGCGGTGCTGCTCGTCAAGCAGGACGGCGTGCTCTGCGGCGTGCACGTCTTCGCCGAGACACTCGCCCTGGTGGATCCCGCCGGTGACGGTCGACATCGCGCTGCCCGACGGCGCGGATATCTCGAGAGGCAGCGTCCCGGCGCGCATCGAGGGTCCGACGCGGGCGCTCTTGACCGCGGAGCGCACGGCCTTGAACTTCGTCCAGCGCCTGAGCGGCATCGCGACGATGACCGCCGCGTTCGCCGAGCGGCTCCGCGGTCTTTCCACCCGCCTGGTGGACACGCGCAAGACGACGCCGGGTCTCCGCGTGCTCGAGAAGTATGCCGTCCGCGTCGGGGAGGCCATAACCATCGCTTCAATCTCGCCGACGCCGTGCTGCTCAAGGACAATCACCTGGCCGCTCTGAAGAGCCGGGGTCTCGATCTGGCCGATGCCATCCGGACCATCAAGCAGCGCGTGCCCCACACGATGAAGGTCGAGGTGGAGGTGACCTCGGTCGACCAGATCGACGCCGCCCTCGCCGGCGGGGCGGACATCATCTTGCTCGACAACATGTCGAACGACGCCATGCGCGACGCCGTCCGCCGGATCGGAGGCCGGGCGCTCACCGAGTGCTCCGGCAACGTCACGCTCGAGACGATTCGAGAGCGCGCCGAGACCGGCGTCGACCTGATCTCCTCCGGTGCGCTGACCCACTCGGCGAAGGCGCTGGACATCAGCCTGGAGATCGAAATCGACTGAGGAGATCGCCATGACACTTCCCCATCGCCCGATCTACCTCGACTACGCGTCGACGACTCCGGTGCATCCGAAGGTGCTCGAGGCCGTGGCGCCCTATTGGCGTCAGGAGTTCGGCAATCCCTCGAATCTTTACGCTCTCGGCCGGCGCGCGGGCGACGCGCTCGATCGGGCGCGAGCCCAGGTGGCTGGGATCTTGGGCAGCCACGAGGACGAGATCGTCTTCACCGGCGGGGGTCCGAGAGCGACAACCTGGCGCTGAAGGGCGTGGCCATGGCCACACCGAGGCGACGGCATCTCGTCACCACGACGATCGAGCACAGCGCAGTGCTGGGCGCCGCCCGCGACCTCCAGGAGCACTGGGGCATGGAGGTGACGTACGTGCCGGTGGACGAGCGCGGCATCGTCGATCCGGCGGCGGTGGTCGCGGCGCTCCGGCCCGACACGTGCCTCGTCAGCGTCATGCTCGCCAACAACGAGATCGGCACCATCCAGCCGGTCGCCGAGATCGCGCGAGCGTGCCGGGCGCGAGGCGTCCCGATCCACACGGACGCCGTTCAGGCCGCGGGCTTCCTCGACTTGAACGTCGACCGGCTCGGCGTCGACCTGCTCTCGCTGTCCGGCCACAAGGTCTACGCGCCCAAGGGCGTGGGCGTCCTCTATGTTCGGCGCGACACGCCGCTGGTCCCCTTGATCCACGGGGCAATCAGGAAGGGCAGCGCCGGGCCGGCACCCAGAACGTGGCCGGCATCGTCGGGTGCGGTGTCGCGCTCGAGCTGGTCGAGCAGCATCGCGCGGCGACCTGCGCCCGCCTGACCGCGCTGCGCGATCGCCTGATCGCCGGGATCGAAGCCGCCGTGCCCGGCGCGCTCCTCAACGGCGACCGCCATCGCCGGCTGCCCGGCAATGCGAGCTTCTGCTTCGGCGACGTGCAGGGCGAGACGATCCTGCTCGAGCTGGAGCACGACGACGTCTATGCGTCGAGCGGCTCAGCGTGTCACGCCGGCTCGCAAGATCCCTCCCACGTGCTCCTGGCGATCGGCCGCAGCGCCGAGCTCGCCCACACCGCCGTGCGCCTGACCCTCGGCGCGCCGACCACCGAGGCCGAGATCGATCGCGTGCTCGACCTGCTGCCGCTTGCCGTGGAGCGCGTGCGCGACCCAGGCCACGGCTCACCGCTGACCATCGCCCGGACGGTCCGTAGATCATCCGGACTATTCACGTGTGAGCGAACGCAGCACGATCTCCGCGCGGATCATGTCCGACACCTTGCGGCATGTGCCGCTCTGGCCGTGAACCATCCGTGCTCATCAGCCGATCAGTCCCCACGACGCATTGGCATTCAGTATGGGCACAAATCTCTTGACGGATCACGCGCACGCGCAATAGTGAGTCATGCGCGCTTAGCGACAAGCCGAGAGAGACGGCGGGGCCTGGCAAACAACAAGAGTGCCGAGACATCCGCGATTCGATCGATCCGAGCGAGCCAAAGTGAGGATCAGGCCAAACTCGACAAGACCGCACATGTGCAGCGAGAAGGAGAAGTCATGGCAACAGCTGGTGACGAGGGCGAGCCGAGAAGCGGGCGTACAGTGATGATGACCGCGGGAGCCGTGCTGGCGATTCTCATCGTCGTCGCAGGATTCGCGTACATGCTGAACAAGGATAGCCAGCGGAACGGAAAGTTGACGCTGTTCTACGGCGAGAAGAAGTTCGCCGAAATGGAGATCAAGGACGGAAACGTAGGAATCGAGAAAGTTGATCGGCGATCTACTTCACCGACGAAGGCAGAAGAAAGACGTTCCGGCTGCTCTGGTTACAACCGCGACAGTATTACCAGCTCCAAGACCCGGCCCTTGTGGCGTCTCGGCATCGTGAATCTGAAGTACGAGGAGCCGAATGCGAGGAAGCTCCGGGAGCTGTACTACGAAGGGAAGGGCCCATTTGTGCCGCAAGAGTTCGACGCGAGAGTCGAATTCGCGAACTGACAACAGAGTAGGCAGCGGCCACGCGGCGATTTGTCTCGAAACACGAGATGTTCCAGAAGGAGCTGTTTGTTGTGCTGGGGCCTGAAGGCCGAGGGGCAGCGGTCTCTCAGGGCCGATCTCCAGGGGCAGGTGCGACGTCGATAGAAGAGGGGAAGGAGTTGCCCCATTGCTGCAAGATTAGGCTTCACGGATGCGCGCTGCATCTTCGGCTGCGCGAAGCTGTCGAGAGAAGACAAAAGTGTACGCAGTAGAGAAGCGCTTCCAAACACCCGAAGCGGCAGTGATCCGGAATTGTAAGTGAAGTGAAAGGAGGCTAGCGATGAAGGGGCGGAGATCGTCGATTCGAGGGCTGTTGCCTGGTGGGCGGCATGCGCCATCAGTGCTGCTGCTGGGCTCGTGTAAGAGGCGGCCGCGACAGTGCACTCTGAATGGGCGCAGCGTATCAGACCGGAACCAGGAGTGGGCCCCTATGCTTGCACGCCGGATGGTAGCTGGCGTCGTTGAGGCGCAGTCGATGGTCGTGGCTGGCGCGAAAGGACTGCGCGAGCGCCGCAGCCTCGCCGCGGCACTCGGAGTCGGCGCGGAGCGGACGTAGTCGGTTGCCTGTTGGATGCGCTCGATTCCGTGTGCCCACGATGGCGGCGGTGTGGGCCCGAGCTCCTCTCGAGCAGGGACAGCGCGCTGTACTCCCGCTGGGAGGGCGCGCGAATGACCCCGAGCACCGCGAGATCGTCGAGCAGATTCACTCGTCCTCTGCCGTCCTCCGGCGCGCCGTCGAGGCCGCGCCGCCCGGCAAGCTCACCCGGACCCCGGAGCGCGGGCGAGTGGTCGGCGCTCGAGACGCTGACCCACGTGCGCGAAGCAGTCGTCGTCCACGTCTACGGGCTCCGGGATCCGGCGGCTCCTCTACGAGGACGACCCCGTCTCGCCGACTTCGATGAGGTGAGCTACCGGCGCGCCAGCCTCGCGCGCGGCGAGACGGCAGGAGTGCTTCTCGATACGATCACCGGCGAGCACGAGCAGACGGCGCGCCTCCTCGCCGCCCTTCCCGACACCGAGTGGGCCCGGCAAGGCCGCCATCCGGTGTTCGGCGTCGTGTCGATCGAGTTCCTCGCCCGGCGCATCGGCGAGCACGCCGTGGAGCACGCGGCGCAGATCGCGGCGGCCCACGGCGGCTGAGCCCGGCCCGGCAGCTCGCCCTACCGTGGCGGGGTAGTAGGGGGCCCTCCGAGGCCGGGGCGTGTAGGGGTGGCGATGGTGCCGGCGGTGAGCCGGCAAATGTCGACCAGCCATCCGAGACAAAAACATAGGAGCAGACGACGTGGCTGATATAGCCCGTCGCGATCCACCGATTGCCGATCGCTGAACCGGACAGCCAAGAGGACCAGCACACCTGGATCCAGGGTCTTGCTGCAGGAGTCGCGGAGTCGAACCGTGATCGGAGTCAACGAAACGCCAGTCGCACGGGGAATGCGCGCCATCACCAAATACAAGCGTCCCCGTCTACTTGACGGGACGCTTACGGGGTGACGCGGGTCCTGAGCGCGCGCGATGACTACCCCGCCTTCAACGCCTCGTAGACGCCGCGCTCGAACTGCCCGTAGAGCTTCAGCGCGCGGGTGTCGGCAAAGGGCAGGATCTGCGTCATGATCAGCCCGGTGACGCGCTTGGACGGGTCGAGCCAGTAGTAGGTGTTGAAGATCCCGCCCCAGCTCACCGTGCCGGCGCTCCGGCCGTTCGGCCCCGGCTGCATGTTGAGCATGTAGCCCAGTCCCCATCTGATCTCGGCCCCGGGAAGAGGTCGACGTCGTTCGAGAGCGCCGGATTCTGCGTCTTCATGATGCCGGCGGGGATGTTGCCGGTGTGGTTCTTGTTCATCTCGCGCCACCGTCTCCGATTTCAGCAGCCGCGCGCCGTTCCAGCTTCCCCCGTTGAGCAGCATCTGCAGGAACGTGAGGTAGTCGCGCGCCGTCGAGTAGAGCGGGCCGCCGCCCGACCAGAACTCGGGGTTGGCCACCGGCGCCGCCTCCCAGCGGCTGGGGCGCGAGCGCGCCGTCGGCCTGGCGCGCGTGCACGCGGGCCTGGCGCGCGCGCTGCTCGGCCGAGGACGACGTAACCGCTGTCCTTCATGCCGAGCGGCGCGAAGATCTTGTCGCGGAAGTAGACGTCGAGCGACTGGCCGCTGAGCGACCTCGACGAGGCGGCCCGCCCAGTCGATGTTGACGCCGTACTCCCACTTGTCGCCGGGATCGAAGGCCAGCGGCGTGCGGATGGACGCCGAGCTTGCCGGTGGCCGCGCGGGCAGCCCCGCTGCCTTGATGTAGCGCCCCGTGTCCGCGTCCCAGATGTCGTAGCTGAACCCGGCCGTGTGGGTCAGCAGGTGGCGCAGCGTGATCGGCCGCTTGGCCGGCCGCAGCTTGGGCGCGCCGGCGGCGTCGAAGCCCTCCAGCACCTGGGGCGAGCCCAGCGCCGGGTCGATGTTCGGGCACGGGCTCCTCGAGCTTGAGCTTGCCCTGCTCGACGAGCTGCATCGCCGCCACGGAGGTGATCGCCTTGGTCATCGAGGCGATGCGGAAGACGGTGTCGAGCGTCATCGGCGCGCTCTGGTCGAGCGCGCGCAGGCCGAACGCGCCCTTCGTAGAGCAGGCCCTTGTCGGTCGCGGCCATCGCCACGACGCCCGGCACTTCCTTGGCGTCGACGGCCTGCCGCAGGACGCCGTCGATCTGCGCCTTGGCGCTCCCCTGAGCGGTCGCCCGGCGAGCACTGGTGGTCCCGACCGATGCGGCAGCCGCGATGGCCGCGGCTCCCTTCAATACGTCGCGACGGCTGTGCGGTGTCGGTGTCATGCGCTGTCCCTCCTTGGTGGACCGGACGTATTACTTCATCAGCCCTGTCGGCCATCCACTTCTGGATCATCTGGGCGATCTGGTCGGAGTTCTTGTCCATCATCAGCATGTGGCCGTTGCCGGTGACGCCGAGCTCGGGCAGCTCCCACCAGTCGGCGACGCCGCCCGCCGCGCGCAGCGCGTCGCGCATAGCGCTGCGACGCCGGGACGAAGCGCGTCCAGAGCGCGCTCTGCGCGATGTAGTCGCCCCAGACGACGAGGTGCGGCACGCCCTTGAGCATGCCGCCGGCGGCCGCCTCGGGCTTGGGCGCGCCCGACGGCTCGATCGCGATCAGCGCCTTCACCTTGTCGGGCGCGGTGAGCGCCGCGTTGAAGCCGAAGTTGCCGCCCTGGCTGTGCACGACGATCACGCAGGGGCAGACCTTCTGCACGAGCTGGTTGTAGGCGGCCTGGATCTGCGCGTCGGTCGTCGACCAGCGCGGCACGCCCTGCTTGACGAACTGATCGAACGCGTCGGTCGGGAAGAGCTGGCCCGGCAGGGCGACCCGTTCCGCCGGGTTGAGCTTGTAGCTGCCGACCGGCGCCGATGCGAAAGTCCTCCCAGGCCTGCTTCTTGGTGCGGAACAGCGGCTCGCTCGTGAAGATCTCGGGGTAGCGGGCCCAGGACGCGCGGCCGCGCTCGACCGCGTCGGAGACGTAGACGTCGTGCCCGGCGCGCAGGAAGAACATGCTGCCAGCCCGGCTTGCCGTCCGGCTTGGTCTCCCAGGTGACGCCGGTGAGCCCGCCGCCGTGCCAGAGCAACAGCGGATACTTCGCCTTGGGCTGGGCGAGCTTGACGTACTGCACGTACATCTGCTCGACCTCGAAGTCGCCGTTGGGATCGACCTTGATCGGCGCCGAGCCGGCGGTGAACACGACGTCCTTGGTCGGCAGGCCCGACAGCGAGACCGCGCGGCCGCCGACGTGGAAGCTGCCGACGTCGGCGACGGACAGGGTGTCCGCGGCGGCGATGGTGGTGGTGAGAGCGTTGCGGCGATGCCGAGCACGAGCGCGACGATGCGCATGTGTTCCCTCCTAGCTCGCGACCGAGACGGTGTCCCAGCGCACGACGTCGTAGATGCCGAAGAACGTGGACGGGTTCTGGCCCCGCACCCGGTTGTGCCAGGCATCGTAGATCTTCTCGTATGCGATGGGCAAGAGCGGCGGATCCGACTCCAGGATGGCCTCCGCCTGCCGCACCATGGTCTTGCGGCGGCCCTCGTCGACCTCGCGCTCGATCTGGCGCGCGAGATCGTGAAAGGCCGGGCTGGTCCAGAACGAGTAGTTTTGCGGGCCGTCCTTGCCGTACCAGGCGGTGAAGTAGTCGGATGGGTCCATGAGCGTCGAGACCACGGCGCTGATCGTGATGTCGAAGTTCCTCGCCGCCGCCTCGTCGAACCACTGCGCGATCTGCACGGTGCGCAGGTTCGTCTCGATGTTGAGCGTCTCCTTGAGCATCGCCTGGATGGCCACCGACCAGTGCTTGAAGCTGATGATGTCGCGCACGAGGAACGTCGTGGCCTAGCATGTAACCGAACGAAGTGCGGCAT
>ERZ1370068.6571-contig-5544_pt1 | contig 13758 bp, 24 predicted proteins | sample MGYA00561227_ERZ1370068 | MGnify/ENA primary metagenome ERZ1370068 (study PRJEB38410, sample SAMEA6850437) | metagenome | study: Metagenomic assessment of the ecological functions of the soil: analysis of the soil microbiota associated with the...
ATGGTGCGCATGGACGGCGCTCGCGAAGAACAAGCTGTCCGCCCAGATGCTGCTCCAGGTGCACGACGAACTCGTATTCGAGGTGCCTGACGACGAGGTTGAGAAGACACTGCCGGTGGTCGAGAAGGTGATGGAAGACGCGCCGATGCCGGCGCTTCCCGCTGGCGGTGCCGCTCGCCGTCGATGCCCGCGCCGCGCACAATTGGGACGAGGCGCATTGATCCGCGGATGAGTCGCCAGTGGCGAACGCCGGTGTGTCTCGATCGAAATTCCAGCCATACTGGCCAGAGTCTCGATAGAAGCCCTTCCTCCAGTAGCCGGCAGACTTGCGTGGCGCGGGGATCGCCAGAATCCGGATCAGCGTCTACTGGATGCCGCTTGTGCGGGCATGACAATCCGATGGTGCGGCAAACCGCCTTCGTCTTGGTTGTTCTGGTTGCGGGCCTTGCGCCCGATAGCGCGTTGGCCGCGCCTGCTCTCGACGGCGCGGCGCTGCGCTGGCCGTGGGCGCTGCCCTTCGTCGGCATCCTGCTCACCATCGCGACCGGCCCGCTGCTGTTCCCGCGAATCTGGCATCGCCACTACGGCAAGCTCGCCTTCGCCTGGAGCGCGCTGACGCTCGCGCCGCTGGCTGCGCTGCTACGGCGCGCCGGCCGCGCTCGCCGCGTTCGTGCATGCGATGCTCGCCGAGTATCTGAGCTTCATCGTGCTGTTGTTCGCGCTCTACGTGGTCGCCGGCGGCATCCTGGTGACCGGCAACCTGCGCGGCACGCCGCTCGTCAACACCGCGATCCTCGCCTTCGGCACCGCTGATCGCGAGCGTGGTCGGCACCACCGGCGCGGCCATGATCCTGATCCGCCCGCTGCATCGCGCGCCAATGCCGGCGCGGCTGCAACAACGTCCACGTGGTCGTGTTCTTCATCATCCTGGTGGCCAATGTCGGCGGCGCGCTGTCCCCGCTCGGCGATCCGCCGCTGTTCGTCGGCTTCCTGCGCGGCGTCGATTTCTTCTGGACGCACGCAGCATCTGTGGCTCGCAGACCGCGCTCGTCGCCGGCCTCGTGCTCGCGATCTTCGTCGTGCTCGATCTCTGGTACTACCGCAAGGACCGCCTGATCACGACGGTCGGCGAGACCGAGCCGCCGACTGAACTCTGCGCGTGCGCGGCACGCATCAACCTCGTGCTGATCGCGGCCATCATCGGCGCCATCCTCGGCTCGCGCGGCGTGGAAGCCGGGCATCGGCTTCGACGTCTACGGCACCAAGGTCGAGCTGCAGAACCTCGTGCGCGACGCCGCGCTGCTCGCTGATCGCGCTCGTCGTCGCTCGTGGCTCACGCCGAACGAGCACCGCGAGGCCAACGGCTTCACCTGGGAGCCGATCGTGGAAGTGGCGATCCTGTTCGCCGGCATCTTCGCCTGCATCATTCCGGTGCTGGCCATGCTGCAGGCCGGCACGCGACGGCGCCTTCGCCTGGCTGCTCGCCGCCGTCACCGCGCGCGACGGCGCGCCGCACGACGTCGCCTATTTCTGGCTGACCGGCGTGCTCTCGGCCTTCCTCGACAACGCGCCGACCTATCTCGTGTTCTTCGAGCTCGCCGGCGGCGACGCGCGCGAGCTGATGGGGCCGCTCGCCGCGACGCTCGCGGCGATCTCCATGGGCGCGGTCTACATGGGCGCGCTGACCTATATCGGCAATGCGCCGAACCTCATGGTCTATGCCATCGCGGTCGAGCGCGGCGTGAAGATGCCGAGCTTCTTCGGTTACATGATCTGGTCGGCATTGGTGCTGCTGCCGGTTTTGCGCCATACTCAGCTTTCGTTTTGGCCGCGAGGCCCTGACAGCGACCGGCTGCTCGCATGCCGCGATTCGCGCTTCGGCGCGGCAGCCCTTGCCCCGATCGGACTCACTGCGCCGCTAGACCGGCGAGCACCGTGCGGCACTGGCTCGTATTGACAGTGCGCGGCGCTTCCCGAGCCTGCCCGCGCCACCCTGGGGAAACGCTTGCCTTCGCAACATTTCGTGCCGCATGATCTTCTTCGGCCTCGATCCGATGGTGGTCTCGACCGTCATCCTGTGCGTCACCTACGGCGTCATCATCTGGGACAAGCTCAACCGGGCGATCGTCGCGCTGCTCGGCGCCGCGCTGATGGTCGTCATCGGCGCGCTCGACCAGAACGAGGCGCTCAAGGGCATCGACTGGAACACCATCGGGCTGCTCACCGGCATGATGATCCTGGTGTCGATCTCGCGCCGCTCCGGCATGTTCCGAGTATCTCGCGATCTGGTCGGCGCAGACAGGCGAAGGCGCAATCCCGCCGGCATCCTGCTGCTGCTGCAGATCACCACCGCCGTGCGTGTCCGCGCTGCTCGACAACGTCACGACGGTGCTGCTGGTGGTGCCGGTGACGCTCGCGATCACCAAGGAGCTCGACGTCCCGCCCTATCCGTTCCTGTTCGCCGAGGTCTTCGCCTCCAATATCGGCGGCACCGCGACCCTGATCGGCGATCCGCCCAACATCCTGATCGGCTCGCTGGTCGGCCTCGACTTCAACGCCTTCGTCATCCACCTCGCGCCGGTGATCGTCGTGGTCATGGCGGTGCAGGCGCTCGATGATCCATCTGCTCTGGGGCAAGGACGCTGCAGATCGACGCCGGCGCGCCAGGCGCTGCGTGATGGCGATGAGCGCGAAGCGAGACGATCGTCGACTGGACCCTGCTCAAGCAGTCGCTGGTGGTGCTCGACCGTCGTGATCGTCGCCTTCGTGCTCGCGCGTCCGCTGCACCTCGAGCCGGCGACCATCGCGATGGCCGGCGCCGCGGTGCTGATGCTGCTCGACAACTGGCAGCATCACAACGAGAAGCAGTCGGACAACGTGCACAAGACCTTCGGCGACGTCGAATGGATCACGATCTTCTTCTTCATCGGCCTGTTCATCGTGGTGCACGGCGTCGAGGTCGGCGGCCTGCTCGACGCTGCTCGCCAACAAGCTGGTCGCGGCGACCGGCGGCGACATGGCGACGGCCGGCTACGCCATCCTGTGGGCCTCGGCCTTCCTGTCGGCGATCGTCGACAACATCCCGTTCGTCGCCACCGATGATCCCGCTGATCAAGAGCATGGCTCCGGCCTATGGCGGCCCGGACAAGATCGAGCCGCTGTGGTGGTGCCTGTCGCTCGGCGCCTGCCTGGGCGGCAACGGGACCCTGATCGGCGCGTCGGCCAACCTGACGGTTGCCGGCATCGCCGAGCGCAACGGCGTGCCGTTCCGCTTCGTGACCTACACGCTCTACGGCATGCCGATGATGATCGTCTCGATCGCCATCTGCCACGTCTATGTGTGGTGGCGCTATTTCTGAGGCGACCGAAAATCCGTGCGTCAAGCAGGGTGACAACGCGCCGTCTGCCCGCAAGAACAAGCGTGTTCAGCTCGCGAGATAGCTCGTGACCTCTTCCGCGAGCGAGAGCGCGGAGGTGAGCCCCGGCGACTCGATCCCGAACAGGTGGACGAGCCGCGCGCACCCGTGCTGGCGCGGGACCGTCGATCATGAAATCCGCCGCCGGCCTCGCCCGGTCCCGTCAGCTTCGGCCGGATGCCCGGCGTAGTCCGGCCGCGAGGCCGTTGTCCGGCAGCCCCGGCCAGTAGTCGCGGATGCGCGCATAGAACGCGCGCGGCGCGGTCGGGGTCGACGTCGTAGTTCTCCGCCTCGATCCATTCGACGTCCGGCCCGAAGCGCATGCGCCCGGCGAGGTCGAGCGTCACGTGCACGCCCGAGCCCGCCCGGCACCGGCACCGGGTAGATCAGCCGAGAGAACGCCGGCCGTCCGGCAAAAGCTGAAATAGTTGCCTTTCGCCAGCACGAGCCGCGGCACTCGCTCGGCTGGATAGCCTTCGGTCGCGCGCGCGAGCTTGCTGGGCGCCGAGCCCGGCGGAATTGACGACCGCATCGACGGTGAGCGCATTGCGGATCGGCTGCCGCCGAATGGCGGCGTCCCAGCCGCCGGTCGCGTCGGCGCAGGCGCTCGATCGGCGTGTTGAGCGCGACCACGCCGCCGTGATCTTCGAGGTCGCCCTCGCAGCGCCAGCATGTAGCGGTGGCTGTCGATGATGCCGGTTTCCGGCGAACGCATGCGCGGCGACGCAGGCGAGTGCCGGCTCCAGCCGCTTGGCGGCCGCGCCGTCGATGATCTCGACGCCTTCGACGCCGTTGATCTGCGCCTGCTTGAGGATCGCTGCCAGACGCTCGGCGCTCGCTCGCTCGTTGGTGGCGACGACGAGCTTGCCGCACTTGCGGTGCGGCACGCCGTGCGAGGCGCAGAAGTCGTAGAGCATCCGCCGTGCGCGCGGGCAGTGATAGGCGCGCTTCGAGCCGGTCGGATAATAGAGCCCGGCGTGGATCACCTCGCTGTTGCGCGAGGAAACGCCGGTGCCGATCGCGTCGGCCGCTTCCGCGACGATCACCTCGTGCCCGGCGATCGCCGCGGCGCGCGCCACCGCAAGCCCGACCACGCCCTGCTCCGACCACCAGGACCTGCATCCGCCCTGCACCCGCTCAAAGCGATCTCGACCGGCAGCCCGACATAGTTCTCGGCCAGCGAGCGCCCGGCCGCTTCCGAGCTGGTCACGTAGTCGAGCTCGGCGAGCTGGCGCTTGCGGTCGAAGGCGTTGTGGCCGGGATCGAGATGGAACAGCTGCGTCATCCACCAGGAGAAGCGCTGCGCCTTCCAGACCCGCCGCAGGCAGGTCGCCGAATAGCGCTCGAGCAGATCGCTGCGCCCGGCGCGATAGAACTGCGTCGAGCGCGCGCGCGAGCACCAGCACGTCGGCGAGCGCGAGATTCATGCCCCTTGGCGCCGGTCGGCGGCACGATGTGGGCGGAATCGCCGGCGAGGAACAGCCGGCCGTATTGCATCGGCTCGACCACGAAGCTGCGCATGGCGGTGATGCCCTTCTGCAGCATCGGCGCCCTCGGCCAGCGCGTCGCGTGCCGTCGATGCGCGCATGCAGCTCCTGCCAGATGCGCGCGTCCGGCCAGTTCGTCGATGTCCTCGTCGGGCGCGCATTGCAGGTAGAGCCGCGCCAGCGTCGGCGAGCGCATGGTGTAAAGCGCAAAGCCGCGCTCGTGATAGGCGTAGATCAGCTCGTCGTCGGGCGGCGGCGATTCCGACAGGATGCCGACCCAGCCGAACGGATATTCGCGATCGTAGGCCGTGAGCACGCCGGCGGGAATGCTCGGCCGGCAGATGCCGTGAAAGCCGTCGCAGCCGCCGATGAAATCGCAGGCGAGCTCCTGCGTCGCTGCCGCCGTGCCGGAAGCGGATTTTCGGCGTCTTGCCGGCGAAGTCGTGAACGCTGACGTCGCTCGACCTCGAACAGGATCTGCCCGCCGTCGGCGAGCCGGCGCGTCGATCAGATCCTTCACCACCTCCTGCTGGCCATAGATGGTCGACGCCCTTGCCGACCAGCTCGCGGAAATTGATGTGGTGCAGCGCGCCGCCGAAGCGGAAATAGATGCCGTCGTGGAACATGCCTTCGCGCTGCATGCGCGCGCCGACGCCGGTCTCGATCAGCAGGTCGCGCGCCCATTGCTCGATCAGGCCGGCGCGGATGCGGCTCTCGATATAGTCGCGGCTGCGGTTCTCCAGGATGACGGACTCGATGCCCGCGAGGTGCAGGAGATGCGACAGCATCAGCCCGGCCGGCCCGGCGCCGACGATGCCGACCTGCGTGCGCATTCAGCTCTCCTTTGGGGCGCTTCCGTCGCGCTCATTGCAATGGCAAGTCGCAGGCGAGAAGAGACGGACGTGGATTGACATTGCACTTTCGGCGGATCGCGGCGGAATGTCTGCACCCCGAAGCGGCATCCGCGCGACGCGGCTCAGCCCAGCGCCGCCGCGAGGTCGGCGATGAGGTCGTCGGCGTCCTCGATGCCGACCGAGAGCCGCACCAGCGTGTCGCCGATGCCGAGCGTCGCGCGCACGTCCGGCGGCACCGAGCCGTGCGTCATCAGCGCCGGATGCTCGATCAGGCTTTCGACGCCGCCGAGGCTCTCGGCCAGCGCGAACAGCTGGCAGCGCTCGAGGAAGCGCTTGCGCATCGTCGAGCGTGCCGTTGAGCTCGGCCGAGATCATGCCGCCGAAGGCGCGCATCTGCTGCTTGGCGAGCGCGTGCTGCGGATGGCTCGCAAGCCCGGATAGATACACGCGCGCGCACCTTGGGATGCCGCTCGAGCCACTGCGCGATCTTGAGCGCCGAGGCGCAATGGCGCTCCATGCGCAGCGCCAGCGTCTTGAGGCCGCGCAGCGCGAGGAACGAGTCGAACGGGCCCTGGATGGCGCCGACCGCGTTCTGCAGGAACGTCAGCCGCTCGGCGCAGCTCGGCATTGTCGCCGACGACCGCCACGCCGCCGACCATGTCGGAATGGCCGTTGAGATATTTGGTGGTCGAATGCACGACCAGGTCGAAGCCGTAGCTCGAGCGGGCGCTGCACATAGGGGCTGGCGAAGGTGTTGTCGGCGGCGGTCAGGATGCCGCGCTGCTTGCGCGATCGTCGGCGACGCGCTCGAGATCGACGAGCTTGAGCAGCGGATTGGTCGGCGTCTCGACCCAGATCAGGCGCGTGTTCGGCCGGATCGCGGCTTCGAGCGCGCCGGCATCGGTGAGGTCGACGATAGCTGACGTCGAGCCCCGCCGAGCGCCTGCGCACGCGCTCGAACAGCCGGCGCGAGCCGCCGTAGAGATCGTCGACCGCGACGATGTGGGAGCCGTGGTCGAGGCAGTCGAGCATGGTCGCGATCGCCGCCAGGCCCGAGGCGAAGGCGAAGCCGCGCGCTGCCGCCTTCGAGATCGGCGATGCAGCGCTCGAACGCCATGCGGGTCGGGTTCTGGTGCGCGCATAGTCGTAGCCCTTGTGCACGCCGGGCTCTGCTGCACGTAGGTCGACGTGGCGTAGATCGGCATCATCACCGCGCCGGTGGTCGGATCGGGCTCCTGCCCGGCATGCACGCAGCGGGTGGCGAAGTCGAGTGGTTCGATCTGGTCATCGGGCGCAAGCATCCTGCGCAAGCGGATCCGGTGCTGCGCGCATGATCCGTACCGCTTGTCGCGGAACGGCGCTGGTCGCCATTCGCGGCATCACGCCGTGATCCGGAAATAGTTGATGAGGTCGAGGCGGGTCGCGACGCCGAGGAACTGATCGCCGTCCATCACGATGGCGATGTAGTCCTTGCGGAACAGCGGCACGAGGTCGGCGATCGGCGCATCGGCGGAGATGGTCTCGAGCCGCGTCACCATCACGTCCTTGACCGGCCGCGCAAACGCCTTGTTGGCACCGCCGGCGTCGGTGAGCAGCGCCGCGAGCACGTCGCTCTCGTCGACGAGGCCCGACCACGTGTCCGCTCTCGTCGATCACCGGCAGCTGCGAGACGTCCGCCGAGCGCATGCGCGCAGAACACCGTGCGCAGATTGTCCTGCGGCCGCACCGACGATGGCGGTGCCCTCGCTGTAGCGGCTCGATGACGACGTCGCGCACGGTGCCGTGGCGGTCGGGATGGGTCCAGCCTTCCTGCGCCAGGAAGGTCGGGTTGAACACCTTGGAGAGATATTTGGCGCCCGGAATCGCAGACCGAGCGTCACCACGCGCTTGGGCTCGCTCTGCGCGCGGCAATAGCGCAGCGCCGCCGCCAGCAGCGTGCCGGAGGATGAGCCGGCCAGAATGCCCTCGGCGCGCAGCAGCTCGCGCGCGGTGGCGAAGCTTTCCGGCGTCGGGGATCGCATAGGCCTTGACGACCAGCGAGAGATCGGCAGTTGGGCGGGATGAAATCCTCGCCGATGCCTTCGACCGCCCAGCTTCCGGCCTGCGTCATCTTGCCGGTCTCGACATAGGGCGCGAGGATCGAGCCCTGCGGATCGGCGAGGATCATCGCGGTCTTGGGCGAGGCCTCGCGCATGAAGCGGCCGATCCCGGTGAGCGTGCCGCCCGAGCCGACGCCGACCACCACGGCGTCGACGTCGCCGTCCATCTGGCGCAGAATCTCCGGGCCGGTCGTCGTCTCATGCGCGCGCGGATTGGCCGGATTGGCGAACTGGTTGACGTAGAACGCGCCCGGCGTGCGCTGCGTGATCGCCTCGGCCACGTCCTGATAGTAGTCGGGATGGCCCTTGCCGACGTCGGAGCGCGTCGATGACGACCTCGGCGCCCATCGCCTTGCGCGTGCAGCACCTTCTCGCGCGCCATCTTGTCCGGCACGACCAGCAGCGTGCGATAGCCCTTGCGGCCGCCGACCAGCGCGAGACCGAGCCCGGTATTGCCGGCGGTCGCCTCGACGATGGTGCCGCCGGGCTTGAGCCGCCCGTCGGCCTCCGCCGCCTCGATCATGGAGCGCGCCGGGCGATCTCTCGAGCGAGCCGGAGGGATTGGCGCTCTCGAGCTTGAGGAACAGCCGGCAGGGTCCGCGCTCAAGGCGCGTCACCTCCACGAGCGGCGTTTCGCCGATGAGGTCGAGGACCGTGGGCATGGCTATTTAGCATTGCGCGGTGACGTTCGTCGCCAGTGCTGCGAAGCCTAACCTGCGCAAACTCGTTAGAACTTCATCGAGCGGCACAGATCATGAGTTGCAGTGCCTGCCAGTCGTTCAGAGCGTGCGCGTATCCGAACTTCGGAAACGCGCACAAGCAGGGTCATGCCTTGAGCCACTCCACAAGCGCTGGTGACCGCCGCCGCTGTCCAGCGTCGACAGGTGACCGCAGTCGGGTACGACGAACGAGTCGCGCGCCGGCAACGCCAGCAGCGATCTCCTCCGACAGCGCAGGCGGCGTCAGCTCGTCGCCGTCGCCGACCAGCACGAGCGTCGGACAACGGATCGATGCGAGCTGCGGCGCGCAATCCGGGCGCGTCACGATCGCACGCTGCTGGCGCACGAAGGCCTCGCGCGTCCGGTCTCCTCAGCCATGACGGCGCACCTGCCGCTCGCAGCGCCTCGTCGCCCTGCCGATTGCGATGCACAAACACCGGGAACAGCAAGTCGGGCAGCTCGGCGAAGCGCCCGCCCTCGGCGAGCGCGATCATGCGCACGACGACGCTCGCTCTGCTCCGGCGTATCGGGCGCGCGCCGAGGTATCGAGCAGCGCGAGCTCGCGCCACGCGCTCCGGCGCCTGCCGCACGATCGCAAAGGCGATGTAGCCGCCCATCGACAGGCCAGCGAGCGCAAAGCGCGGCGGCGCCGTGGCGAGAATGCGGGCCGCGATCGCCGCCATGCTGTCGTCGCGCCGTGTGGTCGGCGACGGTCACCGGCCCGAAGCGCCAGAGCGCAGGGATCTGCTCGGCATACAGGCGCGCCGAACAGTTGAGTCCCGGCACGAGGACGATCGGTAAAGGCTCGCATTCATGCTGTCCCTTTGCGCCGTCAGGCAGAAAAAATTAGGTATTTATGCGACTTATTGCACTGCGGCATGATTGACTTTCGGCCCTGCACGACTATGTTCCGCGCGAAGCGGTTCGATCGCAGCACTCGACCGTCCATCCTCCGCGCAACTTCAGTCGTTGTTCCGTCATCCGGCGCGGGTAGGCTCCGGACGGTCTCGACTCGAGGTTACATGCCTTTTTCCAAGCTCGGCTTGTCCGACAAGGTTCTCGCCGCCGTTAAGGCGGCCGGCTACACCACCCCCACTCCCGATCCAAGAACAGGCGATCCCGCACGTGCTCGCGCGCCGCGACGTGCTCGGCATCGCGCAGACCGGCACCGGCAAGACCGCCGCCTTCACGCTGCCGATGCTCACCATGCTCGAGCACGGCCGCGCGCGCGCGCGCATGCCGCGCACGCTCATCCTCGAGCCGACGCGCGAGCTCGCCGCGCAGGTCGCAGGAGAGCTTCGATCAAATACGGCGCCAACCACAAGCTCAACGTCGCGCTGATCATCGGCGGCGTCTCGTTCGACGACCAGGACACCAAGCTCGACGCGCGGCGTCGACGTGCTGATCGCGACGCCCGGCCGCCTGCTCGACCATTTCGAGCGCGGACGGCTCCTGCTCACCGGCGTCGAGCTGCTGGTCATCGACGAAGCCGACCGCATGCTCGACATGGGCTTCATCCCCGACATCGAGCGCATCTGCAAGCTGGTGCCGTTCACCCGCCAGACGCTGTTCTTCACCGCCACCATGCCGCCGGAGATCCGGCGCATCACCGAGCAGTTCCTGCACAATCCGGTGCGGGTCGAGGTCTCGCGGCCGGCGACCACGGTCGCCACCACCACCCAGCTTCTGGTCAAGACCGGCCGCGAGCCGCACGACAAGCGCGACACGCTGCGCCGCGCTGATCCGCTCGGCCGACGGACTTCAAGAACGCGATCATCTTCTGCAACCGCAAGCGCGAGGTCGCGCACGCTGCACCGCTCGCTGGTCCGCCACGGCTTCAACGCGCGTCGCGCTGCACGGCGACATGGACCAGTCCGCGCGCACGGCGGCGCTCGACTCAGTTCCGCAAGGGCGAGGTCACGCTGCTGATCGCCTCCGACGTCGCCGCGCGCGGGCTCGATATTCCCGACGTCAGCCACATCTTCAATTTCGACGTGCCGCACCATGCCGACGACTACGTCCACCGCATCGGCCGCACCGGCCGCGCCGGACGCACCGGCACCGCGATCACCGTCGTGGCGCCGGCCGACGGCAAAGCGGTCGCCGCGATCGAGAAGCTGATCGGCCAGAGCATTCCCTGGATGGGTGGCGAAGGCGCGCCCGGTCCTCCGAGCGCGCTCGACGTGGCTGAACACCTCGACAGCGAACCGAACAGGGGCAGATCCGCAACGAGCGATCCGCAACGCCGAACCGCGCAACGGCGAAGCAGCGGCAGCGGCCGGCAGAGGAACGGCGAACACCGCGAAAGCGGCGGTCGCTGCGCGCACGGATCGCGGCTCGCCGCCGCGACCGCGACAGCGTCCTGGCGCCGGTTGCCGCGTCTCGATGACGTGCGGCCACGGCGCGCGCAAAGCCGGCACCCCAAGTCGCGGCTGATGTGCGATGACAGCGCCGGGCATTTGCCGGCTTTTCTGTTGCGTCCCTTCCGCGTGCAAGGCCTGAGCACTGCGGGCCAAGCGGGACCTCGCCATCACGGAACGGCGCGCCGGCAGTGATCAAGACTCCGACCGGCGCAGCGACTGCGACTATCGTCGCGCGGTCAGATTGATGACCGCGGACATGCTCGCCGTGCGACGTGCCTCGTAGATCCGAGCTCATCCTCGACGATTGCCACGTCCGGAGATCGCCGAAGGCGCTTCTGAGCATCGCGCCGCGTGTAAAGGTTCTCGACCTGCTTCGGCCCGCCGGTGCCGTATTGCAGTTGCTTGGGCGTGTAGCCCTGGATGATCAGCAAGTCCGCCCGGCTTGAGCGCCTTTCGCATCCCCGCCCATTTCATGGCGCGCTCGGCCGGCGTGCTGAACTGCGTGAAGATCTCGACCACGACGTCGAACGCCGCATCCGGATAATCCAAGGCGTGGACGTCGGCCGTGCAGGAAGCGTGACGGTCACCACCGCGCTGCTTCGCCAAGGCGCGCGCTTTTCGCTGCGGCGGACGGCGAAAAGTCCGATCGAGAGCACGTCGAGCCCCTGCTCCGCCAGCCAGATGCCGTTGCGTGCCTTCGCCGTCCGCAATCCGCGAGCGCCTTTGCCGGACGCGCGGCGGCAACGTCCTGCATGCCGCCAGAAAACAGTTCGGCTCCTTGCCGAAGAGCGTACCCGGCGCGCGGTAGCGGCCTTCCCAGCGTTCGTATTCGCTTGAGATCGTCGGGAGCCACGGATGCGCACGGCCGTCAGGCGCCTGACATGGGCCTCGGCGGCCGGCTTGAGCTGCACCGACTCGCCGCAGCCGCAGGCCGAGGTCTGATTCGGATTGTTGAACACGAATTGCGCGGACAGCTTGTCGGTCTTGTAGTCCATCTCGGTGCCGATCAGGAACAGCACCGCCTTCGGGATCGATCAGCACGCGCACGCCCTTGTCCTCGACCACCTCGTCCGGCCGGCTCGACCGTCTCGGCATATTCCATGGTGTAGGCCATGCCGGCGCAGCCGCCGTTCTTGACGCCGACGCGCACGCCCGACGACAGGCTGCGACCGCGTTCGCCATCACATATTTGATGCGCTCGGCGGCGGCGTCCGTCGAGCCGGATCACCTGTGGTCTTGGCCGGGGTTGGCCATTTCGTCTCTCCTTCTGCCGGGTTCAAGGCCCGGAGCGGAATCCACTATGCTTAAGATAGCAACGAATTCGTCTTGTGAAGGCCGCGCGCGCATTCGCTGAAGTCGCGCTCGACAATTCGCAGGCCTGCAAGTCATTCGTCGAATTCCAGGTGCAATTGACTCTCAGTAGATCGCCCACAATCCCGGCGTCGCCAGCTCCGAGCAGATGCCCGTCGGGATCGCGGAAATAGACGCTGTGCGCCGCCGCGCGACCAGTCGGTGCGGCCTTCGATCGCGATGCCCTGCGTCGGCCACAGCCGCTGTTCCCACTCCGGCAGCGCGTCCGCCGCGATCGCAAACGCGATATGCAGCGGTCCATGGCCGTCATGCGGCGGGATGGTTCCGCCCGGGCATGCGCACGGTCTCGAGCGTGGCGCCGCGGCGAAACAGCAGCAGCACGCTTTGCCCGCCGACGTCGTAGGCGCGAAAGCGCTGTGTCGCTGGTCAGCGCCTGCAGCCCCAGCACCTCGCTCGTAGAAGCTGCGCCGCACGGTCGAGATCATCGACATAGAGCGATGGTCTCGATCACGCGGTCGAGCTTCACGCCTCACCACATGTTGAGCACGGCGCGCGCTTCGTCCGACATCCGGCTCGGGTCCCAGGGCGGATCCCACACGATGTTGACCTTGACCTCGCCGACGCCCGGGCACGCTCGCCACCGCGTTCTCCACCATGATCGGCAGCTCCTGCGCCGACGGGCAATTGGGCGTGGTGAGCGTCATGTCGACCGTCACCGCGCGGTCGTCGGCGATGTCGATCTTGTAGATCAGGCCGAGCTCGTAGATGTCGGCCGGGATTTCCGGATCGTAGACGGTCTTGAGCGCGGCGATGATGTCGTCGGTCATGCCGCGTCAACTCCGCCTCCGGCAGCGCGGATGGCGCGTCGGCGCTGGGCGCGGCGCGAGCCTCGGCCGATCGCGGCCGGCTGTCGCATCGAGTCTGGTTTCGTCATCGGTCATGCGAAGAAATCCCTGCGCCTTGATCAAGGCCTGCGCAAGGCCGTCGACCTCCGCGCGCGTGTTGTAGAGGCGCGAACGAGGCCCGGCAGGTGGCGGTCACGCCGAAGCGCGCCAGCAGCGGCATCACGCAATGGGTGCCGGCGCGCACCGCGACGCCGGAGCGGTCGATGATGGTCGCGACGTCGTGCGGATGGGCGCCCTTGATCTCGAACGAGACGATCGGCCCCTTGTCCCTGGCGGTGCCGAAGATGCGCAGCGAGTTGATCTCGCGCAGCCGCTCGTGGCGCATAGGCCGACGAGCGCCTGCCTCGTGCGCGCGGATGCGCGCCTTGCCGATCGAGTCGACATAGTCGATGGCGGCGCCCGAGCCCGATCGCCTGCACGATCGGCGGCGTGCCGGCCTCGAACTTGTGCGGCGGCTCGCCATAGGTGATGCGGTCCTCGAACACCTCGCGGATCATCTCGCCGCCGCCGTTGAACGGCGGCATGGCCGCGAGATGCTCGTGCTTGCCGTAGAGCACGCCGATGCCGGTCGGCCCGTAGAGCTTGTGGCCGGTGAAGGCATAGT
>ERZ1370068.8814-contig-7639_pt1 | contig 13747 bp, 22 predicted proteins | sample MGYA00561227_ERZ1370068 | MGnify/ENA primary metagenome ERZ1370068 (study PRJEB38410, sample SAMEA6850437) | metagenome | study: Metagenomic assessment of the ecological functions of the soil: analysis of the soil microbiota associated with the...
TTGCGTCAACACGAAATGCGCACAGAAAATCTCGCGCGCCCAGGCGAGCACCGGATCCCAGGCTCGCTCTTCCCGCTCGATCAAGCCCACTGGCGCTTCGGCGCGGTAGAAAAGCAAATCACTGCCAAGATACTTTGCGATCTCATCTGCGACCGGTTCGGGATCTTCAGCCACTGCGTCAATCACGGCGTTGGCGAGCCGCGTGAGCGGCATCTGCCTCGGGTCGATGAATTCCGCTTGCGCATTCCATTCCGCCGCGATTGCGGTCGCGAGTGCCTGTGTAGGCGCGACAAAAGCGCGCCGTCGCGGGTCAGGACAGGTTTGCCATCGAGCGTTATTCCGACGCCGTGCTGCACATCACTCGAGATCGCTTGCTTGTAGAATCGCTTTCGCAGGCGCGGCCGAAGGGTCTGCCGCGCCGCTTCGGTCGGGTCGAGCGGCTGGTTTTCGAAAATCTCGGTAAAAATCTCACGCATTGGGACGAGTTTGTGCGACGCAAAATAACGAGGAACTTCGTTCTCTAGATTTTTAGTCAGATCAAGACGGTTAAGGATCCAAATGCCATGCTCTCGCCTCTTTCAAGGAGCGAAAAACCATAGACAGACTTGTGGTTGGCCGGTGCCATACACGGAAGGATAAGTAGCCTTGACGGGTCCCAGCCAATATTATCAGCCTCCGGATTCTGGGCCATAAAATGGGCCGATCGAGAAAGCGGAGCCGCCGGGGGCTGTGACGCGACATCGCTTGTTTGTGCGGAAGTAGCGGGGCGCGTTTCGAGGAGTCAATGAAGAATACCGACATTTCTGCGCCTGACTATTTCCACAAGGTCGTGGACTGCCAATGGGCTTGCCCGGCGCACACGCCGGTCCCCGAATATATCCGTCTGATCGCCCACGGCCGGTATTCCGACGCCTACATGATCAATTGGCGCTCGAATGTTTTTCCGGGGATCCTGGGGCGGACCTGCGACCGTCCTTGCGAGCCGGCATGCCGGCGCACCCGCGTAGAGAAGGAGCCGGTGGCGATCTGCCGCCTGAAAAGAGTCGCGGCCGACTACAAAGACGACATTCGTGAGCGTCTGCCAAAGCCAGCGGCCAAGAAAAACGGCAAACGCATCGCGTTGATCGGTGGCGGTCCGGCCTCTCTCACCGTCGCCCGTGATCTCGCCCCGCTCGGCTACCACTGCGTCGTCTTCGACCAGGACCCTAAAGCCGGCGGCATGATCCGCACGCAAATCCCGAAATTCCGTTTGCCGGATTCCGTCATCGACGAAGAATGCGGCTATATCCTCGATCTCGGCGTCGAGTTCCGCGCCGGCAAACGCATCGATAGCATGAAGGCGCTGTTGGCTGAAAACTGGGATGCGATCTTTGTCGGTTCCGGCGCGCCGCGCGGCCGCGATCTCGATATCCCGGGTCGCAGGGACGCGGCCAAGAACATTCATATCGGCATCGATTGGCTCTCCTCTGTTTCCTTTGGACACATTTCCAAAATCGGCCGGCGCGTGGTTGTCCTCGGCGGCGGCAATACCGCGATGGATTGTTGTCGCTCCGCCCGCCGGCTCGGCGGCGAGCAGGTCGACGTCGCGGTCCGCTCCGGGTTTGAGGAAATGAAGGCGTCGCCTTGGGAAAAGAAGACGCCATGCATGAGGGTATTCCGATCCACAACTACCTCGTGCCGAAGGAATTCACACACGAGAACGGAACGCTTACCGGCATTACCTTCGAGAAGGTAAAGGCCGAATACGACGCCAAGGGCCGCCGCAAGCTCGTTCCCTCAGGCGAACCCGACCAGCACTTCGCCTGCGATGACGTACTGGTGGCCGTCGGCCAGGAGAATGCGTTTCCGTGGATCGAACGGGATATCGGAATTGAATTCGACCAGTGGGACATGCCGAAAGTCGACACCAAGACAATGGCCAGCACCCACACAAAATTTTCTTCGGCGGTGACGCGGCCTTCGGCCCGAAGAACATCATCTGGGCCGTCGCGCACGGGCACGAAGCCGCTGTATCGATCGACAAAGTGCTCAATGGCGAAGAACATCAATGACCGCCCTGCTCCGGCGGTCGAAGTGATGAGCCAGAAGATGGGCATCCACGAATGGAGCTACGACAACGAAATCGCGCTCGACAAACGCTACAAGGTTCCGCACCGCGACAAGGTGGTCGCACTCAGGGATATCAAGGCAGAGGTTGAGCTCGGCTTTGACGAAAAACTGGCACTAGCCGGAAGCGGGCCGATGCCTGAATTGCGATGTGCAGACGGTGTTTTCAGCGCAGCTCTGCATCGAATGCGATGCCTGCGTCGACATTTGTCCGATGGATTGCATCACCTTCACGGCGAATGGCGAAGAAGCCGATCTGCGCCAGCGACTGAACGCGCCTTCGCACAATCTCACACAAGACCTGTATGTTCAGGATGGCCTCAAGACCGGCCGCGTCATGGTCAAAGATGAGGACGTCTGTCTCCACTGCGGCCTCTGCGCCGAGCGCTGCCCGACGGGGGCCTGGGACATGCAGAAATTCCTGATCGATATGACTAACGCAGGGGCTTCATGCCGACCGCCACGCCGATCAGCCGCGTAAACGACTTCGTCGTTCGTTTCGCCAACGTCAATGGCTCGGGCTCGGCGAGCGCGAACGAGATGTTTGCCCGCGCGGTCATGCGCATGGGGGTGCCCGTTGCGCCGCGCAATATCTTTCCCTCCAACATTCAGGGCCTGCCGACTTGGTACGAGGTGCGTATCTCCGAAGCAGGCCATCTCGGCGCCCGCGGCGGAACGGATCTCATGGTCGCGATGAATCCGCAGACATTTGACAGGGATATCGCGGGGATCGAGCCGGGCGGTTACCTCTTCTACGATTCGACCAAGCCGCTGCCGTCCGTCGAAATTCCGTGATGACATCACGGTCATCGGTGTGCCGCTCACTGCGATCTGCAATCGCGAATATACCGATCCGCGACAACGCCAGCTGTTCAAGAACATCATCTATATCGGCGTGCTCACCGCCCTTCTCGACATGGATGTGAAAGTCGTCGAGCAACTAATTGGCGAGCAATACAAAGGCAAGGACAAGCTAATCGAGCCCAATATCAAGGCGCTACACATCGGCCGCGACTACGCGGTGCTGAATTTGCAATGCCCGCTCAGCATCAAGCTCAAGCGCGCCAGCGCCGTCGGCGATCGCATATTCATCGAGGGTAACTCGGCAGCCGCGCTGGGCGCGGTTTATGGTGGCGCGACCGTCTGCGCTTGGTATCCAATCACGCCATCGTCCTCGCTTGCGGACGCCTTCACCCGACATTGCGCCAAGTTCCGCATCGATGCGGACACCAAGCAGGCCAAATACGCCATCATCCAGGCCGAGGATGAGCTTGCCTCGATCGGAATTGTGATCGGCGCGGGCTGGAACGGCGCACGTGCGTTTACGGCGACGTCAGGCCCCGGTATTTCCCTGATGCAGGAGTTCATCGGACTGTCTTATTTTGCTGAGATTCCTGCGGTTCTCTTCGATGTCCAGCGCGCCGGCCCTCGACCGGCATGCCAACCCGCACGCAACAGTGCGATATCACCTCCTGCGCTTACGCCTCGCATGGCGACACCAAGCACGTCCTGCTGTTCCCCGAGAACCCAACGGAGAGTTTCGAATTCGGTGCCCAGGCCTTCGACCTTGCCGAGCGCCTGCAGACGCCGATCTTCGTGATGCTCGACCTCGACATCGGCATGAACCACCACTTGTCCAAGCCGCTCGTTTGGGACGACAGCCGCAAGTATGACCGCGGCAAGGTCATGACGGCGGCCGAACTCGAGGCAGGAAAGGAATTTGGACGCTATCTCGACGTCGACGGTGACGGTATTCCCTATCGCACCTATCCCGGTACGCACCCGACCAAAGGCTCATTCTTCACGCGCGGCACCTCGCGCTGATCGCTATGCGCGTTACACGGAAGAAGGCGCGCCTTACGTCGACAACATGCAGCGGCTGATCCGCAAGTTCGAGACCGCCAAGGATCTCGGTGCCGCGGCCACTAATCGCGACGGCCGGAAAGCCGACCAAATACGGCGTGATTTACTATGGCTCAACCGCGCCCGCGATGGACGAGGCAATCCACATGATTGAAGCGCGCGGGCACGCGCTTGGATCGCATGCGCGTGCGTGCCTTCCCCTTCCATTCAAGCGTCAACAGCTTCGTTGCCGACCACGACTTCGTCTTCGTGGTCGAACAGAACCGCGACGCGCAACTGCGCTCGCTGATCGTCAACGAATGCGGCATCGACCCGGTGCGGCTGGTACCGATCCTGCACTATGACGGCACGCCCATTACCGCCCGTTTCATCGCCAAGGCCATCGGCGATCACCTCGACAAGCTGACGGTGAAGCCGATGAAGGTGACCTCATGACCTATCTCGCCAAGCCAAAATTCCACCATCCCGACCTGCCGAAGAACTCGCTCGGCTACACGCACCGCGACTACGAGGGCACCGTCTCGACCCTGTGCGCAGGGTGCGGGCATGACTCGATCACGGGCGCGATCATCCAGGCCTGCTTCGAACTGTCGATCGAACCGCACCGGGTTGCCAAGATCTCTGGGATCGGCTGCTCGTCGAAGACGCCGACCTATTTTCTCGGCAATTCGCCACGGCTTTAATTCGGTGCACGGCCGCATGCCGTCGGTCCTAACTGGCGCCAATCTCGCCAATCGCGACCTGATCTATCTCGGCGTATCCGGCGACGGCGACAGCGCTCTCGATCGGCCTCGGTCAATTCGCGCATTGCCTGCGACGCGGCGTGAACATGGTCTACGTCGTCGAGAACAACGGCGTTTATGGCCTTACCAAAGGGCAGTTCTCCGCCACCGCCGACCGCGGCTCGAAATCGAAGCGCGGCTTCATTAATACCGATAACTCCATCGATCTCGTCGCGATGGCGCTGCAACTGGGCGCAAGCTTTGTGGCCCGCTCCTTCTCCGGCGACAAACATCAGCTGGTGCCGATCATCAAGGCGGCGATTGCGCACCGGGGTGCAGCTTTTATCGATGTCATTTCGCCCTGCGTGGCCTTCAACAATCACGCGGGCTCGACCAAGAGCTTCGACTTCGTCCGCGAGCATAACGAGGCCGTCAACCGGCTCGATTTCATCTCCAGCCGGATGCCGATCGAGGTCAAATACGAGCCCGGTACTGTGGAAGTGGTTGAGCAACACGACGGCTCGAAGCTCGCGCATTGCGCAAGCTCGCCGCCGACTACGACATCCACTGACCGCACGGCGGCGCTCGGCTTTCTGCAACACCATGCCGCCAAGGGCCAGATCGTCACCGGCCTGCCTCTATGTGGAAGCTGAGCCTGAAGATCTGCACGCGCATCTGCGCACGGTGGACACTCCGCTCAACGCCCTTGGCGAAAAGGACCTGTGCCCCGGTCAGGCTGCCCTCGACAAGTTTAACGCGGGCCTGCGCTAGCTTGGAATTCCGTCAACCTCGGCCGTTCCGATGTACGCATCGCCCCGCTCGTGCTGGGCTGCAATGTGTTCGGCTGGAACGTGGACGAGTCAGACCTCACATCGTATTCTCGACGCTTTCGTCGATGCCGGTTTCAACGCCATCGACACCTCCGACAGCTATTCGCGCTGGGTGCCAGGCCATGCCGGCGGCGAGTCTGAGACCATCATCGGCAACTGGCTAAGATCGGCCGGAAAACGTGACAAGGTTATGCTCGCCACCAAAGTCGGCGAGGACATGGGGAGAAGGCCGCTCGCTTCGCAAAGAGTATATCTTGCGCGAGTGCGAGGCTTCGCTGCGGCGGCTCCAAGACGGACCGCATCGACCTCTACCAAACCCATTTCGACGACGAGGTCACGCCGGTCGCGGAGACGATGGAGGCCTATGCCGCGCTGATCAAAGCCGGCAAGGTCCGCGTCGTCGGCGCCTCCAACGTGAACCCCAATCGTTTCAGGCCTCTCTCGAGGCCAGCAGGACGCTCGGCCTGCCACGCTACGAAACGCTGCAACCGCTCTATAACTTGTCGGATCGAAATGAATTCGAATCCGGCCACGCCGCGCACTGTGCAGGCAGGAGAACATCAGCGTCATACCCTATTATGCGCTCGCCGCCGGCTTTCTCACCGGCAAATACCGCACGCCGGCCGATGCCGACAAGAACCCAGCGCGCGGGGGCAGGCTGAGGAAATATCTCGACGCGCGCGGTGCGCGTATTCTGAAAGCGCTTGACGGGGTGGCCGCACGCCACGGTGGCTACCGGCGCAAATCGCTCTCGCCTGGCTGATCGGACGTGTCACGGCGCCGATTGCCAGCGCCACAAGCGTGGTGCAGCTCAAGGAGATCGATGAAGGCACCGCAAGTCGAATTGGCCGCCGATGAACTTTCCGCACTCGACCTAGCGAGCGTTTCCTGAATGGTCGAGGGGCGCCCCGCGCGGCACACGAGCCGCCCCTGACGTCGCACGCAACAAAAGTCACTTGAGCCAGGGCTTTTCGGCGAGTGCTTTCTGTACGGCCTCCGTCATTCCCGGCGGCGGCTCCTTCCATCTTCATCGCGACGGGGTTGCCGGTTTCCAGCACGCTCTTGAGGCTCGACAGGATCTTCGGCCAACCGGTTTGCCCGCCCTTGAGGATCGCTTCCGGCACGTCCCAGGAATGCGATTCGATCATCGTGAGCCTGACCGCTTCGCCTGACTGTTCGATCTCGTAGCCAACTAGGCATTCGGGCAGTTCGCTGTAGCCCTGCATGCCTTCGACAACCCAGGTCGAGATAAAACGGCGCGGCGGGTCCCAGTCCACAATTTGGCCGCGTACATGGACGTGCCCATCGGGAGCAAAGCAGCCGGAACGCGCCGCCGATCTTCGGCTCTACGTCCACCGCGAAGCCGAAAAGTATTGGCGCGTGAAGACAGGATCGGTGAGCGCCCGCCACACCTTCTCAGGCGTGGACGCAATGTAAGTCACGTAGACGGTCTTTGGCCTGAATTTCGAAATATCGATCATGCCTGTGCCGCCCGCTTCCGTTCATCATCGTCCCAGGACGGCTCAAGCCCCTGCCCAGTTTCGAGGAAGCTCTTGAGGCTCGACAGTACGGCCGGCCAGCCATTGCGGATCATCCCGAAGATCCTGCTGCCTTCTTCGAATTCGTCATGTGTGACGGTCAGCTTTTATCTGCCCTTTGGACGCCTCAACCACAAAGGTGACGCGTGACGGACGTTCGTTCGGAATGTCCTTGTAGAGGGGCTTCCAGCTGTACACAGACGCCGTGGCGGATCGCTTTCCAGTATCGGATCGTGGTGGGCCTGCATGCCGGAAGGGCTTACGGCCGTCATGTAATCGCCCGGCTTGCCTGCCAACACGCGATAACCGGAACCAGTATTTCTCCGTGAGGTCCGCTTTGGTCAGCGCTTCCCAAACTTTATCAGGCGTCGCGCGGATATAGGTCACATAGACAAAACTCGGATTGCCCATCTCGCGCCTCCAGGCTTTTCTTTCATGCTCGCCCTCAACGCCCGCAGGCGGGGAAGCAGTGTCCTTCTGAACTTCCTCGTGATCCAGCGTTCGCCGGATCTCGTGGGCGTGGGATCGCCGTGGCGGCCGGGCGCCATCGAGTGAGTTGCTTGCGCGCGATTTTCAAGCGCACTCAATGACGACAAGTGCAGCTAGTGTCGCTGGCGGTTTCAAACTTCAGTATCGCTGAGTCGGGTCCAAAATTGTCTCGGCGCAAAGGGCCAGCGGCGATGGCGAAGCTTCTGGCTCCGAGAGCAGCCCAGACCGCGCATGGGAAGGTAGGGGACGCGGTCTCGATGATGCGCTGGTTCTGGTTCTGAGTTCGCCGCATTCAGAAAAGACAAACGACTGTAAACTTCCCGATAAAGAAAAGCAGGCGGCAGTCGAAGGCGTGGCCGCCGCCTCCAGGGGGCTTCCTGGATCTAATCCCTATGGCAAGCTTAAGCGGCCACGACATATTGAAACAGCGACGAAGCCCGTTGATGTTATTGGCTGCTAACCCTCACATGGAGGTTGAAAATGATGATGCGCGCGATTTCGGTGATCGCCGCCGCTGCTCTTGCGTCGGTAAGCTTCAGCCCAGGACACGCGGATGGGCGCCGCGGCTCCGTGGTGCGCGGTGATCTGAGCGCTAGGCCGTAGGCAGTGTAGTGCTGGGACCGCCAATATAGCTTGTTCGACGACTGCTACCGCAGAGGCAATATTTTGGCGGGCAATCGTGGCTTCTGGCAATCACAGCCCGTACTACGGCCCTGGATACGCGGAGCAAAGGCAGACCCGGAAACGTCGCGCCTACTAAATCGGAGTGCGTCCAGCGTTCGACTCGCCGTACAAGTCCGGGCCATCAAAGGCGTGGCTGAAAATCAAAAATCCGAAAGCGCCTGCCACTACCCGCATTCTTGACGGGACGTTTTGATCGGGACACCCTACGCGCCTGCCATCGTGGAGTGTGTCATGCGTAACCAGACCCCGCTGGTACCGGGCCAGCCCGCCTTTGATGTCACCGTTCTATATCGTGCTGAACTACTATGGTTCTCGGCTGGGTCGCGCCTATGCCGAGACGGGCGACGACGAAGCTGACGAAAAGACCACTATCGAGAACATTCTGAGCGGTCAGTACTCGCATCCCATTCGGGTCGTCGCCTTCAACACCGCCGAAGGCTGGGCGCGTGACGTGACAGAGGACATTGCGCAGGCCGTACTGAGCAAGGCGCAGCACGAACGCCGCTCAATCTCAATCGCCGCGCAGGAGTTTTTAGTGAGGACGCTCGGAGTGGATGCGCCCTCGGGCGACTGACGCTCAGTGGATGCTAAATGCCCACGATCCGTGCGGCGAAGTGTCCGCAAATCGCCGAAGCTGCTGTAACGGTACGAGCCGCACTTACCCTGTGGGTCGGAAGCTTCTCGAAGTCTCTTGCAGCCGCGTATCGGGTACATATCTAATAGTAGCCGGTCGTCGGACGAGCCTCGAGGCAACGAGGCCCGCCATCCGTCCCCACGAATAGCAGCCTCAGTGCCAGGCGACCGGTACTTGCATGCGTTTTTTAAATATTGGGACTGGGAACGTTTGGGGTTCGCCCGAGTTTATTAGCTGCTGTCGGTTTCCATCCCCCCTTCCGAGGGAGCCGGCAGCGGCTTGGTAACTGAGTTCTGATTGGGCTGCCAACCGTCCCGCGGTGGCAGCCCTCTTCACGCTCTATATGGCAAAGCATGGTATCGCGTAACTCCCGCGGCAGGCCACTGAATACGTCAGTCGCTCCTTGGCCGCGTTTGAGCTTAATGCTCGACAGTACCCGAGATTGGGGAACAGCTTTTTTTGCAACCTTTTGATCTCAGTTGTTGTTGGTGCTTGGCCGACTCAACAAGCGCCTTTGCGACTGCCATAACGGGGATACTTACAAAAGCTAATGCGACCCACGGATAATCTAAAAACAAACAACCAAGCGCACAGACCATTGCTAGAATTGTTGTTAGAAAACCAAGCCAGTGGCCTCGTCTGGTTCATCGCGCTGCGTGTTTCTTAATACGAAGTACGCTTGGCTAATCTGTTGAGCCCCAGTTGTTCGGCCATGGTGACCATCCGGTTGAACGAGCCTCTGAAGAACGCGTTCGTATCTCTTCAACCGCTTCCGGCGGTGGATATGCTCCGGTCCAATGTTGTCCCTCCTGCAAAATACCCGGAAGCGTTAGCTGAGTCTTCGGTGCAGCAGTCACTCGCCGCCCAGACGCCGACTTTGGGTTTGGCCGGATGGGACAATCTGTGGCGAAGCTGCTTGTGGCGACGCTGCTTCAACCTGTAGGCCTGCTGAAGGCTCCTGGAGGCCTTTCCGATTGCGCCGGCGATTTCGGGCTTTCCGTCATCGGGGGACATTTGCTGGGGCGTGATTACGCCTACTTGGGCAAAGCCTTCGGCAAGCGTTACATCTGCCGGAGAGTAAAGCAGTAGGGAGCCGGCCTTCACAAATAACGGAAACCGCATCCCCGCCATGCCACACGCGGCAAAAAGGCGGCCCAAAAGCGCGGGGTCCTGAGTCATCGTTGCTCTATCTCGCAAGCAGGCCTGCCGTGTGCGACAAAATGTTCGCCGCTGCTGCTATCCTGTGGCTGGTCCCGGAAGCCATTCGTGCCAGGCCGCGCCTTCCACACGGAATGTACATCAACAAGGCGAGCAAGCAAACTGAAACCGGCGCCTTCGAGATGTCCAATACGCCCGCTTGAGTACTGCCATCGAGCAAACGCCACCAAGCGCGGCCAAGCCATTCCAAGCATCAAGGCCAAGCTGATCGATTGGCTCGATAAAATCACCGCCGACTGACCGGGTGGAACAGTGTGAAACCAGTCCCCCAATTCATAATGCATAGTGTTGAGCGAGCGGATTCCGGAGTGGGCCCGCCCCCGCAACATGCGGTCAGAGACGAGGTAGCCTGGGCGCCGGAACGGACGCTCTACGGCCACCAGGCTGACCTGAGCCAGTAGTGACGGTTCCCGCAAAGCGAGCAAGGCCAAGCCTGCGCAAGTCGGCCAGTCCGTTCGTGGGCCTAACACGCCCATCCTCATAGGCGCCTCGCGGCCAGGCAGGTGGAGCAACCGCCTCAAGTGGATCAGAGTAAGTCGGCATAGTAAGCGGGAGCCTATCCACGCTGTAATGAGCCGCCCCCGGGAACCAAATTAAGGCCCGCGCTTGCGATGCAGAACCGGTTGCAGCTCGCAACCTACCGCAGCAGCAACTCCCCATCCCGATTACCGGCATTTGCACAGGCGCAACGGATCACAGCGGATATGTGCCAACCGCCATAAGCGATGCACAGCCCGGTTGGCCGCCAATCCGCACAAGAGCGAGCGCCAGCGGCTACGGCGCGTGCGCCTCAGAAACAGATCATGTACGCCTAGAAGGAAAGAATCTGTTCTGAGGACCAGGCTAAACCGAAGCTTGGTTTGTCCAAAAAAATTGCACTACAATTATGGCGGCAAAGATCGTCGCAAGCTTTCTTATCGAAAATGGTGGCGCTGCTGCTAGCGCAACCAGAAGATAGAGTTGCTCTTCCAGAGACAGCGACCAGTAATATGAGTTTGTATCCCCGTGAGCACACATGCTCGCCGCTGTTGATGCCCCGAATGGCACAGTACCAACAGATTGTTGATATTCAGTAGAAAGCAGCAATGGACCCGTTCAGAACGGTCCTCGGCCTCTTACATTGGGAACTTAATTTAATTATGTGAAGGTATAGCAATAAAATGAAATAGCGAGCCAGAGCCAGGCAGATGGGATCAACCGAAAGAAGCGTCTCGCAAAAACACCTTCAATACCTGTGCGGCTTTGTAGCGCCAGCGCCAAAACTGTCCAGCAGAGATCGAAGCGACTACGAAGCCGACACAGCCAGGAACAGATCAACACCTGTGGGCAAGCAGAATGATGTGGTCGTCGAGTAGTCGCCCAATCCAGGAGCAACGGGTAAGCTCGTGGAACACGTGCCAGTAGAAACACTGCGATAATTGCTACGCCCCGCAGCCGTTCGATGTCCTGGTTTTAACGGGTTGCATGTTTATTTGCAGAATTTTTATACCATGATGGTGGGCGTGTTCATAATCATCGCCAGTGCAATTAAGCTTGAAGGCGTGAAAGCGATTACGAGAACGACAGTGAATAGCGCGGTCCACATGACATCGGCCTCTCGTTGACTCCAGCGCGAGTAGGAGATCTGGCGTAAGCAACAAACAACGCAGAAGAGGTTTAGTTTGTGCCTCTTTCTGGTTTCCGGTGGTATATTCGGACCCGCAGAAAAACACCCCGGCTCACATCACCAATAGTGCCAACCTACCGCTGACGCCTCCGAGCCATCAACTGGCAAGCATTCGCAGCGTTTCAAGCCGTGAACGGCCAGCGATGCACGAGTGGCATCATGCGAGAGGCATCCGGGCTATCCAATTGTTGGGCGAATTCGCCACCCTGATACCCTCAGGGCATGCCTGCGTGACCAGCCTAAAAGGGTCATACAAATTTGTGCAACTCTATATTGCCTCTTCGACTTCGGCACCCGTCTTATGATTTTGTTCGCCGAGAGAAGAACGGACCTACTCCTAGTCGCCCGTTTTTTGCAGTTGATGTCCGGCACCGGGGAGGCGGGATCAGCAACAACCGAGTCGCCATCAGGCTGGTGCTTCAAGCCGATCCTGACGTTGCCGGTTTGACCGCGGCGCGCCAGGTGAGTGTGGTCGCCGCACGCCAGCGGACAGGATCCCGCGATCGCTACTACGCAGCTATAGCGAAGAGACCCGTGGCAGCGCCGATGCCAATGCCGCCAGCGTGATCGGCAGCATCGCGAGAGTGCGAGTTTTTGAGACTAACGCCGCTTGGGTCCAAATTGGGTCCAAGGCTTGTTTGTTCTTAAGCCGCCGGTTAAGCCTTTGACTTGCTGGCGGGTTTCTCTGAAGCGCAGCAAATGTCGTCCGATCTCGTGATTGGCACCGGATTGAGGTAGTGCAATTTCTCGCGGCCTCGTTTCATGGTCGCGACCAGAATTAGCCTCCTCGAGGTGGATGGCCAGATGTTTGCTAACCGCCTGCCGTGTCATATCGAGGCGCTGACAGAGATCGCCCAGCGTCTGACCCATTTTCGGCCCGCAGGCGATCGAGCAGTTCCCTCCGGCTCAGCATCCGCCAGCGCCCTGAACACTGCATCCATGAATAACAATATGCAACCGTTTGATTGCCTGTCAAGATGTAAGATAAAATCTCGGCGGTCGGAATCCTGGTGCGGAGCAAGGCGTTGACGCCCGCATGAGCGCGCGCGCTCCCATTGCCGTGTGGCAGAAATCAGAAGGCCAAGCCCTCAAGTCGCAGGCGCCGCGGCGGCATTGCCGAGCAAGAGGTCAAGGACGTCGGAGGAGTTAGCAACTCCGCGCACGCCCAGTGATTTACGGGAGGTCGTGCGCCGCCTCGGTGAAGAAGAGATGGCGCGCCCAGCGACCCTCGCTGTGGTGGTCAGGGTCGCAGCAGGTCTTTCGATAAGCTTTTCGCTTTTGGCTGCAGGCGATCCTCCGAACACACTTGCCCGATGCTCCTTTGGGAGCCGCTCGTGACCAGTTTCGGGTATTGCATCGGATTCTATCATGGCGGTTCCTGTCGCGTCAGCAATTAGTCCACCGAAAGCACAATCACCGCCGTCTTGCTCTGTCGCGGCCGAATTCACTTGGGGTCAACGTCGGCCGCATGATGCGACTGTGGGGGATCGTGCTTGTCGCCAACCTTGCCGGCACGCTGTTCGCGGCGCTGTTTCTGCAGTTTCACCCTGCCCGCAGGCTGACAGTCCATGACGAAACGCCAGCGATCAGCCGGGGACCTGCTTGCCTTCGGCTGGCGGGACATGGTCTTTCGCGCCATTGCTTCCGGCTTCCTGATGGCCGCGATGGTGTGGTTGCTGCCGGCGCTGAACGCACGCAATTGCACGTGATTGCGTTGGTGACGTGGTTGATCGCCGTCGGCGGATCTCACCCACATCGTCGCCGGCAGCATGGAAGCCTATCTTTTGGTGCTGGCGGGGATTGGGCATGGTGGCAAATGCTCAGTCAGTTCCTGCTGCCTGTCCTCATCGGAAATATGATCGGCGGCGGCACGGCACTGTTTGCGCTTCTCTCGTATGCGCAGGTCAGTGGAGGAGATTCGAAGACCAACTAACTTGAAAAACGGCCGCAACTGCGCTGCAAAACAGAGCAGCAATACGTAACTGAACGAAGTACAA
>ERZ1370068.5131-contig-4168_pt1 | contig 13744 bp, 17 predicted proteins | sample MGYA00561227_ERZ1370068 | MGnify/ENA primary metagenome ERZ1370068 (study PRJEB38410, sample SAMEA6850437) | metagenome | study: Metagenomic assessment of the ecological functions of the soil: analysis of the soil microbiota associated with the...
ACACGAAGCCCCGCGTGCTGGCGAACACCGTCGGGGATCACCAGCGCGCCGGCGCGCTCGGACAGTGTGACAGCGACGTTCCCCCGACATCCCCGACTTGAGCTTGGCCGTCGGGCTTCGCGAGCCGGGCGATGAGCTGCACGGTGCGCGTATCGGGATCGATGATCGGATCCGACGACTCGGATCTGGCCGGTGAAATGCTCGTGGGGAGCCCGGGCGTCGTCACGTCGACCGCGTTGCCGCGCTTGAGGTCGCTCAAGTAGCGCTCGGGCGCCGCAAGCCACGCGCATGATCGATGCGCGCGAGCTCGGGATGACATCGCCCGAGCGAAGATACGCGCGGGAGACGCGGCGGCGTCCGATCACGCCCCGAACGGCGCGCGGATGCGCGTCTTGGCAGAGACCGCGCCCAGCCTCGCTCCCCGTTCGCCTCCGCCACCCTTGAGCCCGGTGCGCGCCGCATCCAGCTCGCCCTGCGAGATCACGTTCTGCTGCGCCAGCTTCTCGGCGCGGTCGGCGCTCGTGCGCGCCAGCTCGGTCTGCGCCTCGGCGCGCACGCGTCGGCCGCGATCTCGCGGTCGTCGAGCTCGGCGATCAGGGCGCCCTTCGCGATCGGCGCCCTCCTCGGAACGGCAGGCGCTTCACCAGCGCGTTCAGCTCGCTGACGATCTGCACGCTCTCGTCGGCCTCGATGCTGCCGAGCGCGCGGAACTGGTTCCGCATCGTCAGCGACCAGAACCTCTGGCACACCTCGGACGGGCATGGGCGGCATCAGAAGCCGGCGATGAGCCCGCAGGGCCGCGGTTACAAGGAAGCGGGGCGCAGCGCCGCGATCACGATCACCGGCGCGATCGGGGACGGGGGCTTCGGGGACCGCGATTCCGCCGCGAGTCGATGCGTTCGGGTGCAGGGAAGCGCCATGGGGGTCAAGATATCCCGAAGCGGACGGATCGCACGAAGCCCGTGCGTGCCGGCACGCTCGGCGAGGAGAATCCCACATCTTTGCACGCTGCAGGACCGGCACGCGTCCGCGCTGGGACCCAGCGCGCCGATTTCCGCGGCGAGCGCCGTCCCGGAGAGGTCGTGACGATCCGTCCCGGCGCCGCGACTCGACTCCGGACCAGCGCCGAGCCGACGCGACGTCACGCCGCGAGCACGCGCTGGACGAACCAGTAGGCGCCGGCGAGGACGGAGCAGGCACGCGGTCGCGGCGAGGAGCCGCTGGCGCTTCCGCGCGGGGCGGTGGATGCGGACCCAGGCGAGCAGCGGCGTCACGACGAGCACGATGCACGCCTGTCCCGCCTCGACCCCGATGTTGAACGACGCCAGCGCGACGCCGAGCGCGACGCGGTCGGGAGTGCCGAACTCGCGCAGCACGCTCGCGAACCCGAACCCGTGCAACGAGCCCGAAGGCCGAACGCGAGCGCGGCGCGCCGGTCCCGCCCGCGCGGTGGTGGGCGAACAGGCTCTCGATCCCGATCGCCACGATGCTGAGCGCGATCGCCGACTCGACCAGCGACGACGGCGGCTGGACGATGCGCAGCGTCGCGAGCACCAGCGTGACGCTGTGCGCCAGCGGTGAACGCGGTGACGATCTTGAGCAGCGCAACACGGAGCCGCCCGAGCAGGAGCAGACCGATCACGAACGCAATGTGGTCGGGACCGATGAAGATGTGGTGGATGCCCTGGAGCACGAACGTGCCGGCGACGGCGAGTGCTCCCTGGTCGAGCCGGTGTAGTAGGTCGTTGCCGGCTGCGCGCGGTTCGTGAGCGAGCTGCTGCCTCCAACCGGCCGGCCTCGAAGACGTTCACGTAGGTCTCGTGCGTCGGGTCGTACGGGAACAGCGGCCCCCGCACCTCGATCGTGCCGGCCAGGCGCGCCAGCGCCGCCGACCAACAGGAACGCCACGAGATTCGGCTCGGGCATCGCCTCGACGCCCGACCACTCGGGCGTGATGCGCGCGCCGTCCGCGCGCAGGTCGAGGCGCCGCTCGAGCAGCGACACGAGATCGGCGCGATGTCGCGCGAGACCGAGCCGTGGTCGCGGAGCGACTCGGGGTCGACGAGACCGCGTCTCGTGCGCGAGGTCGACGACGTGCGCGACGAGCCGCCCGGTCGATTCGCCTGGAGCCGAGCGTGAGGTCGAGGAAGCTGTAGGGCTCTGATGCGCCGCGCCGGCATGCTGGTCGCGAGCAGCGCCGGCGGCGGCGAGGCGCACGAACGGGGTGACGCGCGCGCGCGAGGCCGGACCATCGCGCCCTCATCACGGCGCCTCGAGCCGCGCGAACGTCAGCGACGCCCACCAGGCTCTGCCAGTCCGAGACCCTCGCGATCGTCCGGACGGCACCATGTGCACGACGTTCACCATCCACTCGCCGCCACCGGCGAGCGACAGCGCGCACTCGCCGTGGGCGTCGGTGCGCGACTCGGCCACGGGCGGCACCGAATCGCGCACGGCGCCCTCCTGCGGCGAGGCGTGGCCGGCGAGCGCGGCCGCCGCCACGCGCGTACGAGGGCATTCGCGAACGGGCGTCCGTGATCGACGACGCGAAAGCGCGCGTCGCCGCCGCGTGTGGATCGGCGAGCGGAACGATCTCGAGCGGCGAAGCCGACCGGCCGCGTGAGGCGTGCGGCGGGGACGTACCGCCGATCCACGTCTTGGCGCAGCGGGCGTAGCGCTCGCGCCCGGGACCGGCGCTCGCGCCCCGCCGCGCGCGCTCGGCGAGCGGCGCGTCGAGGCCTTCGAGCCTGAGGTAGGCGTCGAACTCGGCGGCGGGCAGCTCGATCTCGGTCTCATTGGATTGGTAGGCGATCAGCGCGCCGCCGCCGTCCGCGAGCACGACGCGCGCCCACACGTCGTCGCCGGTCTGCGCCGCGGGGCTCAGGTCGACGACGTGGGCCGCGCTCATCGTGAAACGCACGAGCCGCGGCGCCGCGTACGGTTTGGCCTCGCCGCGGAAGCCCGTGCCGACGCGTGCGGAGATCGTCACCGTCCCCCGCCTTCGTCGCGTACGACGATGGCGACAGCCAGAACTCGTGCGCCTCGGCCGACGACGGCAGCGAGCCACAGCAGGATCCACGAGGCGAGGCGCATGCGGTTCTCCGGCGGGCGAGGAACGAATGGACTTCTCGTCCGCACTACGCGGCATCGCCCGTCGGCGGATGAGAAGCGCCGGTCAGCCCGGCTTGCGCCCCACGAGGCGCGACGGTCGATCGGCCCCTCGGGCGGGTCAGCTCCTCGTCGAGCAGGACCTCGAAGGCCGTGAACGCGCGCCCGAGCTCGCCGGGCTCGAGGAGGAACTGCGCGCGTTTGGGTTTCCCGAACCGCTCCTGCCCGACGCGGAACGTCTCGCACAGGATCACGCCGCCGGCGCCACCGCGGCCGCGAGCTTGGGCAGGAGCGGCCGATGCAGGAATCGGAAGCAGGTCACCACCTGATATGCGGCGGCTGGGATCTCGACGCCGGGATCCTCGAGGTCGCACACGCGCGGTCTCGATCGCGACGCCGCTCCGCCGGGCCAGCGCCGCCGCCCGCGCCAGCGCCTCGCCATCGATGTCCCACGCCTCCACCGTGAGGCCGTGGAGCGCGAGCGTCACCGCGTCGCGGCCGGCACCGGCGGCGACGTCGAGCGCGCGTCCGATCGGGAGCCGCGGCAGACATGGCCGCGAGCAGCGGCGCGGGGCGCCACAGCCGCGCGCCGGCGCCGCTCTCGGGATGCGGCGCGAGCGCTCGCCACGAGTCGTCGAGCACGACGACCTGTTCGAAGCCCATCGCGTGCAGCCGCGCGCCGGCCGCGAGCGCGTCACTCGCGGTCTCCGACACGACCAGCACCGGGACGTCGCGCGCCGGAAGCTCGGCGCGTCGCTCGTCGAGCTCCGCCACGGGAACGTTGCCGCTGCCGGGCGAGTGGGCGCTCGAAACGCGGGCTCGTCGCGCGTGTCGAGGATCGACATTCCGGCCGCGAGCCCGCGCGCGACGGCGGCGGAGCACCGCCTCGGGCCCCTCACGTCAGGTGACGATCGGCAGCTCGCAGCAGTCGCCGGTCGGAATGCGGCTTGCCGTGCGGGCAGCGGCGCGGGTGGCCGAGGAAGGCGCAGATGCTGTTCGTCACCTCGGGATCGATGATGTGCTCCATGCGGCACGCCGCCGACCTCGACCTCGGGATCGGAGCAGGTGCAGCGCCGACGGAGAACAGCACCTCGGCGAGCCGGCGCCGCCGGACGAGATCGCGCGCGCGGCGCGCGCCGCGCGGCGTGAACTCGAGCGTGCGCCCGGCAGGAAGATGAGCCCGCTCTCCGACATGCCGCAGCAGCGTGCGGCGGTTGTCGACGACGTCGGGCACGCTGCATGCGCGTCGGCCTCCGGCACGCGCCCGTCCTCCTGCAGCGTCCACATCTGAACCAGCACCTCGTCGTAGCGTCGCTCGATCTCCTCGCTCGGCACGGTGAGGTCGGCGAGCCGGCCGTGGTGCAGCTCGACGCGGCGGTCGGCGAGGTTGCCGACCCTGCGGCGCGTGCGTCACGGTGACCAGCGTGCACGCCCTCGTCGTGCAGGTCGCGGAACAGGCGCAGCACGCAGTCCTCGTTGTCGGCGTCGAGGTTGCCGGTCGGCTCGTCGGCGAGGATCAGGCGCGGCTGGTTGATGAGCGCGCGCGCGACGCACACGCGCTGCTGCTCGCCGCCCGAGAGCTGGGACGGCAGGTGCTGCGCGCGGTCGGCGAGCCCCGACGCGCGTCGAGCGCGGCGCGCGCCTCGTCGTCGTCGGCCATCGAGTGGTAGTGCTGCGCGACCATCACGTTCTCGAGCGCGGTGAGGTAGCGGAAGCAGGTGGAACTGCTGGAACACGATGCCGACCTGCTCGCGCCGGTAACGCGCACGCGCTCGCTCTCGCCGAGCGCGGCGATGTCGACGCCGTCGACCCACGATGCCGACCGCGCGGTCGGGCCGGTCGAGCGCGCCGAGCAGGTTGATCGAGCGTGCTCTTGCCGGATCCCGACGGCCCCATCACGGCGAGCCACTCGCCGCGCCGCGATCTCGAGGTCGACGTCGTCCAGCGCCTTGAGCGCGCCGAAGTGGCGCGAGACGCCTTCGAGCCGGACGAGCGGCGCCGGCACGTCAGTCCCCCTTGAGCGCCGCGCGCCGGGCTCGACCGCGAGCGCCATGCGCGGATCGGACCGACGCTCGCTGAAGCCGCGACCGCGAGCGCGAGCAACGCGAGCACGATGCAGCGGCACGTCCCACCGCAGGTGGATCGACGCGGTGGAACACCTCGCGGCCGATGACCTGGGCCATGCGCGAGGCCGAACAGCCAGCCGCGCGATCGCCACCCGCGCAGCCCGATCGCCACGGCCTCCGCGGCGAACTGGCGGATGATGCGTCGCGCGTCGCGGCGCCGAGCGCCATCATGAGCGCGAAGTCGCGGCGCTCGCTCGAGCACGCGGTCGGTGAGCGTGCCGAACGCGCACAGCCCGGCCGCGAGCAGCGCCGCGAGCGTGACCAGCGTCATCAGCCGCTGCATGCGCTCGAGCAGGCTCGCCCTCGGCGCGCCGACAGCGCGCGCAGCATCGATCAGCGCGCAGGCCGCCGCCCCGCTCGATCGCGCCGCCGCGTGCGCGCTCCGCCGCCGCGCGATCGCCCTCGACCCGGGCCTGCATCGAGGCTGACCTTGCCCGCGACGCCGGCGAGCCGCTGCACGTCGGCGAGCGGGAGCCACCACGCCTCGTCGTCGGCGCCGCCCGCCTCGAGCGCTCCGCCGACCGCGATCGTCTGGCGCGCCGTCCGCGGCGAACTGCGAGCGTCACCCGCTCGCCGGGGCGGACGCCGAGCCGCTTCATGAGCCGCGCGCCCGATCAGCGTTGCGTGCGACCCGGCGGCTCGACGCTCCACGGCGGATGGAGCGCGCGCCAGCGCCGAGATCGGTGCCGGCGATCGGCACGACGTCGGCGCCGGCGCGCGCCATCGCGTAGAGCACCGGCGCGCCCGTGACGCCGGCGCCGGCGAGCCGCGCGCGCACCGTCGCCTCGTCGAGGACTCGGATGCGCCCGGCGACGCGTCGGCGGGCGTCGCCTCGCCGGGCTCGAAGCGCGCGACGCGCCGCCGCCGGCCGGCGTGACGAGCGAGGTTGGGCCCGAGCGCTCTCAGCTCGTGCGCGATGCGGCGCGACAGGTCGCCCGAGACGTGGAGCAGCGCCGACGCCACCGACGCGCCGATCGCGACCGCGATCGTGGCGAGCGCGATCGTGCCGCGGTCGCCTCAGCAGCGCGCGCGCCGAGCAGGCGCAGCTCCAGCTGCGCGCGTCGTGACGATCAGCCACGGAGCACCTGCGCCGGATCGGTGCCGGAGCGCGACGCGCAGCGGCCCGAGCGTGCCGGCGACGGCGAGCACGAGCGACAGCACGAGCGCGAGCGGCAGCAGCAGCGGCGGGAACTGGGCGGCGGTGCCGAAGGCATCGCCGCGGATCGGCGGCGGCGCCGGCGACGCCGAGCAGGAAGCCCAGCAGTCCGCCCGCGAGCGAGACCAGCGACGGTCTCGCCGACGAGCAGCGCGCGCGATCTGGCGCGACGGGTCGCGCCGAGCGCGCGCAGCAGCCCCAGCTCGACGCGCGCGCTCGACCACCGTCGCGGTCGCTGGTCGACGACGCAGCCCGAGCACCGACGCGGTGAGCGCCGCCGAGCGCCAGCAGCAGCATGAGCATGTTGAGCCGGCTGACCACCACGCGCCTCGCCCGCGCACCACCTCGCGTCAGCGGCAGCACCTCGGCGCCGGCGAGCCGCTGCTGCGAGATCGCGCGCGACGTTGTCGGGATAGCGCGGCGCAGCGATAGCGCTCGTAGCCCGGCGGGATCGCGTCCCGGATCGGGCGGCGGCGTGCGCGGCGACGGTTTGCACGAGCGCCGACAGCCACACGCGGTCGACCTCGCCCGCGCGGCCGGCGATCGCCTGCGCGCGCGCGAGCGGCGTCCACGCGCGATCGTCGTCGCGCGCCGCCGGCGGCGAGCACGCCGGTGACGAGCCAGTCCCGCTCGGCGTCGGCGGTGTCCAGGCGGACGTGCGCGCCGGGGTGCCGGTCGAGGCGCGCGCGCGAGCGCGCGGCCGAGCGACCAGCTCGTCGGCGCCGTCGCTCGGCCAGCGCCCTTCGAGCGTCCAGTGTCGGGTGCAGCCCGGCGATGCCGGTGTGCCACGTCTCGCCGTCGGCGGCGGCGACGTCGCGCTCGAACCAGGTGCCGGCGAGCGTCGCCGGCGTGGCCGTCGATCGCGACCGGAGGTCGTCAGCTCGGGCGCGGCCTCGAGCAGGTTGTTCTTCCAGAACGACTCGCTTGAGACTCGCGACCATCGTGTCGGACAGCGCGAGGCCGGCGAGCGCCGGCTGACCGATCGGCGCCGCCGAGCTCGGCAGACGAGTCGGGCCCCGGCCGGCAACACCACGAAGTTGGGACCCGACGCGCGCAGCGTGCGGGCGAGATCGTCGCCGACCTGGAGCGCCAGCGTCGCGAGCGTCGGTCGACACCGCGACCCCGAGCGTGACCGCGAGCAGCGACAGCGCCATCCGCCCGCGCCGCGCGGCCGCAGCGAGGATGCGACGAGCCGCGCGAACATGCCTACTGCCCCTGAGGTGCGGGATCAGCGGCGTCGAGGTCGCTGACCGCGATCGACGAGCCGATCGCCGCTCGATGCGATGCGGGAGCGGGATCGGGTTGCAGCCGCCCGCGCGCCCGAGCGAGTTGAGCGCGATCGGCGAGGTGCAGTTGCGGCACACCACCGCGCCGCCGTCCTCGAAGTAGCCCTTGTCGCCGCAGATCTCGCAGGCGTCGGCGCAGGTCTTCGAGTCGCGTCGCCGACCTCGATCGCGAAGAAGCGCACCGTCGCCCTCCGTCGTGGTCGCCTCGTAGAAGTGGGATGTGGCCGTCCGTGCGCGTCGCGGCATCGATCCACGCCGTCGCCGTCGGCGACGTCGAGCGGCACCGACGCCGGCGCCTTGCCGGGCAGTCGCGATTGCTGCGACGAACGCGGTGGTCAGCAGCGCGACGACCACGAGCCCGATCACACCGGTGCCGCGGCGCCACGCGCGCTCGCGCGCGCGCGCGGCGCGCGCGAGACGCGCCTGCGGGCTCGACGTCGCGCTCGGCGGCCGGCGGCGCCGGACGCGGCGCGAGCAGGAGCCAGCGCGGCGGCGAGCGCGATCGTCAGCGCGAACAGCAGCAGCTCGTTCTTCACGAACGGGCCGATCAGCGCCATCTCCGCCCGGCTCGACGGCAGCACTCGCGCCTCCGGACAGCTCGTGCAGGCCGCCGACGAACAACTGGATCGCCGATCAGCACGAGCACCGCGCGAGGTGAGCGTGAAGAACGGCTTGAGCGGGACCCGCAGCGTGCCGCGCACGAACAGCACGCCGAACACGGCCGCGAGCGTGAGCCCGATGAGTGCGCCCAGCCACAACGCCGACGCCCTGGCTGTTGAAGCCGGCGGCGGACAGGAAGATCGCGGTCTCGACGCCCTCGCGGAACACCATGCCGAACGCGAACAGGAACAGCCCGAACGCCGCTGCCGGCCGGCACGTCGCGCGGCTCGATGCCGGTCTCGATCTCGCTCTTCGAAGTGCGGCGCCGAGCGCCACATCCACACGACCAGCGTCAGCACCAGCGCGGCGCCGACCAGCATCGCGATGCCCTCGGCCAACTCCTCGTCGTAGGTCGATGCGGCTGCGCCAGCGCCGCGATGCCGACCGAGACGCGAGCAGCGCGACCAGGGCGCCGCGCCCGCGAACAGCGCCGGCGCAGCCGCTCGAGGCCGCGGCGCTTGAGGATCGTGAGCGCGATCGCCAGCACCAGCGCCGCCTCGACGCCTTCACGCAGCGTGATCACCAGGGCTTCGAACAACGTCGTCCTCCTCTAATGGGTTCTCACGCGTGCGCGGGTCCCGGCCCTGCTCGCGCGGGCGTGACGTCGAGCTCGGCTCGCCAGGGCTCGATCTCGAGGGTCTGCCGCCACGCGTGACAGGTGCGCGGCGCGCAGAAGCCGAACGCGCGCTCGTTGAGCGCGTACACCTGCGCTCTTGCCCAGACGCCGCACGTGGACGATGTCGAGGTCGCGCAGGATGCGCAGCTGATGCGAGGTCGCCGAGAGCGAGCCGCCGAGGATCGCCGGCCAGGTCGCTCGACGCTGCAGCTCGGCGATCGACAGCGCGAGCACCATGCGTGCTGCGCGTGGGATCGCCGAGCGCGCGGAAGCGTGCGCGCGAGCCGCTCGACCAGTGCGCGGTCGAGCAGGGTCTCGCGCACCCGCGCCACGGCTGGGCGAGCACTCCGTCGCCGATCCGCGCGACGCCGCGGCGCGAGGCGTGCGCACGTGTGAACGATCCTTCATGTGTCCGGCATGGTGGCGAAAGCTCGCGGCGACGTCAAGCGCGACCGCCGGGTCGATGCCGCCGACGCTCGCGGCGACCCTGCCCTTGCGCCCGAGCCCATTGACTCGCGCGCGCCGCGCGGCTCGCGATACTCACGCGCGTGCCGGATCGAGGAGTCTCGTTGTTCCGCGCCTTCGCCGATCGCTCACCGCCTTCGCGCTGCGTTCTCGTGGCCGCGCTCGCGTCCTCCGCCCGCGCCTCGATCGAGCATCCCGACCCGCGCGCCGAGGCGCTCTACGAGTCGGCGATGAAGCGCCTCGAACGGCCGACGATCGAGGGCCGCCGCGAGGCGATCGTCGAGCTCGAGCAGGCGACCCTCTACGACAAGCCTCAGCCCGAGCTACGAGCTGGCGCTGCGCGGCTCTACGCCCAATGGCGGTTACCTTCACGCACGCGCGCCGGCGCTACGAGCGGTCGCGCACCTCGACGCCCACCGACGGGGCGCGCGCCTCGGGCTCGGACAGATGTGCGCGGCGCGACTGGCTCAAGTACCTCGAACCGGCCTCGCTCGACCGCGCCGTGCTGCATCTGTCGGCGCGCGGGCCGACTCGATCCGCATCTCGAGGACGCGTGGATCCAGCTCACGCCGCTGCTCATCGAGCTGGGCGAGGTGGCGGGCGCCGAAGCGGCGGCCGAGCGCGCGATCGAGGCCGACCCCAACCTTCCGGAGCGCCACAGTTGGCGCTCGCGTATACGTCGTACCGCCTGGGCCGCGTGCAACGTGCCGACAGCGCTGTTCCACCGCGTCGTCCCGCGCTGTTCCCGCATCGTGCGTGATCAGTTCGAGGACCATCGCGCCCGATCGCGACCGAGCGCGGACACGATGATGCTCGCACCACCTTCCCGATCGCCGAGACAGCCGGACGTTCGTGCGCGCGGTTCTGGAAGCGACAACGATCCCGACCTGGCGAGCCCCGAGAACGAGGCGCAGCTCGAGTACTGGTCGCGCGTCGCGCACGCCTACTTCCTCTACTTCAACGCCAAGCGTCGCGAGTGGGACGAGCGCGGCGAGGTGTACGTGCGCTACGGGCCGCCCGAGCTCACGCCGCGTACAACCCGGTGGGCGACGCTACGCGTCACCCACGGCGTGACGCTCGACTACCCGGCCAACGCCGCTGCGTCTGGGAGCTATCCCGAGCTCGGCATGCGCGTGTGGCTGCGAGGACCGCTCGCTGACCGAGTACTACCCGCTGCCGATCGCGATCGAAGGACGGCATGGATCCGACCCGTTCCCCGATTCGCCGGAGCAGGCAGGCGCGAGGCGCTCGCGATCCGGTGGCGGCCGCGGCGTGTTCCGCAAGCTGCCGCCCGGCGTCGCGCGGCTGCCCTGATCAGCGGCGCCGTCGCGCGCTTCGAGACCGACGACGGGCCGCGCCTGCTCGGCGCAGGTCGAGCGCCGGGCGAGCCGGGCGACAGTCTGCGAGGCCGAGTGGGTCGTGCTCGACTCGACGCGGCGCGAGGTCGGCGCGCGGCATCGCAGGCGCTGTCGCCGTCGGCGTGCGACGCCACCGCGCCGGCAGCGTCGCCGACTTCGCCGACCGACGCTGCCGCCCGGGCGCTACCTCATCGGCCTGTCTCGGTGCGCGACGGCGACCAGGCGCCGCGGCGTGTTCCGCGCCGAGGCCGACATTGTCGAGCGCGCGAGCCAGGGCCTCAGCCTGAGCGACGTCGTCGTCGCCTGCGGGCTGCCGAACGTGTTCGGGCACCCGGCTGTGCGAATCGAGCCCAACCCGCGGCGCGCGTCACGGGCGCCGATCGCCGCTCACCGCGTACTTCGAGATCTACCATCTGGCTCCCGGCCGCGACGGTCACTCGCGGCTTCGAGTATCAGTACACGGTGAAGTCGGTCGAGAAGGACCCGCGCATCTGGATCAAGCGTAGCTGTTCCGTCCGCGGCCGCGCGTCCCCGAGATCTCAGGCGAGCCGCGAGGAGGAGAACCCGCGGCAGCGTGCGCCGCCAGTTCGTGAGCGTCCCGGTCGAGTCGCCGCCGGTGCGGGAAGTATCGGCTCTGGAGATCACGCGTGCGCGATCTGGTCGCCGGCAACGTCGGCCACGCGCTCGGCGGGTTCATCAAGGTGGCGGAGTCACTGACCAACTGAGGATCCTCGCCCGGCGGAAGCGGTGCGCCGACGATCGGCGGCGCCGGATCACTTCGTCGTGGCGCTCGTCATCACCTCGCGCATCGCGTCCGGTGCAGTGCGCCGTTGCTGGCGAGGATGCGCGGCGCGCTCGAGCGCGGAACTGCCTCGCCTCGAACCCGGTGACGCGGCCGCCGGCTTCGCGCACGATGAGGACGCCGGCGGCCATGTCCCACGGCGACAGGCTCGCGCCTCCCAGAAGCCCGTCGAACCGCCCGCACGCGAGGTAGCACAGGTTGAGCGCGGCCGGAGCCGTCGCGGCGCACGCCCTGGGCGCGCACGAGGAACGCGCTGGAACAGCGGCGCAGCGCTCCGGGTGCTCGCGCGCGTCGTATAGGGAAGCCGGTCACGAGCAGCGCGTCCTCGACGCGCGCGATGTCGGAGACGCGGATCGGCGCGTCGTTCAGCGTCGCGCCCGTCGCCGGCGGCGGCGGCGAACAGCTCGTCGCGCACCGGATCGTAGCACGGCGCCGCCGCCAGCACGACCGTCCGACCTCGGCGCGCGATCGAGACGGCGAAGAACGGATAGTTGTGCGCGAAGTTCGTGGTGCCGTCGAGCGGATCGATCGAGCCAGCGCACGTTGCCGGCGGTGCCGGCGTGCGCGCCCGACTCCTCGGCGAGCACGGCGTCGCCCGGAAAGCGCTCGCGCGATCGGTCGAGCAGCAGCGCCTCCGAGCGGCGGTCGTACTCGGTGACGAGATCGATGCGGCCCTTGCGCTCGGGCGCGTGCGCGCGGCCGTAGCCCTCGAGCAGGATCGCGCCGGCCTCGCGCGCGAGCCCGTCGCCGCCGCGCGCAGCGCCGACGGCGCGCGGGATGCGGACGCGTACGGTGCGCCGCGGTCCGCGCCGACGTCACGACGCCCCGCGCCGAGCTGTGGACAGAAGCGCGAGTAGGGACAGCGGGCGCACGTCCAGCGATCGGGCATGGCGGAAGCGCGCGCGCGCGGATGCCGGCGGCCGCGGACTCGGCGCGCTCCCGCGCGCGCGCTCGAGGATGCTCGTCGCGGACGACGGCCGAGCCCGACGACGCCGGTGCCGACGTAACTGCAGCTCGACGCGCGCCGGCGTCACGCCGTACATCTCGCTGGTAGGCGAGCGCGTAGAGGCCGAGCTGCGTCGTCGCGCAGGCTCTTCGCCGCGCGCTCATCCGCCTTCTCCGGGTCGTCCTCGTCGGACGTCTTGTAGTCGACGAGCACGATGCCGTCCGCGCGCTCGTCGATCCGGTCCCAGCGGCCGGCGACCAGCGTCGTTCGCCGAGCCGGAACTGGAACTCGCGCTCGATCGCGAGCGGCACCCGCTCGCGACGCGTCCTCGCGCGTCACGAAGCGCGCGCAGCGTCTGGCGGCCCTCGCTCGAGGCGCAGCTCCTCGTGCTCGCGCGAGTAGAAGCCCTCGCTCGACCACGCGCCTCGAACGCGGCGATCACGTCGTCGGCGGTGATCGGGCAGACCGCTTCATGCGGTGCTGGTGGTAGACGCTGGATCGCGTGGTGGATCGCGATGCCGTACATCGCACGCGGGATCGGTGCCGAGCGGGACCTGCGCGACGTGCGCGTAGCGGTACTTGAGCGGGCAGGTGACGTAGTCGTCGATCTGCTGTGCGAGACCTCGAGCAGCTGATCGTCGGGGATCGGTGACGGCTCCGCCGCCTGCGGCTCGACCGCCGGCGCGTAGCGCGCGATCGACTCGAGCGCGGACGCCGCCGCGCGCCGCGCGCGCGGAGGCCGGGCAGATCGAGCGCCTCGATCACGAAGCGCGACGGTTTCGCGCGCGCGCTTGCCGCCGTAATCCGCGGCGTGGCACAGCACGAGCCGGTCGCGGCGCGCGCGTCATGCCGACGTAGAACAACCGGCGCTCCTCGCGCTCGTGGTCTTCCTTGGCTCTGGGCCTGCGACGCCACCAGCTCCGGAGGCAGCGCGCAGCGCGTGCCTCGCGCGCGTGGCTCGGGAACCGCCGCTCGACCAGGTGCACCATGTACACGACCGGGAACTCGAGCCCTTTGGCGTTGTGCGCGGTGAGCAGGTGGACCGCGTCCTCGTCCGGCCTCGACGCTCGGCGGTGGCGGGGTCATCGCCCATCTCGATCAGGAGGTCGAGATGGTGGATGAACTGATCGACGCGGTCCTGCTTGAGCAGCGGTCCGACGCGCGACACGATCTTGAACAGGCGGTGGAGGTTCTGCACCTGCTCGGTCAGCAATACGTAAC
>ERZ1370068.2253-contig-141_pt1 | contig 13742 bp, 14 predicted proteins | sample MGYA00561227_ERZ1370068 | MGnify/ENA primary metagenome ERZ1370068 (study PRJEB38410, sample SAMEA6850437) | metagenome | study: Metagenomic assessment of the ecological functions of the soil: analysis of the soil microbiota associated with the...
GCGACGGGCGCTCGACCGCGTGCTGCGCGCCGGCCACTACTGGTGCCGCACTGGTTCAAGGCGGTCCCACCATGTCGCCTACTGGGACAAGTTCGGCCGGCCGGCGGTGAAACCGCGCTACGAGCGCGGCATTATCCATACCTGGTGGTACGATGCCGAGAAAGGCGGCAAAGCTCAAGCCCAACTGAGATGGAGGTCGAGCAAGCGTACCTAGATGGCAACCTATCTTCTCAAGCGCCTGCTCCTGATCGTCCCGACCCTGCTCGGGATCATGCTGATCAGCTTTGCCATCGTCCAGTTCGCGCCCGGCGGGCCGGTCGAGCGCGTCATCGCCCAGATCACGCGGCACGGACGTGTCCGCCACCGCGCGCATCGGCGGCGGCCAGGGCGACGGGCTCTCCACCTCCACGCAATCGCAGATGAGCCAAGGCGACGGCGAGATCACGCCAAGTACCGCGGCGCGCAGGGCCTCGACCCCGGAGTTCATCAAGCAGCTCGAGAAGCAGTTCGGCTTCGACAAGCCGGCGCACGAGCGCTTCTTGCTGATGATGAAGAGCTACCTGCTGTTCGACTTCGGCAAGAGCTACTTCCGCGACGTGAGCGTGCTGCAGCTGATCAAGGAGAAGCTGCCCGTCTCGATCTCGCTCGGCATCTGGATGATGCTCATCACCTATCTCGATCTCCATCCCGCTCGGCATCCGCAAGGCCGTGCACGACGGCGAGAAGTTCGACACCTGGACCTCGGGCGTGCTGGTGATCGGCTATGCCATCCCGGGCTTCCTGGTCGCGGTGTTCCTGCTGGTGATGTTCGCGGGCGGCTCGTTCTTCCAGTGGTTCCCTCGCGCGGGCTGACGTCGGACAACTGGAACCAGCTGTCGCTGCTCGGCAAGGTCGGCCGACTACTTCTGGCACCTGACGCTGCCGCTGATCGCCATGTCGCTCGGCGCCTTCACCACCATGACGTTCCTGACGCGCAACTCGTTCCTCGACGAGATCCGCAAGCAGTACGTGATGACGGCGCAGGCCAAGGGGCTGGGCCAGCGCCAGGTGCTCTACGGCCACGTGTTCCGCAACGCCATGCTGCTGATCATCGCCGGCTTTCCCGGCGCCTTCATCCACGCCTTCTTCTCGGGCTCGCTGCTGATCGAGACGATCTTCTCGCTCGACGGCCTCGGCCTGCTGAGCTTCGAGAGCGTCATCAACCGCGACTATCCGGTGGTCTTCGCCACGCTCTACATCTTCGCGCTGCTGGGCCTGGTCGTTAACCTGGTGTCGGACTTCATCTACACGCTGGTCGATCCGCGCATCGACTTCGAGTCGCGAGAGGTTTGAGGCCCTATGGACACCCGCGTCGAAGACAAGCGCGCGATCGATCGCGCCCCAGGCGACCAGCCGAGCCGCGCGCGCCGCTGCCGCCACGGCAGATCGGCCAGCAGATCGCTGCCGCCTGCCGGCAGGCTCTGCCTCAGCGGCTTCTGCGCTCTCGCCGCTCAACCGGCGGCGCTGGCGCAACTTCAAGGCCAACCGCCGCGGCTACTGGAGCCTGTGGATCTTCCTCGTCGCTGTTCGTCCTCAGCCTGTTCGCCGAGTTCATCGCCAACGACAAGCCGATCGTCGCCTACTACAAGGGCGAGCTGCTGTTCCCGGTGCTGCGTCGACTATCCGGAATCGAAGTTCGGCGGCTTCCTGGCCGTCACCGACTACAAGGACCCGGTGATCCTCGACGAGATGGAGAAGCACGGCTGGGCCATCTGGCCGCCGATCAGCTACTCCTACCGCTCGATCAACAAGGACTATCCGCGCATCAAGAACGCGAGCCGGCCAGTGCCTGGGCTTCCCGGGCCGCCGCCATGGGCGACGCAGCGCCGGCCTGTGCGACGCGCCCGCCGACCAGATCGCGCGCTACACGGCCATCGGCAACCGCAACTGGCTCGGCACCGACGACCAGGGCCGCGACGTGCTGGCGCGCCTGATCTACGGCTTCCGCATCTCCGTGCTGTTCGGGCTGCTGCTGACCATCCTGTCCTCCATCGTCGGCGTGACGGCCGGCGCCGTGCAGGGCTATTTCGGCGGCCGCGTCGACCTGGTGTTCCAGCGCTTCCTCGAGATCTGGTCGTCGATCCCCTCGCTGTTCGTGCTCATCATCATCTCCTCGGTGCTGGTGCCCGGGCTTCTGGACGCTGCTCGGCGTGCTGCTGCTCTTCCACTGGGTCTATCTCGTCGGCGTGGTGCGCGCCGAGTTCCTGCGCGGGCGCAACTTCGAGTACATCACGGCGGCGCGCGCGCTCGGCCTCTCCAACGTCAAGATCATGTTCAAGCACCTGCTGCCCAACGCCATGGTGGCGACGCTGACGTTCCTGCCCTTCAAGCTGTCCGGCTCGATCACGGCGCTGACCGCGCTCGACTTCCTGGGGCTCGGCCTGCCGCCCGGCTCGCCGTCGCTCGGCGAGCTGCTGGCCCAGGGCAAGGCCAACCTGCAGGCGCCCTGGCTGGGCCTTGCCGCCTTCATCTCGATCGCCGGGCTGCTGAGCCTGCTCGATCTTCGTCGGCGAGGGCGTGCGCGACGCGCTCGATCCGCGCAAGACCTTCAAGTGAGGCGCGCATGCACGGCGGCGCCCCCTCGTCGACGTCCGCGATCTGTCGGTGAGGTTCGCGCGCCGGCCCGACCGTCGGTCGACGCCGTCAAGCACGTCTCGTTCAGCGTCGCCAAGGGCGAGATCGTGGCGCTGGTCGGCGAGTCCGGCTCGGGCAAGACCGTCTCGGCGCTGTCGATCCTGCGGCTGCTGCCGTACCCGTCGGCATCGCATCCGTCGGGCGAGATCCTCTTCGGCGGCAAGGACCTGCTCGCAGGCGCCCGAGCGTGCCATGCGCGCGCATCCGCGGCGAGAAGATCTCCATCATCTTCCAGGAGCCGATGACCTCGCTCAACCCGCTGCACACCATCGAGAAGCAGGTCGGCGAGATCATGAAGCTGCACCACGGCCTCGATGACGCCACGGCGCGCGCGCGCGTGCTCGAGCTGCTGCGGCAAGGTCGGCCTCGACGAGCCGGAGAAGCGGCTGCACGCCTACCCGCACCAGCTCTCCGGCGGGCAGCGCCAGCGCGTGATGATCGCCATGGCGCTCGCCAACGAGCCCGACCTGCTGATCGCCGACGAGCCGACCACCGCGCTCGACGTCACCATCCAGGCGCAGATCCTCGAGCTGCTGAAGAGCTGCAGCGCGAGCTCGGCATGGCCATGCTGCTGATCACCCACGACCTCGGCGTGGTGCGCCAGATGGCCGACCGGGTCTACGTCATGAGCGACGGGCAAGGTCGTCGAGGCAGGGCACGACCGCCGACGTGTTCGAGCGGCCGCAGCACGCCTACACCCGCCACCTCATGTCGGCCGAGCCCAAGGGCCGCCCGCCGCAGTCCGCGCCGAGCGCGCCGGTCGTGCTGGAGACCGAGGACCTCAAGGTGTGGTTCCCGATCAAGCGCGGGCTGCTGCGCCGCACTGTCGACCACGTGAAGGCCGTCGACGGCCTGTCGCTCAAGCTGCGCGCCGGCGAGACGCTGGGCGTGGTCGGCGAGTCGGCTCCGGCAAGACCACGCTCGGGCTGGCGCTGCTGCGGCTCGTCTCGTCGCAAGGGCGCCCATCGCCTACGTCGGCACAGCGCATCGACGGCTTCGGCTCGCAGCGAGATGCGGCCGCTGCGCAAGGAGATGCAGGTCGTGTTCCAGGACCCTTACGGCTCGCTGTCGCCGCGGCTCTCGGTCGGCCAGATCATCGAGGAGGGCCTGCACGATCCAGAGCCCCGGCATGAGCTACGAGCGAGCGGCGCGAGCGACGTCGGCGCGGCGCTGAGCGAGGTCGGCCTCGACCCCGACGCGCAGGACCGCTACCCGCACGAGTTCTCCGGCGGCCAGCGCCAGCGCATCGCCATTGCCCGCGCCATGGTGCTGGAGCCCAGTTCGTGCTGCTGGACGAGCCGACCAGCGCGCTCGACATGTCGGTGCAGGCGCAGATCGTCGACCTGCTGCGCGACCTGCAGCGGCGGCACGATCTCGCCTACCTGTTCATCAGCCACGACCTCAAGGTGGTGCGCGCGCTGTCGAACTACGTGGTGGTGCTGAAGAACGGCAAGGTGGTGGAGGAAGGGCCGGCCGACGAGATCTTCAACAGCCCGCAAGCGCCCTACACCAAGGCGCTGCTCGCCGCCGCCTTCGACCTCGCCGTCGTGCATCGCACCGCCGTGGCGACCGTAGGCAGGCGTCGGACTCCCTGGGTCGATACCGTTACCCACCGGTCATGCGACGTTTCTACCGCTCAGGCGAGGGTTGCGCTATGGTGTCGGACCCGGAGGGTCCGGCACCATCGGAGACGTGATCCATGGCACTTCTCATCGCCTCTGCAGCTCGCGCGGCGACGAGTTCGCCGCGCGTCGCGCGCCGTCTGCGCCCCGGACCTCGACCTGCGCGTTGCGCCCCGACCTCGGCAATCCCGCGGACATCGACTACGCGCCTCGACCTGGTGGCCGCAGCCGGGCCTGCTGAAGTCTGCTGCCCAATCTGCAGCTCATCGTCTCGGTCGGTGCCGGCGTCGACCATCTGTTCAGCGATCCCGACCTGCCGCGCTGTGCCGATCGTGCGCTTACGTCGACCCTGACCTCACGCGGCCGCATGGTCGAGATCCATTGCGCTGCATGTGCTCTACCACCACCGGCGCATGAGCGAGTTCCGGCGAGCTGCAGGCGCGCAAGGTGTGGAAGTATCTGCCCGAGCCGGCAGCGCACGAGGTGCGCGTCGGCCTGATGGGGCTGGGCGTGCTGGGCTCGGCCGCGGCCGGCGCGCTCGAGGGCTTCGGCTATCAGGTGCGGGGCTGGAGCCGCGTCGCCGAAATCGCTTCGCCGGCGTCGCCTGCTACGCCGGCGACGGGCGAGCTCGATGCGTTCCTGGCCGACACCGACATCCTGGCCGTGCTGCTGCCGCTGACGCCGGACACGCGCGGCACCATCGACCGCGCGGCTGCATCGCCAAGCTGTCGCGCCGCGGCCGCGACGCGCGGCTGCCGGGCCCCGTGCTGATCAATGCCGGCCGCGGCGGCCTGCAGGTCGACGCCGACATCCTGGCGGCGCTGGAGGCGGGCGAGCTGACGCCGCCTCGCTCGAGCGTGTTCGAGGCCGAGCCGCTGCCGCACTCGAGCCCGCTGTGGTCGCACCCCCGCGTCGTCGTACGCCGCACAACGCCGCCGAGAGCGCGCCCGCGGCCATCGTGCGCTACGCCCTGCGCCAGATCGCGGCGCACCGCAGAGGCGAGCCACTGCGACCACGTGGTCGATCCGCAGGCGCGGGTATTGAGACGTCTCCGCCGAGGCGGGAGGGGTGCTGGGACCTCCGCGCCACCCTTCTCGGACCTGTCCAGACGCGTGGCAGACGCGGGGATGACCCAGCGCCGACTCACCGCGACGTGCGCGAAGTCGGAGCGCTTGGTGCGGATCAGCAGGATCAGCGGGAAGGCCAGCAGGGTGACGATCATCATCAGCTTGAAGTCGTTGGCGTAGGCGATGATGGTCGCCTGCTGGGTGATGAGGTTCTCGAGCAGCGCGCGGCCCGTATCCGTCGACGGATCGAGCATCGCCGCCAGCCGGGTCGGCCAGCGCCTGATTGAAGCGGCGTCACGCTCTCGGCCAGGTGCGCGCGCATCATGATGGTCTTGTTGGTGAGGTTGGCGATGACGACGGAGACGCCGATCGAGCTGCCGAGATTGCGGATCAGCGTCCACATGGCCGTGCCTTCGCGTGCGCAGCGCGGCCGGGATGCGTCGCCAGCGAGATGGTGTTCAGCGGCACGAACATGAAGCCCGAGCCCAGCGCCCTGCAGCGATGCTGACCCACACGATGGTGCGCATGGCGCGTGTCGGGAGTGAAGTCGATCGAGTAGTAGAGCGAGACGACGCAGCACGCGCAGGCCCAGCGAACAGCAGGATGCGCCCATCGATGCGCGCCATCAGCGGGCCCGCGCCACCAGCATGGTGACGGCCATGCCGAGGCCGCGCGTCCCGAGCAGCACGCCCGGCATCGAGGATCGGATAGCCCATCGACGCCCTGCAGCATGCGGCGCCATCAGCGCCATGCTCGCCACCAGCAAGATGCCGCATCACGAACATGAAGGTGAGGCCGACGATGAAGTTGCGGTCGCGGAAGATCTCGATGGGAATGAACGGCCGCTCGGTGGTGAGCGAGTGGGCGATGAAGAAATAGAAGGCGGTGGCGGAGACGATGGCCATCAGCACGATCTCGCTCGAATCGAACCAGCCGAGCTGCTCGCCCCGGTCGAGCATCAGCTGAAGCGCGCCGATGGCGATGCCGAGCGCGGCAAAGCCCGAGCCAGTCGAAGGACAGCGTGCGGTTGCCCTCGGTCTCGTCCATGAAGGCCACGAGCCCGATCACGGTGACGATGCCGAACGGCAGGTTGATGTAGAAGACCCAGCGCCAGGAGTAGTATTCGGTGAGCCAGCCGCCGAGCATCGGGCCCCATGATCGGGCCCGATCATCACGCCCATGCCCCACAGCGACATGGCCCAGCCGCGCCGCTCCGGCGGATAGATGTCCGAGCATCACCGACTGCGACAGCGGCACCAGCGCCGCGCCGAACATGCCCTGCAGCAGGCGGAACAGCACCATCTCCTCGATGTTCTGGGCGATGCCGCACAGCATGGAGGCGAGCGTGAAGCCGGTGACGCAGATCAGCAGCAGCAGCTTGATGCCGAACGCGGTTGGCGAGCCAGCCGACCGGCGCCGTCATGACGGCGGCCGCCACCACGTAGGAGGTCAGCACCCAGCTCACCTGGTCGAGGGTGGCGGAGAGGCTCGCCCTGCATGTAGGGCAGCGAGACGTTGGCGATGGTGATGTCGAGCACCTGCATGATGATCGCCATCATCACGAAGACGGTGACCATCAGGCGCCGCAGCAGAGGGGCTGGCCGCCGGCGCGCGCTGGGCGGTCATTGGTCGGGGTCCTGGGCCACCGCGCTCGAGCCCGAGCAGCCGCGCCAGCCTGCCGCGGCGGCCGGTGTCGATCTCGACGGTGGCGCTCATGCCCGAGCGCAGCCGGCGCAGGTCCTGGCCCGGCTCGAACTCGATCCGCAGCGGCACGCGCTGCACGATCTTGATCCAGTTGCCGGCGGCGTTCTGCGGCGGGAGGATGGCGAACTGCGCGCCGGTGCCGGGGCTGATGGCCGCGACCGTGCCGCGCCACTGCCGCGAGGAAATGCGTCGACCGTGATGGCCACCGGCTGGCCGGCGCGCACGTAGGTGAGGTCGGTTTCCTTGGGGTTGGCGTCGACCCACACGTTGTCGGTGCCGATGATGCTGAACACGGCCATGCCGGCGGTGAGGAACCGCCCCATCTGGATGCTGGTCACTTGCGTGGCGATGCCGGCGATGGGCGCGCGCAGCACGGTGTTGGCGAGGTCGCGCTTGGCGCGCGTCGAGGGCCACGGCCGCCTCGATGATACTGGGGATACTTCTCGATCGGCAGGTCGACGTCGCCCAGCAGCTGGTTGCGCACCGTCGCCTCCTGCTGCTGCGAGCTGCTCGAGCATGCGCCTTGGCGGCCAGCCAGCGCCATCCGCGACTTGTCGAGATCGGACGGCGTGCTGATGCGGTTGCTCGAGCAGCGAGGTCTTGCGGTCGAAGTCGGCCTGGTTGGCGGCCACGCTCTGGCGCGCCAGCTCGATCTGCTTGCCGAGGCTGGCGTGCGTGCTCTTGAGGTTGTCGAAGTCGCTCTTGACGCGCGCCGAGCTTGGCCTCGGCCTCCTGCGCCGCGAAGCGATAGGGCGCGGGATCGATCGAGAACAGCTCGTCGCCCGGCGCGCAGCTGCTGGCCCTCGACGACGGCGATGCGCACGACCTTGCCCGACACCTCCGGCGTGATCAGGCACCTTCTGGGCGCCGACGTAGGCGTTGTCGGTCGGACACGTAGCGGCCGCCGAGCAGATAGAGAATAGGCCCGACCGACGGCGACCAGCGCCGGGACGATCACCATCAGCGTCGACGCGCAGCGACGGCGTCCGCAGCCGTCATGGCGGCAGAGGAGCGCAGCTGCGTGAGCGTGCTGACGCTCATGGCGCGTACCCCTGGCGCAGCTTGCCTGAGCGCCATTGGCGGCGCCGCGCCTGCCCGTCGGCGTTGCGGATGTTGCGTCTTGATCAGGAGCAGCTTCTGCAGGCAGCGCGGCGACGTCGGCCTCGCTGAGCGAGGCCAGCACCTCGCTCGTGACCTCGCTGGCCGAGCGGGGCGAGATGCGCCAAGCGTCGTGTGCCCCTTGTCGGTCAGGTAGAGCCGGTTGGCGCGCCGGTCGCGCGGATGCGGGCGCCGCTCGACGAGGCCGTGCTGGCACAAGCGGTCGATCAGCCGCACCAGCGAGATCGGCTGGATCTCGAGGGCTCTCGGCCATCTCGGCCTGCGTCATGCCCTCCTGCCGCTGCAGCCGCGCCAGCACGCCCCACTGGGCGCGGGTCATGCCGTGCTCACGGGCGCACTGGTCGATGTAGGTGCGCATCGAGCGCGCCACATCGGAGAGCTGGAGAGGATCTCGCGTCGCTATGTTCGGTGGTCGCTTCATGCCGTTATTATAAGCAGGCTTATGATATGGTGGTATTGGTTCCCGGCAGGGCTGCTATGCGTCGCGAACCGCCGAGCTCAAGTCCAGGCGCGAGAGCCCCGTGCGCCGCCTCGCTGCCGCTTAACCGCAGAACGAGCAATGGCGGCAGCTCGGCGAGGGGCGGATCTCGCCGATCCGGGGCGCCCGGCAGGCGCTCGCGGCGCTGGCCGTAGCGGTTGCACCACACCACGCGCATGCCGAACGCGGACGCCGCGTGGGCGTCCCAGGCATGTGGAGGACTGGAACGCGATCGCGCTTGCCGGCAACGCCGAGCCGGTCGACGGCCAGCTGATAGACGCGTGGCGTGCGGCGAACAACGCCGACCTCCTCCACCGACAGGACATGGTCGAGGCAGGCTGCCGAGCTTCGCGCCGGCCACGGCGTCGGCGACATCGACGGCGAGCCGTTGGACGAGGATGGCGGTGACGAAGCCGGCCTCCTTCAGCCGGCGCAGGACCTGCGGCACCTCGGGAAGCAGTTCGAGCGTGCGGTAGAGGCTCCATCAGGCGGTCGCGCACGTTCGCGTCGGCGTGCCGAGCGTCTCCAGCGTGAAGTCGAGGGCGTCGCCCGTCACTGCCAGAAGTCGGCGTGGCGCCCCTGCAGTGCCGCGCAGCCAGGTGTAGTGCAGCTGCTTGTCGCGCCACAGCGCCGTGACGGCGGCAGCCTTGTCGCCCAGCACGTCGGCGCAGCCCGCCGCCGCCGAGGCGAAGTCGAAGAGCGTGCCGTAGGCGTCGAAACGCAGGCGCGCACGGCGATCGTATCTTGCGTCACGGGCAGGGCTCCTGGCGGCGATGCTCGGGGCTGAACGTAAAGCACAGGGCGCACAGCAGGGCCACCGTCGTGCGGTGGTCCGGCGGCAGCAGACGCGACTCGACTGGCGCGGGCGATCGACTAGCATGTGGCGGCGGCAGATCGGGCCGGCCACCGCAGGAAGACAACGCTCGAGGTTCAAGATGCCCATCAAGTCCAAATACCTGTTTGTCGCCAGCATGGACGTCGGCCCCGGCCAAGGAGGCGCTGTTCAACGAGGTCTACGACACGGAGCACGTGCCGTTCCTGTCCAAGGTGCCCGGCGTGCACGCGTCACGCGCGTCAAGGGGCGAGCCTGTTCTCGATCATGCCTCGGCGGCGAGGAAGAAGGTGGCGCTCGACGGACCGCGCTACAGCGCCATCTACGAGGATCGACGGGCCGCACGTGCTGGTCAGCCCCGAGTGGGCGAAGGCCGGCGAGATGGGCCGCTGGGCGAAGGAGGTGCGGCCCCACACCCGCAACCGGCGGCATGCGCTCTTCAAGGTGCGCTGACGCGAGCCGGGGTTGGCGCGTCGAAGTTGGCGCACTGCAATGTGATGTCGATCAGCGCCGTCTGTCGGTGAAGCCCGTGGAGACGACTACTGCAGCTGACGCATCTCCGCCTCCGCCTGCTCCAGCCAGTACGTCATGCCCATCTCGCGGTACATCGTCGTCGCGGTGGTGAGGTGCTCCTGCGCCTGCTCGCGCTTGCCCGTGCGCCGGTAGAGCTTGCCGAGGCCGAGGTGGCAGTGGGCGACGAGGGGGCGCATGCCGAGCTCCTCGGCGAGCGCGAGCGCGTCACGGTAGTGGCCGTCAGCGTGCTCCGGGGATCGCGGCGGGCGGTGACCTCGCCGAGGAGGCGGAGGGCCCACGCCTCGTAGGGGCGTTGACCGCGCTCGCGGGCAAAGGTCAGGGCTCGCCCGGCGAATTCGAGAGCGTCCTCGAGCCGGTCGGCGAGGACGTACGCCTCGCCCAGATACACCAGGAAGAGCGGCTGTGACGAGCCGGTATCCCATAGTCTCAATGGCGCTCAGCGCGTGCTCCAGCAACGGGATGCCCTCAGCAATCCGCCCCGAGAGCGCGTAGGCGTAGCCCAGGATCCCCGTGTTACGCCACTGAAAGAAAGGTCAGGTTCCACTCGCGACACAGCGCCAGCCCGCGTTCGAGCAGGCGGACGGCGTGGCTGAGCTCTCCCCTGGTGATCTGGAGATGGGCGAGAGTCCAGCACGCGAAGGCCAGGCTGTAGGGGTGATCGAGCGCCTCAGCGAGGCGGATGCCTTCCTGGCCGTTGAGCGATCCCTTCGTTGAACTTTCCCTGGTCGGCGAAAACCCAAGTCAAATAGTCAGCGGGCCATCACGGCAGGAAATCCGGCGAGGCCAAAGCGTTCCCGGCTCAGATCGCCTTCGAGCAACTGCAGGACTTTCAGGAGAAGCTCCTCGGCCCGTCGATAGTCGCCCGTCCCGAGGCAGGCCGCGCCGAGGTAGAGATTTCCCGTCACCTGGAGCGGAACATCCCCAAGCGACTCGGCAATAGCCTGGGCGCTCTGGCCGAACGCGAGCGCTTCCGTCGGATGACCAGTCATCCAGAGGTTGTGGCACAGATAGACGGACAGCTGCCCGAGTCGCCGTTGATCGTCGAGCGTCCTCGCCAGGCCTTCGGCTTCGCGGAGACAAGCCGAAGATCCGCTCGAATTCTCCGAGCGGAAAGAGTGCAGTTCGAAGGTCAAAGCGAAGATCGATGGCCTGCTCCAGCGTCTCGCGGCTCTCGGGCAGCGCTTCGAGGAGACGTCAGCGCCTGCTCGAAGGATTTGACAGCCTCGCGGTTGGCCGATCGCGCGTACGCAAGCCGACCCGCCTTGAGCCAATAGCCGATCGCCTCGCTCGCAAGCCCGGCCTCCGGTGAAATGGTGGGCGACGACCTCGGGCAGGCTTTCGGCCATCGCCGGGAACCGCTCGACCAGCACTTTGGCGATGCTCGCATGCAACTGCCGCCGCCGGCTCTTGAGCATCGTGGCGTAGGCGGCGTCCTGCACCAGCGCGTGCTTGAACGAGTAGGTCGCGTCCGGCGGCGTTCCGCGCCGGGAGATGAGGCCGGAGGCCGTCAGCCGCTCGAGCGCCGCGTCGAGGTCCATCGGGGCCAAGGCCGACACCGCGGCAATCAGCTCGTGGGAGAACTCCCGTCCGATCGCGGCGCCGATCTGCGCCACATCCTTGACCGAGCGCAAGCCGGTCGAGGCGAGCCACCAGCGAGGCCTGCAGCGTCGTCGGTATGGCGAGCGGCGGCAGCGGTCCGTCGAGCACGTAGCGGTCCGGCTGTCTCACGCAACAGCCCGCTCTCGAGCAGCGTGCTCGTCAGCTCCTCGATGAACAGCGGCACGCCATCTGTGTGCGCAAGGACCTGCTCGACGACGGCGTCGGGCAGCGCCTTGCCCTTGGTGACGCCGCCAATGATGCCGGCGCTGTCGCGACGGCCAAGGCGGCTCAAGGGCAGCATCGTCACATGCGGCTGGCCGACCCAGGTCGGCTGGAGCTCCGGCCGGAACGTGACGACCAGCAGCACCGGCAGATTGGCGACGCGGGCAACCGTTCGATCGAGCAGATCCAGCGATGTCGGATCGATCCAGTGGGCGTCCTCGAACACGATCAGGACGGAGCTCTGCGCCGCTACGCCGTCGAGCTGGTCGAGAAGCGCCGTGAGAGTCATCTCTCGCTTCTGCTGCGGGCTGACCGCCAACGCCGGGTAGCGCTCGTCCGCCGGCACCGCCAACAGCTCGGCGATGAGCGCCACATCGCGTGGCACATTTCTCGCCGTCGGCTTGAGCAAGGCCTCCAGCTTGTCGAGCTTCGCTCTGGCGCTGCTGCCCGGCTCGAAGCTCGCGGCCCGCTCGAGCTGCGCAATGAACGGGTAGAGCGGGCTGTGCGTATGGTGGGGAGAGCAGAAATAGCGCAGGCGCGCATGCGGCTCGCCCTCGAGCCTCGACCAGCAGGCTTTCAGCGATGCGCGACTTGCCGATGCCGGGCTCGCCGGAGAGCAGCACGACCCGACCCTCGCCGAGCCTTGGCCTGATCCCAACGGCGCAGCAGCAGCTCGATCTCCTCCTGCCGGCCAACGAGCGGGGACAGCGCGCCCGCGCGCCGCGCCTCGAACCGGCTGACGCCGGCCGCCTCGCCGCGCACCTGCCACGCCTCCACCGATGGCGGCAGTCCCTTCAGCCTCGTCGGCACCGAGCGCGCGGCAGTCGAACATCCGCCCTACCAGCCGCCGCGTGCTGGCCGCGATAACGACCTCGCCCGGCGCTGCCGCGGCCTGCAGCCGCGCCGCCAGGTTTGGCGTCTCGCCGATCGCAACACGCTGCCGTGTGTCGCCGGTCCCCAGCTGCTCGCCGACGACAACCAGCCCGGTGGCGATGCCGACGCGCGCCTGAAGGGTCACGCCGGAAGAGGCCTTCAGCGTGCCGACCGCGTCGAGGATGGCAAGGCCGGCGCGCACGGCCTGCTCAGCGTCATGCTCATGCGCTGCAGGGTAGCCGAAATAGACGTGCACGCCATCGCCCAGGTACTGGGCGACAAATCCGTCAAAGCGCGCCGCCACATCGGCGACCACCTTGTGGAAGGCGGCGATCCGATCGCGCATGTCCTCGGGGTCGAGGTCGCGCCGAAAGGGCCTCGAGCCGACCATAGTGCAAACCATGATCGTCAGCTGTCGCCGCTCGGAGCTGGCTGGAGCGGACCGCCACCGCAGGCGATGCCGCATCGCCCCGCGCTTCGGGGCTCTCGGCGTCGACTCTGCTCGGGGTCCTCCTCATATCGCCAGCGGGCCGCATCGAGGCCGTCGGGCATCGCGGGCGTTGGCGATCTCGCTGACAGTAGGCGATCCGCTCGGCGGCTGTGTGCTGCGCAGCTCGGCGACGAGCGACTTGGTTGCCGCATCGGGCTCGCGTGTTCAGCTCGCGCTTGAGCAGCGCAACGAGGTCTTGGTAGTGCTTGAGCGCTTCGGCCTTGCGTCCTGCGGCGGCCAGCGCCTGTACGATCAGCCGATGGGCGTCCTCGCGCATGTTGTTGAGAGCGATGGCGCGCTGGCCGGCCTTCAGAGCGTGTTCGGCGCGGCCGGCGGCCAGCTCTTGTTCGCCGAGCCCCATCATGGCGCCAAGGGCGAGTTCAAGTAACCTCTCGCGCTCACCGGTCAGCCATTCGTTCCAGCCCTCTTCGCTGACGGCAACGTCGTCGATCAGGCCGGCCTCGGTAGAGATCGGCTGCCGCACTCAACGCATCACGGCTGCCCTCACGGACCAGGGCCTCGAACCGGC
>ERZ1370068.10146-contig-8869_pt1 | contig 13724 bp, 25 predicted proteins | sample MGYA00561227_ERZ1370068 | MGnify/ENA primary metagenome ERZ1370068 (study PRJEB38410, sample SAMEA6850437) | metagenome | study: Metagenomic assessment of the ecological functions of the soil: analysis of the soil microbiota associated with the...
ATCTACTCCATGGCCCGAGTCCTTCCGCCACAGCGTACGTCCGGGTACGCGGCAACTCTGACAGTGCCCCAGGCGACGCAGCAGGCGGTAGCTGCCTACCAACGCGAGGAGAGATCTGAAGCGGAGCGGCTGTTGCCGATTGCTGCTTGATGTAACGCCGGACTCCTTTGAAGCGCTATACCTGTTGGGAATTGTCGCGGAACAGACAGGAAGAGCGGAGGAGGCTGTTGGATTGCTGTCGAAAGCGGTCGCGGTCAAGCCGGGCGTCGCCGATGCTCACTACAATCTCGGCGTTGCACTGGGAGAGCTCAAGCGCACCGTGGAGGCGGTCGAAAGTTACGAGCGAGCGATCGCGCTCAGGTCCGATTACGCCGACGCCTACTTCAATCGCGGCGTCGCGCTGGCCGAGCTCGACCATCCCGGAGAAGCAGTGGAGAGTTACGACCGCGCTATTGCGATCCAGCCCGATTACGCCGAAGCCTACAACAATCGCGGCATAGCACTGAGTCGTCTGCAGCGCTACGTCGAAGCGCTGGCGAGCTACGAGGGCGCCATCGCGCACAAGCCCGATTATGCAGGGCCTACAACAATCGTGGCGTTGCGCTGCGTGATCTCGAGCGGCATGCGCAGGCGCTGAGAGCTACGACCGCGCCATTGCGCTCAGGCCCGATTACCCCGAAGCCTACAACAATCGCGGCATCGCGCTCGCGCGAGCTCGATCGTCCCGAGGCGGCACTCGAAAGTTACAAGCGCGCCGTTGCGCTCAAGCCCGATTACGCGGAAGCCTTCTACAACCTCGGCAACGCGCTTCGTGATCTGAACCGAATCAAGGATGCCATCGACAGCTACGAGCGCGCGATTGCGCTTGCGCCCAATTACGCCTCGGCGCACTGGAACCTTGCGGACTGCCGACTACTGTTGGGCGACTTTGCGCTTGGCTGGCAGGAATACGAATGGCGTTGGAAATTAGCGCAGAACGGCAACGCTGATCGAGATTTCCAACAACCGTTGTGGTTGGGTGCCGAGACGCTGCAAGGTCGCACCATACTGCTGCACAGCGAACTGGGCATGGGCGATACGCTGCTGTTCTGTCGCTACGCCAAGGAGGTCGCCGCACTGGGTGCCAAAGTGGTGCTGGAAGTGCAACCGCCGCTTTTGCCGCTGCTTTCCGATTTGGAAGGCGTTGCGCAGGTCGTGCCGCGCGGCGCACCGTTGCCCGCGTTCGATTACCACTGCCCCCTGATGAGCATGCCGCTGGCATTCAAGACCGACCTAAGTAATATTCCAGCCTGTATTCCCTATATCCACAGCGACCCCGCACTTGTCGCGGCTTGGCGAGGCGAAAATGGGCGACAAGACAAAACCCCGCGTGGGGTTGGTGTGGTCGGGAAGCATGTTGCTCAAGAGCGACAAGCGCAGCATGACGCTGGCCGACGTTCTGCCCTTGGTGCGCGATTGGGGCGAATGGATAAGCCTGCAGAAGGAGGTGGACGAGTCCAGCGCCGCCCTGCTGGCATCGCGGCCGGACATTCGCCACCTCGGCGGGCAGTTGAAGGATTTTGCCGACACGGCGGCGCTGGTTGACCTGATGGACGTGGTGGTGACGGTTGACACCAGCGTCGCGCACGTGGCGGGCGCGATGGGCAAGCCGGTGTGGATACTGCTGCCATTCAACTCTCACGACTGGCGCTGGATGCTGGATCGTGAGGACAGCGTGTGGTATCCGACGGCGCGCCTGTTTCGGCAATCCGCGAACCGTGATTGGGCGAGCGTAATCAATCGCGTCAATGAGGAACTGATACGGCACTTCGATGCGCCTAATATCGGGGAAGGGGTCGACTGAACATGGCTGAAGGCGACGATCGGCGCATACGGCAGCTCATCGAGTCGGCGACGCAGGCTTTTGCGGGCGGGCGGGCGCAGGATGCGGAGCGGCTTCTGCGGCAAGCGGAGGCGGAGGCTCCACGGCATCCACTGGTGCTCAACGAGATCGCGCGGCGGATGCTGCTTGCCGGCAACCCGGCGAGGCGCGTACGACGTGCTCGAGCAGGCGATCAGGGTGACCCCACCGATGCGTCGATGTGGCTCAACCTCGCCGCGGCGCTGCGCGGACTCAAGCGCGGCGACGAGGAAATGGCGGCGCTGCAAAGGTGCTCTCCCTGGAACCACGTAATGTGCGCGCGCTCCTGCAGGCGGCGTCGCTGCAGGAAATTCAGGGCAAGCCGCGCGATGCGGCGGCGACCTACCGCAAAGCGCTGCAGCTGATTCCGGCGGGCGTCGAGGCCTCCGCCGACAATGCGCCGAGTCACTGCAACATGCCAGGGAGACCGTCGAGGCGAACGACCGGGCTCTCGAAGCCTTTCTGGAGGAGCGCCTGAAGGATCTGCGGGCACGCTACGCCCATGAGCCGCTCGGCCGATTCGACCGCTGCCTCACGCAACGCTGCTGCGAAAACGACGCATTTACCGGCCGCAACCGACCTTCATGTACTTCCCCTATCTGCCGGCCATCGAGTTCTATGAGCGCGCCGATTTTCCGTGGCTCGACTCGATCGAGGCCGCGACCGACGACATTCGTGCCGAGCTCGTGAACGTACTTGCGGACGGACCGGACGCGACGCTGGAGCCGTACGTCACCCTTTCGGCGACGGCGCCGCTGGACCAGTGGCGGGAGCTCAACCATTCGCGGCGATGGGGTCTATTACCTGTGGCGCGAGGGCGTCGCATATCCGGAACACCTCGCGCGGTGCCCGCGTACCGTCGCGGCGCTCGAGGCGTGGCCCGCGATGCGACGTGCCCGGCTCCACGCCTTCGGCGCTATTTTCCCATACTCGATGCCAGGACGCGAATCCCGCCGCATACGGGGGTCAGCAACACGCGCCTCATCAGTTCATCTGCCGTTGATCATCCCACCCGGCTGTGGTTTCAGGGTCGGCGCCGAACAGCGCGTATGGGTCCCCGGGAAAGCCTTTGTATTCGACGACACGATGGAGCACGAGGCCTGGAATGACAGCGATGTCCCGCGTGCCGTGCTGATCTTCCGACATCTGGAGCCCCTTCGTCAGCGAAGTCGAGCGCGAGTTCGTGCGCTCGGTCACCGCCGGCGTGGCCGACTACTACGGCACCCGGGCGTATCAGGGCGGCTAGGGCGAGCGTCGCCGCGGGTCAGACTGACGCCAGGCGATACACGTCAGGAAGCAGTTCAAGGACGCCATCCGCGCGGATTTATCTCGGGGCTCTTAGGGATCAGAAGCCCGCTGAGTCGCCGGGAAACGCGTTCAGGCCGGCGGTCATCGCCGTGATCATCGCCCGCTCCGGCGGCGTCAGGTGCGGGTGCCAGATGTCGAAGATCAGGACGACGCGGAGCTTGTCGCTGTCGTTCCAGGCCTCGTGCTCGATGGTGTCGTCGAACACCCACGCCTTGCCGGGAACCCACTGCCGGGTGTCGTTGCCGACGCGGAATCCGCAGCCTTCAGGGATGATCGAGCGGCGAGGTGCGTGACCAGGCGGGTATTGGTCACGCCGTTGTGCGGCGGAATGCGGGTCTTGGGCTTGAGCAGCGAAAACATCGCGGCGGGCGTACGCCCGGGCTGATCCGGCTTGGGCGCGCCCTCCAGCGCGCTTCATGGTCTTCGGGCACTTGGCGGCGTTTTCGTCGATCCGCTCGCCCATCTTGTAGAGATGGAATGCGCTCCAGCGCGGCGAATTATTCAGTTCCGCGAACTGGTTCTGCGGCACGTCCTGCGGATACGAGATATAGGGCGTGAATCCCTCCTCCGCGCGCGAGGACCTCGATGAATTCGTCGCGGATTTCGTCGGTCGCCGCCTCGATCGGGTCGAGCCAGGGAAAATCGGCGCGGTCGAAGAACTCGATCGGTGCGAGGTGGGGAAAATGATAAATCTCCGAGCGTGAGTCGTATCGTTTCTTTTTCCCACCATGATATCGAGGCGACTCACGAAACCTGCCCAGGGTCTCGTGCGAAAAGTCTTGTAATACGAGTCGAGATGCTGGGCGAGGAAGCTCGCGCAATCCTGGTTGTATTTCTCCCGGTACGCCAACGCATGCGAGACCCCGGGTCTCAAGTCGGGGTGCAGGCGCTCGCAGCGGCGGAGCGACGATGGCCGCGCGCGCCGTAAGCGCGGGCAGCCTGATGAGTCTTGCCCTGGCGCTCGAGCAGCTTGCCGCGCAGGAGCAGCGCCGGCAGATCCGTGGGATCGAGCGTCAGCGCACGCTGGATCGCGCTTTCTTCACCCGGGCTCGTCGCGCAGGTTCTGGCAGGCGAGGGCAAGATTGATCCATTGCTGGGGGTCGGAACCATCGGCGTCGACGAGGCGCTGGAATGCCGCGCGGCAGGACGCCATGTCTCCCTGGAGAAACGCGCGCCGTCCAAGCGCCGTCAGGGTTGGCGCATGACCCGAGATCAATTTGAAGGATTCGACCCCAAAGCCTGTTAGCTTCTTCGTCCCGCCCCGCGCGCGCGGCGCGTGCGGCTTCCGCTTCGAGGGCGTTGATTTCCTGAAGGCGTGGGTGGGGATGGTTCATCAGCGTCTTTCGATTCCCCGAGCGGGCGGGATTTGCCCGGTGACTAGGGCGCGACAGCGGCATCATCGGTCGAAAGCGCCGCCCCGGTTCCGAGCGCGAGGGCGGAACGGCAAGCCCCTGGCGCGGTCTTAAGTAAGGCGCAGGATTCAGGTTGAAGCTGTATTGCAATGAACCCGAAGGGAGACAGGCATGAAGCTACAGGCGCTCTTGGTTTTTCGATTGTAGCATTCAGCGGCGCGGCTTTCGCGGCGCCCGGCCCCGCGGCCGCCCCGGTGATGACCGAGGGTCTGGTCCCGGTGCAATCGCGCAATCTGGACAAGTTTTACGTGCGCCCCAACGCGGATCTGGCGGGCTATCGCAAGGTCATGATCGACCCGGTCAGGTCGAGTTCAGCAAGAATTGGCTAAGAAACGTGAACGATCCGCGCTACGTGGCCCGGATCCGCCCCGAGGATGCGCGCCGCATCGCCGACGAGACGACTTCAATGCCGCGGCACCATCGTCGCCGAACGCATTCAAGGCGCGCGGCTACGAGATCGCCACGGCGCCGGGTGCGGACGTGCTGCGGCTTACCCCGCGCGTCACCGAGCTTTACGTCAACGCGCCCGACCTGTATCCCCGGGAGCGACGAGATCGTTTGCCAGGGACGCGGGAGAGGCGACGCTCATCCTCGAAGCGCGCGACGCGGTGAATGGGACTCTGCTCGGCCGTCATCGTCGACCATGACACGGCACGGGACTACGATGCGCCTCACCCAGGCGACCAACGTCTCGAACACCTTCTGGTTCGACGGTTTTGTACAGGCGCTGGGCGGCAAACAGCGTCGCCGAGCTCGAGGCCGTCAAGAGTCGTCCGCGGACATGGCCGGCTACCGATGATTCAGGGCGCGTGGGAGAGCGGGCGACGCGGCGAGCGCGACGGCTAAGTCGACCTAAATCCTCTCGCGACCTTCTCGCCGCAGTGTGCGCCGGCTGGCCTCGAACGCCGCGCTTGCGACGCGGCACGCTCCTCTTCGGTGCTGCTCCGGGCGCCAGATTCAAACAGAAGGATCACGCGCGTCCGTCGCTGCCATTCCGGCGTCGTGCTCGATCGTGTCGTCGAGCGACCAGGCGGTACACTCGACACCCGCGTGTCTTTACCGGGAAGCGTCCGCGCGCAGCGTTGCGACAGCGCTACGGAGCGATGAAGTGTAGAGCCAAAAAAGTGTTCCTGAAAATCAAAAGCCCTTCTTGCATCTTCCGAGATCGCGCGGCTGACGACACTCAGCCGTGAGCTGCGATTCGTCGATGGCCGGGTATCGAATCCGGCAAACCAGACGAAGGACAATCTGCAGGTCGGATCACACCGATCCGAAATACGCCGAGATCCGTTCAGATCGTAAGCGGTGCGTTCGCGCGCTCGCGCGAATTCATCGACTTCGCGATGCCGAAACATGTGGCGCCGCCGTTGCTGTGCCGCTACACGCCGGGCATGAAATATGGCGCGCACGCGGACGCGGCGCTGATCCAGCTTGGCAATTTCCGCTTGCGATCCGACCTTTCATGCACGGTCTTCGTCAGCGACCCTTCGCGCCTACGAAGGGGGCGAGCTATCGATCGAGATCGGCAATCAGGCGATCGCATTCAAGAGTGCCGGCGGGCGATGCCATCGTCTACCCTCGACGGCGCTGCATGAGGTTATCCCGGTGCGTTCCGGCGAGCGCCTGGTGTCGATCACCTTTATCGAGAGTTGTATCGCCGATCAGCACCAGCGAACGCAGGTCTATGAGCTCAATGAAATCGCCGCGCTCGAAGGACTCTCGATGAAATGGGAGAACCGCGTGCGCCTCGACGTCGTGCGCCAGAATCTACCTGCGCATGTGGTCGAGTTAGCCCTTCCGTCCGATACCGGGCGTGCAGGCCCAAATCGCGACACGGGCCGCGGCGATCACATCGAAGGCAACCGTGAGCCGGTTGCTGTCGCCGCTGAAGGGCACGGTGCCGTGCCACATATACGAGGGGAAAGTACCGAGCAGCCCGGTGACGGCTGCACATAGTGCTCGGCCGGTGCCTTCGGCTGGTCGGGATTCCCGGCTCGCCGAACTTGATCCAGCCCTCGCGTCCCTCCTTCTCCACCGCCTCCGGCAGTTCGATGTAGCAGGCCGAGGACAACCAGCCTGACGGATGGGTGTGGTCGATGTGGAATCCGTTCGGCCGCAGCATGACCGACCAGGTGCCGTTGAGGTAGTACTGGTGGGTGTTGCGCTGACGCAGGATGTCGTCTCCCGGGCCCACTTCCTCCATGTAGCGGCGGATGGGCCCGTCGATCGCCTGGAAGAAGGCCCTGACCGCCCGCTCCTTCACGCGGCCGAGGTCCTGGGAGGTCTGGCTGCCGCCGCGCAGCGACTGGTCGAAGGGATGGGTCTCGAAGGCGTGCAGAGCTTTCAGCGCCGCGGCCAGGTCGGCGAGGTACGCGGTGAGATCGGCCCAGCCCGGCGGCGTGTCGATGACGTAGGGCCGCACCAGGTTGTCGTAGTCGTAGAGGGTGCGGTAGCGCGGGTCGCCCATCAGCCGCCATGCGGTGGCCAGCCGCGCCACCACCTGCTGCTCGAGCGGCGCGATCTGGCGTAAGCCGCAGCGCGAGCTCCGCGGCGCGGTCGGGCTGGCCCAAGCCGGGTAGGCGTCGCAGCCGCTGATGCCGGCGTTGACGTCGCGCGGCTTGACGTACAGCGCCCGCGTCACATGTTCCAGCGCCGCCTCCGGTTGGCCGCTGGCGATGGCAGACCTGGCTCGCCATCATCTCAGATTGAAATCGGGCTCGGGACGGCTCGCGATCGCCTTCCTCAGCGTCTCGTAGGCTTCGTCGAGGCCGCGCCGCCGTACTGCTGCGCCTTGGAAAGCAGCACGATCAGTCCGGCGTCGTCGGGATAGGCCTCGTGCGCCTGGCGCAACAACGCCATCGCCGCATCCCGGTCGCCGGAACGCATCCAGATCAGCTGGGCCAGGTCGCGGTGGGCGTCGCCAAAGGTCGGCCGGCGCGCGATCGCTTCACGCAGCGCGCCTCGGCCTCGTCCAGCCGCTTCTGGTTCATCAGGGCCCGGCCGAACACCTGCCAGGTCTCCGGCTCTGCGCCGCCTTTCTCGAAGGCGCGCCGGCAGGCGGCCTCCGACTCCTCCCAGGATTCGACGTCGCCCAGGTCGGCGGCGAGATTGTGCTCCGCGACGGCGCTGGCGGGAAAGTCGCGCACGGCGCGCCGGCGGACTTCGATCGCATCGTCGATTCGCCCTAGCTTCTTCAGCACGGAGGCGTAGACGTGTTGCTCGCTGTGCGACGCGCCGGCAGCCGTTGCCGCTGGCTCGATGACCGCCAGCGCGTCTTCCGAGCGGCGCTGCCGCAGCAGTTCCTTGGCCTCCGTCACGGGGTTGATCGAGGGCGTCATCGGTGGAGATTCTCAGAACCTTGGCGCCATTGACGATCTCTGCTGTTCTGCCGCCGCCAGTCACGGAGTTGCCCTAGATCCCCGAGTCGGCCTTCGCGCCGCCGTGGGCGTCGATGGCCTGGAACATCGCGCTCACCAGCCGACGCTCTTCTTCGGTGAGCTCCGGGCGCCAGATTTCGAACAGGAGGATCACGCGCGTCCGGTCGCTGCCGTTCCAGGCCTCGTGCTCGATCGTGTCGTCGAACAGCCACGCCTTGCCTTCGACCAGGCGCGCGGGTGTCGTTGCCGACGCGAAAGCCGCACGATTCCGGGACGATCAGCGGCAGGTGACAGATCAGGCGCGTGTTGACGAAGCCCGTTGTGCGGCGGAATCCGGGCGCCCGGGCGCAGCAGCGAAAACAGCACCGCCGGCGAACGGCCCTTCACCTCGGTGAGCGGAGCCTCGGCAAGGGCTTTCATGGTTCTGGGACAACGCGCAGCATGATCGGGCACGACCTCGCCGTCCTTCCAGAGGTAGTACGCGCTCCACGCCGGGTTGTTCAGCATGCCTCGCCTGCTCGTTGTGAGGGCGCCGCGGATCTCCCTCGACATAGGGCTTGAAGGCCGACTCTTCCTTTGAGGACCTCGATCAGCTCGGCTCGGATGTCCGCCGTGGCGGCCTCGATTTTGTCGAGCCACGGAAAATCGCTCCTGTCATAGAACTGGATCTGCGGAAGCTCCGGAAAAAATAGTAGCGGGATCCTGGAAATAGATCTTCTTCTTGCCGAACATGGATATCGAGCGAATGCGCGAGACCGACGGAGCGGATCGACCATCGGCGCCGACCAGCAGATTCTTGAGGACGGTTTCGAACTCCTCCGCGAAGTGATCGCACATCGCCTGGGCTCGGTCCAGCTCCTTGCGCAGGTCGGTCGGCAGTTGGTCCGCCGGTGGAGCGGCCTGACCGCGGCAAGGTAGAACGAAGACGCGGCGCGTGCGTCTCCTTCGTCCGCGAGGTGGTCGGCCTTGAGGATCAGTCGCGCGAAGGTTGCGTGGCTCGAGCGCAGCGCCTTGTCGACCGCGGCTCGCGAGGCCGCGTTGTCCTTGAGACTGCGACAGGCGTAGAGCGAGACCGACGCAGGCCGAGGCGTCCGCCTGGCCGGTCGCGACGATCCGTTCGAACGATTCGCGCGCGGCGCGTGCGTCGCCCCGGCGCAGGGCCTCTACGCCCGACCGGGCGAGCGAGTGAGTGTCGGTGGGTGGCGCATGCATGAGAAAACCGAACTTTACCGCGAACAGCGTTTTCGCGCCGGGCTGGTCCGTCTGGGGTCCAAGGACGCCTTGTCTGCGACAGCGTGCGCTTGGAGCCGGTTCAAGACGATTTCCCGCTTTGCCAAATCCCATTCGGCGGTAATAATCTCGTCCGTGGCGCGCCGACTCGAGGCCGCGCGTCACTCTGCTCGACCGGGCCTTCGATCGTCGAGCGTGCGCGCGATGCGTCCTCGTGCCGCGACCATACTGTGAGTAACGCAATGAAAGCAATGCTCCTGTTAGTCTCGATATCGAGCGTTGCGTTGGCAGACGATGCCGCGCTGTTGCGTTGCCGCGGTATTGCCGATGCGTCCGCGCGCCTGGCGTGTTATGACGCGCTCGTGGTGACGACACCCGAAGAGAAGGCCCGCCAAACCGAAACCAGTCAACGCGAGCGGTTCGGGCTTGGACGGCAACCGGATAAGGCGCTCTGAACCGGAGGCGATCGAGCAGCACCATACCGGGCCATTTCGAAGGATGGTTTCCGGGCGCGAGCATTCGGCTTGCCAACGGTCAGGTCTGGCAGGTCAACGACGGCAGCAGCGGGGTCCACTTACATCGATAACCCGAAGGTCAGGGTTCGCCACGGGGTTTTCAGCGCTTACTATCTGGAGATCGAGGAGCACGAACCGCTCGCCTCGGGTACAACGCGTGCAATGATGCGCAGAGTCCGGGTCGACCGCTGACGACCGGTGTTCTCCCGGCAGGGAAAATATGCTAAAAAAGACGCCCTGGAAGCGGGCCGCGCGATCGACCACTTGAAGCTCCCGGCCAAACCGGGCCATCCGTTCGACTATTAGCGCTCTGCAATCGAGGACCCACGATGAAGAAAACCTGGCGTTCCGTCCTGTTCGGCATGGCGATGATCGCGATGCAGTCGACCTGGGCTCAAGACAAGGCCGATGTCACCGACATGCAGCGCTGCGCGACGCGCAGTCCGCGCCGACAAGAAAGCCCTGCTGCATCGACGCTGAACACTCACCGACGACGAAGCCAAGAAGTTCTGGCCTCTGTACGACGCCTATCAACGCGATGTCGACCTGGCCAACCGGCGAAAAACGTCGTGCTGCAAGTATTGATCGGCAGGAGACAATGGCCGTTAGCAGACCTGTACGCGAGGAATCTTGCGACGTGAGTTGATGGCAGCCGACGAGGTGGAGGTCAAATCGCGGCGATCGCTGCACAATCGCTTGATGCGGGGCGTGCCGTCGCGGATCCTCCCGCCGAAGAAGGCGGCGCGCTATCTACAGCTCGAAAGCAAGATCCGCGCGGTTCAGGCCTACGACATCGCCGCGAACATTCCGCACGAGTCCGATAGCAGGCTGCGCGATCGGTCAAGCGCCGCGGTGTGTGGCGATCTTCGAGGTCGTTCGAGCGCCGAACCAAAGACGAAGGGCCGGAACGCGCCGATGGATTCGGGCGCCGAAGCCCTTCCGCAGCCGGCCGCACGCCCGGGGGAAGCGGACGACCGCACGAAGATCGCTGCGCCTAGCTCTCGTGCTTGGGCTTCGGCCGGAGCGGACGCGGACCATGGACCAGGAGACGAGCTCCGGCTCGCGGACTCCGACCACCTCGACGCGGAGGCGGTCCGCCCACGACCTCTTCCGCCGGCGTCAGGTCATTGCCTTGGACGCGGCCAGCGCATGCGCGCTGTCGGTCGCCACGGACTGTGGCTGCGCCGGCACTGACCACTGACAGAAAAGCCGATGGTGATCGCGGTCATCGCGACTGCGGCGAGGGCGAAGAGTCTTGCAGGGCTCGGATCGTAGAGTCCGGTACGAGGTTCATGTTGTTGCCGCCACGGTTCACTTGCTTGCTTCCTGAGTCCTTGGACGCGGCAGCCCATGGAATCGGAGTTCACGTTTTTCTCGGATGCCCGGGCGCCTTCTGTTCGGTCGTCGCGCCTGCTGTCAGGATGGCATCGTAGGCGACCGGCGATGACGCCCTCAAGACACATGCGACGAGACCCGGCGAATCAGGGGGGCGAGCGTTGACCGCGGGGCACGACGAAACGCGGCTAGTCGCGGACACGGTGCTCCGTCGAAGGCACTCGCTTCGAGCTCTTTCGAGACGAGGGTGCGTGCGGACGCCGGCCGCTGAGGATATGAAAGCCGGCAAGCGGGCGGGCCGCGGGTTTCACTGGCGGACGGGGCGGATTCGAGGGTCGTGGCCGCCTCCAGTTTCGATGGACTTTTTTGACTGACTGTATGTGTGCGATTCGGCGACTTTCTGAGGAGGAAAGCTTGGCCCCGCCATCCCGGAGGAGCCAACGCGCGTTTGGGGGTTTGCTCTCGGTTCGCACGCGATTGGCAATGCACCGCGCGGCGCGTTCCTTGCATGTCAGCACGATTGGCCCTATGGGAGCCAGCGCATCTGCTAATCGCGTAGCTGACCGCGTCCATCAGGTGCACACTACCGTCCGAAGTGCTGGGGCTTCCGCTCGCTGTGTTGCGCACGGGCGGACCCCGGGGTCATCCCCAGAACCGCTTTCCGGAAGCCTGAACAACCAGCAACCATTCGCCTGGAGACGCCGCTGTTGAAGATGATCCCGTTTGGCCGTCTGGCCGCGGCGCTGCTCGTTCGCCGCCGGCCTCAGCGGTCGCTTCCGCAAACGGCAGCAGGCTCAAGCGCAGCCCGCGGCGCCAGCCGGCACCCGCTGCGCCGCCGGCAAGCCACGCGGCTCCAGCTCCGCAGCGGCGGCGCCGGCGCCAGTCCGAGCGGTACCCGCGTCGACCGAGGTCGTCGACAACCCCTACGGCCTCGAAGCGCTGTGGAAGGGCGGCGACATCGTCGCCAAGGATCACGCTGGCGATCCTGGTCATCATGTCGATGGGCAGCTGGTACATCATCATCACCAAGGTCTACGAGCAGTGCGAAGATGGGCGCGCAGGCGCGCGCCGCGGACAAGTCGTTCTGGAGCGCGCCGTCGGTGCGCCAGGGCGCCGAAGGACTGAAGGAAGGCAGCCCCTATCGGTTCATCGCGGAATCCGGGCTCGAGGCGACCGAGCAAGCACATCGGGTTGCTGGGCAATGTCGACCTCAACACCTGGATCATCGATGTCGATCCAGCGCGCGATCGACAACGTGCAGAGCCGCACGCAGGACGGCCTCGCGTTTCTCGCCACCGTCGGCTCGACGGCGCCGTTCGTCGGCCTGTTCGGAACGGTCTGGGGCATCTACCACGCGCTGACCGCGATCGGCATCGCGGGACAGGCGTCGATCGACAAGGTCGCCGGGCCGGTGGGCGAAGCGCTGATCATGACCGCGTTCGGTCTGGCGGTCGCGGTCCCGCGCGGTGCTGGGCTACAACTGGCTGATCCGCCGCAACAAGGCGGCGATGGATCATGGTCCGCGGCTTCGGCGCCGATCTGCACGCGGTGCTGCTGAGCGCGCCGAAGACGCGTGCCCGGCGAGGGCGCTAGATCATGGCGATGAGCGTCGGCCCGTCCAGCGAGCGACGAGGACGAGATCGTCTCGACCATCAACACCACGCCGCTCGTCGACGTGATGCTGGTGCTGCTGATCATCTTCCTGATCACGATCCCGGTCGTCACGACGTCGATTCCGGTGCAGCTGCCGAAGGAGCGCAACGAGATCCGCGAGACCAAGCCGGAGAACATCGTCCTTTCGGTCGACGCTGCCGGCCGCATCTACTGGAACGACCTGCGCATGCCGACAACACGCCGCGCTGATCGAGCGGTTGAAGAAGGTCGCGGTGCTCACGCCGCAGCCCGAGGTGCAGATCCGCGGCGACGGCGGCGCCAACTACGAGGCGGTCGGACGGATCATCTACGCCTGCCAGCGGGCCGGCATCGCCAAGGTCGGCTTCATCACCGAGCCGCCGGTCGCGGAGCTGAGCGGCTGACGTCGCCTGACACGTAATGTAGGAACACGTCATGGCAATGAACGTGGGCTCGGGCGGCAGCTCGCAGCGATCCGGAAGTCATGATGGACATCAACACCACGCCGCTGATCGACGTGATGCTGGTGCTGCTGGTCATGCTGATCATCACGATTCCGATCCAGCTGCACTCGGTCAATCTCAACATGCCGACCGGCAATCCGCCGCCGCCGCTGGTCCTGCCCGAGGTCGTCAAGATCGACATCGACCGCACGCGGCGCCGTCTACTGGAACGGCGAGGTCGGTGCCGATCGGGCGACGCTCGAGGAGAAGATCACGGGCGGCTGCCGCCCAGACAGCCGCAGCCCGAGGTGCACCTGCGTCCGGACAAGAGCGCCGAAATACGCGGTCGTCGCCGGCGGTCATGGCGTCGGCGCAGCGGCTCGGCCTGACCAAGATCGGCATCGTCGGCAGCGAGCAGTTCATCGAAGTAGGCCGCGGCGGCTCGCGCGACGAGCGACCGGAGTCGAAACGAAATGGATTTCGCACGGCAGCAGAGAGACCCGGCCCGGCATGTGATCGGGATCGCCCAGCTGGCTCCGTTCTGATCCACGCGATCAACTTATTACGTAACC
>ERZ1370068.6208-contig-5206_pt1 | contig 13721 bp, 23 predicted proteins | sample MGYA00561227_ERZ1370068 | MGnify/ENA primary metagenome ERZ1370068 (study PRJEB38410, sample SAMEA6850437) | metagenome | study: Metagenomic assessment of the ecological functions of the soil: analysis of the soil microbiota associated with the...
GGTCTGCACCAGCCGAGTTTTTGGCTTGGAAAGCGCCGAGTCGGCGATTTGCAGGAGAACGTGCCGAGCGGTGGGGCCCAGGCCTCACCCAGGCCACACCGCCACGGCGCTAGGTCGTGTTTGGCCGCCCGTTGGCTTCAGCATGTCCCTGGCCGCACGAAGGAGTTCGGGCTTGCCTGCCGATGCCTAATAGATCGTCGGCAGTTCCTGTACGCGAGTCAGAGCCTCTTCCAACGTCGAGGTTTGATGGATCTCGACCGTGTTCCACTGGCTGAGCCTGCCCTGGAACGCGAACTCCCGCACCTTGTCCATGTCGTCTGCCTCGACGGCGGCAACGACCATGTGGTTCGTCATCGGCACGTAGGTCGCCAGGATTGTGACCCCTAGCTTCTCGGCCGGGGCGGGCATCTGCGGTGGCGACCCTCGAGCGCGAGCGTCCGAACCGTTTCGTTGGCTGCCGGACACAAGTCGGGCGGGTGCTGACCAACAACGAGGTACTGGGGCATGGAGGAGCCTCCTTTCGAGGACGCTCGACCCTACCACCCGGCGACTTTCACATCGAGTTCTCTATTCGTCCGATCAGCACGTGCGAGTAGGTGTCGAGCGTCATCGACTTCTTTGAGTGTCCGAGCTGCGCCGCCGGGTCGGTGACCGGGACGCCCTCGCGCAGCTTCAGCGAGGCGTAGCGATGCCTCAAGTCGTGCGGGTGGAAGTGCGGGATCCCGGCCGCCTTGCAGGCTCGCTCCATCGCGTTCCCGAGCGAGTCGCCCGTGAGGCCCTGGAAAACCGGCCGCTCAGGGGGTGCGATCGTCAGGCGGGCAGGTGGCCTGAATCTCGACCATCAGCCACGCAGGCACGGCCACCCAGCGACGGGCCGCGGCCGTCTTGCCGCTGCGGATGCGGAAACGACTGCCAGGCCACGTCGACATCCGCCGCTCAAGAGCCGAGAGCTCACCGACACGCATCGGTCTGCTCGAGCGTTCGCAGCGGTAGCCGCCAGCGCGGCTTCACGTTGGCAATGATCGCCTCGACCTGCTCTGACGTGGGTGGCTCGATCTCGGCGAGCTCGACCCGCGGCAGTTTGACCCGCTTGTCTCTCGCCGGGTTGGGATCGGCACCAGCGAAGTCGAGCAGCAGGCGCAAGGTGCCGAGGTAAGGCCCTGAAGCTCGAGGGACTCAGATCGGCGTTCTGCCCGATCCATTCACCTGCACATCGCTGACGCTGATTGCCTGCGGGTCCCTGTCGCCGAAAGCCGGGAGTAGCCGCTTGATGTGCGAGTCGATGTTCCTCTGCGTCTGCTCGCCAATGTCGACGCGGCTGGTCGTGTAGGCCTTCGCCCACTCGCGGAACGTGCGCCTTGTCGGCACTGACGACGCGCGCAATGCCTCGGCCGGATTGCGGCCGGCTGCGAGCTCGCCGCCGATCAGGTCACGTCGTAGACGAGCCTCCTTCATCGTCGGGAACGAGCCGCCGTGAACGAGCGGGTAAGCGCGTCCGCCGAGGCGGTACCGGACCTGAAAGCGTGTCTCGCCGCTCCGCGTTTTGCGGCGGCGAATCGAGGCGCTCGCCATTGTTCTCCTCCTTAGTGGAGTGGGTGACGTTTGAGACACTACCCCTCGGGTCCGGAGCCGCGGTGGAGTGGGTGACACTTCTCCTCCCGCGCGCCCCGGCCCTTATAAGAACTCGTTTCAAAGTCGCGCAAGTGACCGGTAATGCGGGGGTAGGATCGAGGGTGTGGATGAGCAGGCGCTTGAAGCGCTTGTGAGCGAGGTCGAGCAAGCTTGGAACACTCACGACATGAGCCGCTTCGCGGCCTGCTTCGCTGAGGACGCTGATTTCGTCAATGTCCGCGGCTGGTGGTGGCGAGGACGCGGGGAGATCGAGCTGACCCATGCTCTCTTGCACGAGACGGTGTTCAGCGACAGCCTCATGGAGCTGGAGTGTGCGGCGACCAAGGAAGTCGGTTCGGGTGTTGTCGTCATGCACGTCAAGTGGCACATGGTCGGTCACAAACTTGGCGGCCCGGAGCAGACCTCCGAAGCTCGGACGGGCATCTGGTCATGGGTAATTCGCGATCGGGACGGAAGGCTGGAGATCGGTGTCTTCCCATAACACCGACACGATGGAGGTCCCGTCGACTCATCCGCTGGCAGGTGGCGAGTCCAAGGCCGGCACCTGATCCTTCTCGAACGTGCAGGCCTCGAGCAACCGCTCGACATCCGAACGTCGTACATAGACCTTGCGTAGCCCAGGCACCTGCACGATTGGCAGCGACTGCATGATCTTCTCGGCCGCGGCGCGGTGACCTTCGAGCTCGGCCTACGAGGTTCCTGGCGTCGACCAACTGCGGGAGAGAGTCGGTCATCGGAGCTCTCGCGGTCCGGGGACTATGACGGACTCCAGGGCGATGATGTGCGCATCGAGTCCGAGCGAGACCAGTCACAACGCCAGCCTTTTTCGTCGTGGTCGACGGCATAAACCGCGCCGCTCCCGCGAACCTCCGCATTCGCGATGCCGCGCTCCTCGTTGCAGAGTCGGATGCGGACGCGGCCTTCGGTCCAGGTACCTGCGCGCCTTCGTCTACTACGTTCTCTCTCAAGCGGCGCCAGCCTTCGTGGTCGGGACACCGCCACTCGCCCCGGATGAAGAAGGCATCGTCGGATTCGCGACCGCAGGTGAAGCAGGCGCCGTGACCTCGAGGCGGTTGCGGAGAAGGCACGGCCTCAAGCTTCGGTGTCTCAGTCTTGAGCGGCTCCGTGTGATCGCCGTCCTTGACCATCTGGACGAGGAGCGCAATGGGGTTGCGGCCGCGTTCGAGCCGCTTCAGTCGCACAGGCAGCTGAAAGCCGCGCGGATGAGCCTCAAAGGCGGCGAGAGCACTTCTGCCGCCCCCAGCCCTTCAGGCTCGCGCCGGCCTCGGCCTCCAGCGGCTCGAGAATTTCAGCGAACTCGGCGTCAAAGCTTGCTTGCTTGCCGCCTGTCACCGAGGAGGAGAGCTTTTCCGCGACAGCAAAGCTTGCTTGAAAGCTCCAGCGGACGGTTTTGTCCCCGCCACGGCGCCTCTAGGGCGGGACAAAAACGGTTCTACGAGGTCGAGTACGTTGCGAACAGCGCGTTCGCTGAGGAGAAGTTGGTTCGCGATCGCGCGTCGACCCCAACCGCGACCGGCGAGTCTCTGGATCTCGTCACGCTGTTCAGCGGTGAGCTCCGCGCCGGGTCGAGCCGCGCCGCCTTGCACCCAGTGCGGGGAGCTGCGTTGCGTTCCACCGCCCGCCCCATCGCCCTGGCGGGACCGCCTCGGCGTAACGCTCCACGAACGCTTCAGCGACGTCTCCCGCCTCAAATCGGTCCATACTGAGCGCAGCTGACGCTGCAGTGGCGAAGAGCTGGGATCGCACGTTCCAAGAGGGCTTGAAGATCTCGTTCGCATGCCGTCGCGACGCACACGCGAGGCTCAACTGGTGGCCCGTGTGCGCAAGGTGAACGAGCAATGCTCCCGCGCCAGCCAGTGAACGAGCGGCTGTCTCCGGCGCTCCGAGCGGGTGAACGATTCGGCCGCTAGCCTTTGCAGACTTTCTCTTCCGGGATGCCCTAGTCCGTGCGCGCCGTGCCCGGTGAGCTGCGCGCGATCCTCGCGCCGTGTTCGGAGTTCTCGGCAGTTGTGACCGGAGAGAAGCTGGGCCGACAGAGCCAGAGCCGCGCTTGGATCCGACCATCAGCCCGCCGCAGCGGCCGCATTCGCATTCCACCGCAGGTTGAGATAGCTCGGCGACGTCCACGTTGAGGGCCGCGGCGATCTTTCCGCGAGCTCGAGCGAGGGTCGATGGTGGCCGTTCTCAATCCCGGCGATCGTCGACTTGCCTACATCGACGCGGAGGCGCGAGCTCGGCTCGCGAGGACTCCTGAACGGCGCGCCGTGCTCGGATCGGATCGTCAGCGCCTCGCTCCAGGACTTCCCTCAGCCGCCTAAGCGCCGTCTCGCTGGCGGTACTCTCTCGAGGTCAGATTCCAGAAACCGTCGCGAGTCGGCAAGAGCTGGCGCGCGAGGCCTTCGGCGGCCGTTGCCTTCAGACGATAGGGTCTTGCCAGGCAGCCTATCTCTGCTACATGTGGATGACTCAGGCGACCCAGGTGTCCATCCTCGGCTCGCCCACGCCGACCTACACCTACGCATGCGTTCTGAGTGCGGGAGACCGACTGGGTCCCGCTATTCGAAGAACTAATCCGTTTCCGGCGTTACCTCGCGCGAACTTCGGCTTGCGCATGCGGCAAGAAGGTCAAGGCGAATCAGCTAACGTCCAGGGCACCGGACCGTGGTTGACGCTTGGACTCGGCGACCGGGCACTGCAAGCGCGTCTACCCGGAGCTACATGCGTCTGCAGGCCAAGGTCAGAAGCGTCGAGACCTTCGCTGTCGTGATCGACAAGTCTCGGTGCCAGTCAGCCGACGAGGTCAGAGGAGGCCGCCTGGAGGCATGCGCTGAAGCGCGTCGAAGGTTCTTCGCGAGGCACAGCAACGAGACCGTGATGCTCGTCCCCGACTCTGCGAGTACGACCGCTTTCGGAAGCTGTCGCGCGAGATGGGACGCCACGACCAGGTCAGGCAATGATGGGAGGCGGTTCATTATCGCGGCCGCTCGCCATCCTACCTGATCGATGATCCGGTCGAGGCGGGACTCTTCCCAGTCGTACTTCGTCCAACTCGCCGACCTAAACGCCTACGCGGCTACCGAAAGAGCACCCAGATCCACTGTTTCGGCAAAACACATGGGATGAGCTTGGGTCGAAGCGATCCTTTGGGAGGTAAAGTCGGTACGTCAGAGCAGAGAACCCCGGCATCATCCGTGGGCCTAGATAAAACCCCCAAGCTCGTCGAGCAAGAGGCGGCGAGCGCCAGGCCTAATACCGGTCCAATAGGGACCAGGGTCCAGTCGGCTAAAACAAGCCCTATAACGTCGAGTCGGATGTCAGGAAAAGTGGTTGTTTAGCAGGGGTTTTAAGGTAAACGCCTAGGGGCCGGGCGGCTACTGAACGTCGAGCGCTACCGCAGTTCCCGGCCCAGATTCAGGCTACGCCTCGAGGTCGCCGTCGCCTAGGACGCTCTTTCGACCTGCCCCGGAGCGTCTGAGCCGCGTCCCGCGTCCATCACCGACGAGCGCACGGCGAGGCACGACGCAGCCATCGCCGCTGCATCGATGGCTAGCCGCTGCGGGGCCACGCCGTTCGGGGGTACGCAAACCCGTCGTTTGGGGATTACGCAAGAACCTCGCCCTAGGAAACTGAGTCAGTGCGTACCCCATCCAGTCCATCAGGCTGGCCCAACGCATCAGGTCAGCTCCTCTACTGGGACTCAGACGCGATTCACGATGTCGCGGAACGGCACCAATGACGTGCCGGTGTACATCACCGCCGACTTCGACCACCAGGCCGACGCAAGAAGAGGCTGCTGCATCAGGACGTGGAAGAAGTGATCGAGCAAGAAGCAAGACGGCGAGCTGCTCGCCGCCGAGATCGAGTATCTGGACGCCAGAAGAGTCTGATCAGCTCGGACGCTGGGTTTGCCGGGGCGCGCCTTACCCAGCCGCTCGGCGCAGCAGGCTCCCTAGGCAAACCGATCTGCTGGCGGTTCGGGCGATGGTTTGCTGGCCCGGTGGCCGTTCAGAAGCATGCTCGCAGCGAGCTTCCAGTGCCGTGCGGCCTTTCTCAGGATCGCGCGCGTCGGCAGCGTGAGTCCAGCTGAGAGTCGCGAGAGATTGCAGATTCGAGACGAGAAGTGCCACATCGTCGAGCGTCGCCTTCTCGTGTTCCTCGAGATAGAACGCAGAGCCAGCGGGCGGCGAAGCGGCCGTAGCGGTGAGGCTGCTTCCGCGCGACCAGTGCCGTCAGCTCGAGCGCCTCGGCGATCGTCACGCGGCCGATCTCGCGCCGTCACCTCGGCGAGCACGAGGTTGTCGCGTTCCAGCGCCCGCCGGAAGATCGTTCGAGGATGGCCCTGCGAGGTCGACGCTGCTCCTCTCGGGGCCCAGAGCGGCGTGAGCAGTCTAGAGCCACAGTCGAGCTGAAGCGGCGCCGTATCTCAACGTCCGGCGGCGTTCTCCGCCGAGCGCCGGAGACTCGCCCTTAGCTACCCGCGGCACCGACTGCGTTGTCGTCGGTCACGTTGTAGTAGTAGACGCTGAACGGCCCGTTCTGCCGTTACCCCTCGCTGAGTTGCACGCAGAGGAATCCCGTCGCCGTTCCGATCGGCATCGTCGAAGCTGGCGACGACTTCGCTCCTCGGTTGTCAAAACCGTCGACGATCGCAGCCTGCGTGCGAGGCAGTTGCAGATAGTCCGCCAGATTCTGCGCGCCAAGGTTGAAACCTGGCGGACATGCGTAACCTGGTTCCCGCCGGCGGTCGCCGCCAAAGGTGTGAGTGCGGCGGCCAACGCGCGAGATGCAGATCATCTCTCGCCAGCATGATCCCCTCCTTTTAAGCCTGCCTGGTCATGCCAGAGCGCCTTGATGGTCACACACCGGCAGCGTGGACTCGAGAGAGTCTTCGGGAATAGCGCCGGGGCGGCGAGCCGAACGCTGGCTGGACCGCTTCCATCCTCCGCCGCGGTCAGGGCTACACCTCGAGCTCGCCGCCGCCGAGTCGCTCTTTCGGACCAGGGCAAAAGGCACGAAGCTTTCGTGACAACCGTTGCGTTCCCGTAGCGAGTGTGGGACGATCCGCGCGGCGGGGCACTGCGGAGCAAAGGGGAGAACGATGAAGAAGCTTCTGACTGACCCTGTCGCTGGATGTCAGTTGGGCGGCGCCTGGCGCCTCTTCTAGTGCGGTGGCGCAGGCTGGACTCGGCTGCGCTCCCGGTTTTCGATCTCGGCGGCCTGACAATGGAACAGGGGCTCAGCTCTTCCGAGTCCAGGCTGGCCTGGCGGCAGGAGTCTTCGACCTGGCGGGACTCGGTGCCACAGTTCAACAAGGTCGATCACAACGGCAACGGGTCGCTCTGCTTCAGGACGTGGGCGCGCTCAACGGCGGTGCCTCGTTCTGCAGATGTACCTCTACAACATCGTTGAGCGACAACGCCTCGGTTCCAGGCAGTTAACCGTTGTCTGCGCGGAACGGGACGACACCGAGCGAAGTAGTCGGCGACCTCCCCTTCCGCGTGAACGGGGCACGCCTGGGCGCGCTCCATAGGACGCCTCCTCAACGACCAACACCGGCGGTTGGTGCGGCCTCGTCCCCACGGACGTCGACCACTCGCAAAGTCCTCGGGCCACGCAGGATCGTGTCGCCCGCTCGCCAGTTAGGGACTGCGCTGGTTAGCGTCGGCGGCTCGGCCCGTGCGCCGTCCGTGGTCTCGAGCCTGAAGAAAGCCAGCCATCCGGTCACTCCTCTCCGGGGCTGGACGGTGATCCCAGGTCTAACGCTCACTGACTAGGTCTGACAGCCGATGCCCGTCCGCGGTTACCGTCGAAGTGGTGAGGGTCTGGGTCGGGCCGTTCCAGAGCACTCGGAAGTTCCGGTATGGAATGTCCGCGCAGTTGAGGTCGGGCGGCGGCGGGAGGATGCACTCGTCGGGATACGACGCGGCGCACTTCCGCGCGAGGGGGCGGCGGAGGCGGAGGTGGCTCCCGCCCTTCGACAGGCAGGTAAAGCCGAGGACTGGATGCAACTCGATCCGTTCGGCGCGACGATGATCTGCCCGTGCGGGAAGTCGAAGAAGGCCACGCCGACGACCACAGGCGCGGGTGCAAACCCTTGTGACCTTGCGGGCCGCGATCATTTGCTTGCGCCGGGTAGCGGTGGCTCCCTTCGTGCAGAGCGGCGAGGGAAGTCTCCGCCCAATCGTCGTGCGCGCTCCGACTACTCGACGGACGTGCTCGCGCACAAGGCGGTCTCCTTCGTGGCACATGCGCCGGGGCCGTTTTCCTCGAGTTCGCGCCGTTTGGCCCGCACGACCCGGCAACCCCACCGCCGCGCTACAAGAACGCCTTCCAGCAGTTCTCCGGGAATAAGCCGCCGAGCTTCGACGAGCGCGACCTGTCGGACAAGCCTGCCTACATCCGCAAGCTCGCCCCCTGAACCAGAAGCAGCTCGGGCAGGCGGAGCACTTCCGCCGCCAGCAGCTCGCGGCGGCCCGCGCCGTCGACGATGCCGTCAGCGCGCTCGTGAAGGCGCTCGAGGCCCGGCACATGCTCAGGACGACGATGATTGTCTTCGCCTCCGACAACGGCGTCTCCTGGGGTGAGCACCAACTGATCGCCGCCCGCAAGCTCGTCCCCTACGAGGAGTCGATCCGCGTCCCGCTCGTGATCCGATACGACCCGTTGATGCACGCGCGCCCGCGCGGGGACAGCCGGCTCGCGTTGAACATCGACCTCGCCCCGACCTTCGCGGCGCTCACGGGCCGGACGATGCCGGGCGCCGAGGGGCGGAACCTGCTGCCGTTGCTCGCGGGTCGTCGCCCGGCCTGGCGGCACGACTTCCTTGTCGAGCACCTCGTCGGGCAGCCGCAGCGCGACGTGCCGACCTACTGCGCCGTGCGCGGCGAGCGGTACAAGTACGTCCTCTACCAGACGGGGGAGGAGGAGCTCTACGACCTGCAACTCGACCCCGGCGAGCTCGAGAACCAGGCCTCCAACCCGCTACTTGCCCCACTGAAGGCGCGCTTGCGCTCGCGTCTCGAACAGCTCTGCCGACCACGCCCGCCTGGCTATACCGCCTTCTCGCCAGCGAACTCGCGCTCAGCGCATTCCGGGTAGTAGAACGCGAGTCTCTGCGTCGCCTAATCGCTCTTTCGGCCATGGCTCGAAGCTGGCTAGCACTCCTGCAAGCGCGTAGCCTTTGATCCCGCGGACCGGAATCGAGATCAAGCGATACGACCGCTACCCCTTGCACGGGCCGACGTAACTAACACTGAATGAGGTCGGTTCCCAGGTGATGTGGTCAGCTGCGCCAATTCGGGCGACAGTTGACGGCGAACGTCGCGTACGCCGTCCGGAGCGCGGAGAGGTTCTGTGGATGGGAAGTAGCCGCCTCCGACTGGCCGTTTCCCGCAAGGCGCCGAGGAGTGCGCCGTTGCCTATCCCGGCTTCGGGATCGGATGCTTGGATTCCAACGGCTTCCGTGTCTGGTGTGACGGACGAGCCGAAGGAGAATGAGAGACGCTGTCATCAGCCGAGCATCCGTATGAGCCCGCGTCCGATGAAGAACAGCCCGGCGGCGCTGAGCAGCCCGACGGTGACCACGCGACCGCGGCGAGCGATCTGCTCGCGCAGAGCAGCGAACGCGCGCTGGCTGGAACCTGGGGCAGCCCTGGTCAGGGCGAGGGGCACCCACGCCGGCGTTGTAACCAGGCCGACGAGCACGAGGACGAGCACCGCGACAGCTGCGATCTCAGCGTCAGCCCTGGAGATCTCTCGGGCGGCCGCTGCGATCAGGGCCAGCGTCGTGACGTTAGTCGCCATGGAGAACACGCCGAACGGAAACGCCGCCCGAGCCTGGCGCGAACCACTCGCACGCCAGCGGTCGTCCCCGCCCTTGCGACTCGGCGACCCGCCCCGGCGTCGTCCCAAGACGAGAACGAGAACAGCCACGTTGACCAAGACCAGGCCGAGAACGAGGTCGAGCGTCGCGTCGAGGTGCGGCTTGGTCGGGAGCGAGATCGCGCGTCCGAACAGCACGATGGCGACGACGATCACGAACGTGGTGAGGACCACGCCGGCGGCGTAGCGTACCCCTGCCCTACCACCGTCAGGGCCGGCGAGGAGCACGGTTTGCTCCGTCAACATGACGGGGCTGACCGCTCCGCCCAGCCCGAGCGGGATGACGACCGCGAGCGCCGCCAGCACCGACGGGACTATAGGGTCCTCGGGCCCGCGGTCTCGCCTGGCGCTCACTAGTGGACGACCGCGTGGCAATCGCCCAAGCGTTTGCGGCCTCGGCCCGCTCCGCTCGTATGCGTGGAATGCGCGCGCACCGATCGCACGATGGTGCTTCGGGGCCGGGCGGCGAGCCGGAACGCCTAGACTCAACCCGTGAGCGCCGAGAGGTGTCGCTCTCCATCCCCACAGTGCGTCGAGTGCGTCGAGTGCGGCGAGGTGTGGCTGCCGACCGATTGGCCAACGCTGGAAGGCATACCTCACGGACTGGCGATCCGCTCGAGCTCGCGTACTACTGCCCAATGTGCGCCGAGCGCGAGTTCGGGGACGACTGACCCGCGTCTACATGGACGGCAGGGGTAGCCGCCACGCGCGCCGCCGAGGCGCGATTACTCAGCTGCCGCAGTCCCCTGCCGCCCAAATTAAATAGCACGGGTGCAGCGGCTTTTCAACGATCGCCGAGTCTCCAAGACCTGGGCCAGAGACTCTTTTGTCGTCCAGCCGGCATCGTCTTCAATCAAGCTCGTCCCAGATCGGAGAGCGACTGCCCGATGCGACGGAGAATCAACGCCCAACCGGCGACGGGCGTACCACAGGTGCGAGCGCCAGAAGTGTCAAGCGGGGAAGGAATTTCAGCAGGTAGAGATAGTACTCACAGCACGCTACTCCTCGACGATTCGGAAGAGGCCGTCCGTTACACCTCGCCACACGCTCTCTGAGCGACCGTCATCCCACTTGACCAGCATCTGCAGCTCGTCCGCATAGAAGACCGTGCCACGCACCGAGACGCCCATTCTCAGCAACTCGATCCGGTCCCTTTGTCCGGCGTGCAGTCGGCAACAGTCCTGTTCGGGCCCTCAGATGCCAAGCAGGTGCCTCCTCACGCGTCTTCGGGCACCGCAGACGATCACAGCGTCCAGATGGGGCCAAGAATGGCACGACCCGACGTCAGGCAGCGGAAACGCCTGCGCAGTCGGCGCGACAGCGGGATGCTTCCTACGCACCACTGTCTGAGGCTCGTGGATCAGAGAGACTCAGCCGCAGTGGCCCCTTCCGTTAGCTCTCCGTTGGCGCACTATCCCAGCCTCCTGCAGGCGTTTTCAAGAGGCTGCGCATCCTCGGGCTGCACGTGCGTTTAAGGTCCCGCGGTACCAAGCAGCTGGCGGCAGCTTGAAGCAGCGGATGACGGCGTGGAGCCTTCCGGGCAACCAGGGCGCGTCAGCTCGAGCGCCTCGGCGATTGTCACGCGGCTCAGATCTCTCGGGGTCACCTCGGCGAGGACGAGGTTGTCCTGTTCCAGTGCCCGCCGGAAGATCGCGTTCGACGATAGCCCTGCAGAGGTCGACGCTTCCTCCCGGGGCCGAGACGACCGGGTCGAGTCTAATTCAGCGCGTTGACCTCGGAGAAGTACGGCGGCGAGCCGTAAAGCCCGCCGCCGCCTTTTACTGAGATCGGCACCTACGGCGTGAGCGGGTGGATCCCCCAGTCGCCGTTGAACTCACTGATGTCCAGGAGTGTTGCGTGACCTGGAAGAGGCCGCTCCCGTCGGCGTTGACCGTGTACAAGTCGCGCTGGTTGTCGTCCTGGTTACGCCCGGAAGACGATCTTCTGGCCCGTCCGGTGACCAGATCGGGTCGAAGCAGCCGTAGGTCGTCGGATCCGCGAACGGGCCGCCGCAGGGGCCCGCGATCAGGGAGCTGCCGGAGGCCGGTGCCGTCGAAGTGGACGACCCAGACCGAGCTGTGGAAGTCCTGCGCGTTGGGAACGTGGGCCGGAGAAGGCGATCTCGTTGCCCTGCGGCGACCAGCTTCCCTCGCAGAAGTTGAAGTCCATCCCATCCGGCGTGATCCGCTTCAGGCCGCTGCCGTCCAGCTTGACGGTGTCGATCTCGTAGGTGGTGTCGTTCGCGCGCGTGATCACGAGCCGTTTGCCGTTCGGCGAGTAGTCGCTCGGGGGCAGTCGTCGCCGGTCGGATCCGAGGTCACGCGCTGCAGGTCGCCCCCGTCGGACAGAGCGCAGCGTGTTAGACGCCGGTCAGGCCCGGATCGGTTTCCCCTTGGCCCTCGCAAGCGAGGCGGGCGCCGTCCGGTGACCACACCGTGCAGAAGAGCGCCAGGCCGGGATAGCGGTCGAACGGCAGGCCGAAATAGACGGAGCTGCCGTCGTCAACGTTGAACAAAGAGCACCTGCGGGACCAAGCTGGGTGACGAGCGCGATCCTCGTAGCCGTCGGGCGACCACTGGCCCACCTCGCTGTTGTTGGTAGACGAGCTGTTCGTCCGTCCCGTCGGGAGCGACGGTGTAGACCTGCTCTTCGCCGGTCACCAGGTTGTCGCTGTTCGTGACGATCTTGCCGTTGAAACCACGCGGCTTAGCCGCCGCGGTGCCAACCGTCAGCGCAGCGAACACGGCGGCGAGAAGCGCGACGAGAAGAACTCGCCCGCCAAGTTGGAGCCTCATCCCTGCCTCCCTCTCCCCCGGGATTACCAACCAAGGAAGAGGGCCTGCCGCCGCAGTCCTTGGTCTTCATGTTACCACGCAAGCTCCTACAACCGCAACGAGATGTCAACGTTGTTGGGGCGACGGACAAGTCTCAAGCTGGCCTCGTCGAGCCAGACCAGGGGCTCCGAGGTCGTTGTCAGGCCCAGCAATTGAGATTTTCAGTTTCGCTCTGCGCGAGATTTCGAGTGTATTTCGCGGATTACTGGCTTGCGGGTCACCGCACCGGCCACCACGATGGGTGACCTCCCCGCCACCTCTACTCGAGTTGCAGCTGCGGCAGGCCACCACTACATCCGAAAGCGTCTTCGCCGTTCCACCTCTGCTGAGTGGAACCTTGTGGACTCTCCGGTCAGTGGGTTGGCTTTGCTCCCTCTCGTACCGCAATAGGTGCAGAAAGGCTGGCGCTGGATCGCCTCAGCCACGCAGTTTGCGCCACGCTCCGTCGTACCCTCGCGCTGCGGTCTTGCGTCGTCTTCGGCTCTTCTCGCGTTCGTGTGTTCGCAGGCAGTCAGGGGCAGCGCGCGTTCGAGCCTCGCTTGTCTGAACGTGGCGCCCGCGATCGAGGCAGAGCTTCATCAGCACGGTGGCTCAGCCTTCTGCTGCTGCTCGCTGGAGTAGTTCTTCGACCCGAGCACCGGCTTCGGCTTCATCGTCGCCGGCGCGTGATGGATGAGGTTCAGCGGCGCCTGCTTATAACCGCTGCCAGGTTGCCGATAGTCCGTCTTCTTCGTCATCACTGAGCCTCCATCGCTGAGAGCCGCCATCTCTCGTGACCGTGTGTTCGTTGCGGGCCGAGGAGGGCAGATAGCCGATGGGCCCGTCCGTGGCCGAGGCCGAAGAGGGCCAAAGTCGCCGCATCCCGGACGCGACACAGCAACCCGGCAGCCCACTGGTCTGCGCCGCCGCGGACGCGGACACGTTCGCCGTCCGGGTGAACGGCGACGCCATCACGGACCGCCGTGATCATCGCCGGGCCGGCTGGCGCCAGTGGGCACGATCATTTGCCGTGGCCGCCTCGAGCGGCAACTTCTGCGCCTCCTGCGCAAGCTTTCTTAACTGATCCATCTTCATGCGCTGACTCCTCGAGCTCGTAGTTCGCCGGCCCCACCATGGTCGGGTGCATGAGGACGAGGGGATCATTCGGGGCGAGGGACTCTCGCCCTTCTGGACCTCACGCACGTTCCCCTCGGCGTCGTGGCTCGTCACGCGTCTCCAGCGCAATCAGCTCGTTCGATGCAACCGGAGAACGACGACGGGTGCAGCGCGACGAGCGGATGATCACGCGGCACCCTCCTCGCCTGCCTGGACCGCCATAGACCTTCCCTCTGAATCGCTTGTGCCGCATCGACT
>ERZ1370068.4673-contig-3731_pt1 | contig 13689 bp, 19 predicted proteins | sample MGYA00561227_ERZ1370068 | MGnify/ENA primary metagenome ERZ1370068 (study PRJEB38410, sample SAMEA6850437) | metagenome | study: Metagenomic assessment of the ecological functions of the soil: analysis of the soil microbiota associated with the...
CACGCGTCTGGAGCGTCTCACCGCCCGAGCCATGCGCGGCGGATCACGACGCGCGCGCAGGGCTCCAGACCGGGAATTCGTCCGCGCGATCCGCCATCATCCAGAGCGCTCGGTCCGTGGCACGCGAATCGAAGGAACCGGAGCCCCGGCGTACGGCGCTGCGAACGAACGTGGCTACCGGCCGGTGGATCACGCCCTTGACCCGTACATCTTCGGCATCCGCCGCGCATGACCGCCAACGGCCCAGAAAAGGACAGGCCCGGGACGTAAAACTCGGAGAGGTCCCTCGGTCGCCCGACGAACGACGTCAAAGGGCGTCGTCGTACTCTTCCTGGCTCCCTGGATGCGGGATAGGTAAACGACGATCGATCGAGATCGTTCGGCGGAAGCGCTGCGGCCACCAGTGGGCGCAAGAAGACGATCGGTACCGCCCGCTAACCCCGGCAGCAAGACCCAGGTCGTGCCGCCGGACGGACGGCCTTTGGGCGTCAGCGCGCAACGGACCGAGTCGCGAAACTCCGCCGCGACGAGGCTGCGCTTCGAACCACTATCCATCCGCCGACTCACAGTGCCTCGACGGTCGGAAACGGGTCGTAGAAGTGATGGAGGAGGCGCCGCCATTCTTGGTACTCGGCGGACTTGCGAAAGCCTTCCGTATGATCTTCGAGCCGCCGCCACCGAACGAGCAGCACGTACTTGTTCTGCACTTCGAGGCAGCGCTGAAGCTCATGAGAGACGTAGCCGACCATGGACGAGATAATCCGCTGAGCCTGCTGAAACGCCTGCTCGAACTCAGCAGCGCGGCCGGGCCGCACGTTCAAGATCGCGACTTCCAGAATCATGCTCTGTGGTCACTCCCGCGTGTGAGCGTGTGGTCGAGGCTAGTTGAGCGCAAGGCGCGGATCGCCCAGCAGCTCGTCCGCGGTGCGTTTCTCGCCATTGGCCCGCGTTGCAGGCGCCGCTCGACTGGGCAACCCACCGCGATTCGCCATGCGCCCTCGTCCAGTGGATCATGAACGCGGCGAACTCACAAGGTGGGCCCCTTCGGACCACTGCCCTCGCGCTTGTAGAGCAACCGGGCAACCCTGTGTCGTCGCATCGCAGCGCACGAACGTGAGCTGCGACATATCAGCTCTGCCAGCCGGCGGCGACCTTCAGCATGGGCCCCAGATCGCTGTCCGCTTTCCCAGTTTCTTGAGCTGCTCCAGCGTGCCCTCATACGCGCCTGGCGCGTGCGGACCCTCGTGGCACGCGGCGGTGTCTCCGAGGCTTTCTGACGCGAGGTACTGCCGGTAGCGGCTTTCCGCGTGCTGCACGAAGGGGTGACGGCGGTCCGCCGTGCTCGCCGCTGACAGGAGTCTGCGCGTACGTCGCCTGCGAAACCAGGAGAATGAGCCCGAGACAGACCGAGAAGAGCCATCTCGACATGCCGTCCCCTCCTACCTGCGTGCCTCCTTAGAACTGTAGAACGGCAGCGCGACTACGCCCAAGAGATAGTCGCTCGACTCCGAGAAAGGCTCATCTCAGCTGTCGGCGCGTCAGGTGATGGCCAGCCCTCTGGAATCACGAACATGCCCTTAACGAGGCGCTTGGTGACCGCCGGCAGTGAGTCGAACAGCGGCAGACAGGAGCAGGTACGCAGCCGAACCCGTCAATGATCCATCGATCCTGCCGAGGGATCCGCCAACGTCGACTTACCGCCCCGGCAGTATCAAACACTGCCACCTTCTTCATGAGTGGCCGCGCCTACGCATACGTGCGCGACCAGCGTCGCTGGGCATGCCGACCGAGGTCTGGATAGACAATGAGACGGCGAAACGGATCGATCACGGCCATGTAGAGCGCGGTGAACCGACTCACCGGCTTCACGTAGATCGCCAGGTAGAGCGTGTACCCTCCGGGGCTCGGCGTGAGAACGAGCGCCAGGAAGGCATGCACGGTCGCGTTGCGCAGCTCGTAGACGGCTTCGTTACCGAAGACGTAGAGCACTCGAAACGGGCCGTCGCGAGTCCCCGGAGCAGCCTCGAGACTCGCGCGATCTGCTTCAGAGAGAGACGATGGACGTACGACACGCCGGGCGGATCGTGGCGCTCGGCATCCCATCCGAACGCGCGACCCAGCGCGAATCGCACTGCGAAGAGCCCTCGAACCGCGAGATTGTTGTGTGGACGGCGGTCGCCGAACAAGGCCGCGCGTGCGTCCTGGATAGTGCGCCCTGGGCCCCCGCCGTTCAGCGGGATCGCCCAGACGTCGTGGAGCGGAACGTCGCTGAGAAGCGCGTGGCAGCGCAGGTTGAGCTTTTGGAAGTCGGCCGCCTTCACGCGCATGCCCACGATCAGTGCTCCTGACGCATGGGCCTCTTCGCTAGGCCGGAGACCGCGAAGGATCGCCCGTTCGACCGCGCAACACGGCGGCGCCGTCACGTAGCGCAAACGGCTCGCGAAGCGCGATTGCGGGTTGGGCGACCATGCGCGGTCCGGAGCCGCGATGCGGCCACGTCGCGCGATGAACGAGGAATGGGTGGCAGACATACACGTCACCGGCTCGGCCAGTCGCTCGGGCACGCGAGCGTTGGAAGGTCGAAGCCGGTAGCTCTCCGGTCACGTTGCCGAAGAACACACCCTGGGCGCCATATGGTGCGAGTACGCGGGGAACGTCGAGATGAGACCCAACCAGAAGCTCCGTCGGTGCATCCGCATCGCTGACGTCCGTGAACAGAAACAGCGCCAGGAGCCCGCGGCCTCGACTGTGCACGTTGACCCACCACTGTCCATCCACGTCGTAGCTGCCGTCGATGTGCCAACCGGCGTCTCCCGGATCCTTCGTGCTTGGGAACCGAACCGGAACGGTCCCTCCGACTCCTTGTCGCGGAATCCAGCCGCCTGGCCCGAGGAGCGCGTCGTACGTTTCCCGGAGCGCCGGCGACATGCCCGCTGCCGCGAAAGCCGGACCCTCGGGGCAGGGAGACGGACGACGGGCTGGGTCCAGGTCTTGGGATCGCGAGGATCGACCGCTCGCGCCTGCAGCTCGTTTTCGATGACGTCCACGCACGCACGTACAGTGTCCGGAGCCACAGCCCCCGCTCCACGAGGAACCCGTCCGCGCTCAGGCGTTCTTGATCGATTTCCAATGCCGCAGCCGCTCTGCGATCAGCTCCGCGCGCTTCCGCTCGTCGCGGCCGTCCATGATGCTCAGGTCTTCTGGATCGGCGCGCCAGTAGACACCCGACGTCCGCGTGTCCACCTTAGGGTGCGTGTCCGCGCGAGTCGTGAAGTACCCGGACGCGCGCTCGGCAGATTCCATCCGGATCTCCCCGTCCCATACAACTGCGGCGCGTTCGGGTTCAGCGGCCGTTCTCCCTTCCAGTAGTAGAAGACGCCCGAAGGCTCTTTCCTCTCCTTCACCGCTTCGCTCGAGTATCTCGCAGACAGGCTGCCATCCTCTTGCCATGACCGCGCCGGCCACCTCCAGCGCGCCGGCGCGGTCTCGCGAAATCTTGAGCAGGCTCACGGCGGAGGGCTCCCGTGCGGTACGCTCCGTCAGGGAAAACTGCCACCACAGGCCTTCGATGCGAGCCACGCGGCCCTCGCTCTCGATCGCCTTCCGAAGCTTTTCGTTGATGACCTTTATCTCGTCTTCGGTGGTCGCTTCGCCGTACCGTACGCACGTGAGGCCGGAGAGATCGGTTGGAAGCTTCGCGCCGCTCGCGTGGAGGATGAAGGTTCGGCGCATTCCGGAGTTCCCCCGAAGAGGCCGGCTTCGAAGACGACGTTATCTCGCGGAGAAGCCTGACCGGACTCCGGGGCCGGCGATCCCAGCGGGTTGTTGGTCGTCCAGTCGTCCTGAGCGAACACGAATGCGGCGAAGTCGACCTCATGGGCAAGCTCGAGGAGACGCTCCAGCGTGGTGGTCCCTGGATTGAAGGATGTCGTCCACGGGTCTACGTGCGCGACGTCTTCGAGACCGCGGGTCAGTGCCTGCAGCAGCTTCGCCTGCTTTCCTGACGAACCTAAGAAGATGCGAGGCTTGTCCATCCGTTCCTCCTGGTAGCCGGTCGGCCGCGTCCATGACCGCCACCGCGCCGCCCGTGAATGGTGGTATCCGAGCGATAGAGTACATTGCTCGAGCGCCTAGCGCCTGAGCAGCTCATTTTTCGTCGCTCTAACTATCGCGACGCTGAGCCGCACGACTCCTCGGGTCATCGATGTCCAACGTCAGCACCGAGCGCAAAGCCTCGAGAAACCGATCCACGCTGCCGGTCAGCTGCAATTCGATCTGAAGTCCCGAGTCCTCCGCTCCGCATCCAAGAAGCGCAGTCGGTATGGGAAGACCGGCCCGTCGTCTCCGCCGGTGATGATCTCGACGCGAATCCCGAGCGAGCGCCCCTCGGGACTCGGCGAGTCCGGCCCCAGGGCCTGAGAGATTTCGTCACGACGATATCCAGCTCAGTGATCGTCCAATCCTCGTGGTACAAGGCGCCAAGCAGTCCCATAAGGAAGACGAGCGAAAAAAGCCGAACCAGAGCCAGTAAAACGGGGCCGATAGCGCCCAGTTCGCGGCAGGCCGTGGTCCATCCGGCCCGAACCACCAACTCGCGAAAAGAACCGCGAGTGCCAAGAGCGCGGACACCCAGGCGCGCCGACGCTGGCGCATTCTCAGAACGGTGCCACGGGCATTCTGCTCGATGACATAGCGTTCAACGCGCTGGAAGGTCATGCCGGCCTAGTGCCGACCAGCACTGGTTGAAAGAACCGTCCGTCCACACGTCGAACATTCTCGAAGCCAACGGTCCTCATCAGTCCGGCGACCTGCTCCACGGGGATCGCGAGATAGCTGCTTTTCAGGATCGTGGCCTCTGCTTCGGCTCCGTCTACTGGCGTGAACTCGAACGACAGGTCGTATCGCGGGCCGCGCCAGTGTCCACACCTGACGCAGATGATACCGGCGACCCGCCCAGTGACGCTCGCCATACCGGCGCACCTCGACCGTGCCAGACGGCGGCGGTGGTCCGTAGTCGCGCATCGTGATCAGGCATCCACCACCCCGCCGCACGCAGCGAAAGCACTCAGCAAGCGCACCCTGGATCTCCGCCTCGCTGTCGAGATGGGGTAGGGCGTTGTCACCGACCAGCACGACGTCGAACGTCGCCGACCGCATTGGCAGCGCCCGGAAGTCGGCGACCAGACAGGCGGAGCGGCAGGCTCCGGGCCGTCGCTTCGCGTCGGGCCCGGCTCACAGCACCGGCGGCGAGGTCCGAGCCTGTGACACGGAAGCCTCTTGCGAGAAGCCCGAGCGCTTGTGTACCGATGCCCAGCGCAGCGTCCAGCACGCGCGCGCGCGTCCGCTCCCCAGTGTTCGGCAATGAGCGATGCCAGCGCTGCCCCTGCCGCGCGACGGTCGCCTCCCAGTCCTCGTAAACGAGGTGATACAGAGGTGCCAGCTCGTCGTAGAACGCCCGGACCGACATCATGCCCCGCTTCAGCGCGATCAGCCGCGGGCGCGGGACGCGTTCAGCGTCACGGCCGCGCGAATGAGCGCCTTCAACGCCTCCTCGTCAATCTTCTCGCCCTCGTGAAAGTCGATGGCACGCCTGGTGTTGCCCTCGAGGCTGGAGTTGAAGAGGCCTGATGGGTCCTCGAGTGCGGCCCCCTTGGCAAAGGTCATCTTCACGACGTTCTTGTACGTCTCGCCGGTGCAGATCAATCCGTCGTGAGACCACACCGGAACCCCTCTCCACTTCCACTCCTCGACCACCTCGGGGTCGGCTTGCTTGATCAATGTGCGGAGCTTTGAGAGCATCTTGCCCCGCCAGTCGCCCAGCTCCTTGATCCTCTCGTCGATCATCCGAGATGGAGACTTGCGGCTCAGTTAGGCATGGCTAGGGCGTCACAACGTGCTCGCGGCCATTCTCGTTCCTCAATTTCAGGGAGCTCGTAGTTCCCTTAGCCGCCAGAGTCACGTAAGTGTCCTTCGTGCCCGTCGGGCCAGCGAAACTGAGACCAGAAGCCGGCTCGGAGGATGCCATCTTGACGGATGGGCGCCCACGCTCGGTGATGAGACGCAGCAGTACGGTCTCAGCTTCCTCCTCGCCATTTGGCCGACTTGGCGGGCGAGAGCACCTGGATGCTCGCTCGAACGCGACCTTGGGCGTCTACAATTTCCAGGCCTCGCCCTCGTAGTACCGGGAGCTCGCCTTGAGCGAATGCTGGACGAAACTGCTGCGCAACCGTAAGAAGCAGGAGCGTCAGATTCAGGGCCGTGAGCACAAGAGGGTTCGTTGGAGTCTTCATGCGGTGACCTCATGATTCCTCGCCAGCGAGCACAGCCTGAAGCCGGTTCAGGTTCTGCTCATTCGCCGGCTCTGCGATGTGCCTGATGCGGTCGGCGACCGCGTCGTCTTCGAACTCCTGAGCCCATTCGATCGCCGTTCCGCCTGTGCACGTCGCGAGAGTAACCCTCAACACGAAACGAGGCGGCGACACGTGGTGGATGACCACGGCGGACGGAGCCTTCAGTTCGAGAAAGACACTTTCATTAGGATGGTGTGAGCCGTTCGGTCCATGCATCACAAACTTCCAGCGGCCGCCAACTCTTAAACTCGAACACCTCGAAGGTGTTCGTGAAGCCATCTGGTCCCCACCAGGCGCGCGAGCAGTTCGGGCTTGGCGAAGGCTTCAAAGACTCGCTGTGGCGGATGGCGCAGCACCCGATGGCACCGAAAGACGCGGCCGTTCTGATCTCGTGCCGAATACCAGTCCAACACTCGTAAGGCGCGGAGGGTGTTCCACCGGCTCGGCCGGCCCTCGCCCTCATCCGTCTCGACCGGCATCTTGCCGGGGTACTGGGTCTCGAGCGGCCACCGGCCGTCGTCGTCGCGCTTCGACGCCACCAGGTCGATCGCCTCGGCTACGCGCTCGTCGGGCGCGACGCCGGCGCGGCGCAGGTACTCGAGCCCCCGCAGCACGTCGTAATGCCACCACGTCGGGAAGGCGAAGCGCGTCCACGCGGCGTCGCCCTTGCGATCTCGCTCGATCACCTCGCCGGTCGACCTCCGGCGGAAGAGGCGGCGCTCGAGGAGGTACTCCTGCCCGCGGAGACGGGCCCCGGTCACCTCCGGGCTGGCCCTGACGGCCTGTTCGTATTCGAGCAGGGCTTCGAGCACGCAGATCGTGGTGTTGAACGACGACCGCGTCGAGCCGTTGGCGGCCTCGCAGTTCCAGCCGCCGTCGGGCAGCTGCTCGCCGAGCAGCCGGTCGACGATGCCCCGGACGTCCTGGCCGAAGTAGGCGCCGACCGCCCCGACCTGCCCGTTGATGCAGGGCTCGACCTCGCCGGCGAAGAAGGGGTTGTCGTCCGTTTCCTGCGGACCGCATCCTTGCCACGTCACGCGGTCGCGGACGAGGCCCACCGCACGCCGTGCCTCGTCGCTGGCGGGATCGAGACCCATCTCCCGCAGGAGCGACAGGACGTGCATCGTGGAGTCCCACCCGCGGTTCCACGCCGCGCCGCCCCACCGCCCGTCGGGCGCCTGGAGAGCGAGCAGCCGCGCGCCCGCGCCCTCGGTCGCGACCCTGCACGCTCGGCCGCGACCTCGTCCGCGGGCGCATCGGTCAGGTCGCGCATCACCTGCCAGCGGATCGAAGGGTCAGAATCAAGCAGCCAGCGTATGACCGAGCTCTTTGACGTCGAGACTTGCCGTTTGGCTGGATTAGTCGCCATCTGCCGGTTCCGGTCTACCGACGGGCGCTATTTGCCCACGAATGTCGGGCGACGTTTCTCAACGAACGCTGCTACACCTTCCTGAGCGTCGAGGGTTGGAACGATGCGCGCGAACGCCGCTTCTTCGATCGCAAGACCATCGTCAATCGACGCATCCATGCCGCGATGGATCGCCGCGAGTGCGGCCGCCAGTGTCAGTGGGGTTTGGTGGCGAGCTCGTTCGCCAGCGCTATGGCCTCCTCGAGAAGATCGGCGTCCGCCACGACACGGTTAATCAAGCCCAGGCTGGCGGCCTCTTTGAAGTGAACACCGCGTCCGGTCAAGATCAACTCAATCGCCGCCTTCCGTCCGACATTGCGCGGCAAGCGCTGCGTGCCGCCAAAGGTTGGAATTATCCCGATGTTGATCTCGGCCTTCGCAGAAGGTAGCGCTCGCCGCCGCAAGCGCGATGTGCGTGGATTCGGTCAGTTCGCATCCCCCGCCGAACGCGATTCCATTTACCGCCGCGATAATCGGCAGGGGAAGGATTCCACGCGCCGGGTCATCTGATGGCCAGGGCGCATGAAGTGCATGACGGCATCCGCTGGTCCGGCTTGCATATGTTTCTGAAACGCCGCGATGTCGGCTCCAGCACTGAACGCCTCGTCCAGCTCCCGTTATCACAACGGCGCGAACGGACGAGTCGCGTTCGATGCTATTCAACGCATTCACGATGCCAGCGATTAGCTCATTGCTGAGCGCGTTGAGCTTGTCGGGCCGGTTCAGCGTCAAGATCGCCACTGGGCCGCGATCCTCACGCAAGAGAATGGAGGACGATTCCTGCTTTGCTCATGCTCATGTTTCCTCGATGTTCCTTCGGGCTTTAGGAATTTTCAACCGTTCATCTAGAGCTCAGTCCAGCGCCACGGCGTCGGGACGGTTCGGCGTCAGAAGTCTATCCATGCTTGCTGTCCGGACCCGCAGGGACCTCGGCTTGGAGCTGTTGCCGCAGATCGAACAGATCGAGCCCGCCCCACTCCTCGACCAGTTTGCCGTCTTCGATGCGAACGATGGCCGTGAACGAGACCGTCACGTGCTTGCCGGTCGGGGGAATGCCTTGAAAACGCGGCTTGATGGGTGCCGCGCGTATAGTCAGGCGGTATGCAACGCGGTCACCTCTCCGCGAGGATGTCCTCGAGCGTCGCTGTTGCGTCGGGGAAGGCCGCCCAGAAGTCTGTTTGCTCGCGTAACCGTTGACCCTCGGGCGTGAGCGGTGCCGTCGTGGGATTCAGATGTCGTCTGTAACTCGGCGCGAAGAACTCGTCAATGACCGCAGAGCTCCACCCGTCCCGCACCCTTTGAGGAGGCGACGAACCAGCACCTTGTTCTCTTCTGCTGACATGGTGGATTGTCCTGTCCTTTTGGAGTGGGAAACCGCAACAGTATGCGCGCCAAACATTTGAACTTAGCCCCCGGCGAAGCCGACTGGCTGAAATATTTCATCCGCTCCGCCTAACGCCCAGGTTCAGGGCGCTCCGCGAAGCGGGGTGATCTCATTTACTGTCCTTCTGCCGGATTTTGCGCAGCTCGCTACCAAGCCACACGGCACTGGGCTGTTCCGTTTGGTTTGGGCACCGCACTTTGTATGGCTGCCCACTGATGCTGCTCTTCGTGCCCGCTTCCTTTATGAACTCTTCTGAGTCGGTGATGAGACCCTTCTCGACCTAAGTACTCGAGCTTCATTTGTAAGTGGTCCCTGGCCTCCGAGCCGCTATGCCAGCTTCCATTGCGATAAAACTGACAGTTCGACGTTCCGAGCCTGTTCAGAAGCGCATCTATTTCTGCTTTGGCTGACGATGACAACTCGGCCGCATGCGCGGGCGCTGCGGCCAGCATGAGCAGCACAAGCCCGATCAACCTGCTCACACGATTCTCTCCAAGGCGCCTAACGTGCGGCCAGCGGCGCGGCGCAGCGCGTCCGCTCCACTGCGAGGTTAGCTGTCAGCATGAGCTCGGCTTGCGCGCAATCAGGCTAATGAAAGAGATGTGACCAAAGAATTCTCCCTCTTTCACCCGACGGCGGGCCTCGTTCTTGAGTGCGGCTGCATGCTCGGCGCCAATACTCCCGGCTCTCGCGAGTACATCTGCACCCCGATCGATGATTGTCAGCATGTACTGCCGGTTCGGTCGTTTGTGTGTAGCCGTGACTGCGGAGGCTAGTGACAGTAAAGCCGATCGACCGCAGGCTTTTCCTAGGCGTCGCGTTAACCACGGATTCTGGACAAAGTTCGCCACCATCGCATCGACGGCGCGCTGGAGCGGGTCGAACGCGTCGGTGGACACCGTGGTCGTCGTGTAGTCTCCGTCGAACACGGCTAACCAGCCGCCAGCGCGGAAGCACTCGATAGGCTTCACGAAGGGCCTGCTCCGGGTCTGGAACATGGCACAGCGTGGTGTGGAATACGACGAGGTCAAAGGACGCATCCGGGAACGGAACAGCCAGGCCGTCTGCTGTTTGGAAGGACAGCCGTGAAAAGCCTTTCCCAAGCTCTCGTGCCTTCTCTATGAAGACCGGCGCGGGGTCAATCCCGACGACTTCTCGAACGCCGGGCATCTCCGCAAGAACCCGACTTACCGCTCCCGTTCCACAGCCAACATCCAACGCACTTGCTTCGCTCGGAAGCTGTAGCTCCGATAGATAGGCATTGAGCATAGCCCGCTGTTGCGGATCCGCGGCTCTGAGTTCGAGCACGTCGGCAAGTCTTGTTTGCAGCCCCTTGTCGGCTTGAGGCGATGGAAGTGTAGGGGTCCGGCATGGCGCGCTCCACCCAAAACCGGCAGTACGGTTAACGTCCAGGCTGAGCGGCCGGTTCCAAGCCGGCCCGCTCCAGCCTGTTGTTACACCGATCCGCGGCTCCCAAGGTCGACCACCGACTCAACGTGACCGCCCTCCCGCACGACGCTGTGACGAATGTGCTCCACCAACTCGGGCAGAGACCGAGGGTGGCACGAATACACACGTGGTGTATGAGTCGTGATACAGATCTGGGCCACCTACTTGGTCCCACGGTTCGCTCATGGCCGCGTGCGACTAGGATGCCATCGCGCTTCCACCGGATGAATGCCCAATCGGGTGGGTCGACATGGCTCGACAGTTGGGCCGCATACGCCGCGAGCGTACCAAGTGGAATTCCAACGCGCTTGCGCAGGAGCCGGTTCACGACTCCGTTTGGGGCCTCTCCATACACCTCGACATTGTCGGCCGCGACGGCTTCGGTGATCGCCCGCGCGCATGCTAGCCAGAGAGCATGATCACGGACGGAATCGGCGCTGTCAGATCTGAAGGTGGACAGAACCGCAGCCAACGTGGCTGTCAGGCCAGCAGCAGCTACATCAGCGGGTGGTTTCCCAAAGGCCGGCTCATACCCGATTACGAGGCTCACGCGTCGTTCGGCCTTCATCGGTCTAACGTAGCAGGCCTAAGCTGCGCGGGTCGAGCGCCAGCGAGATCTGCGTCAGCTTCAGGCCGGAGTTGGGCGGCAGGTGCCCAGCAGGATCTTGCGCAAGTGAGCGTCCGTCGCGAATTGATTTGCGAGCTCGTAGCCATGTGACGTGTACAGGCGGCGGGCAACCTGATTCCAATTGAAGACCTCAGCCAGATCCACTCGACGCCAATGGAAACACAGTGCTGTTCCGTCGCGATGAGAATTGCGCGCCCCAGCCACGGCCCCGATGAAGCTCTTCGACAGTCAGCTGAGATAGCCAGCGCGTGTGGTCACGACCAGAACCGATAAACTCTGGCGCTGGGGAGAGCCAGACCCAACCGGATTCGAAAACTCCCTGAGCCGGCGTGGCAACGAAAACAGTGTGGCCGATCGGGCGCAGGCGGTCGGCCAGAAGATCCTGCAGGCGCTCAGCTGCCGCGGCGGCGCCATCTTCCGCAGCGACTTCACCGGCACGAACCAGTTGGCGCGCATATTCCTTGAGCTGCAGGGCGGCAAACTCCGCGTACTCTGCGTCGGTAGCAAGCGTCAAGCGAGCGACTGGCTGCATGTCATCATGAGCCTCAGACTCCTGACCGTTCTCACCGCCATGTCCGGTCCGCCTAACGACACCGCTCAGCGGCTGGGGCGAGCGACGCGAGGCCCGATCCGTTAAATGGTTTGTTCGACGGCCGGTGGCCACGAAAGCATAGAGCCGGCCCTCCTGCTGACACTACGATGGACAACAAATAGCGTTCTCTCGATGTCAGCGCGCATTCACGTCCAACTTCCTCGCGAAGCACCTCACGACTACATGAGGAACCGGTACCAATTGCTGAAGTTGAAGCCCGTGCCGCTGGTTTCTGCGCTACGACGCCAAGCTTGTAAAGGAGCTGCCAGACGCGGATGTCCGATTACTCCGCAACGGCGCGGGTCGAGAAGTGTCAGGATTGCAGACGCCATTGGACGAGACACCTTGCAGCGTGCGCAGGACTCTCTACGTCTTTGACGTTCGCTGCGAGTCGCCAGTGCACCGTTGCGTTGCGGACCGAACTTTCCACGGGCTGTTAGCTCTGATGTGTCGTATTGCGCGCGCTGACTTCCACCGGCAGACGGCTTCGGTGCTCACCGGGGCGTCAGATAGCGTCGACGGCGGGGCCGGGCGCAGCTTCTGGACGAGGGCATAGACGTCGGCCGGTCCGAGTCGGTCTCCGACGAGCACCTCGCGGCGCGGCGGCTCCAAGCCGAGCTGCCGCGCGGATCGTCTTCAGCGGCGCACCATGGCGCGAACCGGGAGCCCGCGCTCGAGGAGCAGACCGCACACCGTTCGACGCGCGACCGCCGAGTTGACCGAAGCTGCCCACGGTAGAGCCAGGGTCAGTCCCGCTACCGGCCGTATGACGATGCGGTTCGCCGAATCGACGACGAAGTCCCGCGACTCATCACCTCGCGGAACGACGCTGGCGCTCGAAGCCGCCGGGTCGCGCGCAGCCGTCACCGGCGACGATCCTGCGGGCTGTGGTTATGCCGCAGCGCGCTTTCGCATCCTGTAGTGCAGACGCAGAAACCGAGTTCCCCAGATGCAGAGGTCATGGTCGGCGCGTAGCGTGCCCTCGGCATCCGCGTACACGCGAATGGTTTCCTGGAGCGTGCGCACGTGACGTGCCCACCCGCAGCCTGGCTCCTTTTCGACGAAAAGTAGAAGCCAGGGTCACCAAACCGGACGCCAACAGACCGCACGGTGAAGCTACCGTCCGGACCCGATTCGGGACGCATGATCACCATCGCGCTTCCGTTTGGCAACGGGAAGACCACCTTCACGCAGGGTCCAGGGTACCCAGGAACGTGACAAATCGAATAGCTACCTGCGTACAGCGTTCTCTTTGTCGCCACGACATCTCGCACCCAGGCCGTGTACACGATCCGGCCCGACTGTTCCTTGAGTTGCACCACATTGCTTGTGATCCCCAGCTTGGTATCGAGGGGTGACAGCGGAACATTGAGCTGCTGGAGACGTCGGCTGAAGATAGCGGCAAGAGCGCCTCCAAACGGCCGGAACGCGCCACACCACTCCGACCAGACGTCGAACTCGAAATCGGCGGTTTTCTCGTAGAACGCGGCAACCCGAGCATCCACGTCGTTCGGGTTAAATGCCGGCCCCTGAGACGGGAGAAGTCGGCGATGAGCCCACGGCCTGGTCCGTCTGCCACGAAGTCGAGATTCTTCTTCTCCGCGAGGCGTCGGAAGAAGGCGGAGCCGATCAGCTCCACATCGCCGACCGGCCCCTCGAGCCATGGACAATCGATCAAGTTGACGCCCTTGCCCGTGAGCTGGACCCAGCGCTGCGTGATCCAATCGCTCAGGACTCCACGCCGACCGCCCAGATTTGGTGTCCGAAGCTCAGGACCATTGGAGTCGTTCATCGAGTCGTTAGGCCGAAGCGTGATCGCGCGGCGGTCGTAGTGGCGCGACGCCGCTGCTTAGGAAGGCCAATGAGCAATACGTAACT
>ERZ1370068.9062-contig-7869_pt1 | contig 13686 bp, 18 predicted proteins | sample MGYA00561227_ERZ1370068 | MGnify/ENA primary metagenome ERZ1370068 (study PRJEB38410, sample SAMEA6850437) | metagenome | study: Metagenomic assessment of the ecological functions of the soil: analysis of the soil microbiota associated with the...
CCGGCTTCGCCCCGGCGTGGGCGAATCTCGCCGTTGCGCTGGCCGCGCAGCGGCGCCTCGACGAGGCCTTCGCATGCGCGAGGACCGCGGTCGAGCGCGCGCGGAATCGATCGCGTCCTGCCAGGTCTTCGCGGCCGTTGCGATCCAGAGCGGCAATTCGGAGGCCGCCCTGCCGGTGTGTCGCGCGGCCCTCGTGCGCTCGCCGGGCCATCCTCTGCTCGTCGCGGCGCTCGCGGACGCGCTCAAGGCCACAGGTGCTGGTCGGGAGGCACTCGCGCTCCTGGCGCCGCTGGTTGCCGATCCGCGCACGCCCGCCGAAGTTCTGGTGAGCTACGGCGCGCTCTCGCGTCGAGTCGGGACAATTTCCCGAGGCGATCGAATATCTCGAGCGAGCGGTTTCATCGGGTCCGGCAAACCCGCGCGCTTGGGATAACCTGGGCACGGCGTACGCCATGACCGAGCAAGTGGAGCGATGCCGCCGCAGCGTTCGCGCGCGCCACAGAACTCGACCCCAAGCTGTCACCGGCGCTATGCCACCTTGCCGAGGCGCTGCGCAAGCTTTGCGACTGGGACAGCCTCGAGCGCGTTGACGCTGTTTGGCTCGACCGATTCGACCGCCCGGACAGCGATCCGCGCTGGAATCCCTTCGTCGCCTTGTCCATGCCTACGTCGCCTGGGCAGCAACTGCGCGCCGCGGGTCTCTGGTCACGGCACACGCTGCCTGCGGTGGCGACGCGTGCGCCGGCGTTCGTGCGCAGGCCGGGTTCGCGCCTGCGCATCGGCTACCTGAGCTCGGACTTGCACGACCACGCGACCGCGCACCTCGCGGCGGGTCTGTTCGAGCGGCACGATCGCTCGACGACGGAGATCTGCGCATATAGCTACGGGATCGCCGATGCCAGCGCGATGCGGGCGCGATCTGGTACGGGGATTCGACCGCTGGGTCGACCTTGCCGACATGAGCGACGACGCTGCCGCGAACCGCATCCGCAACGATGGCATCGACGTGCTGGTCGAGCTCAAGGGTCATACGGTCGGCAACCGGCTCGGCATTGTCTGTCGCCGTCCGGCTCCGATCCAGATCCATTACCTCGGCTTCCCGGGGACGTTGGGGCTGGATGCGATTTCGCACCTTGTCGCCGACGCGGTGGTCATTCCTGCCGGCGAAGAGGCCGCCTACCAGGAGACGCTGCTGCGTATGCCGCACTGCTATCAGGTCAGCGACGATCGGCGGGCGCTGCCGGCCGTGCCGGCTCGCTCGGCGTTGGGGCTTCCGGACGAGGCGATCGTGCATCGCCTGCTTCAACCAGACCACAAGCTGTCGCGCGCCTTTTTCCGTCTTTGGGTGCAGGCGATGCGGGAGGTGCCGCAGGACGTACTGTGGCTGTACGTGCCGCATGAAATCACGCAGCGCAACCTCCGCCGCGAGGCCGAGCGTGAGGGCCTCGATCCGGCGCGCATCGTATTCGCTCCCAATGCGCCGAATGAAGCGCATATCGCGCGTCTGCGCACGCGCCGATCTCTCGCTCGACCTGCTGCCTTACGGATCGCACACGACCGGCAGCGACGCGCTGTGGGCCGGGGTGCCGCTGCTCTCGTGCCGCGGCGCCACGTTCGCGGAGCCGGGTCGGCGCGAGCCTGCTCGCGGCGGTCGGGCTGCCCGAGCTCGTGACGGAGACTAAGGAAGACTATGGCGCCGAGCTGCTGCGCTTGTGCGGGACCCTGAACGCCTGCGTGGCTACAAGCACTATCTCGACATCGAGCGCGGGCGGCTGCCGCTGTTCGACACCGAGGGCTTCACGCGCGCGTGGGAACGCATGCTGATCCGGCTGGCCGACGGATCATGACACTGCCGCGGGCGACCGGCTGACACCGGCCACGTGTCGCCGGTCCCGGTCGCACGTTTCGCCCAACCGACATGCAACTCACGCTTCAAGACGCATTCGCGCTGGCGGCCAGACACGAGTCCGCCGGGCGCCGCGCCGACGCGCGCGCCATCTACGAGCAGATCCTTGCCGCGCTGCCCGATCATCCGGGGCGCTGCTCCAAGGTCGCCCTGCGGGAGATCGGCGAAGGGCGCACCGACACGGCGTGCGAGCGATTGGGAGAGCGCTGACGGTGGCCCGAGAGCAGGCGTTGCCCACGCAGGAAATCTGGCTGGCGCTCGGCTGCGCGCATCTTGCCCGCGCCGACCGGGTGAAGGCCAGGGATGCGGCCGAGCGCGCGGTCAGAAGTCGCGCCTGAGAGCGTCGATATTCTGATGAAGATCGGACGAGCTGCACTGGACTCGGGCCACCCGAGCCTGGGCGAGCGCTGTTTTCGCATCGCGCGGGAGCGCGAACCGTGTCGCGCCGCGGCAGCCTCGGGCCTGGCGCTGGGACTGGTGGCGCTCCAGCGCCTGGATGAGGCGCAGGTTGAAGCGCAGGAGGGTTCGAGCTCGCGCCTGCATCATTGCATGCTGTCCAGGTGCTGGCGTTTGTTGCACTTCAACGCCGCGAGTCGGCGCAGGGGCAGCAGATTGCCCGTGAAGGCCTGCGCCGCCATCCCCGCGACGTGTATTTGATGCACCAGCTCGGCAACGCGCTCAAGATATCCGGTGCCGCTAGCGCCGCTCGCAAGGTGCTGGCCGAATGCGTGGCGCTCGCGCCTGACGATGCGAGCGTGCGGGTCAGTCTCGGTGCCGCGTGCCTGGACGACAATGCGCCGGTCGACGCGCGCGAGCATCTGGAGCGCGCGATCACGCTCGGCACCCACGGCGGCGAAGTCTGGGACAACCTCGGACTTGCCTACCGCATGCTGGGCAAAAGAAGAGCAGGCGCTCGCGCGCCTTCGAGACGCAGCCGTGACATGCGATGCCGGGCTGACCGCAGCGGTCGCGAACCTGGTGTACACGACGACAGCGCGTTTGTGAATGGGACGGCCTGCGAGGAATGCGAAGGCAGGCTTGTGGCCACGCTCGGCGATCCGGGGGCCGACCCCTGCTGGTCGCCCTTCGTTGCCTTTGTCCATGCCTACGTCGCCTGGGCAGCAACTGCGCGCCGCGGGTCTCTGGTCACGGCACACGCTGCCTGCCGTGGCGACGCGTGCGCCGGCGTTCGTGCGCAGGCCGGGTTCGCGCCTGCGCATCGGCTACCTGAGCTCGGACTTGCACGACCACGCGACCGCGCACCTCGCGGCGGGCCTGTTCGAGCGGCACGATCGCTCGACGACGGAGATCTGCGCATATAGCTACGGGATCGCCGATGCCAGCGCGATGCGGGCGCGACTGGTACGGGGATTCGACCGCTGGGTCGACCTTGCCGACATGAGCGACGACGCTGCCGCGAACCGCATCCGCAACGATGGCATCGACGTGCTGGTCGAGCTCAAGGGTCATACGGTCGGCAACCGGCTCGGCATTGTCTGTCGCCGTCCCGCTCCGATCCAGATCCATTACCTCGGCTTCCCGGGGACGTTGGGGCTGGATGCGATTTCGCAACCTTGTCGCCGACGCGGTGGTCATTCCTGCCGGCGAAGAGGCCGCCTACAGGAGACGCTGCTGCGTATGCCGCACTGCTATCAGGTCAACGACGATCGGCGGGCGCTGCCGGCCGTGCCGGCTCGCTCGGCGTTGGGGCTTCCGGACGAGGCGATCGTGCTCGCCTGCTTCAACCAGACCACCAAGCTGTCGCGCGCCTTTTTCCGTCTTTGGGTGCAGGCGATGCGGGAGGTGCCGCGGAGCGTATTGTGGCTGTACGTGCCGCATGAAATCACGCAGCGCAACCTCCGCCGCGAGGCCGAGCGTGAGGGCCTCGATCCGGCGCGCATCGTATTCGCTCCCAATGCGCCGAATGAAGCGCACATCGCGCGTCTGCGCACGGCCGATCTCTCGCTCGACCTGCTGCCTTACGGATCGCACACGACCGGCAGCGACGGCGCTGTGGGCCGGGGTGCCGCTGCTCTCGTGCCGCGGCGCCACGTTCGCGAGGCCGGGTCGGCGCGAGCCTCGCTCGCGGCGGTCGGGCTGCCCGAGCTCGTGACGGAGACTAAGGAAGACTATGGCGCCGAGCTGCTGCGCTTATTGCGGGACCCTGAACGCCTGCGTGGCTACAAGCACTATCTCGACATCGAGCGCGGGCGGCTGCCGCTGTTCGACACCGAGGGCTTCACGCGCGCGTGGGAACGCATGCTGATCCGGCTGGCCGACGGATCATGACACTGCCGTGACCGCGCAGAGCGACGCCGGGCCGGAGACCCCGCTTTTCCGCGTGCGCGAACTCCTGCGGGAAGGCGATGAACAAGCCGCTGATGCCTTGGTGGATGCGGTGCTCGCGCGCGCACCGGCGGACGCCGACGCGCTGTACCTGCGCGGCGTAATCGCCAACCGGCGGCGCGATCACGGCGCCGCGATCGCCGCATTGCGGCAGGCGATCGCCTCTCGACCGGACATGGCGCTGGCCTGGCTCGCGCTCGGCAACGCCTATTCCCGTCTCGAGCAATTCGACGCGGCGGCTGATGCCTACCGCGCGGTGCTGGCGCGCGAGCCCGCATGGGCCGACGCGTATTTCAACCTCGGGCTGGTGCAGAAGCGCCAAGGCGAGCGACTCGCGGCGGCACGTTCGCTGCATGCAGCCTGGTTGCGCGACCCGATGATGTTTGAGGCGGCGAAGCAATGCGTGGCGACAATCGCCGATTGCGTGCGCCGCGGCGAGGCGCGCACCGAGCCCGTGCGGACCCACGAGGACCCCGTCCGGGAGACCGTCACCATCGTGCTCTGTTCGATCGACGACGCCAGGCACGATCGCGTGGTGGCGCTCTATCGCCGTCTGTTCGCAAATGTTGCGCACGAAATCGTCTCGATTCGCAATGCTCGTTCGCTGGCGGAGGCGTACAACGAAGCGATTGCGCGCAGCGATGGCGAAATTGTGCTGCTGTCGCATGACGATATCGACGTGCTCGCGCCGGACTTCGCCTGGCGACTGTCACGGCAATTGCGTCACGTCGACGCCGTAGGGTCGTCGGCAGCACCCGCATGGATGGACCGGCGGTTGGCTGGAGCGGGCACCCTCATTTGCGGGGCTGGATCACGCATCACGCACCCGCCGACGCAACTGGAGCGTGGACGTGCTCGATCCGCGAGAGGTCGCCGGCGAGATCGTGATCCTCGACGGCGTTCTGCTCGCGGCGCGGCGCGAGGTCTTCACCGCCGTGCCGTTCGACGCCGAAACGTTCGACGGGTTTCATCTCTACGACATCGACTGGAGCTACCGGGCATCGGGCGCCGGGTTTCGCCTCGGGGTCGCGGGCGAGCTCCTCGTCGTGCATGCGTCGCGCGGCGCATACGATGCGGGCTGGCAAGGCTATGCGGATCGCTTTTGCAGCAAGCACAACGCGGGCCGGAGGCCGCCTAAACCATCGTCCTTTTTCGGGGCGTCGCTTGAAAGTGCGGATCAGGTTCGCACCTTCTATGCACTGCTGGCGGCATTGTCCCGCTGATACTATCTGCGCTCGTTTTATCGTGGACAGACCACGTTTTCCCTGATCTCGCCCCAGTCCAGATACCTTACAGAAGGCGAAAGCGCATGCCGGCGACCAATGTCCGCAGAAACGATCCGTGTCCCTGCGGCAGCGGCAAGCGGTACAAGGAGTGTCACGGAACCGCAGGGCTCGAGACGCCGACGCCGGTCCTTGCCGCCATCGGTGGCGCCGCGGACCTGTTTCAGGAAGCGCTGGCGAGGTATCAACGGCAGGAATACGTCGCTGCGGTGGCTGCATGTCAGCAGGTGCTAGCGGTTGCTCCCGATCACGCCGGCGCGTGGCACCTGGCGGGCTCCGTCGATCTGCAACGCGGCGATCTTCAGGCGTCATCGCTCAAGATCGCGAAAGCCATCGAACTCGATGGCGCGCAAGCGGAGTTCCACAGGACGCTGGCGCGTGTCCGCCTTGCGAGCGGCTCGTTCGCCGAGGTCACGGCCAGCGCGCGCCGGCGCCATTGCGCTGGATGCAACGAACGCCGACGCATGGGTTGTACTTGGCCTCGGTCTCGAAGCGACGGATCCACAAGCCGCTCACGCCGCATGGGAAAAAGCCCTAGCGCTCGCGCCCTCCAACCCCGAAGCGCATTTCCGGATGGGCGATTTTCATCGCCGGCGGCACAACTATGCTGCGGCAGTTGCCTCGTACCGGGCGGCGCTGGCCGCCGGTGCAAACCACCCGGTCTGTCGAACAACCTTGGGCTGGCGCTGCAGGAGCTGGGGAAAGCGGCGAGGCCGAGGCGTGCTATCGACGCGCGATCCAGCAACAACCTGGCTTGGTCGAGGCCAGCGCCAATCTCGGTGACTTGCTTTCCCGTCAGCAACGTTTAGCCGAGGCGGTGCGTGCCTATGAGCAGGCACTGGCGCTCAAGCCCACTGTCAGCAGCTTTGTGGCAGAACCTGGGGCTCTGCCAGCACCGGATGGGAGCGATGGCGCAGGCGCAAGCGAGTCTGCTGCGTGCCGCCGAACTCAATCCGCGCGACACCCGGACCCTGATCAACCTGGCCGCCATCCAACTCGCGCAACAACTCGAGACCGAAGCATTGCCTTTCATCCGCAAGGCACTCGCGCTGCAACCGGATTCCTCCGAGGCGCAGAGCATGCTGCTGTACGTCAATCAGCACACCTGCCAGTGGCAGGACCTCGATCGGCTGTTCGAGCTACAGCGTTCCGCGATCCGCGATCCCGCTGCCGCGCCGGTGGTGCCGCACAGCCTGGTCGCCTTGCCGTTCACGCCGGCGGAACTTCTGATGGCGGCGCGCAACTGGGTGCAGCACCGGATTCGGCCGAAGCCCGCGACAGCGCCGGCGCTGCTCGATCTCGTCGCCGACCGGCTGCGGATCGCGTATTTGGGATCGGATTTTCGTACGCACGCGCTCGCGAACCTGTTGACCGAGGTCATCGAAACGCACGATCGCTCGCGATTCGAGGTCTTCGGATACTCCTTCGGTCCGGACGATCGCAGTCCGGCCCGCGCGCGCTTTGCCAGGGCGTTCGACCATTTCGTCGATGTCCGCGCCGAGACCTTCGAGCAAACGGCGCAGCGGATCCGGGACGACAAGATAGCGATTCTGTTCGATACCGGCGGCTACGTCGTCAACGCGCGCAGCGAGATCTTTGCCCTGCGACCGGCACCGATCCAGATCAATTGCATCGGCTTTCCGGGCACGCTGGGCGCCGACTATTACGCTTACATCCTGACCGACCGTTTTGTAACCCCGCCCGAACAGCAGAGGAACTTCGCGGAACGGTTCATGGTTCTGCCCCACTGCTACATGCCGGGCGACACCAAACGCGTGCTGGGTCCGGTTCCGACGCGCGAGCAATGCCGCTTGCCGGCAACAGGCTTCGTTTTCTGCTGCTTCAACGCAAGCTGGAAGATTCACCCGCGCGTGTTCGACGCCTGGATGCGCGCACTGAGAAAACTCCGGGCAGCGTGTTGTGGCTCCTGGATACGAATCCGGCGAGCCGCGACCACCTGCGAGAGGAAGCGCGCAATCGCAAGGTCGCGCCGGAGCGGCTGATCTTCGCGCCCCGCGTTCCGCTCGAGGAGCACCTCGGCCGCCACGACGTCGCCGACCTTTTCCTCGATACCTTTCCCTGCAATGCACACACGACGACCAATGACGCGCTGTTCGCCGGCTTGCCGGTGGTGACCTGCACCGGCGAGACCTTCGCCAGCCGCGTATCGGGGAGCCAGTTGCGCGCGATCGGCCTGGCGGAGCTCATCACCGATACCCTCGCCGACTACGAAGCCCTTGTGCTGAAGCTCGCGCTCGATCCCGGCTTGTTGGCCAGCTATCGGACTCGGCTTCGCACCAACCGCGACCGCGAGCCGTTGTTCGACACGGCTGGCTACACGCGCGCGCTGGAGCGATCGCTCTGGACCGCATGGGAGGGTTGGATTGCGGCCAAGAAAGGCCGGCACGCTTAGCCGGCCCTAGTCGGGGCGACCCTTGCCGCCGTGCGGCTCGCGCTTGTCCACCGGTGCGGCGAGCCTCAGTTTGTGCACATGCTGCCCAGGCGTCGAGCCGTCGGGCATCTTTCCGATGAAGTAGTAGCGCTGCCAGGCGTCCTTGAGCGTGGCGGCGTCCTTGGCGTTGAACTTCTTCATGAAGTCGTCGCGACGCTCCTTCCACGCCATGGTCTGCGCCTTGAGCTCCGGCTCGGCGTCGAGACTGAAAATCTCCGGCTCGACGGTTTGCAGCATCCCGTGCGGTACCGGAAATATCATGCACAGCGGCTCGTCCTTGTCGAAGCGTACCGTGCCCGGACGCGTCATCTGCCAGTTCATGGTAAAGGGATAGGGCAGCCAGTCGGTCTCGATAACCCCGGCAAGCGGAGCGATCCCGTCCTTGACGGTGTTGAGCGACCCCGATGCGAACAGGTCCCACCCGGGCTCGGTGCGAAACAGGTACCACAGGTGGAAGGTGACGATGCCGAATGCGAAGTGCGACACCGCGACATCCGAGAGGTGCGGGTAGCCGTCCAGTGCCGTCACCGTGACGTCGCGTGCGTGGATGCCGCCGCGCCACGCGACCTCGAACGCGCAGGGCGAGAGGATTTCCCAGCCGTGGCTGTTTGCGATATTGAGCGGCAGGCAGCGATATGCGTGATGGTCGGAAATACCATCCATCCACGCGCGTGTCGTCGGCGCCGCGCGGATGGTCGGCGGGTCGGGCTCTGAGCGCGTAGCAGCGAAGCTTCATCGGCGATAGTGGATCCTGGTATTCAGCGCACGCCGGCCGGGACGGCCGCCGGCGCGAGTGCGTCTCTCGTGGCGCTCGAGAAACGCGCGGCCGAAGGCCTGGTCGGGTTCGAGGTGACAGCCTTCGCCCCATTCGTTCCACGCGTTGACGAACACGATTCGTTCCTCGGGCTCGCGAGTGCGTCGTGTCCGCTCGACAATTGCCGACAGCCAGCGGCTATAGTTGGCCGGGTGGTTGTTGACGAAGATCTGGCCGTTGTCCTGCAAGCGCGGCGTATTGTCCCAACCGACCATCACGCCGCGAAAGAGCCGGTACGGCCGCGGAGCGCGCTCCAGCGAGTTCTTGGCAGCGGAAATGTAATCCCAGACCCTCGCCGCTGAACGTCGGATTGATCTTTTCGACCTGATCGGTCAGCGGCACCACGTCTAGCCCGTGCGGCGGGAACTCGACCGCGGCGTCGAAACCCAATGCATCGGGAGCCGGCAACCCCGGGTGCTGGATGTACGCGAGGCATAGTTTCGCCGACGCCGGCAATGCGCGCCACGCGGCGAAATGTTTCCGCGGCGCGCCGCGGCTCCGGCAGCAGATTGGCCCGGTAGACGAGGAGCAATGGTCGTCCGCCGACGCGGATGTAGCGGCGATCCTCGAGCACCGGCAACAGTCCCTCGATGAAGCGCCGCTCGTGCTCCGCCGAATATTCCTGCGCGATCAGCAGCTCGTCGTTGCCGCCGTCCCAGCGCCGTGACCAGTTCTCGTTAGCCCAGCACACGCAAAAAGGAAAATCCGGTTCGCCGCTTTCGATGACTGCGTTCAGCGGACGCTCGAGCAGGCGCCTGCCATTGAACCAGTAGTGGTAGTAACAGAAACCGTGGATGCCGTGCTGCCGTGCGAGCTCGGCCTGCGCCGCGCGCGTTTCCGGAGCGCGCAAATCGTAATAGCCGAGCTCGGCAGGCACGTGCGGCTGGTAATGGCCGACGAAATTCGGCCGCGCCCGCCGGACATTGACCCATTCCGTGAATCCACTGCCCCACCACGCGTCGTTTTCCGGAATCGGATGGAATTGTGGCAGGTAGAACGCGATCAGCTTGACGTCGTGCACTTTGGCCGAGCGAAATCTAAAGTGAGGTGAAGTGAGGTGGAAGTGTCGGGAGGCGGTGACATTCTAGCTTGGCAACGTCGTCCGATGGCGACAGTTTTGAGGAAGAATCGATCGCAACACCTTGATACATGTGGGTTCAGAGCAAGTATCGCATCGCTTACATGCTATGATTCACCGATGAAATTTTGTGCAGAATACAGGTGAACGTAGCGGCACGAGATGCGCATCGGCGAAATATTGATCGAGCGCGGCAAGCTCGACGCCGCCGGGCTCGAACGTGCGCTGCGCATCCAGCAGGAATCGGGCGAAAAGCTCGGGCGTGCTGCTGGTCACGCTCGGCGTTGTCGCCCAGCGCGACGTGTCCGAGGCGCTGGCTGCTGCAACTCGGGTTGCCGCTGGTCGAGGCCGCGGGCTATCCCGAACTGCCGATCCTCGAAGAGCGCGTGTCGGCCCGCTTCCTGCGCGAATCGCGCGCGCTGCCGCTGGCCGAGGACGAAAGCGAGCTCGCGCTGGCGATGGCGCGATCCCACCGACAGCTACACGGTCAACGCGTTCGAAATGGTGACCGGACGCAAGGTGCAGGCCGCTGGTCGCGATTCCGACCGAGCTCGAGGCGGCGCTGGAGCGGCTATATGGTGCGGGCAAGTCGGCGCTCGGTCAGATTTTCGGCGACGTCGAGCAGCGCGATGACATCGGCTTCGACGCCGACGTCCAGCAGCTCAAGGATCTCGCGTCGGAAGCGCCGGTGATACGGCTGGTCTCGCTGATCATCACCAATGCGCTGGAAATGCGCGCATCGGACATCCACATCGAGCCGTTCGAGAACCGGCTGATCGTGCGCTACCGCATCGACGGCGTGCTGCACGAGGTCGAATCGCCGCCGCGCGCGCTTGTCGGCCGCGGTGATCTCGCGGATCAAGATCATGGCCAATGCTCGATATCGCCGAGCGGCAGGCTGCCGCAGGACGGGCGCATCCGGCTTGCGCGTGCAGGGCAAGGAGATCGACCTGCGCGTATCCACGGTGCCGACGATGCACGGCGAGTCGGTGGTGATGCGGATTCTCGACAAAGGCGGCGTCGCGCTCGATTTCAAGCGCCTCGGCTTCGAGGACGACACGCTCAAGGGATTTCTCGACGTGCTGATGGAGCCGCACGGCATTCTGCTCGTCACCGGGCCGACCGGCAGCGGCAAGACAACGACGCTCTATACGGCGCTCGACCGCCTGAACAAGCCCGACGTCAAGATTCTCACCGTCGAGGATCCGGTCGAGTACCAGATGCCGGGCATCAACCAGATTCAGGTCAAGCCGCAGATCGATCTCACGTTCGCCAACGCGCTGCGATCCATCGTGCGCCAGGACCCGGACGTGATCATGATCGGCGAGATCCGCGATCTGGAAACCGCGCAGATCGCCGTCCAGTCGGCGCTCACCGGCCACCTCGTGCTGTCGACCGTGCACACCAACGATGCCGCGAGCACCGTCAACCGCTTGCTGGACATGGGCGTGGAGGATTACCTGCTCACGTCGACGGTGATCGGCATCCTCGCGCAGCGACTGGTGCGCACGCTCTGTCCCGCCTGCAAGGAGCCGTACACCGCGTTGCCGGAAGTCGTCGACGAGCTCGGATTGCGCAAATTCGCGGCGACGGCCGACGTGACGCTCTATCACGCCAAGGGCTGCAAGGAATGCGGGCAGACGGGCTTTATCGGGCGGGTAAGCATCATGGAAATGCTGCCGATGAGCGATCACGCTGCGCACCCACGTCATGCGCCACGCGACGTCGACCGAGCTTCGCGCCGAGGCGATCAAGGAAGGCATGGTGACGATGTACGAGGACGGCATGCGCAAGGCGATGAACGGGGTCACCACCTTCGAGGAAGTTCTTCGCGTCACGCGCGAGAACTAGGATCGCGCGAGAGATGGCGCTTTTCCGATACCGCGCGGTAAACGCCGCGGGCGATGTCGCCGCCGGCGAGCTCGACGCGGCGAACGAAGCCGAGATCGTCGATCGTCTGCGCGATCAGGGGCTGATGCCGATGAAGGTCGAGGCGGCGCTTGCCGGCAAGGCGGTCAGCGCCGCGGGACAGGCCGTCGCGTCGCTCGCGCTGGTTCGAGTCGCGCACCGTCACTCGCGACCAGGTGCTGGGAATCACGCGCGAGCTGGCGACGCTCCTTCGCGCCGGCCTTCCGCTCGACCGCGCGATGGAGATTCTGATCGGCCTTGCGCCGACCGTCCCGGTGGCGCAGCTTGCTGCAGACCGTTCGCGACGAGGTGCGAGGCGGCAAGTCCCTGTCGCAGGCGATCGACATGCATCGCATGGTGTTCTCGCGCTTTTACGTGAACATCGTTCGCGCCGGCGAGGCGGGTGGCGCGCTGGGCGTGGTGCTGACGCGCCTCGCCGACACGATGGAGCGCAACAAGGAGCTGCGCGAGAGCGTCAAGTCGGCGCTGATCTATCCGACCATCCTTATCGCCGTCGCGGTGACATCGGTGATGGTGCTGCTGGGTTTTGTCGTGCCGCAGTTCCAGCAGACCTTCGCGCAGGCCGGCAAGGCGCTTCCGCTGCCGACCGAGATCGTGATCTTTCTCGGCACCGGATTGCGCAAGTATTGGTGGCTGCTGCTGATCATCATCTTCGCAACGGTGTGGATTGCTCGCCGGCGCTTGCGCTCGCCCGAGGTGCGGTTTCGCTGGGACGGCCGCCTGCTGCGCGTGCCGCTGCTCGGCGACTTGCTGGCCAAGGTCGAAGTCGCGCGCTTTGCGCGAACGCTCGCCACCCTGCTCGGAAACGGCGTGACGCTGCTCAGCGGTCTGTCAATCATCAAGGAAACAATGACCAACTCGGTGCTCGCGCAGGCGCTCGACGGTGTCGTCACGCGCTTGCGCGAGGGCAAGGGATTCGGCGTGCCGCTGGCCGAGACGGGCGTTTACCCGAGACTTGCGACGCAGATGATCCTGGTCGGCGAGGAATCCGGGAAGCTCGAGGAGATGCTCAACCGCGTCGCCGAGGTCTACGACCGCGAAGTGCAGGTCGCGGTGAAGCGCTTTCTCGCGGTGCTCGAGCCGGCGTTGATCCTCGGGCTCGCGGTGCTCATCGGCGGAATCGTGTTCTCGATTCTTCTCGGTGTCATGGGTATGAGCGAACTTGTCGTCTGATGAGCCATCTAAACCATCCGGCCTGTCATGGCCGGGGAGAGTGTGATCATGCAAACGTATTCGCAGTCGGTTCGTTGCACGACGGCCTGTTTCCGAAGCATCGCCGGGATTCGCGGCATGACCCTGATCGAAATTCTGGTCGTCCTGACCTTGATCGGCATCGTCATGGGCATCGTCGGCGGCAATTACCTGGGCCAGGGAGAAAAGGCCAAGCAGAAGGCGGCCAAGATCGAGATCGAGCAGATCGGTCAGACGCTGGACCTGTTCAAACTTGGAAGTCGGACGCTATCCAACCACGCAGGAAGGATTGCAGGCATTGATCACGGCGCCCACCGGTGTGACCAACTGGAACGGTCCCTACTGGAAAAAGAGCACGCTGCCGAAGGACCCGTGGACCAACGAGTACAAGTATGCGTCGCCCGGCCAGCACGGCGCCTACGACCTGTGGTCCTACGGCGCCGACGCGCAAGGAAGGCGGCGAGGGAACAGACAAGGACATCACGAGCTGGCAATGATGCCGCTGCGAGCGATGCCCGGCCGGCATCGTGGCGTCACACTGCTCGAGCTGCTGATCGTGCTCACCTTGATGGCGCTGATCGCGGCGATGGCGCTGCCGATGTTCAGCGGCGGGGTCTCCGGCACCGACTTGAAGACCGCGGCGCGCGACGTCGCTGCCGGGTTGCGCCTGGCACGGGACCGGGCCAT
>ERZ1370068.1839-contig-11789_pt1 | contig 13677 bp, 15 predicted proteins | sample MGYA00561227_ERZ1370068 | MGnify/ENA primary metagenome ERZ1370068 (study PRJEB38410, sample SAMEA6850437) | metagenome | study: Metagenomic assessment of the ecological functions of the soil: analysis of the soil microbiota associated with the...
TTGGGGTTACGTATTGCTTGCGTGCTCGCCGCGCCGGCGCGCCGCCACCCTGCTGAACGTAGATCCTGAGGCACCGCCATCAGGACCCACACCCCGAAGAGAGCCAAAACCACCGCTTTGCGGGGAACAGGAGGAACAGGAAGGGCGTGATCAATGCCATCGCAAGAAGGGACCCGAGGTGCGCGAACGGGAGCAGGCCGGCCACGATTCCGGCCCCTACGAAGTTCCGACCGTGTCGTTGCTCTCGCACGGCGCGTTCATGAGAAGCGTCAGGACGAGGAGCGACAGGGGAAGCCCGCAAGAGAAAGGACCGTTGGGGATAGAGGAGCGAGAAGAAGACGTTGAGGAAGCGGGAAGTTCTCGGTCTGCTGCGCGTCCGCATACCGGGGCTGCGCCACGGGCGCGCTCCAGGCATGTGGTGCGATCGCGTGTCGTCTCCGGACGGACGGCCATGATCCAACCGGAGCCCCGCCACTCCAGCAAGAAGAGAACTACGGTCAAAGCGGCCGCCCCTGCGCGTTTCGTGAGTCGCTTCGCGAGCGCGTAGAGCGCAAAGCAAGATCGCGAGGGAGAACACGAAACTGTGCAAGACCAGCGCCGAAACCATCGGGCTTCGCGCCCAGCACGACCAGCGCGGCCGCCGCGGCCGGTGAGGTAGTGATACGCCAGCGGTGCCCCGGACAAGCGCGGGTTGGTCGGAGTGGAAGTTGTCCCCGAACGCGAACGACGACATCGCCGAGATGTTGACCCCAGGACCAATCGGCAAAGATGAAAATATTCCGATGACCGGCCCAGAGCCCGGTGTCCTCGAGACTGAGTGTGCCCCAGAAGAGAAACGCCCGCGGATCGCGAACGCGCCGAGGACACCGAAGACGGCGGCGACGAGCGGAAACGCCGCTCGCAGGTCTGCGAAGAATCTCCAACGCCATCGACCCCGCCCGATGACGATGGCGATGACTGCGCTGCAGGCTGGCGCTCACGATCGCGACGACGGCGCCCGTGAGCCCGGAAGAGCGATGCCAAGCTCCAGTAGCGCGAGCGGCGAGGAGACCACCGCGCCGGGTGGGGATGCCGCGAGCCAGAGACTCCCACGGCATCAGGTCTCGCCCGCAGACAACCTTCGCAGGAGGAGGGCGACACTCGAGGAAGCCATCGCGGCGAGCACGAGAATCGCGGGCGCAGGAGCGCTCAACATCGCGACGAAGTATCGCCGCTTTTGGAATCACCGTGGGAGTGGGGTTGGATTTTGCACTGAACGCCCCCGGAGCCGTGTCAAACAGTCGGGGGCGTCGTTGCGAGCTTTTCTAGCGTCCGATCGGAAAGGTCTTTCGCTCTTACTTGGGGCTGGGGCTGGGGCTGGGGCTGGGGCTGGGAGCTCGGGCTGGGGCTCGGAGGCTCGATCCATGGCACTCGCTGCAATCGCTGCAGAGGAAGTCCGGCGCGTGCGCCGGGCCGTGCGCGACGAATCCTCGTTGAGGTGGCCGCCGTTGTCGTTCTGCGTGACCGCCTGAACGGACGGATGAACGCAGATGTACTGCGCCGGATCCCGGGCCGGCCGCATGGCGGAGGCACTGTCTCTGTCTGCATCGACGGCTTGAGACCGTGCTCGTGCCGCCGAACGGCCATCTGGATGCCGACACACAACGGCGACCGCCAGAACGATCAGTGCGACATTAACGCGAAAACCTTCTTGCGGTTCATTCTCATCACTTCGTCCTCCACCACGACGAGCACCTGCGCTGTGCAGGTTGCGCTCACCGAGTCTGCAAAAAGTACGAGTGAGTCCGTAAGAGTTGCAACTACCTCATTTGTAAGTGTTTGCATAGGAATTGCCGGGATGACGGAGTTGTTGGCCGACCAGCACTGTCATTGTCGGCAGTGCGTTTGCGATCGATCCGGCTCCGACGGATCTGTGCGCCGCTGGAAGAAAACCCAATCCTTGGGGCTCATGGCCGCGCTCGCGAGTGCTCTCGTTGCGCGTCCTGGTTCACCCGTCATCTTCATTCCGCAGGTGCGATCCCCACGCGCCGCGCGGGGACGATCCGCACGCCGCCTGCGCCGCGCCGCCGAGCTACGTCCCGGCCGAGCTGCTCGAGCGTGCCGTTCGCGCTGCGGACGCGGCATCGGCAACTCGCACGAAGCGGTCACGCACGACATCGAAGGAGGCCCAGGCGTTCTACGACCAGGGGCTCAACTACCTCGAGTCGTACGTGTGGATCGAGGCGTCGCGGTCGTTCCGGCAGGCGCTGCGCCTCGACCCGAATCTGGCCATGGCGTATCTGGGTTTGAGCTACGTCTACTCCGGGCTCGAGAACGCGGACGCCGCCCGGCAGCTCTTCGAGAAGGCGAAGGCGCTCGCGTCCGGCGCGTCAGCGAGCGTGAGCGCCGGCGCATCGACATTCGCGGAGAAGCAGCTCGCGGCGATCGACGACATCAAGGACGCGAGCCTGTTTCTCGCCTACAAAGAAAGCCATCGACGACGCGCTCGCCGCAATACTTCGACGACCCGCAGCTCTGGCTCCTTCGCGGCAACGCCGAGGAGGCCAACGCCTCGGGCGCGGGCCAGCGCGGCGGCGCGGCGTCGATCGCGTTCTATGCAACGGCCCTGCGGCTCGTGCCCGACCACGCCTCGGCGCATCACTATCTCGTGCATTCCTACGAGACCATCGGGCCGCATCGACGAGGCGCTCGAGCACGGCGAGGCTTACGCGCGCCTCGCGCCGTCGATCCCCATGCCGCCCACATGTGGGGTCACGACCTTCGCCGTGTCGGCCGCGTCGACGACGCGATCGCGCAGTTCCAGAAGGCCGACGCGCTCGAGCGCGCCTACTACGCGGCCGAGAAGATCGACCCCGCCCTCGACTGGCATCACGCGCCACAACCTCGACCTGCTCGCGAGCTGCTACGAGCACAAGGGGCAGATGAAGCTGGCCGAGACGACGCTGCGCGAGTCCGCGGCGCTCGGCGAGCCGTGAGCGCCTATCGGGCCTTCAACATGCGCGGAGCTCCCGAGCTTCCTGATCCACCGCGCCCGTTACCAGGAAGCGCTCGAGGCGGGGCGCGCTTGACCAGGACGGCGTACCCGCAGTCGCGGTGCGTCGGCCACGCGCTGGCCGGGCAAGCGCTCCTGTGGCTCGAGCGACCCGACGAGGCGAAGCAAGAGCTCGAAGCGGCGGGACGCGAGCTCGCAGAGCGTCCCAGCCGTGACCGTCGGGCTCGATCCTTCGCGCTCGGCGGTCGAGCCGTGGGTTGCGCGCTGCGCGGCGAGCCTCTGCTCCGGCGAAGGGAAGCAGGAGGAAGGGCGCGCCGTGCTGAAGGACGTCGTGAAGGCGCTGCGCGCCGCTCGCCGGCCCGGACGCGTGGTCGCAAGGCTTGTTCCGGCTCGAGTCGATGGCGCGAAGCGCGATGGAGGTAGGCGACTGGGATCTCGCCGAGTTCGTTGCGGCGCAGATGCTGGACCATGACGCGGCGTACGGCGGAAGCCACTTCACCTCGGCACGCATTCTCCGTCACCGCGGAAATGCGGCCGGTGCCCTCCGCGAGGGCCGAAGCTCGCGCGACGCTACTGGAACGACGCGGATCGGGGATCTGCCGGAGCTGAAGCAGGTGGAGGTCATGCTTTCCAGTCGCTGAACGCAACGTAGGACGGCACGGCCGGGGTTTTCAGCTCCCGCTTTTCGAGTTGCAGATACAGCCACTGGAACCACTCGTAATAGGTCTGACGGTTGCCCATGCTACGGACGTCCGAGAGATACTTTCCAAGCTTCCTCCCGGACAAAATGATGACCCCGCTGAAAAAGTCCTCGACGAGCTGGATGTCGATCTCGCGACGGAAGACGAGAATCCCCAGGTTCTCGAAGGTGCCGAACATCACGAGCACGTTGACCAGCTTGTCACCCAGGCGATCTTCGAGCTCTCCTTTCGACAATCCCTCGGGGAGCTCGAAGACGATGTTGACCGCGCTCAGGAATTCCGGGTTCGAAACGAGGTGGACGAGCTGCAGCGCCGATTCCCTGCGCGCTGCTTGTTGTAAAGGCGAAGCTGGACGCCGGCAAAGATCCCGGCCGCGACGATGGCCGACGTCGAGATCATGCTCAGGATCGTGGTGAACGGCATGCCACAGATTATGGGCCGAAAAGACGACGGGGCCCCCGCGCTCACGAGGGTCTTCGCCGAATGTGATCCCGTGTTTGTTACGGGATCACGAGGTAGTCGTTTCTATTCGTCGCAGGCGTCTCCGATCAGGTCTGCGTCCGCGTCGAGCTGGTCGGGATTCGAGACGTAGGGGCAGTTGTCGATCCCGTTCGCCACCCCGTCGTTGTCGATGTCGGGATCGCACAAGTCACCCAGCGCGTCCCCGTCCGTGTTGACCTGGTCCGTGTTGGCGACCGCCGGGCAGTTGTCGCAGTCGTCGCCGACCACGTCGTTGTCCAGTGTCGATCTGGGCGGGGTTCGGCACCGCCGGGCAGTTGTCCGCCGCGTCGAGGACCCCGTCGTTGTCGGTGTCGTTTCCGAGGCTCGGGCACGCGCTGTTGTTCGGGCGCTCCCCTCCGCTACCGTTCAGGCCGAGACTCGACTCGGTGCACAGCGCGGCTTTCGCGGTGACCAGGTAGAAGTAGAGTTGACCCGGCAGCGGGTTCTGCCCGTCGGTCACCGACTGAGTCGCCACGCCGTCGGCGAAGCAGCCCTGGTTGTACGCCCACGGCTGCGTGTCGACGCGGGCGCCGCGATACACGCTGAACGGACCGGGCTGCGCCTCGGTCCACGCGATCGTGGTCGTTGCGCTCTGCGACACCGGAGGGAGTCTCCGACCGGCTGAGTGCTGTTGATCACGTCCGTCGGGCAGCTGGTACCGGCGCCGGTGCAGTACTCCACCGGATCGCAGGATGCAGTCGAAGGACGGCACTCGAACGTGTTCGGCTGGAACGCGTCCGTAGGACACGAGGCACTGCTGCCGCTGCAGCTTTCCGCTACGTCGCAATCCCCTGCCGACGCGCGGCACTCAACCGAGCTCGGCTCGAAGGCGTCGGCCGGACACGACGCGCTGCTCCCCGAACAGCTCTCCGCCACGTCGCACGTGCCTGCCGAGGAACGGCACACCGTGCTGGCCGGCTCCGAGGGCATCCGCCGGGCAGGCTCCGCTCGAACCCGTGCAGTTTTCCGCCGGGTCGCACGCACCCGCCGACGCGCGGCAGACCGTCGTTGAAGGCTCGAGCACATCCGCGGGACATGCAGCGCTCGAACCCGTGCAGCTCTCTGCCGCCACGTCGCACGCGCCGGCCAGGGGACGGCAGACCGTCGTCGAAGGCTCGAAAGCATTTGCCGGGCACGCGGCGCTCACACCGTTACAGGTCTCCGCCACGTCGCAGCGCCCGCGGCCGGGCGGCACACAGAGGCTGCCGGGGCCAGCACATCGTCGGGACAGACCAGCTCCACCCCATCGCACGTTTCGGCGACGTCGCAGGCGCCCGTAGCCGCACGGCAGAGGGTCCCAGCGTCCGCGAGCCCGATGCCGCAGGCTCCCGTCGTCGGATTGCAGGAATCGACCGTGCAGGCATTGGAGTCGTCGCAGTTTTCGGCGGCGATGACGGCGTGGCACCGCACTTCGTCCGCACCCATGTCCGGGGTGGTCGGATTGCGGAAGTCGCCGTCGACGTCGTTGGTCACGACAAGGATCGGCGTCCCGACGTTTTCGACGGGGGTCGCCGCACCGCTGGTGTTGATGTGCAGATCCGTGGCCGAGACGAACTGCGGGTTGGCCGCGATCGGATGGACCTCCTTGCCGGTCGCGGTTCGCCAAGCGGCGAGCGTCGCCTGATTCGTCCCCGCGAGGTTGCCGACGAAGTTGTTGGCCGTGACCGGTCCGTTCACGAAGAGGTCGTTGTAGTCGAGGAGCGTAAACGACGTACCCGCGATGTTCTGGGCGTTGATGGCGTACGTCCTGTCGGTGGCCACGGTCGTGTTGTCGTAGCTGTTCGAAAGGACGTTGCCGCGGACGTCGACGCTCTGGACACTGCCGCCGAAGAACATCGCGGCCGACGCGCTGCCGGCGTTGACGCCGGTGTGAGGCCCGAAGAGGTTCACCGAGTTGTTGTAGACCTTGACGGTGGTCGAGGCGATCTCCACGCTGATGCCCACCGGCCAGCTGTTGGTCGACGCGGCTGCGAACGTGACGATGTCCGAGATCATGTTGTTCGCAATGACAATGCCGGCCCCGTCGCTGTTCGCGATGATGCCGCGGGCCCCGGCCCCCGCCGCCAGAGTGTTCGACACCGACTGAATCTTGTTCCCCGACACGGTCAGGCTCGAAACGTTGGGGCCGAAGTAGATGCCGGTGATCTGGGTCGTTGTTCCCGTGCTGATTGCGGAGGTCAGGTTCGTGATCGTGTTGTTCGCGATCGAGCCCCCGGCCACGTCCTGGAACACGTAGATCCCTCCCGCCGAGGCCGCGCCCGCCGTGAGGTTCCGGATCGTGTTGCCGGAGACCGTCGGGTTGTTCGCTCCGTACATGTAGATGCCGGCGAGCCCGAGGCTATCCGCGCCCTGCGAGGCCGGCCCGAGGGTGTTGTTCGAGATCACCAGGTTGTCCATGCCGGCCGAGGTGGGGACGAACGATCCCCGGACGTAGATCGCGTAGTACGCCTTGGTGATCGTGTTCCCACTGATCGTGTTGCCGTCGTTGTCGGCGCCGGCCGTATTGACGGTCGATCCCGCGATCGCGATCCCAACCGTGCCGATGGTGTTCGCGCCACCGACGATGTTGAGGTTCTGGAACGTGTTGTTCGAAGCACCCGCGTTCAAGACCCCGGTTGGCAGCAACTGGATCGTCGCCGACGGGTTTGCGGTGCTGGTATTGCTCATCGTCAGACTGTTCCCGCCCGAGTTCAGGCCGTCGATCGTCACGCGATCGGCGCCGTTCAGCCTGATCAGCCCCCCGCAAAGTTTCCGGACACCGTGCGCGCGGCTCCACCGCCTGGCTGGATTGTCAGAGTGAAGTTCCCCGTCGGGTCTTCGGGCCACTGGTTCAGGGCGTTCAAACCCGTCTCGGCCGTCGAGTCGCCGAGGATATCGACGGTCACGCTCCCCGTGAACACGCGGCCGTTCAACGTCTCGAAGAGTCCACCCGCGTTGGTCAGCGAGGTGTAGTCGCAGCTACTGGGGCAAACGGTCAATGCGCCGCTGATCGACGTGATGATCGTGTAGCTATTGATCGTTCCGCCGATCGGGAACGCCGGCGGCGTGAGAGCGACGCTCGTCGGCCCTGCTGCAAACGCTCCCTGGAAGAGGCCCACGTTGGGCGTCGGCCTCGTGTCCTGCGCGACGACGAAATACTGGATGGTGTCGCCGACGCTGACCGAGCCGCCATTCAACAACGTGTAGTCGATCGTGAAGTCGAACGGAGAGCCGCCCGACCCGATCGCCTCGACGTACTTCCAGCCGGTGTCATCGTTGGCGTCCGTGGACTTCTTGAAGTAGAGGCGAGGACGGACGCCCGCGATGGTCGCCACGCCGGTCGCGTCGGTGATGGTCGCGGTAAGCGTGCGCGAAGTGACCGGCGCACCGGCACCGAGCAACGAGTAGACGATTGCGGGCGGCTGGACGTCGCCTTGGGCTACGCCCTCGAACTCATCGGCGCCGACGTCGGGCGCTGTTCCCGTTCCTGCGTAGCCGGGGTTTCCTTGACGGACGTCCGCGTCGTAGTCGTCGGTGATCCCGGTGATGTTGACCGCGTGGCTTTCGAGAAGCGTCGTCACGGCGGGGACGATGTGCAGGAAGTTCGCCGAGCTTCCGACCGTGCTCACGAAGGGCGGGTTCTCCGAGAACGAGGCCGACTCGCGCGGAGACACGACCGCCCACATGTCCGAAAGCGTCGTATAGGCGGTGACGCCGTCGTAGTAGGCCGTCGAGGCGTAAAGATCGTTGTTGTTCGACGACGTGTCGTAGCTCCACAGAGGCTGATAGTTGCGCCACACCGCGACCGCGCGGCCGGAGCCGGTCGGAATCGATGCGTTGGCCACGATGTTGTTGCGGAGCTTCACCACCGGACCCGCGGGAGCGAACACCCCCGCCGTCGCGAACGAGGCTCCGCTGCTCGTCCCCGCGATATACGCCGTATTGTCGTAGAAGTTGACGACGCTGGTGGAGAGCAGCACAGCGGCAGCCGCCAAGCCAATGACGTTGGGAGTCCCCGAGCTGGTCGCCGAGGGAGCGCGCAGATCGCCGACCAAGTTGTTGTAGAAGTCGTTGGTCACGCCCCCGCGGACATGCCGGTAACGGTCCCCGTCGTCCCGGTGATCTGGATGTCGTAGATCTTGTTCCGGAAGACCTTGGCGGTCCTGGCGAGGGCGTTGGCTCCAATCCCGATCGGAGCGGCCCCGGCGAGGCTCGACGAGAGCGCGCTGATAACGTTCAGTCTCGCGGTTGCGGTCCAAAAAGCCCTGCGCCGCGACACTGCTTCCGAGGCTGATTCCCACCGGGCTTCCGCCAGCGGTCGTGCTGAGCCCGCTGATGGCGTTCGAGGTCAAGGTGGCGGTGGCGACGTCGGGCGAGTTGGCGGGGTGAGGGCGATGATTCCCGTGGCACTGCCGTTCGTCGTGCTGAACGTGCTGATCGTGTTCGACGTTACGATGGACGTGGACGAGGTCCCGTCCGCCTGGATACCGATCAGGGCGCCCGCCGAAGAAAAGCTCGTGATCGTGTTGGACGACACCGTCGCCGCTGCGCCGCCCGAGACGCCCTGCAGCCGGATACCGGTCAGATGCCGCCCGATCCGCCGACCCAGTTATTGCAGACGTTGTTCTGGATCGTCCTGGGCGCACCGTCCGAGCTCGATATGCAGAAGGCCGAGGCGGTGCCGGTCACGGTGACGTTAGAGAAGTTGTTGTTGCTCTGGATCATGTGTTGGCGGTCGCCGCCCCGAACGCGTTGGCGTTATTGAAGCCGACAACCTGACCGCCGCTCGCGGCTTTGTTGAACGTGCCGACAATCGTGTTATTGGTGACGGTCTGTGTCCCGGAGGCAGGCAGCGACTCCGCATTCCGGATGAGAAACACGCTGCCCGCGTTGTTCACGTTGAGGTTCGTGATCGTGTTGTCCGCAATGATCTGCGACAGCGGTGTGCCGCTTTGGGCGTAGATGCAGTCGATCTCGTTGGCCCCAGCAACCGTGTAGCTGATCCCGCGGACATCGTTCCGCTGCATGGAGAGGGCCGCCGTCGCCGCTGCCGCATTGTTGTAGACACCGATGAGCGTACCGGTGGCCGCCGCGGTGTACGAGATGAAGCCATCGGTCGCGTCACCGATCTTGTTGTCGTTGAGGTTGATCGCCACGGTGACCGCGCCGCTCTGCTCGATCCCGCGGAACGCGCCGGCGGTCGCCATCAAAGTCATTTTGCGGACCGTGTTGTTGTTGAGATTGACGGTCGCGGCCGGGACGGCGCTGACGATCCCCTGACTCGTTCCGGTGCCCCTGCTGGTTCCGGCGATGACACTGTTACCGGTAATGTTGACGGTCAGGCCGGCCCCGCCGGCGTTGCTGATCCCCTGGAAGATCGAGGCGCCAGAGCCGAAGACCGAGTCGTTCTGGATCGTGTTGTTCGTGATCGAGATCGTGCCCGTCGCGATGTTCGAGATGCCGATGAAAGTCGTCACGGCGGTCGTGGTCGGGTTGATACCGACCTGGATCGAGTTCGCGGCCGTCGTGCTGCCGATCGTGTTGCCGCTGATCGTCACGTTGGCGCCCGTGCCGGCCGTATCGATGCCACGGACTGCGAAGCCGACCGCGGCGGTAGCGCTGCTCGCGGTGATCCCGCCCACGTTGTTGTTCTGGATGTTGACGGTCGCAGCAGGGGCCGTGACGGAGATGCCGTCGGTCAGGCTGGCCGTGACCGTCGACGTGACCGAGATCGCACCGGTTGTCGTTGCCGAGCCGATCGTGTTTCCGGCCGTCGTCCCGATGTTGACCGAGCCGCCCAGCACGCTGATGCCCGCGAAGATGCCCGGCGCGACCGCCTGTGCGCTCGTCGTGGAGAACGAGATCGCTGGTGACCGTGTTCCCCTGAATGTTCGACGCAGGCGAGGCCGCGACCGTCATCTCGATCGCGCGGTACAGGCTGGCGACGGCGCCGGCGTAGATCGTCGTTCCCGTTCCCGCCGACGAGGCAGTAACCGATGGTGTTGTTGCCGACGGTGTAGCCGCCGCCGCTCGCGGTGACGATGTTGATCGCGCGGTGGGTGTTGGCCGTCGTCGCGGTTCGCGTCGCCGTCTGGAAGAGCTTGTTGCCCGTGATCGTCCAGGCGGCGCTGTTCGAAGCGACAAGGATTCCGTTCGAGGCTACGCCTGCGCTGAAGTAGTCCTGAATGTTGTTGTTCGTGATTGCGATGCCGGTGTTGGCGACCGACGTCGAGGTGCCGGCCGAGTAGATCGTGTTGACGGGCAGGTTCGCGCCCGAAGGCGTGATCGAGTTCCCTGTGATCGTGTCATTCAGTGTTGCCCGTCGTCGTGCCCGTCGCGAAGACGATCGTGCCCGAGCTCGTGCCGGTCGTTGCGCCCTTGATCGTGCTATTCCGGACCGTGTTGCCGGAGGCGTCCCCGATGAAGCGGATCGTCGCCGCCGAAGCAGCCGTGCTCGTGTTCTCGATCGTCAGCGCATTCCCGCCGCTGTTCAGGCCATCGATGACCACGCCTCCCGCGCCGTTCAGGTCGATCAGGATCGCCGCGATGCCGCCGGAGATCGTGCGCGGCACACCGCCCGCGGGAGCGATCGTGACGCCCGTGTACGACGAGCCGCCGGTGCCGCTCGCGTTCAGAACCGCGCTCGTGCCCTCCGTCGTGTCGCCGCAGACGTCGATCGTAATCACGCCGGTGTAGCTGCCGTTGTTGACGTCGACGAGCGCCGCCCCGAGACTCGGCGTAGCCCGTCGGGCCGATGGCGCCTCCCGTCGATTCGAGCTCGATGACGCCGCCGGGCAGAGTTTCGCAGGCTCCGGCGGTCGCCCGGACGGTACCCGTCGAGACGGTCGCTGCCGCGAGGACGGCGATGAATAGGACCCACAACTTAGAAACGCGCGCGTAGACATGGAACCCCTCCCCCAAGGTGAAAACATCGAGATCAGTCATTGCGTTCATATCGTTCATGGTCACGGACATGCGTGTCCCGATGCGGCGATCCCCGCGTCGCGGGATACGACTTGGTTCGGTAATCCGGAGTCGTAGCTGGCGTTCCCGCCGCAGCTCACCGCGCGGAGCGCGTACCAGAAGCCCTGCCCAGCTGCGGGCGACTGGAGGTCGTTGACCGTTGTCGCGGCGAGGCTGTCGCCCAAGCAATTCGTCGTCGCGGCGCTGAAATCGCCGAGGGTCGATGCGAAGCGCCTGCAGGCCACCTCGAACGACGTCATACCCGGTGGCGGCGCTCACCGCCGTCCAGCTCAGACTCGCCGAACCGCCCAGGATCCGCGCGAGCACAACCGATGGCGTGCCCGTCGGGGCGGCGGCGTTGTCGACCGTACCGTCGCAGTTGTCATCGATTCCGTTGCAGGTTTCTGTGCTCGGAGCGCCGGGGACACAGGTATCGTTCACGACGCCGTTCTGACATCGGGCCACTCCGAGGCTCGCGCAGGCTCCCACGCCGCAGGACGACTGGTGCTCTAGGTATCCCTCGTCGTTGGCGCCGTTGCAGTTTTGATCGACGCCGTCGCAGCTGTCGTCCGACCTGTCCGGGTGGATCTGAGGGTCCGCGACGTTGCAGTCGGTGCCGTAGAGGACATACCCGGCCGGCGGCGTCGCGCCGGCGCAGACGCTCACCGGAGGCGTTGCCGTAGCCGTCGCCGTCGGCATCCTGGTAGTAGGTCGTAAAGACCGCGGGGTTAGCGTCGTTGCAGTCCGTGTGGTTAGGGACGGACCCGGCCGGCGGCGACGCGTTGCTGCACACGCCGTTCGTCGAGGAAGCGTCGCCATACCCGTCGCCGTCGGCGTCGGGGTAGTACACGGGATAGCAGCGCGAGGTCGAGTGGTCGCGACGCTCGACCCGCCATCGGCCCAGACGAACATTCATCGGCGAGCGTCCCGGTCTTCGACAGACCGATGGCGCTGCCCGTCCGTGTTGCTGTTGCTCTGGTACGCGAAGTTGCTGGCGGTCCAGAAGATGCCAGGGGCGACTTGAAGTTGATCCCCTGACCGCGCGAGCAGGAACAGCCCCTTGACCGGAGTCCCAGCCGTACAGGCCCTTGTCGTTGATTCCGAACATCGCGTCGCCGCCCCGGAGATCTCTGTTGAACACGGCCTGTCCTGAATCGCTGAAGGCCGACCGTCTGGTTGAACGCATGGTACCGATGACGTCGCCTGGCGTTCCGGGGCCGGGTCGCCGGCCCGCATGACCAGGCTCAACGCGTAGGGAGCCGCAGGGATGCCCGTCGGGGTGGCGAGATACACGGCCGCGTTGTTGGTCGGAGCTGGACGTGCCGCCCGTCAGGCTCGCGACCGTCAGGACGACACCGGCATTGTTGATGTACGTGTTGTTCGTGACGAACCCGGCGAAGAGGGCATCCGTGCCGGGCGCAGGATCTCCCCTGCGGGCCACCAGTCGTGAGGTCGCCGCTCGCCGAGCCGACGTACAGCGCCTTGTCGTTGACACCGTCGACGACGTCGCCGCCCTGCAGCTCGACCGTCATCACGTACTGGCCGCTGTTGTTGAACGCGTCGGTCGAAAGGGACGGCTGCCAAGTTTCGGAAAGAGTTGGCGAACGTCGCGCCGGCCGTGCCCGGTGCCGACTGCCCCTCCCGGACGAGAAGGGTGTTGCCCGAGCCCGGGGTGTACAGCCAGAGCGAGGCATCGTTCGACGCCGAGACACCCGTCCCCGCGAGGTTCAGGCTGTAGAGGACCCGCCCGTTGCTGTTCATCAAGAGCTGGCCTGGGAAGGCTCAAAGCGGTCACGGGGCCTGGAAGGACGGTGGCGCCCTTCCGGACCACCATGGAAAGCGCGCCGGCGGTCCCGGTGAAGAGGCCCAGGTTGTTGGTGGATCCCGACGACGTCGCCGCCCGACAAGGTGCTCTGGAACAGGACGGCCCCGTTGTCGGTTCATGCGTCGTGAACTGCGCCGAGGTGATCCTGGTCGCCGAAGAAGACGGCGCCGGTCGTGCCGGGGCAGCGTCCCCCTCCCGCACGATCGGAACCAGACTGCCCGGGAGCCCGCCGAAGAATGGCCGTGTCGTTGTTCGACGCCACGCCTGGGCCGCTGAGGTAGCTCGACCAGAACGTCCGGCCGTCCGGGCTCAGCCTGGATCCCGCCTGGATCCCGTTGTTCCCGGCGCCGTTGACGAGCGTGAGACCCGCGAGTCCCGGGGCCGGATCGGACGAACGGACCATCATCGACAGGTTGGCGGCCGTCGTGCCGCGGAAGAGGGCCCAGGCTGTTCCCGGGCCCGACACGTCGCCGCCGATACATGTTCGCGCGGAACAGGACGGTCCCATCGTCGGCGATGACGGGGTTGTCGAACGTGGCTCCGAAATACGCGCCGGACGGACCCGGCACGGGCTGGTCGGTAACCGCCAGCAGGTTGCCGTGGGTCGTGAGCAGCGTGTCGCGCCTGGGCATTGTTCAGGAGACAACTCCGAGGCCGAGGAACAGGAGCGCCGTGCGCATCGACGCGGTCATGGGCAGGCCTCCGGCGACGCTTGG
>ERZ1370068.3777-contig-2879_pt1 | contig 13666 bp, 17 predicted proteins | sample MGYA00561227_ERZ1370068 | MGnify/ENA primary metagenome ERZ1370068 (study PRJEB38410, sample SAMEA6850437) | metagenome | study: Metagenomic assessment of the ecological functions of the soil: analysis of the soil microbiota associated with the...
CACCGACGATGCGATGACGCCGATCGAGGCGCATGGGGTCAAGGCCGCCTGAGTCGCGAGGCCATCCCCGCGGCGCTGCGACCGCGCCCGGGAAGCGAGCTCGGCGGCTGAAATTCGGCCGGCCGTCGTCCCAGCCGCCCGGGCCGCTTCCTTGGCTCGTCGCCCGCTGCGGCGCGGCTTGCGACAGCGCACATCGCCGACGGCCGGAAGTCGCGGGCTGACCCGACCTGGGTCCCACGCCTTTCGACACTCCCACACGGACTCCTCGATGAGCTACCTCTCCCATCTCACGCCGACCGCCACGAGCCCCTGGGGCACCTACCTCGTCGCAAGTCGATCGCGTGCTGCCCTATCTCGGCGGCCTTGCCCGCTGGGTCGGAAACGCTGAAGCGCCCGAAGCGCGCCTGATCGTCGACGTGCCGATCGAGATGGACGACGGCACCGTCGCCCACTTCGAGGGCTTTCGCGTCCAGCACAACCTGTCGCGCGGCCCGGGCAAGGGCGGCGTGCGCTACCACCCCGACGTGACGCTCGAGGAGGTGATGGCGCTCGTCGGCCTGGATGACGGTGAAGTGCGCGGCGGTGAACCTGCCGTACGGCGGCGCCAAGGGCGGCATCCGCTGTCGACCCGAAGCTGCTGTCGCTGAAGGAGCTGGAGCGCATGACGCGCCGCTACACCAGCGAGATCGGCATCATCATCGGCCCGCAGCGCGACATCCCGGCGCCCGACGTGAACACCAACGCGCCAGATCATGGCCTGGATGATGGACACGTACTCGATGAACACCGGCGGCACCGCCACCGGCGTCGTCACCGGCAAGCCGATCCACCTCGGCGGCTCGCTGGGCCGCGTGAAGGCCACCGGCCGCGGCGTCTTCGTCACCGGCCGCGAGGCGGCGCGGCGCATCGGCCTCGACCTCGACGGCGCGCGCGTCGCGGTGCAGGGCTTCGGCAACGTCGGCAGCGCCGCGGCCGAGCTGTTCGTGCAGGCCGGCGCCAAGATCGTCGCCGTGCAGGACCACACCGGCACGCTCGTGCAACCCAGCGGGCTTCGACATCGCTGACGACGATGGAGCGTGCTGCAGCGCGACCGGCGGCGTCGGCGGCTTCAAGGGCGCGCGAGCGGATCGACAACGAGGCGTTCTGGGACGTCGACTGCGACATCCTGATCCCGGCCGCGCTCGAAGGCCAGATCACCGCCGGAGCGCGCGCAACCGCATCAAGGCCAAGCTGGTGCTCGAGGGCGCCAACGGCCCGACCGCTGCCCGAGGCCGACGACGTGCTCGGCGACGCGCGGCGTCCTGGTCGTGCCCGACGTGATCTGCAACGCCGGCGGCGTGACGGTCAGCTACTTCGAGTGGGTGCAGGACTTCTCGAGCTTCTTCTGGAGCGAGGACGAGATCAACGTCCGCCTCGACAAGATCATGGTCGACGCGCTGAAGAAGATCTGGGACACCGCCGACCGGCACAAGATCAGCCTGCGCACCGCAACCTTCGCAGTTGCCTGCGAGCGAATCCTGATCGCCCGCGAGGAGCGCGGCCTGTATCCCCTGACCGTTCGTCGCGCCGAGCGATTCAGATGCGTCTCGCGTGGCGCATCTCTCGCCGGTGGGCGCGCTCGAGCATCCAGGCGGTGGGCACGTCGATTGCGCGCCGTGCCTTTTGCCACGAGCGATTTGCACACGCGGCGAAGCGCTTGTTCGCAACAATGCGCTCCGCAACGGCACGAATCCTCGATGCCAACGCGATGGTTGGTCCCTCCATCGCGTCGTACGCGACTCCCTTGAACGAACAAAAGAACCATGCTCAAGACTGCTTTCCCTCTCCTCGACGCACAGTGGCTTTGCTTTCGACGGCGGCGGCGCCGTGGCCGAGGATGCCTACCGTGGTGACCGACGGTCGCCGGTCCATCGTTCAGCCGCCGCCGGTCGAGATTGCCGAGCCGGCGCCGATCGCGCAGGAAATGCCTCAGTCGGCCACGTGGAGAGCCTGCGATGCGTGGCGCGCCCGCTGGGTCGAGGGCAGCGTGATCATCGCCATGTCGCCTACTTCGTGTTCGGCTTCTTCAACGTCGTTCGCGGCTGAACTTCAATCGACCGGCAACGGCGACGTCGGCTTGATCTCCTCGAGGCAGACATCATCGAGCGCACGTCGTCGATGCCTCGCGACCCTGCATCAGCCGATCGGTGAGGAACGTGCTGAGAGGCTCTTCAGGTCGCGAGCCACGACCTTGAGCAGGTAGTCGTAGTCGCCTGAGACCGCATGGCATTCGAGGATCTGCGGATAGCCGCGGATCTGCGCCTCGATCTCGCGGACCCGGCCGAACTGGTCGCCGGCGATGCTCACGCTGACGTATGGCCGGTGACGGCCAGGCCGAGCGCCTCGGCATCGACCCGCGCGCTGTAGCCGCGGATCACGCCGCGCCTCCTCGAGCGCGCGCATCCGCCGGTAGCACTGCGGCGCCGACAGATGCACCTGGGCCGCGAGCTCGACGTTGCTGGCCCGGCCCGTCGGCCTGCGAGCGCGAAGAATCTTGCGGTCGATCGCGTCCAGCGATACTTGGCATCACGGGATGATACCCATTGACGAACGAATCGTGCGTCAAGAAGCAACGCGCGCATGATTTAGCAAGCACATTTCGCGCTTGCGCAGCTAAACGTGCTGCCAGCAGTCACGCAGGAGCAGCCATGACCACCGCCGCCCGGAGCTCGAAGCCCTCGCCAGGAAGTCCCTCTGCGCCGATCGAGCCTCGAGCGCCGCCATGGCGCGCGCAACTACGACCCGCTTGAAGCGTGACGTGCTCGAACGCGGCGACAGGCGTCTGGCTGTTCGACACCGCCGGCCGCCGCTACCTCGACATGATGTCGGCCTATTCGGCGGTGAGCTTCGGCCACGGCCAACCCGGCCCTGGTCCGCGCGCTGACCGAGCAGGCGCAGGCAAGCTGGCCGTCACCAGCCGCGCCTTCCACACCGCCGCGCCTCGGCAGCTTCCTCGAGCGGCTCTGCCGCATGACCGGCATGGACCGCGCCCTGCCGATGAACACCGGCGCCGAGGCGGTCGAGACCGCGATCAAGGCGGCGCGCAAGTGGGCCTACAAGGTCAAGCGCGTGCCCGACGGACAGGCGCAGATCATCGTCGCGGCCGGCAACTTCGCCGGCCGCACCACGACGATCGTCAGCTTCTCGAGCGAGCCGCAGTACCGCGACGGCTTCGGCCCGTTCGCGCCGGGCTTTCGCAGCGTGCCGTTCGGCGACGCTGGCGGCGCTCGAAGCGGCGATCACGCCGCACACCGCCGCCGTTCATCGTCGAGCCGGTGCAGGGCGAGGCCGGCATCATCGTGCCGCCGGTCGGCTACCTGCGCGCGGTGCGCGAGATCTGCACGCGCGCACGACGTCCTGATGATCGCCGACGAGGTGCAGACCGGCCTCGGCCGCACCGGCCGCATGCTCGCCTGCGACCACGAGGGCGTGCGCCCCGACGGCCTGACGCTCGGCAAGGCGCTCGGCGGCGGCCTGCTGCCGGTCAGCGCGCTTCTGCGCCCGCGAAGACGTGATGGCGCGTGTTCGCGCCCGGCGACCACGGCAGCACCTTCGGCGGCAACCCGCTCGGCCGCCGCGGTCGGCGACGCGGCACTGACGCTGCTCGAGAGCGGACCGTATCTGCGGCGACCGCGCGGCGCGCCAGGGCGAGTACCTGCTCGGCGCAACTGCGCCGAAGCTCGACCATCCGGCGATCGTCGACATGCGCGGCAAGGGCCTGCTTCGTCGGCGTCGAGATCGACCCGGCGTTCGCCGGCGCCCGCGACGTCTGCGATGCGCTGGTCGACGAAGGCGTGCTGACCAAGGACACCCACGGCACCGTCGTCCGGCTGGCGCCGGCGCTGACGATCGAGCGCGAGCAGATCGATCATGGCCGTCGCCGCGCTGCGGCCGCGCGCTCGAGCGCGTCGCCGCGGCCGAGCCGATCGCCGGCCTGAACGAACGACCGCCGGCGCGGCATCGCGCCGGCAGCCGTGGCCGTCATCGCAAGGCGAGAGTCGAGGGCGACGCCGGCGAGGACGGCGCAGCCGAGCCAGTGGTTGAGGCGAAAGGCGCGAAAACACCCTTCAGCGCGCTGCGCCGCGGATGAGCGTGAAGTGCCCAGGCGGCGATCAGCGCCGCCGCACGCAAGGCCCGGCGAAGTACGGGCCAGCCGCTGCCGCCCTGCACGCCGAGCGCCGCCCAGATCGCCAGAGAAGGCGGCGTAAAACGCCATCACCGCGGCGACGTCGAAGCGGCCGAGGGTGATCGCCGAGGTCTTGATGCCCGATGCGCAGGTCGTCGTCGCGATCGACCATGGCGTACTCGGTGTCGTAGGCGAGCACCCAGAACAGGTTGCCGAACAGCAGCCACCAGCCAGCGGCGCAGCGCAGCGCAGCGGCGAGCGGCGCGCATCGCGCCGCGCACCGCCGCGAACGCCATCGGGATGCCGAAGCTGAAGGCGACGCCGAGGACGGCCTGCGGCATCGACGAAGAAGCGCTTGCTGAACGGATAGAACAGCGTCACGGCCAGCGCCGACGAAGCGACCAGGCGACGGCCGCGGCGTTGGTCGTCAGCACGAGCGCGAAGGCGGCCAGCGGCCAGCGCGGCGCCGAGCGCGAGCGCTTCGCACGGCGGACCGGCGCCGCTGGTCACCGGCCGGCTGCGCGGTGCGCTTGACGTGGCGGTCGAACTCGCGATCGGCGACGTCGTTGGCGGCGCAGCCGGCGCTGCGCATCAGGATCGGTTCCGGCGACGAAGACCAACGAGCAGATGCCAGCCCGGGAAGCCGCCGACGGCGATCCGACAGCGCCGAGAGCGTGGGCCAGAGCAGCAGCTAGCAAGCCGGCGGGCCGGTCCCAGCGGATCAGAGTCGAGCCAGAAGCGCGAGGCGCGAGGCGCTGCAGGGGCAGGTCCATTGCTTTTCGTTACTACGCTCAGGCGGTCACGGCGTGAAGTCCGACACGCAGCCGGCGCCTTGAAGCCCGCCTGCGCCGTCGTTCGGCGATGCGTTAATCATGTGACACACCGTGCTGGAGACACTCTCATGAAGAAGATTCTCGCTTTCGCGCTCGTCGCCGGCATCGCCGGCTCGGCCTTCGCCCAGACCAGCGTCTCGATCGGGATCAACCAGCCGGGCGTCTACGGCCGCATCAGCATCGGCGACGTGCCGCGTCCTGGCGCTGATCCTGCCGGAGCCGGTGATCATCAGCGCCGCCGCACGTCGTCGTCGAGCGGCCGCCCGATCTATCTGTACGTGCCGCCGGCGCATCAGCAGAACTGGCGCCAGCTACTGCGGCCACTACAATGCCTGCGGCCAGCCGGTCTACTTCGTCCGCGACGACTGGGTGCGCGAGCGCTACGAGCACGAGCATCCGGGCTGGAACAACGGCCACCAGCAGCGGCCACGACAAGCACGACGAATCCAGAGCCGCGGCTGGCAACAACGGCAAAGGCCACGACAGAGCAGCGCCGCGACGGCCGCCAGGTCAGAGCTGCGCCACGCCGCGCTGGCGGCTTGACGCGGCTCAGCCCTCGAGCTGCTTCTGGAACACCAGCCCCGCGTGCTCGCGCAGCGCGTGGAAGCTTGATCTTCGGCCAGTTCTCTCGCATCGCGCCGCAGCTCGCCGGCGTATTCGAGCAGCACGCGTGGGCGCGTCGACCGCGTCGTAGGCGACGCGGTGGGCGTTGCCGTCGATGAAGCGCTGCAGCTCCTTCTGCCGCCGTCGGCCTCGTCGCAGGTCACCCAGCGGGCGACGTTGTAGCGCGCCGGCATGATGCGCGCCTTGCAGCCGTATTCGTGCTCGAGCCGGTGCGCCACCACCTCGAACTGCAGCTGGCCGACCGCGCCGAGCAGCAGCACGCGTGCCCGCGACCGGGCGGAACACCTGGATCGCGCCTTCCTCGCCGAGCTGCGTGAGGCCGGCGCGCAGCTGCTTGGTGCGCAGCGGGTCGGCGACCTCGACCGATGCGGAACATCTCGGGCGCGAAGAACGGCAGGCCGGTGAACTGCAGCGCCTCGCCTTCGGTGAGCGTGTCGCCGAGCTGCAGCACGCCGTGGTTGGGAATGCCGATGATGTCGCCGGCGAAGGCCTCGTCGAGCAGCTCGCGGCGCTGGCGACAGAAAGCTCACCACCGTGTTCGGCCGCAGCTCCTTGCCCGAGCGCGCGACCTTCAGGCGCATGCCGCGCTCGAAGTGGCCCGAGGCGACGCGCACGAAGGCGATCCGGTCGCGGTGCGCCGGGTCCATGTTGGCCTGGATCTTGAACACCACGCCGCTGAACTTCGGCTCGTCGGGCTGCACCACGCGCTGCATCGCCGGCTCGGTCGCCCGGCGGCGGCGCCAGGTCGACCAGCGCGTCGAGCACCTCGCGCACGCCGAAGTTGTTGACCGCCGAGCCGAAGAACATCGGCGTCTGCCGGCCGGCGAGGAAGGCGGCTGCGGTCGAACGCACGGCGCGGCGTCGCGCGAGCAGCTCGATCTCGCCCTCGGCCTGCTCGTACTGCATGCCGAAGCGCTCGGCGTAGGCGCGGGTTGTCGAGGCCGTCGAGGATCTCGTCGTCGTCGTCCGCCGTCGCGGTCCTCGCCGGGCGTGAACGACGCGCATCTGCTTCTCGCGCAGGTCCATCACGCCGTGGAAGCTCTTGCCCATGCCGACCGGCCAGGTGAAGGGCACGACCTCCATGCCGAGCTCGCGCTCGATCTCGTCCATCAGCGCCAGCGGCTCCTTGACCTCGCGGTCCATCTTGTTGACGAAGGTCAGGATCGGCGTGTTGCGCGCGCGGCAGACCTGCAGCAGGCGCCGCGTCTGCGGCTCGACGCCGTTGGCCGCGTCGATCACCATCAGCGCCGCGTCGACCGCGGTCAGCACGCGGTAGGTGTCTTCGGAGAAGTCCTGGTGGCCCGGGCGTGTCGAGCAGGTTGATGACGCAGTCGCGGTACTCCATCTGCATCACGCTGACGAGGCCACCGAGATGCCGCGCTGCTTCTCGATCTCCATCCAGTCGGAGGTCGCGTGGCGCGCTGGCCTTGCGCGCCTTCACGCGAGCCGGCGATCTGGATCGCGCCGGAGAACAGCAGCAGCTTCTCGGTCAGCGTGGTCTTGCCCGCGTCGGGGTGGGAAATGATGGCGAAGGTGCGGCGGCGGCGCACCTCGGTGGCGAGGTCGGGCATCGGGAGCAGGCGGCGCCGCGACGAGGCGGCCGGGTGGAACAAGGATTATCCGGTCCGCCGCCGCGCTCGGTCGAGGGCGCCGAGCTGTCCGCGAGCCGGCCGCATTCTGCTCGGCCGGTGCACATGGGCCGATGCCGAGATGCCCGACGTCACCGTCTATGCCGAGCGGCTGGCGCGGCGCGTCGTCGGCAAGCGGCTGCAGCGGATCAAGGTGCTGAACCCGTTCCTCGTCCGCACGCGCGGTGCCGCCGCTCGCCACCGTCGAGGGCCGGCGCGTCGAGGGCGTCGAGCGCCTCGCCAAGCGCGATCGTCCTCGGCCTTCGAAGGCGAGCTCTTCCTCGTCGATCCACCTGATGATCGCCGGCCGCCTGAAGTGGCTCGCGCCGGGCAGCAAGCCGCCGGGGCGGATCGCGCTGGCGCTGTTCGAGTTCGAGACCGCCGGCACGCTTGCTGCTCACCGAAGCCGGCACGCAGCGGCGCGCCTCGCTCCACCTGCTGCAGGGGCCGCGACGCGCTCGCGGCGATGGACCCAGGCGGCATCGACGTCATGACGGCCGACCTCGCCGCCTTCGCCGCGCGCCTGCCGCCGAGAACCACACCGTCAAGCGCGCGCTGACCGATCCGCGCGCTCTTCAGCGGCATCGGCAACGCGTATTCCGACGAGATCCTGCACCGGGCGCGGCTGTCGCCGCTGGCGCTGACGCGCTCGCTCGACGCGGCCGCGGTCGAGCGCCTCTACGACGCGTCGCGCGCCGTCCTCGCCGAGTGGACCGAGCGGCTCGGCGCCGAGGCCGATCGCGCCGGCGGCTGGCCGGAGAAGGTCACCGCGTTCCATCCGCAGATGGCGGTGCACGGCCGCTTCGGCCAGCCCTGCCCGGATTGCGGCGCGCCGGTGCAGCGCATCGTCCACGCCGACAACGAGACCAACTACTGCGCCCGCTGCCAGACCGGCGGCAAGCTGCTCGCCGACCGGGCGCTGTCGCGGCTGCTCAAGGAGAGCTGGCCGAAGAACATCGACGAGCTCGGCTGAGCGCGCGCGGCCCGCCTCGGCGTCGCGGCAAGGCGCTCAGTCGGCGGCGTCGCCGACGAACGGCCGGATCACGTCGAGCACGCGCTTGACGTAGCTGTCCTTCTCGCCCACCGGCGCCACGCAGTGCAGCGCCCGACCGGCGGCGGCCCAGCCGGCGCCGCGCACCATCGCCCAGGCCGCCAGGTACTGCGAAGCAAGGCAGCCGCCGGCGGTGGCGATCGGCCCGCGGGCGACGAAAGGGCGAGTCGTCGACGCGCACCCCGGCTTCCATCAGCCAGGGCCGGGTCGTCAGGTCGGTCGCCGCGGGCTGGTCGGCGAGCAGGCCGAGGCGTGCCATCAGCAGCACGCCCGAGCACTGCGCGCCGATCGTCTGGCGCACCGGATCGAGCTGCAGGCGATCGAGCAGCGACCCCTTCTTGCCGAAGCTGTCGGCGATGGCGCGGGTGTAGATGCCGCTGCCGAAGAGCACGATGTCGGCGCTGTTGGCGAACTCGAGCGGCTGCTGCGCCTGGATCGTCACCCCGTTCATCGAGGTGACGTTGGCCGAGGGCTGGCGATCTCCGCCTTCCAGCCCTGCGCCGAGAGCCGGTTCAGCAGGCCGAGGGCGACGAACGAATCGAGCTCGTTGAAGCCGTCGAAGGTGACGATGGCGATCCGCATGGACCGCCATCCTGACGTGGGCGGCTATTCCAGGATGGCCAAAAGCAGCATTCAGGCGGTCTGCTCGCACCGTCAGGTTCTGCGTCAGCAGGTCGGCCGCGTCGGCTCGTCGCCGGCCTTGTCGGCGAGCGGGAAGATGCCGCGTGGAAGCGTGCGCCACGGCCCCGTGGCCCTCGACCAGGATGCGCACCATGTCGAGGGCAGCCGGTGTCCCGGCACGCGTCCTGATCGAGCTCTTCAGCCGGCCGAACTGGGCGTATACGAGCCTGGCAGGATGGTTTAGTATGAGCGGATCCGCTTCTGGCGATCGGATCGACCGCGTTCCAGAGCTCGGTGTAGGCCCATGGTAGGAACATCAGGTGCAGGGTGTTGAACATCGCGGCCCGGTTTCGTTCCAGTGGAAGCCAGTCGCCGTAGGTGTGTCGGCGTGAGCAGCTTTTGAGACAGGCCGCCGAGGCGATGGCGGCGCGGTCCTTCTCGCTGATGCCGATATGCGTGGGGCGGTGCTGCTGCGGGCGAATTTGGCCATGTCGGATACCGCGTTGCTACTCCGTCAGCTGCGTGGTAGCTTTTAAAAATCGCGCCCGGCCAATCGGAATTTGCTAGTCCGACTTCATGGGCCGCGCGCCGCGTCCATCCTGCTAGCTGAGGCCGCGGACCCCTTCCCGGCGCAGGCATTCGTTGCCGAGCGCGGTCTTGGCTCGCGATCACCGCGAACGCCTGCACCGTCGCCGCCCGCCTGGTCTCCGAGCGCGCCAGTGCAGGCCGCGGCGTGCGGATCGGCGTCGGGCTCTCGATCAGGGATGCATCGGCCAGGCCGCTCATCGCCGCGGGCACCGGCGTTTGGATCGCCGCGATCAGCGCCGATCTCCATGCGTAGCCAGGCCGGCCGGCGACGTATGGGCGCGAGATCGTCGAGAACTCGGCGACGACGATCGGCTCGGCGCCGCTCGCCTTGAAGCACTCGTCGAGCAGCGGTGCGGGTGGCGAAGTAGCTCGGGCAGCAGCACCAGCCGCTGCTGGTGCAGCTCGACCACATGCGGATGCGCTTGCGGCCGGCGAGCGGATGCGCTCTCGGCCACGACCAGCACCATCTCCTCGTTGTAGAGCGGCTCGAACCAGAGGTCGGTCGGCCCGCTCGGCCGGTAGGCGATGCCGAGATCGAAGCTCGCCGGCGCAAGCTTCTCGCCGATCTGGTCGGCGGCGAGCTCCTCGACCCGCACCCGCACTGTCGGGTGGCCGGAGAACAGCGCCACCTGGAATCAGGCCGATGTTGAAGGTGTGGGTGGCGCCGATCCGCACCTGGCCGGTCAGGCCCGCCGCCGCCGGGCTTGAGCATGCGCGATGCCCTGGTCGACCTCCTTCAGCGCGCGCGACCGCGAAGCCGAGGAACAGCTCGCCGGCTTCGGTGGTGACGACCTTCTTGCCGATCCGGTCGAAGAGCGGCTGGCCGACCTCCTCCTCGAGCTGGCGGATCTGGTGCGACAGGGTCGACTGGGTCACGTGCACCCGCGCCGCAGCCCGGGTGAAGCTGAGGTGCTCGGCCAGGCGACGAAGTAGCGAAGATGCCTCAGCTCCATGGAAACCCGGTGTGTCGAATCGATGCCATCGATCATATCGATGCGAAAACGTCACTTCTCGGCTCGGCGCGACAACCTAGCTTCGCCCCCGAGCGGATTCGACAGTCGCCGGGCCAGCGATCGAAGAGGCGAGACGATGTCCGAAGTACAACCAGGAGCAGCTGACGCAGGACGTCGTCGACGCGTTCGCCAAGACGCCCGACCCGCGGCTGCGCGAGATCATGACGGCGCTGGTCAAGCACGTGCATGCCTTCGCCCGCGAGGTCGACCTGAAGCCCGAAGAATGGCTCGCCGGCCTGCAGTTCCTCGACCGCACCGGCCAGATCTCGACCGAGAAGCGCCCGGAGTTCATCCTGCTGTCCGACACGCTCGGCCTGTCGATGATGGTCGTCTCGCTGGCCCAGGCGCGTGGCCAGCGGCAAGCGCGAACGGCGCCACGCGCGGCGACCGAGGCGACGGTCGAGGGCCCGTTCTACTGGCCAGGCGCGCCCGACCTGCCGCTCGGCAGCCGACATCGGCGAGGGCGTCCCGGGCGAGCCGACGCTCTACATGGGCCGCGTCACCGACTGCGACGGCAAGCCGCTCGCCGGCGCCCTGCTCGACGTCTGGTCGGGCGACGGCGACGGCAAGTACGACGTGCAGCTCGCGACCGAGCCGACGATGAAGGCGCGCGGGCGCTTCCGCACCGACGCCGAGGGCCGCTACTGGTTCTGGTCGATCCGCCCCACCTACTACCCGATCCCCGACGACGGCCCGGTCGGCAAGATGATGCGAGCATCACCGGATCGCAGCATCTACCGCCCCGGCCACATCCACATGCATGGTCTCGGCGCGGCGGCCACGTGCCGCTGACGACCCACATCTTCGTCGCCGGCAGCCCCTACATCGACGAAGACGCGGTGTTCGGCAAGCGCGACAGCCTGGTCGTCGACTTCGACGCACCATCCGCCCGGCAAGGCGGTCGACGGCCGCGAGATGAAGGTGCCGTACCACTCGGCGAGCTACGACTTCCGCCTCGCGGCGCCGGCCTGAGCCGGCTCATCGCGCAGCGCTACGGAACCGGTCATGAAGATCGGCAAGGCGACCGTGCCGCGCACGGCGATCTGCACCTCGGACGAGCACACGATCGTCGTCCGCGGCACGCGACCTCTCGAAGGAGCTGATCGGCAAGGTCTCGTTCGTCGAGCACTTCTTCCTGCTGCTCACCGGCCGCATGCCGACGCGCCGGCGAGGCGGCGGTGCTCGAACGCGACGCTGGTGGCGATCGCCGAGCACGGCCTGGTGCCGAGCGTGCAGGCGGCGCGCATGACCTTCGCCGCCGCGCCCGACGCGATGCAGGGCGCGGTCGCCGCCGGCATGCTCGGCTGCGGCTCGGTCGTGCTCGGCTCGTCCGGAGACCGCCGGCCGGATGTACAGCGAGATCGACGCCAAGGTGCAGGCCGGCACGGCGCTCGACGCGCCGCCGCGCTCGAGGTGATGCAGGCCTGGCGCGCCGCCGGCAAGTCGATTCCCGGCTACGGCCATCCGCTGCACAAGGAGCGCGACGAGCGCGTCGGCGCGCTGTTCGACGGTCGCCCGCGCACGCCGGCACCGACCTGCGCTTCGTCGCCATCGCCGAGGCGGCCGAGGCGCTGCTGCCCGAGGTGCTTGGCAAGAAGACCTCGAAGCTCAACGTCTCGGGCGCGATCCCCGCGGTGCTGCTCGGCGCCGGCTTCCCGGTCGCAGGCGCTGAAGGGCGTGCCGATCCTCGCGCGCACCGCCGGGCTGATCGCCCACCTCGTACGAGGAGATCGAGCCAGCCGATCGGCTTCGCGCTGTCGTACCAGGCGACGCGCGAGATGGAATACGACGGCGACGTCCCGGCCGGCTTCGGCAGCGACGCGCGAGCGGCCGCGCATGATCAAGGTGCTGGCAGGCATCACGGTCGTCGAGCAGGGCACCTTCATCACCGGCCCGGCCGGCCGGCATGCTGCTCGGCGACCTCGGCGCCGACGTCGATCAAGGTCGAGCTGCCGGTCACCGGCGATCCGTTCCGCGCCTTCAAGGGCGGCCTCTACAGCCCGCACTACCAGACCTACAACCGCAACAAGCGCAGCATCGCGCTCGACACCAAGAGCGCCGGCGGACCGCGAGGTGCTCGACGCGCTGATCGCCGAGGCCGACGTCTACATCCAGAACTTCCGCCCCGGCGTCGCCGAGAAGCTCGGCGTCGGCGAGCAGCGCCTGCGCGCGCTCAACCCGCGCCTGGTCTACTGCTCGATCAGCGGCTTCGGCGCCGACCGGCCCGGCGGCGCAACCGGCCGGCCTACGACACCGTGGCGCAGGCGGCGAGCGGCTTCCTCGAGCCTGCTCGTCAATCCCGAGAACCCGCGCGTCGTCGGCCCGGCGATCGCCGATTCGCTGACCGGCTTCTACGCCGCCTACGGCGTCCTCGGGCGCGCTGGTCGAGCGCGGCCGCACCGGCGTCGGCCGCACGGTCGAGGTGTCGATGCTCGAGGCGATGGCGCACTTCAACCTCGACGCCTTCACCGCACTACTTCCAGGCCGACGAGGTGATGGGCCCGTACAGCCGGCCGCGCGTCTCGCAGTCGTACGTGCTCGAGTGCGCCGACGGCAAGTGGATCGCGCTGCACATGTCGTCGCCGGAGAAGTTCTGGCAGGGCCTGGCGACGGCGATCGAGCAGCCCGACCTGTTCGACGACGCCGCGCTTCGCGACGCGCGAGCGCCCGCATCGACAACCAGGAAGCGCTGATCGACGCTGCTCGGCGAGCGCTTCACGCGGCGCACGCGCGCCGAGTGGTGCGAGCGCCTGCGACGCCGAGGACGTGCCGCATGCGCCGATGTACGACACCAGCGAAGCGCTCGAAGATCCGCAGGCCAGGCATCTCGAGCTCACGACGACCTCGGCGACGCATCCGGTGATGGGCTCGTTCCGCACCGTTCGCTCGCCGGTCTCGCCTCGACGGCGCGCGCGCGCTCGATGTGCGGCCGCCGCCGACGCTCGACGAGCATGGCGAAGAGATCCGCCGCGAGCTGGCGGCCTGACGCAATGCCCTCCGGAGCACCGGCATGACCCTCGCCCTGATCGCGCGCCGCCCGCGCCGCCCTGCCTCGGGCCTGCCTGCCCTTGCCCGGCGCACGCGCTCAGGAAAACCACGGTCAAAGGTGGTGGCGTCACCGGTCAGCCACAGGGACCCTCCAC